>Ga0075418_10003223_pt1 | contig 18628 bp, 16 predicted proteins | sample SoiMetdeltSBSDD2_FD_81776 | JGI IMG/M metagenome (GOLD analysis project Ga0075418, IMG submission 81776) | Bulk soil microbial communities from a Populus tree surrounding site in Tennessee, USA - Soil MetaG P. deltoides SBSDD2 | ecosystem: Environmental > Terrestrial > Soil > Tree plantation... | reverse complement strand
GTGGGGGACTTGATCTTCTCCCACTTCTTGGCGGCGGCGAGGCCTGGCAGGAGCAGGAGCCCCGCGAGCGCTGCCAGGAAGAATCGTCTGGTATTCATGTCCGCTGCTCTCCTCGTCATGTCACTGCCCCTTGCTTTCGCCACTCTGCGCCCGCCGCTCCTCGGTGACCATGGAGCCAATGGTGGCGTTCTTGCGCTGCAGGTACTTGCGCGCCATCGCCTGCACATCCTCCCGCGTCACCGCTTCGATGCGGCCGACTTCGGCGAAGAGATCTTCCCAGCTGCCCCGCAGGGTCTGGTAGGCGGCCAGCTGTGCCGCCAGGCCCGAGTTGTCCTCGATGCCGCGGATGAACTCGGCACGCACCTCGGTCTTGACGCGGGCGAGCTCGTCCGGATCCACCAGGTCGTTCTGCAGGCGTTGGACCTCTTCCCAGCAGGTCTTCTCGATCTCGTCCGGCGTGTGCCCGGAGTTCGGGATGGCGAAGATGATCACCAAGCTGGGGTACTTGTTGCCCGGGAACTCCGGGAAAGCGCCGGCGAAGAGCGCGGTTTTCTCCTTCTTCACCATGCGCGCGTAGAGGCGCGACGTGCGTCCCTGGCCCAGGACGCGGCAGAGCACGGCGATGGCTGGATCGTCCGGGGAGGTCGTGCTCGGGCGGTGGAAGCCGATGGCGAAGATCGGCTGGGTATCCCCCTGGAGCACGAAGCGGCGCTCACCGTTCTGCTCCGGTTCGGCGGTGTGCACTGGCGGCGGGTCGCCACGGCGGGGGATGCTGGCGAAGTACTTCTCCGCCAGCTTCTGCACCTCTGCCGGATCCACATCACCCACCAGGGCGATGACGACGTTCTGCGGCGTGTAATAGGTGTCGAAGAACCACTCCGCCGCATCGAGCCGCAGGTTGTCCAGGTCGGACCGGTGGCCGATGCCTAGGTTCTTGTAGGGGTGGGCCCGATACGCGACGCCCACCATCTCCTCGATGAACTGGCCGAAGGGCTGCGAATCCACCCGCATGTTGCGTTCCTCGATGACCACGTCGCGTTCCTTGTAGTACTCGCGGAACACGGGCTTGGTGAAGCGCGCCGACTCGAGGTAGGCCCACAGCTCGAGCTTGTTCGAGGGCAGGCTGTAGTAATAGTAGGTGCCGTCGGAGGCGGTGCTGGCGTTGAGCCCCACGCCTCCCGCCTGATCGATGATCTGGCTGAACTCGTTGGACTCGATGTACTGATCCGCCTGCTGCTGGAGCGACTGGATCTCCTGCTCGAGCTGCTTGACGCGCTCCGGGTTCGTGGCCATGCCCTTGGCGCGCTCGGCGTAGAGCTGCATGAACAGGGCATCGATCTTCTCGATCAGCTTCGCTTCCTTGCCATAGTCCTTGGTGCCGATCTCGTCGGTGCCCTTGAAGGCCATGTGCTCGAACATGTGCGCGAGACCGGTCTGCCCGACCGGTTCGTTCACCGAACCGGCGTTGACGTGGGTCATGAAGCTGAAGACCGGGACGTCGTGGCGTTCCAGCACCAGGAAACGCAAGCCGTTCTCCAGGGTGAACTCGTGGACCTTGGACTGGAGCGCGCTCGGGTCCCAATCGGCGGACGAGCGGCCGGCAACGGCCGGGCTGCCCGCGGCGAGGCAGGCCGCAGCCAGCGCCAGAGCCAGGACCAGCCGCCAGCGCCTGCGAGCCAGGGCCGCAGTACTGCGAGCAGAGTGCATCGTGAACTCCTTGGGTTCGAACTTCCGCGCCGCGCCGGCGCACACCGAGGGCCGGACTGCCGGTGAAACGACTCCGGGCACTCAGGTGCGTCCAGGAGGCGCCCATGGTAGCGCACCGCCAGGCTCGGCAGGGGCTCGAGGGAACTCGTCGAGGCCGGTCAGAGGCACCGCAGTGGTCCCCCGGTTCAGCCGCAAGACATTGATATCATGTCTCTTGCCGGAGAACCCGAGGAACCTCACCGAGGCCGCGAGCAAAGGGTCCCCACTGCTCTTACGAAAGCTCGGGCGGCCGAGGTTCTTCTGGTCGGGCAGAAGCCGTGCTTCTCGCTAGAATGACCGCGGGAGCTTGGTATCGGCAGCGCCGCTGCCTGGCCCTGGTCCGGAGGCGGGAAGTCCGCCGCGGGGATGTTCGCCGCTGGTTAGGTGTAAAGGATCCTTCGGAGCGCGGAAGGCGCACCGGAGTCGCCTTTGGTCCCGCTCGCACCGCATCGGGAGGAACATGGCAGGTCGCGGACGTTCCTGGATTCTCGCCGGCAGCTGCGCCGCGCTCCTCTTCGGCGCGCCGCCGGTGGCTGCGACACCGCCGGCGCCCGCGGGCAAGACGCTGGAGGAAGCCACCGCAGAGGACGGCCTGTACGCCGTGTTCGAGACCTCTCTGGGGACGTTCGCCTGCGCCCTCGAATTCGCCAAGACGCCGATCACGGTGGGGAACTTCGTGGGGCTGGCGGAGGGGCGCATCCAGTTCCTCGATCCGCGCACGCAGGAGTGGGTGAGCCGTCCCTACTACGACGGCCTCAAGTTCCACCGGGTGGTGAAGGAATTCGTCATCCAAGGTGGTGATCCCCTCGGCGACGGCACCGGGGGGCCGGGCTACGCTTTCATCGACGAATGCAGACCCGACCTGCGACACGATCGGCCGGGAATCCTCTCCATGGCCAACTCGGGCCCGAGCACGAATGGCAGCCAGTTCTTCATCACCCTCGCCAAGCTGTCTTACCTGGATGGACGGCACACGGTGTTCGGCCACGTGGTGCAGGGCTACGACGTCATCGAACGCATTGCCAGCCAGCCGATGACCGGGCCCGATGGTTCTACGCCGGTGGTGGACGTGGTGCTGCGCAAGGTGACCGTGCTGCGGCGCGGGGCGGCGGCGACGAAGTTCGATCCCGTGGCCGCCTTCGAGCGGCAGGACGAGATCGTAGCCGAGCGCGAGCTGGAACGGCAGGCGAAGGCGGAGAAATTCCGCCTCGACCTGGACAAGGAGATGGACAAGGCGGAGGTGACCAGCACCGGGGTGCGCTACATCGTGCGTGCCCCGGGTCAAGGAGAGCCGCCGGGAGGTGGGGAGCTCGTCCTGGTGCACTACGCGGGCTATCTCGAGGATGGCACCAAGTTCGACTCGAGTTACGACCGCAACCAACCGTTTCGTTTCGCCGTGGGCCAAGGGCACGTCATCAAGGGGCTGGACGAGATGTACCGCGCCATGCGGCCCGGCGAGAAGCGGCGGGTGATCGTGCCGGCGGCTCTCGCCTACGGCGATCACGGCGCCAAGCGCTTCGGCATCCCGCCCAACGCCAACCTGGTCTTCGACCTCGAGCTCCTCGAGATCCTGCGGCACTGAGCTCGTGACCCCGACACCCCCTTTGCCGACGCTGAGGAGCCGCCGGTTGCCGCGGGCGCGCCGCAACCCCGAGGTGCCATGGGGGAGGTGAGGCGGCTCCGGTGCGGCGGCTCCAGGGCACACCTCCGTAGCTTCCGTGCTTCCAGGCACGGGTGGTTCCCGACGGCGTTACATTTATTTTGCGTGTCTGGGGGCACTACGACGCTGGCTGCGGGACTATCATGGGGTGCCTCTCCCCGGACTTGGCAGCGCGCGCCGCGCCGCCTCGAGACGGTCGCCTCAAACAGGAGGATTCGGAACCGTGCGTACTCTCAAGGTCACTGCTCTCGTGCTCTGCATCTTCGCCTTCGCAGCCTCGGCTGCTTTCGCCGGCGGCTCCGCCTGCAGCGCCTCGAAGCAGGTCCAAGCGAATTCGGACAATGCCTGCCTCTCCACGGTGTTCGCCGGCGCCGGCAACCACTGCTCCGCCAGCAAGGCCAAGCTCGCCGCACTCGTCGACATCGAAGCCACCCGGCTGCCCTCCGGCGCTCTCGTCGTCATGTACAAGGGCAAGACCGAAGACGCCGTGCACTACCTGCAGGCTGCAGCGACGGGCTCGGTCAGCAACTTCTGCTGCCCTCTGACCCGTGAGCTCGCGGCGAAGCCGAACGCCAAGGTGGAAATCGCCAAGATCGCCCAGGGAGCGATCATCGTGGTCAACTCCCCGGAGAAGACGCTCGTGGACCAGTACGAGCAGTCCTTCGTGACCCTGGCCTCGGCCTCGCACTGAGCTAAAGTGGTCCGATTCCGTAAGGCGCGAGACCTCCGGCTACGGTCGGGGGTCTCGCTTTTTGTGCGGGCTCGGGGAGCCAAGGTGCTGCCGCTGCTGGCGGCGTTCGGCCTCGCGGCGGCGCCCTCCGGCGCCGCCCCGGGGGACAGCGAGCTGCCTCTCGTCCGGATGGTGCGCGCCTTCCCGGCCCTCGAGTTCGAGCGTCCGGTGTTCCTCACCCAGGCCGGCGACGGCCGCATGTTCGTGGTGGAGCAAGGCGGCCGCATCCTCGTCTTCCCCGACGACCCACGCGTGTCGCAAGCAACGGTCTACCTCGATCTCCGTGACCGGGTGCGCACCGAGCACAATGAAGAGGGACTCCTCGCCCTGGCTTTCCACCCGCGCTTCGCGAGCAACGGTTGGTTCTTCGTCTTCTACAGCGCTTCTGGACCGCGCCGCGGCGTGCTGTCGCGCTTCCGTGCCGATCCCGAGCACCCGGAACGGGCGCTGCGGGCCTCGGAAACCGTGCTCCTCGAGGCCCCCAAGCACTGGGGCAACCACAACGGTGCGACGCTCCTCTTCGGCCCTGACGGGAGTCTTTATCTCAGCCTCGGCGACGGTGGCTCCGCCGGCGATCCCTTCAATGCGGCGCAGAATCTCGGTTCCCTCCTCGGCAAGATTCTCCGGCTCGATGTGGATCACGAAGCCGGCGGGCGGCCTTACGCCATCCCGGCGGACAATCCTTTCGCCGACGTGCCGGGAGCGCGCCCGGAGATCTGGGCCTATGGCTTGCGCAACGTCTGGCGCATGAGCTTCGACCGTGCCAGCGGGGAACTGTGGGCCGGCGACGTGGGGCAGAACCGTTGGGAAGAGATCGACCGCATCGTCCGCGGCGGCAACTATGGCTGGCGGCTCCGCGAGGGTCGCCACGAGTTCAAGAGCGGCCGGGCGACCGTACCGCTCATCGATCCGGTGCTGGAGTACGGCCGGGAGCAGGGCGCCTGCGTCGTCGGCGGCTACGTCTACCGCGGGACGCGCCTGCGGCGCCTCGTCGGCGCCTACGTGTACGCCGACTATGTGACCGGCAACGTCTGGGCGCTGCGGGCGCAGGGCGACTCCGTGCTGGCGCAGCGCCGGATCCTGGCGCAGCCGCGCAACATCGCCTCCTTCGGCGAGGGCGCCGATGGCGAACTGTACCTTTGTGCCTTCGACGGCCGTATTTACCGGCTCGAGGAGGAGAGCGGGCAATGAATCCCATTGCAGCGCCTCTCGCCCGCGCCTAGCATGACGGCGCCCACCCCGTGCCGCCGCGCCGGGACGTCAGGTTCGTTCGCAGCCCGGGAGGCCCCCATGGCCAAAATGCACGAAGTCGATTACAAGATCTTCGGCGACGACATGCAGTTCGTGGAGATCGAGCTCGATCCGCAGGAAGCCGTGGTGGCCGAGGCCGGGAGCATGATGTACATGCAGGACGGCATCGAGATGGACACCATCTTCGGCGAGGGCAGCCAGAGCCAGGGCTTCCTCGGAGCCCTGATCGGCGCCGGCAAGCGGGTGCTCACCGGCGAGTCGCTGTTCATGACCGTGTTCCACAACGATTCCAACGGCAAGCGCTCGCTGGCTTTCGCCTCCCCCATCCCGGGCAAGATCGTGGCCCTGCACCTGGCGGAGCTCGGCGGTGAGATGATCACCCAGAAGGACGCATTCTTGGCGGCGGCCCGGGGCGTGGAGATCGGCATCGCTTTCCAGAAGCGGCTCGGCGTCGGTTTCTTCGGCGGCGAGGGCTTCATCATGCAGCGTTTGCGCGGCGATGGTTATGCTTTCGCCAACGCCTGCGGCACATTGATCGAGCGCGTGCTCGGACCCAACGAGAGCCTGCGGGTGGACACCGGCTGCCTGGTGGCCTTGCAGCCGAGCGTGAACTACGACATCCAGTACGTCGGCAAGATCAAGACGGCGCTCTTCGGCGGCGAGGGTCTGTTCTTCGCCCAGCTGCGCGGGCCCGGACGGGTGTGGCTGCAGTCGCTGCCCTTCGGCCGTCTGGCCAGCCGCATCTTCGCCGCCGCACCACGAGGCCGCGGCCGCGAGGAGGGCTCGGTCCTCGGCGCCCTGGGCAATCTCCTCGATGGCGACGGGCGCTGAGCGCCGGTGGCCCCGAAATCTTCCTCGGCAACTCGCAGAGACTGCCGTGCGGGCGGGGCTTTGCCCCGAGGTGAGAGGAGCACCGATGCCGACCTATGACTACGAGTGCGAGAACGGCCACCGCTTCGAAGTCTTCCAGTCCATGAGGGACGCAGCGCTCGACAAGTGCGTGGAGTGCGGCGCCCCGGCGAAGCGTCGCATCGGTCCCGGGGCAGGGTTCCTCTTCCGTGGCGACGGTTTCTACAGCACCGACAACCGCTCGCCGAACTACAAGGAAAAGGCCAAGGCCGAGGCCGCCCCGGGAGCGGCAGGGAAGAGCGAAGGGGGAAGCGCACAAGGCGAGGCTTCCTCCCCGGCCGCGAAGGAATCCGCCCAGCCTGCGGCGGAGAAGAGCCCGAAGAAAGACCCACCGCCCAAGAAGTCTTCCGGTTCTGACTGAGCGAGGTTCGAGCGCGCCCGCAGGGAGGAGACCACGGGGGCGTGGCTCGTCATGTCTGCAAGAAAGCCGGCAGCAAGCGGACGAAGGAGAGCACGAAACCGCAGAGCGTCAGCACCAGGAGCCCGAGCGCCAGCATCTGGGTGCCGCGGCCCTCGTGCCGCTCGCGGATGCCGTGCAGGCGCTGCCCCAGCAGGAAGCCCGTGGTGAACCCGCCGAGGTGGGCCCAGTTGTCCACGCCCCGCATGAACAAGCCGAAAGCGAAGAGCACCACGGCCCAGGTGAGGAACTGCTGGGACAGCACGTCCCGCGTGCCGCCGCGCCGGCGGCGATAGGCGATCATCGCCCCGAGGAGACCGAAGATCGAGCCCGAGGCCCCGATGGACGGGCTGTGTCCGAGGAAGCTGGAGGCGAGGAAGCCGCCGGCGCCGGCCAGGCTGTAGAGGATGAAGAAGCGCGCCGGGCCGAGTTCCTCCTCGGCGAAGGTGCCGAGCTGGCGGATCCACATCACATTGAAAAAAATGTGCAGCAGGCTGCCGTGCAGGTAGATCGCCGTCAGCACCGTCCACCAGTGACCCATTTGCATGCTGTCCCGGCCGGTCATCCCGAGGAGATAGAGGGCACGGGTGCTGGGGGAGAGGATTCCCATCAAGCCGCCCGTCGGCGACAAAGCGCCCCGCACGTCCACGGCGAGGCTGGTGATGTACAGCGCCACGCAGGTGACGGTGATCAGCTGTACCAACTGCAGCTGGTGGCCGAAGAGGTGCTGTAGCCGCCGCCCCGCGCCCCAGAGACCGGGGCGGAGAGCACCGCAGTATGGGCAGCGTGCTTCGTCGTCGCCGATGAGCTTGCGGCAGCTCGGGCACAGCATTGCGGGCATGCGCACCTCCCGGCCGCCATTGTAGCGGGTCGCGGCGCCGCAGAGTATCCTGCGCCGGGGCCAGAAGGCGCCTTGGACGAACGCCAAGTCCGAGGCTGCAGCGCGCGGAAACCCGCCGGCAGGCGTGACGCGGAGGGTGTCGCCGATGACGGAGAAACCCCAGGCCGCCCTCGCCACGTACCGCAAGAGCGTGCAACGGGTGCTCTGGATCACGCTGCTCCTCAACCTCGGTGTCGCGCTCGCGAAGCTGATTGTCGGGTTGGCGACGAGCAGCCTGGCCTTGCTCGGCGACGCGGCGCATTCGGCCATCGACACGGCGAACAACATCGTCGGGCTTGTGGCCGTCGCCGTCGCCGCCCAGGAAGCCGACAAGAGTCATCCCTACGGCCACTCGAAGATCGAGACCTTGGCCGCCTTCGTTCTCGCCGGACTCCTCTTCGTCACCTGCTTCAACCTGGCGGTGGAAGCCGTGAAGCGGCTCGTCGGCTTCCATGCCACCACCACGGTGGCGACGCCGGCAGCTTTCGCCGTCGTGCTCGGCACGCTGCTCGTCAACGTCGCGGTGAGCCGTTACGAAGCCAGGCGCGGCGCGCAGCTGGGTAGCGAGTTCCTCCTGGCCGACGCCGCCCACACTCGTAGCGATGTGCTCGTCACCCTCACCGTGCTCACCAGCCTCGCCTTCGTCCGCCTTGGCGTGCCGCACGTGGATGCGGCGCTCTCGCTCCTCATCGCCGCTCTGATCGGAGCCATCGGCTACAAAGTCTTCCAGCGCACCGTGCCGGTGCTCGTGGACGCCTCGGCATTGGACGAACGCCGCGTGCTGGAGGTGGTGGGGGCAGTGCCGGGAGTGCAGGATCCCCACGCCATCCGCTCGCGCCGGGCCGGGCACGATGTGTTCCTCGATCTGCACATCGTCGTCGATCCGAACACCGACACGGAGACGGCGCACGCCGTCACCGAGGCGGTGGAGCAGGCACTGGACGATGCCTTCGGCCCCACCAGCGCCACGGTGCACGTGGAGACTTCACGGCACTGCGGTTTGTGAGGCACCGTGCTGCGGTGGCGCGGGAAGCGCCAGGCGGGTCCTCTCACAGGAGATGCCGCTCGTGGGCGGCGCGCTCCAGGGCCGCCCGGAAGTTCGGGTGCGCCAGGTCGACGAGCGCCTTGGCGCGCTGGCGCACGTTGAGTCCGAAGAGATTCACGGCGCCGTATTCGGTGACCACCCAACGGATGTCGGCACGCGTGGTCACGACCCCAGCGCCCGGGCGCAGCGTGGGGACGATACGGGACACGGTGTCGCCTTTGGCCGTGGACGCGAGGGCGATGATGGGCTTGCCGCCGCGAGAGCGCGAGGCGCCGCGGATGAAGTCGGTCTGGCCGCCGAAACCGCTGTAGAAGCTGGTCCCGATGGAATCGGCGCAGACCTGGCCGGTGAGGTCGATCTCCAGGGCCGAGTTGATCGCCACCATCTTCTCGTTCTGCGCGATGACGTACGGATCGTTGGTGTACGCCAGAGGATGCAGCTCCACGACCGGGTTGTCGTCGACGAAATCGAAGAGCCGCTTGGTGCCGAGAATGAAGCCGGCGATGACCTTGCCGGGGTGCAGCGTCTTTCGCTCTCCCGTCACCACACCGGATTCGATGAGATCGATGACGCCGTCGGAGAAGAGCTCGGTGTGCACGCCCAAGGCGCGGCGGTCGCGGAGGAAGCCGAGCACGGCGTCGGGGATGGCGCCGATGCCGGTTTGCAGCGTGCTGCCATCCTCCACCAGGTCGGCGACATTGCGGGCGATGCGGCGCGAGATCTCGGTCCCTGGCTCGGCGGGCATCTCGGGCAGGGGGCGCGAGGTCTCGACGATGGCGTGCAGCTGGCGCACGTGCACGAAGGCATCGCCGTGCACCCGGGGCATCTGCTCGTTGACCTCGGCGATGACGTGCTTCGCCACCCGGATCGCGTCGAGCGTGTGGTCCACGCCGACGCCGAGAGAGCAGAAGCCGTGCTCGTCCGGCGTGCTGACCTGCACCAGGGCCACGTCGATGGGCATGGCGCCGCTGCGAAAGAGCTGGGCGATCTCGCCGAGGAAGATCGGTGTGTAATCGGCCCGGCCGTCGTTGACGGCCTGGCGGACGTTGTGGCCGATGAAGTGGGCATTGTGACGCAAGTGCCCCACCATCCCGGCGTGCGTGTGCGGCGCTGGGCCGAAGAAGAGCAGGTGGACGACCTCCACGTCCCGGAGTCGCAGCGCTCGGTCGCAGAGCGCTTCGAGCAGCGGCAGCGGTGCGGCGCATCCGGGATGGATGTAGACCCGTTGCCCGCTCTGGATCGCTTGCACCGCCCGCCCCGGATCGGTCAGCTTGCGGCTGTAATGCGGCAACCACTGTGGATGGAGCTTGGCGAGATTCGAGCCCACGACGCTCATCGCCTTCCCTGCCCTTCCATCACCGGCTCCCTCCGGACGTTCCCTCGCCTCAGAGGGCGTACTCGGAGAGCGTGTCCGCGTGCGCCGAGTGGCGCAGCTTCCAGAGGGCGCGGTCCCGCAGCTGCCGCACCCGCTCGCGGCTCACACCATGACGCTGGCCGAGGCTCTGCAACGATTCCGCTGTGACCGCCCCGAGCCCGAAGCAACGGCGCAAGATGTCCGCTTCCCGCGGGTCGAGGATTTGCAAGGCAGCCTGGATGTCGTGGGAGCGCAAAGTCTCCACGAGCCAGTCGTCGGTGGAGTGGGGATCCCCCAGCGTATCCACCGCGAAACCCGCTTCCTCGCCCTCGCCGGGCTCATCCAGGGAGAAGTACTGAGTGGGTAGATGTTGCAGTGTCTCGACCTGATCGGTGGTAAGGCGGAGGCGCTTGGCGAGCTCGTCGGTGCTCGGGAAGTGACCGTTTTCCTGCACCAGCCGATCGGACTCGCGGGCCAGGCGCACCAGGCCCTGTACCTTGGCGGCGGGGATGCGCACGATCCGGCTGTGGTCCGTCAGGTAGGACATGATGCTCTGCCGGATCCACCACACGGCGTAAGTGATCAGACGGAAGCCGCGGGATGGATCGAAGCGTTCCGTGGCACGCACGAGGCCGATGTTGCCCTCGTTGATCAGATCCTCCAGGGCCACGCCATGGCGGGCATACTGCCGCGCCACGCTGACGACGAAGCGCAGGTTGCGCCGCACGAGTTCCTTCTGGGCGCCGCCATCGCCGCGCCGTGCCCGCAGCGCGAGCTCACGTTCCTCGGCAAGAGTCAGGACCGGGATGTTCTCGATCTCGTGGAGATAGTGCAGCAGGGCGCTTTTCTCCGGGCTCGATGTCCGCGGTGACGTGGTCTCGGGTGCTTCGCGCCTCGCGCTCATGTCATTCCACCGCCGAGAGGGATTCCTGCAGCCGCACGCCGTTCTTCGCCGGCGTCGCCACGGTGCAGCAGCGCGGTGGGACGAGATCGGCGAGGCGCACCTTGGTGAGCGACGCTTCCAGGGACTTGCCCACCGTGGCGAACACCTCCTTCAGATGGCAATCGTAGCTCAGGCCGCAATGGCTGGCGCATTGGTGCACCACCACCGGCCCGTCGACACAGTGGATGATCTCGAACACCGAAATCGTTTCCGGCGCCCGGTGGAGCTTGAAACCGCCGTGATGACCCTTCATCGAGTCGAGGAGTTCACCCTTCACCAGCTGCTGGAGGATGCGACTCAGCAAGAAGGGAGGCGTCTGCATTTCGTTGGCGATCTCGTTGGCCGGCACGTAGCGTCGGCTGTCGAGGCGGGCGAGAAAGACCATGGCCCGCAAGGCGTAATCGGCACTGCGCGAGACGATCATCGAAGGCCCTCCTTTCCGGTCGCTGCCGCTTCGTGGGGGTCCGAGCCGGCAAGCCGGCGAATCACCATCAAGCCAGGAGCGTGCCGTTTCGTGAAACTCATCTCTCAGCAGCAGGTGTTGATTTTCGAGGCGGTTGGGGAACCGGGTCGGTCCTTGTTCTGGGTGCGCTGTGTTTCCAAAGGAGGCAGTGGGACGGGGAGAAGCAAATCAGGGCCCCGGGGAGGACGAGAGCCTGTGTCTCAGCCGACCTGCCTCGGGAGTTCGCGACGCTGCTGGAAGCCCTGATCGACCCTCTTGCGGTGTCCTATCGACAAGGAGAATCACGGATCTTCTTGATGACGGCGCAGATGTTGTCGGAGCAGGAGTACGGGGATCTCGCGGAAGCGCTGGCCAGCCTGCGTCTGGGGGCTCGCTCTTTTCCTGAGCTTCGATCCCAGCACGGGTTCCTGTACCATGGCCGCGCCGCGGGCTCGCGCGCCCGTGGACCGCCTCGGTGCGGGACGCGTGAGGGCCAGGAGCGGATGCCTCTCTACTTCCATCTCTTGAGTGACAAGGAAATCGACCGCCTTCAGGTCGTGCTCCGCATCATCCGTGACAATCGTGAGGGCGTGCTGGAGCTCTGGTACGAGCTCTACACCCTGCACTTCGGCCACGAGCGCACCTTCTCGGAAGCCGAGTTCAAGGAGTTCCTCGGCAGCGATCTGGATGCGGTGACCGGAGCGCTGCTCGAGCACGACGTGGTGGCGCTGGCGCAGAGGGTGCGTCGGGTGGGGGAGAGACTCCTGGAGCGCGCCGTACCCTTCGCGGAGATCATCGCCTCCATGCACCTCTTCGAGGAGAGCTGCAGCGTCTTTTTCCGCCGCAACCTCGCCGTCCTCGCCAGGGGTCCGGACATCATGCTCATCTTCGACAAGCTCTCCCACGTGCGCATGATCATCCTCGCCGAAGCCTACTTCGGTGCGCACCGGGCCCAGCAGCAGGCGCGCACCCAGGGTCTCGAGCGCGAGCTGCAGCGGCTCGACCCGGAGGCGGCGAAGCGGGAGAGCTTTCACGGCCTCATCGGCGCCAGCCCGGCCATGCGCCGCGTTTACGAGCGCGTGCAGACCGCCGCGCCTGGAGGGGCGTCCATCCTGATCACCGGGGAGAGCGGCACCGGGAAGGACGTGGTGGCGCGGGCCATCCACGAAGTGGGTGCCCGGCCCGGAGCCCCTTTCATCGCGGTGAACTGCGCCGCGCTGCCGCGGGAGCTCATCGAGAGCGAGCTCTTCGGCCACCGCAAGGGAGCCTTCAGCGGCGCCACCGGGGAGTACCTGGGGCTGGTGCGGGCCGCCGAGCACGGCACCTTGCTGCTCGATGAGATCACCGAGATGCCCCTGGAAACGCAGGCGAAGCTGCTGCGCGCTCTACAAGAACGGGTCGTGCGGCCGGTGGGCGCGACGACGGAGGTGGCCGTCGACCTGCGCTTCGTCGCCTCCACCAACAGGCCGGTGCGCGAGGTGATTGCAGCGGGCAAGCTGCGCGAAGACCTCTACTACCGGCTCAAGGTGCACACCATCGAGCTCCCGCCGCTGCGGGAACGTCTGGCCGACCTGCCGCTCCTCGTCGAGCACTTCATCGCCTTGTTCAACCGGCGCTATCCCCGCGCGCTCCGGGGCATCGAGGAGGAGGCCCTGCAAGCGTTGCGCGCTTACAGCTGGCCGGGGAATGTGCGCGAGCTGATGAACGCCATCGAGGTGGCCTTCGCTTACGGCCGCACCGACACGATCCGGCTGGAGGACCTGCCGGCGGAGATCTCTGGCAAACAGGCGGCTGTGGCGGCGAGCGGCGACGTCTTCGACGCCCTCACGCCCATCCCCACCTTCGAGGAATCGGAGAAGCTCCTGCTGGAGCGGGCTCTCGACGCCACCCATGGCAACAAGCTGCGGGCGGCGAAGATGCTGGGGATCTCGCGCAAGCAGCTCTACGCCAAGATCAAGAAGTACGGCATCGAGCTCGCCGAGGCGTAGCAGGCTTCAGCCTGCGGGATGAGGGAATGACATCCCGCTCCGAGGTGGGTACGACGAGGCGTCGGTTGGCTCCCACAGACACATCTCCCTTTTTCCGCTCCGGCGTCACTGCCTCCTTTGGAAACAATGAAATCGGCAATGGCTCTGTTCTTCCTCCCAGCGACGGATCGAAGCGGCTCTATGGCTCCGGCAGGGCGGGCACGCTCCTCGCTCTCATGAGACCTCGAGGTCTTGGAGCGAACCCATGGCCACCTTTCTTCGGAGATCGAGCAGAGACATGAGTCATCGCGAGCCGCGAGAGGAAAACCAGCGTCCAGGGATGCTGACCCCCTTTCGCCAGGGAACCGTCCTGGTTCTCACCCCAAGCGAGCAGCTGGCAGGTGTCGTCGCCCATGCCCTCGAGGGGCTCGGCTCCTCGGGGCCGCGGCTCAGCACGGTCCAGACGCTGGCGGATTGTCTCGTGGCGCTTCGGCTCCTCGCCCCCAGCCTCGTCATCCTGGACGATGCCGTGACCGGGCAGACCGGGGCCGAGGCACTCGACGCTCTGGAACGGATCCGGTCGGGGACGCCCATCATCTACTTCGCCACCCATCACACGCTGGACCTGGAGCGCGAAGTGCGCCGGCGCGGCGTCCTCTACTACGTGCAGATGCCCGAGACGCGGGAGCAGCTGGACATGATCCTGTGCCGCTTGCTCACCGCCTTCGTCCGGGAAGCCCGAGTGCGGGGGACGCCATGAACGGCACTGCGGTGGTGACCGGTCGGTGCAGTGACCATACGCCCTCGACCGGCCACAGGCCCACTGCTATCCTCCTGCCCGTCACGGGAGAGTCGAGCCATCACACCTCACGCTGCGAGGGGAGAGCGGAGATGCGCAAAATCATTGCTGTCGCAGCTGTCCTGATCGCCGCGCTCGTTGCCGGCTGCGCCGAGGACGAGATCGTCACGGTCACGGAACAGCCAGCGATTCAAGTGCAAGCGGTGGCCACCCCGACCTCGGTGGACACGGGCGTCAAGGTCGCGGTCGAAGCGCACCTCGTCCATGCCCCGGCGGGAGCGACGCTCCGCTTTGGCTGGCTCGCCGACGCCGGCACCTTCTCCTCCGGCGCCGCCGACAGCACCGCCTGGACGGCGCCCGACAATCCCGGCGTCTACACCCTTTCCGTTGTCGTCACCGATGGCAAGAACGCCGCTATCGGCACCGTGGATGTCGCCGTCGCCACCTACCTGCCCGCCGACCACCCCTACTACAAGGGGGCCACGAGCTGTTCCGTCTGCCACAACGGCGGTCCCGGCGGCACCCAGTACGCTTCTTGGTCCGAGTCGAAGCATGCCCATGCGATCGAGTCGCTGGAGGCCATCGGCATGAAGGAGAACGGCGCTTGCGTCGGCTGCCACACTGTGGGCTCCTACGGTCTCGGCGCCGATCCCGCTCTCCACAACGGCGGCTACGACGAAACCGCGGTCCCGCGTCTCGCCGGGGTGCAGTGCGAGAACTGCCACAAGCCGGGGAGCGAGCACCCGTCGCCCAACTTCGGTTCCGTGGAGGCCACCATCGACGCGGCGCTCTGCGGCCAGTGCCACACGGACACCCACCATCCCACCTACGACGAGTGGTTGACCTCGCAGCACGGGGATCGGGCGACGTGGCAGACCAGCCCCGCCACGCGGGCCAACTGCGCCAAGTGTCACAATGGCTTCGTTTCCATGCACTACCTCGACGATCCGAACAACTTCACCAATCCGCCGACGAACCCGACGACCTTCGAGGTGATCACCTGTGCCGTCTGCCACGACCCGCACGGCAACGACAATCCAGGGAACCTTCGCAACGCATCGGTCACCGACGCCTCGCTCCCGAACGGCATCCTGGTCGAGGAGGCCGGTGCCGGGCGCCTGTGCATCTCCTGTCACAACGGCCGGCGGACCGAGACCGACGTGCTCGCCCAGATCAACAACGGTACTACCAACTTTGGGCCGCACCACTCCATCCAGGGCGACATGCTGAAAGGCGTCAATGCCTACCAGACTCTCGCGCCCAGTTTCCCTTGGTCCACGAGCAAGCACATCCTCGTAGAGGACGCCTGCGTGACCTGTCATACCCATCCGCACGCGGGCGATCCCGAGGCCGGCATTCCGAACTTCATGGGCCACGACTTCAATCCCACCACTCAGGCTTGCTTGCCCTGTCACGGCGAGATCACCGATTTCACCCAGATCCAGGCCAAGCAGGATTTCGACGGCAACGGCGCCATCGAGGGGGTGCAATTGGAGATCAGCGGTCTCCTGGAGCGCCTGCAGCAGGTGATCGCCGACGCGAGCCGGAGCCCGGAAGTCCGTCAGCTCTTGCTGGACGACGCCACCTTCGTCCCCACCTTGGGGGACACGACGAAGAGCCTCCGGCCGCAGCGCGAGGCCGGCTACAACTGGTGCTACGTGGACTACGATCAATCCCGTGGCGTGCACAACACCACCTACGCGGTGCAGCTCTTGCAGCAGAGCATCTTGTACCTGGATCCCAACGGGCTGCCGGCTTCGGTGCTGCTGCGGGAGGACCGGTGACGAGGCAGCGAGGCATCCCGCGTCCCGGCGTCGCGGGATTGCTCGCGGCGGCCTTGACCCTCGCCCCGGCGGGGCTTGCAGCCCAGAACCAGCCGGCCGGCTACCCGGCGGGTGCTTGGAAGATGCCCCTCACCTGGTGGGTGGCGAGCCGCACCACCGGCTACTGGTACGAAAGCATCGATCCCGCCACGGGTGCGACGCAGCAGAGGCCGAGCTTCCTCCAGGGTGTCGACGGTTCGGTGGCGCAGCTCTGGGACGGGCACTTGGATCTGCGCTTCGCCGCCCGCTTCGCCCGCGCCGACCTCTATCCCGGCTTCGAGAGCAACGACTCGCGCTGGTACGTGGGCTACGCGCAAGTGCGAGCGGCGCCGTGGAAGGTGCGCGGGCGTCTGGGGCGGATGTTCTTGCAGGAAGGCCCGGCGCACCACACCCTCGACGGCGCTTGGATCGGCATCGAGCCGCTCCGGCGTGTCGCATTGCACGCCTGGGGCGGGACGCAAGCGCCGGACGACCTCGACTTCGACGTCCGCAGCATCGAATCCTTCCAGGCCTACGGTGCCCGGGTCCTCGGGACGCTGGCGCCAGAGCTGCAGCTCGCCCTTTCCTACGCCCAGTGGGACGAGGAGGGCGAGGTCGCCGAGCGGCCGGTGGGTGCCGAGGTCACCTGGTTCCCGCTCGGGGGGCTACGCACTTTCGCCCGCGCCGAGTACGAAACCGAAGAGGAATCCTGGCGGCGACTCGAGGTGCTGGCGGACTACATCCCCCGGCGCGGGTCACCCTGGCTCTTCCGGGCGCAAGCGCTCGAGCGCACGCCCTGGATCGAGAACACGAGCTATTTCTCCCGCTTCGACGACCTCGAGCGCATACGCGCCGCCCGTGCCTCGGCGCGCTATCAACGCCCCGACGGCTTCGGCGGCGAGTTCGAATCCTTCACTTCCGTCCTGGACACGCGGACATCGTGGCGTCTCGGCGGCGCCGTGCTCTTCAAGTACGGGAGGTTGGGCTACTCGGCCCTCTTCGGCGACAGCGGCGAGGAGAGCCAGTGGTTCGGCAACGTCGATGTTCCGGTGCAGACTTGGGTGCGAGTCGCCGCAGGCGCCGTGGTGTCGACCTACGCGCTCTTCGAAGACGCACCGGAGGCGGAGGAGCGCGACCTGATCACGCTCTTCGGTCGAGCCACGGTGGAGCCCTGGCCGGGTGTGCGCGGCGTCGCCGAGGTGCAGGGCCTGCAGACGCCCGACTTCGACCACGACGTCCGCGTCCTCCTGGGACTCGATCTGCTCGCCGGGCGTGGCGCGACAAGCTTCGGCTTGGGGCGGACGGGAGGTGCAGCCCGGTGAGGTTCCGCCTTCCACTCCTGTTCTCGCTCACCTTCACTTGCGGAGCGGGCATCGGCGCAGCGTCGCCAGGTTTGAAGCCCGTGCACTCGGTGCACGCCAAGAACGAAATCGAGTGCTCCGTCTGCCACGCCGATGCGGAGAGCTCCACGCGGGGTACGGACAGGCTCCTGCCTCCGAAAGACACCTGTGCCGCTTGTCACGATGTCCAGGACACGGCGCAGTGCGGCCTTTGCCACACGGACGTGTCCAGCCCGAGCGGCTACACACCGCGCGTCGTGGTGGCGCAGAACTTCCCGCACGCGACGCACGTGACCAACGGAATGAACTGCGCCGCCTGCCACACGAGCCAGCTGGGGTTGGAGCCCGTACTTCCGGACAAGGCAGGGTGCCGCACCTGCCACGTGACGGCATCGCAGCAAGCCGATTGCCGGATCTGCCATGCCGCCGGGGAGGAGCTCGTGCCGGCGAGCCACGGCCCGCAGTTCCTGCAGCTGCACGCGGTGCAGGCGTCCTGGAACCAGGCGCGGTGCGCCGTCTGTCACACGCAGACGGACTGCCAGGAGTGCCACCATGGCGACGACATCCGGCCCCGCACGCACCCGCTCGACTACTTCTTCGCCCACTCCCTCGACGCCCGGTCGAAGGAGACTTCGTGCCGCGCCTGCCACCAGACCGAGTTCTGCTCCGACTGTCACGCGGCGCAGCGACTCCTGCCGTCGAACCATTCGCAGGCGAACTGGCTGCTGCCCGATGGTGGCGCCCACGCCATCGAGGGCCGCTTCGACATGGAAAGCTGCGCTGCTTGCCACGAAGCCGGGAGCAGCGCGCCCACCTGTGCCCGTTGCCACGGGAAGTGACGATGCGAAACCGACGCTACCCCCTCCTCGTCTTGCCGCTCCTCGTGCTCGCCGCGTGTTCCGAGCCGACGCCGGTGGCGGAGAACCCCATCCAGGCGCATACGAAGGCGTGGAGCAACCCGGCCGCCGCCGACTGGCACGGCGCGCGCGTCGAGCGCGAGGGCACGGGTACTTGCACTGCCTGTCATGGCAGCGACCTGCGCGGCGACCTCGTCGTGCCGGGCTGCTACGATTGCCACGACGGTCCGGGCGGTCACCCCGCCACCTGGCGAGATCCTCCGGCGCCGTTCCATGGCATGGCGGTCGAGGCTGCAGGTCCCTCGGGTTGCACGAGCTGTCACGGCAGCGCCTACCAGGGTGGCTGGAGCGGCGTTTCCTGCTACGACTGCCACGCCGGCGGCCCGAGCGGGCACCCGGATGGTTGGATGAACCCGGATGCTCACACCTTCCACGGCCGCACGGTGGCGCTACAGGGTGACAACGATTGCCGTCGCTGTCACGGCAACGATCTCATGGGTGGCACG
>Ga0075418_10003221_pt1 | contig 18629 bp, 12 predicted proteins | sample SoiMetdeltSBSDD2_FD_81776 | JGI IMG/M metagenome (GOLD analysis project Ga0075418, IMG submission 81776) | Bulk soil microbial communities from a Populus tree surrounding site in Tennessee, USA - Soil MetaG P. deltoides SBSDD2 | ecosystem: Environmental > Terrestrial > Soil > Tree plantation... | reverse complement strand
TGGATACAATCGACGCAGGCCGATTGCCGCAAGCATGGCATCCGTTATCTGAATGTGATTACAAATCAAGCGTGGGATCAGACGCTTCTACTCGAAATGCGCCGCGCCGGATTTGTGAAATGAGTACACTGGTGGTCGAGTAGTTCCGAACGGAGTGAAGAACGTATCGAGACAACCACTAACCTGAAAACATTAAGTTTGATTCAAACGGGTGGTCTCGATACGACACTCGCTGTCGCGCGTGCCTACTCGACCACCGGAAATTTTTCAAATGCAATTCCTCACTCCCATTGGATTCTGGCTCGCAAGCCTCGGTATTCCCATCCTCCTGCTCTACATGCTCAAACTGCGCCGCAAGCAGGTGCAGGTCTCTTCCACGTTCCTATGGCAGCAACTTCTGCGCGACCAGCAGGCCAACGCGCCCTGGCAAAAACTAAAACGTAATCTTCTGCTCCTTTTACAGCTCCTCATTCTCGCCGCGCTGGTGGTCGCACTTGCACGACCTGCTCTGCGGGTGCCTGTCGTCGCAACCGGATCGGTGATCGTCCTGCTGGACGCCTCCGCTTCCATGAATGCAACCGATGTAAGTCCTTCTCAGTCTCGTTTTGAGCAGGCGCGTAGTTCGGTCAATGACCTCATCAACGGACTCTCCTCCGCCTCCTCCATGACCTTGATTCTGGTCGGCAGAACACCTCAAACTTTGATCTCCTCTGAATCAGACAAATCCCTGTTGAAAAGCGCTCTCGATAATGCACAGGTCACACAAGAATCAGCGGATTGGCACGCCGCATTCGCGCTCGCGGCCGGGGCGGCGCGCGGCGAGAGCGCAGTTGGTAAATCGACGATGGTGATCGTCTCCGATGGCGGCCTGCCCGAAAGTGGATTACCTGCCTTGCCCGGTGACGTGAGCTACATTCCCATCGGTGAATCGCAAAACAATATCGCACTCTCGGCCCTGGCACTGCGCATGGCACAAAGAGGTCCTCAACTATTTGCAGAAATATCCAATTACGATTCCATGGATCGCAATATCCTGCTCTCGATCTATTTCAATGACGAATTGATCGATGCCCGGCAGCTTTCCGTAAAAGCCAGTGCCAGCGGAAGCCTCACACTCGATAATCTCCCCAACACCAGCGGCATTTACAAGGCAACCATCGCAAACCCCGCAGATAATTCTCCGAATTCGCTCGATTCTTTGAGTTTGGACAACACCGCCTTTGCTGTATTCCAAGCCTCTTCTGCACGCCGCGTCCTGCTCGTTTCAAACGGAAATCTCTTCCTGGAACAGCTACTCGCCTCCCTGCCGGGCTTGCAGCCATTCCGCGCCCTGCCTGCCGAAGACGGGACGATTCAGATTCCCAACGACCCGTTCAATCTCTACATTTTCGATGGCATCCTGCCTCCCCAATTGCCGAAAGCAAACTTTCTGTTTGTGAATCCTCCAGACAATCCATTCTTTGAAGTCGGTGGCACGTATAACGAGATCGAAAATGTTCAGGTCAAGGAACATCGCCTCACCCGCTTCGTCGATTGGACGAACGTCCACATTCTGGAAGCGGAGCAGATCCAAACTCCGGAATGGGCAGAGATCTTAATTGGATCGGATGCAGGTCCACTGGTCTTGGCCGGCGAGACGGACGGTCAGCGCATTGCAGCGCTGACCTTTGACTTGAAGGAAAGCGACCTGCCATTGCAGATTGCTTACCCCATTCTCTTCTCCAATTTGATCGATTACCTCGCGCCGCCCAGCACATTCGATGCGACCCAGTCTCTGCGACCGGGCGAAAGCCTGGCTCTCCTCCCTCAAACAAATCTGGATCGAATCGTGATCGCCTCCCCCTCGAACCAGGCCTATACGCTGCCATCCAATCAGACTACGTTCACGCAAACCCACGAGCTGGGATACTACGCCGTTAACCTGATTTCTGCGGACTCGAATACCATCGAATATTTTGCCGTGAATCTGTTCGACGATAACGAATCGAATATTCAACCACGAGATGTCGTTCAGGTTGGACAGGTCGCTGTGACATCCGCGGTTTCCGGGCAGGTCGGTCAACGCGAGTTATGGCCCTGGCTCGCTGCGCTGGCCCTGATCGTGTTGATGATCGAATGGCAGGTGTTTCATCGCAGGCAATGGATCGTGGGGCGGGTTGGCATCCCGCCTCACACACAATCATGAGATTCACCTCTCCTATCTTCCTCCTCCTTCTGCTCCTCGTGCCGGTTGCGGTATGGATGGCCGCGCCAGGTAAAGGTCCTGCACGGAGGCGTGAACTGCTTTCGCTGATCTTGAGGTTGATCATCGTTCTATGTCTCATCTTCTCCCTCGCAGGTTTGGAACTCGTCCAGAGTGGGAATGATCTCGCGGTGGTCTTTCTTGTGGACGTCTCCGACTCGCTGCCAGCCGAATCCATTGCAGCGGAAGTAGGTTACGTGCAGACGGCGCTGCAGGCGATGAGTCCAGATGACCAGGCTGCGATTGTCTTATTCGGCGCGGACTCTCTGGTGGAACGTCCTATGTCGCCAGTCAAAGAGTTAAGCGCATTCACATCGGCGCCTGTCACTACACAAACTGATCTCGAAGAGGCCATTCAACTTGGGCTGGCCCTATTCCCATCCGGGTATGCCAAACGGATGATCATCCTCTCCGATGGCGCGCAGACCAGCGGCGACGCCCTCGATGCAGTCCGGTTTGCGGTGGCGTCGGAGGTGCAGATCGTCGTCGTACCGTTCGCCAACGAGCGACAGAGCGAGACCCTCCTCACCAATGTAGATGTCCCAACGCATTTGCGTCCGGGTGAAGAGTTTGACCTTAATGTTTCGGTGCAAGCCAATGAACCGACCCGGGCAGTGGTGCAGGTATTGGGTGGCGATCAAATCCTTTACCAGAGAACACACGACCTGCGGCGCGGTGTACAAACCTTGAGCCTGCCATTAACGGCCGGTGAGCCGGGCTTTGTAAAGTATCGGGTACAGATTACGCCGCAACAGGATGGCTTCTATCAAAACAATCTGCTGGAGGCCTATTCGCAAGTGGAAGGTCCGCCGCGTATTTTGATGGTAGCTCCCAGTGCTGGCGAAAGATTGCCCGGTGGTGATCCACGACCCGACGAAACTTCTGCCCTATTAGGCGCGCTGCAAGCCGCGAACTTTCAGGTGGAATTGAGCACGCCCTCGCGTCTGCCGCCAGATCTTCCATCGCTCGCGCAGTATGATTCAATCGTTCTGGTGGATGTCCCGGCGCGTACGCTGGGCAACAATCAAATGACGGGACTGCAAGCCTACGTGCATGACCTCGGCGGCGGCCTGGTTGTCGTGGGAGGCCCAACCAGCTACGGTGTCGGTGGATATTTCCAAACACCATTGGAAGCAGCCTTGCCAGTGGATATGCAGATCAAGGATGAGAGACGCCGCCCAAACCTGGGAATTGTCTTCATCATCGATCACTCTGGCAGCATGGAAGATACGAGCGGCGGTGTGACAAAGCTCGAATTGGCGAAAGAAGCCGCGGCACGGTCCGTCGAACTGTTGTTTCCCACAGATCGAGTCGGGGTGATCGCCTTCGACGATGTGGCTTCGTGGGTTGTGCCCATGACTGAGCTCAGTGACCCCGGCCAGGTTATCGCGGCGATTGGCAGCATTCGCACCGGCGGCGGAACAGATATTATGGCGGGCGTTCAGGCGATGTCTGAAGTTTTGCCAGGTGATCCCGCTAAGGTCAAACACGTCATCCTGCTCACGGACGGTGGCGCCGACCCCACCGGGATTCCTGAATTGGTTCAAAAGCTATATCAGGAAAACGATATCACTCTTTCAACCGTTGGTGTTGGTAATGATGCCGCGCCATTCCTGGAAGACCTCGCGGTGCTTGGCGCAGGTCGCTATCACTTCACGAACGATCCAAGCAGTATTCCCAGCATCTTCACAGAGGAAACAAGCCTCGCCACGCGCGCCTACCTGGTAGAGGAACCGTTCTTCCCTGCTCTTGTCAACTCATCGCCGATTCTCTCCGGCCTCAATGGGGTGCCGCGCCTGTATGGCTATGTGGCCTCCAGTCCAAAAGATCTCGCGCAGGTGATTCTCAAGTCTGACAAGGACGATCCGATTCTTGCAACCTGGCAGTATGGCCTGGGTCGTTCGGTGGCCTTCACCTCCGATGCAACCGGTCGCTGGGCGCGGGATTGGCTGGGCTGGGAATCCTTTGCGAAATTCTGGGTGCAGACCGTTCGTTACACCATTGGCACAATCACCAACCGCGCATTGGAAAGCAGCGTTCAACTGGAAGGCGAAGGGGCACATCTCAGCCTCGATGCCCACAACCCCAACGGCGAGTTCGTCAACGGCTATCAGGTGGCGGCCAATATTATCGCGCCCAACGGAGAATCACAATCGGTCATATTAAGACAGATCGCGCCCGGCCGTTATGAAGCAGACTTCGCGCCGCAAGAAGAAGGCGTTTATTTGATTCATTTTTCGGGGACTTCGCCGGACGGGACGGATTCCTTCGCTGAAACCACCGGTTGGACCTTATCCTACTCTCCCGAATACAAACGCCTCGAATCGGACCCGGACCTGCTCGTGCGTCTGGCAACGCTCTCGGGCGGAAAGCTGGCCTCCGCAAATCCTGCTGACGTCTTCACCCACGACTTGCAGGCGACTCGTGCTTCGCAGCCGATCTGGCAGTGGCTGGTGCTGCTCGCGGTGCTCCTGCTCCCCTTTGACATTGCCTCAAGGCGGTTGATCATTACGAAGCAGGATTTGCTCCGTCTTCGTGAGTGGATTCTGGTACGGCTTAACCTTAGCAGACCTTCTGCCCCACAGGTCTTGCAACCGACCCCGCGCATGGAAGCCCTGTTGAAAGCCAAAGACCGCGCAGCGGAAAGCACAAAATCTCCGTCAAGCATACCGGTGGAGGCGGTGACGCCGCCATCCGTCAGCGAATCGCAACAGAAAACAGAACAGCCTGCTGAACTGGAAAAAGCTCATCAGAAAGAACCGGTTGCGCCTGAAACAACCGCTTCCACAACGACCTCTCTACTCGAGCGCAAGAAGGCGCTTAGGAAAAAACGTGAGTAACAATGGTTCCTGGCAATCAATTCAGGATAGGCACCATCGACATATAGAAATAACGCTGACCTTGAATTCGGTGATTCGGGAGTGCGAGTGGATGCACGGGGCAGGCGGCCTTTATTGTTCTCCAAATATGGCTTGGGCGATTTGATCACTAATGGTTCGAACGTTCGTTGTATCACGATTGCTGAGAATAATAATCGTTACTTTGTCATTGGGGTAACGTCTGATTTCGGTGGCAAAGCCTTCCATATCATTGTTGCCTTGGCATCCATTGCCAGAATTACTGGTGTAACTTGCGCTTTCGGCAACAAAGCACAGAATCCCATCACCATGGCTGACGGCTGGATGATTATGCATTTTGCCAACAAACCAACCATACCCATAGCTCAGGTCATGAGCAAGTACACTTACCTGCGGGACGAACATCAGATTCAACGACTCCTGCGACATCAATTGCTCGGTATTAAGAACCTGATCCCAGCGATAGAGATCTTCGATCGTCGAGTAAAGCCCCCCTGCTGCATAGGGGATGGTCATATCAATGTAATCCGCCTTTTCCCAATGGTCGTAAAACCCGGTGTACCCCGTCGCCAGGCTGATATCGTTATGATCGTAGCCGGTATTCTTCATCTGCACCGGCTCAAAGATAGTTTGCTGTAGGAACGTCTCATAGGACTGGCCAGAGACCTGCTCAATGATGTACCCGAGCAGGATGTAGCCTGAATTGCTGTAGCTCCATGTCTTGCCCGGTTCGAAATCCAAGGGGCTATCCTGGAAGCGAGCAATGATCTGCAGTGAAGAGGCAGGTGTAACCTTGGTTATGTCATAATCGGGGTAATCCGTGAAATCTGGGATACCAGAAGTGTGGGTCAAGAGGTGGTGAATCGTGATGTCTTGCCACAGCGTAGGACATTCGGGAACGTAGTGACAGATGGGATCTTGAACCTTGAGCTTGTTCTGTGCCTGTAACATTAGGATTGCCATGGCAGTAAACTGCTTGGTGATAGAGCCTAGACGATATTTCGTTTGCGGGGTATTCGGGAGATTTTTTTCGCGATCCGCCAGGCCATATCCCTGGCTAAGTAGAATTTCACCGTTTCGGGCGACAAGTACGGCACCTGTAAATGCCTCCCTTTCGGCAAGAAAGTTCAGAACTTGATCAATTTTCGAGGCTAGATCTTCCGGCTCCAAAGTCGGTGATGGAGGAGAGCTTTCCGTCGGTGCCAGCGGCTGAGTGACGGAAATCGACTGACCAGACACACCATCACAGCCGACCAGCATTAGACTGAGCACCGCCAGGCTCAGGCGGACGATATCCATGTAAAAGTAGCGGAACATTGTAGCCTCCTTTCTTGACCTTGCACTCATGACCTCTTCGCGCTCTACTTTAAAACAAGAGTTGTGAGGTTGCCCAACATGAAGGTCTGCTCAGAGTTACATGAATGATATTGCCACTTAACTTCCTATTGTTACCACACCACCATCGCCATCCACAATAATACGTTGACAACTATGGATGCGCTCGGTGGCCACGCCCGTTCCCAGCACCGCGGGGATGTGATATTCGCGCGCCACAATGGAACCGTGACTAAGTATCCCGCCAACATCCGTGACGATGCCCGATGCCAACGCAAATAGCGGTGTCCAGGCGGGCGTCGTGATCTTGGCAACCAGAATATCGCCGTGTCTCATCTGGTTGAATTCATTAGAACCGTGGATCACTCGCGCAACGCCGTCCACGCGGCCCGGGCTTGCGCCAAGCCCTTTGAGGGTGTTTCCCACGGCCTGGTCGGTGCGTGCTGGCATCATAAAGCTCCAATCGATCCCCCAGATGCGTGCTCCGCCTTTGGGAGGCAATGCCACAGGCGGAGTTGCCATTCGCTCGCGTTCCCAGATTGCGCGCCGTTCAACGACTGCCGCGTGAAAATCCTGAACTGGCTGATCCGCATCCAATGCAGTTGCTGCTATTTTCAGTTCATCCATATTCAACCAAAACACATGGTCAGATTCTTCAATGGCATGGACGTTGACCAATCGCCTCCCAATCTCATGTAACATGCGGCGCAAAAGGGGCCAGCCCAAACCGACATCTGCAAGCGCGTCTTCGCGCAGGGGCGCAAACTGCTGTGCCCAGCGCAGCAGCTTCGTGAACCATTTCAGGCGCAGACCTTTCAAGCGCGTCAGCATGGATTCGGTTGCCTGCTCACGCGCCGCGACGGTCGCCGCCTGTCGTTCATACGGATTACGTCCCTGTCCCGCGAGAAAATATTTGAGCGCTTCGAGCAGAGGCGCTGGAGCGTCCTCCGGCACGCTCTTGGCAAAGTCCAGATCATAGATGGCATGACCAAAACGATTCAAGTGTTCTTGGAATCGTCTACAGAATTCGTGCCAACTTTCAACATCGCCGATCGGTGAAGACGATGATTGATATGCGAAAACAACTTCGATACTAGCCGCACGTGCAAGATACTCGGCAAGTTCTGAATGTCCACGCGCCCACATCGCCAGATCATACAACGATTTCTCTGCCTGGATCGGAGCGCTGTCGAAGCCAAGCATGAAGGTCAGGGCAGGCGGATCGTCCTTGCGTTTGATAATTCGATCGTATACAAGGCTGAAAAAAGTCTCGCTCATGTACGCTAACGGCAGGATGCCGCTTTGGATGGTGGTGTAATGCTCCGCCGCGATCTGTGCGATCTCGCATGCGCCTTCTAGCAATTGTGTAGTTGCGGTCCCGCTCAAATCGCGCGCTGCCCATGCACTGAGGACCGTCGCATATCGCGGACGCGCGTCCTGCTCCCAGCGTTCCCGCGCCGTAGGAAGCAAGCGCCTGATCAGGCGCGGCATGGCCATCAGCGCACGCATGGATCGTTTCCCAGTAAATCCACTTCCGTCGTAGTAAGCATAGCCGTTGATCGTGGTTAGCATTTGCCAGTCTTCGGGCAGAAAGTCTGTCAGCTTCACATCCTGCATACCCAGCGGCTTCATCAGGCTGTATATCGCGTCGTTCCAGGCTGGCAGGCCCAGCGTAGCAAAGAGAGGCGAGAGCGGGTCAGGCAGGAGCTCGATGACGCTTTGGCGCATGTACTTTCCGTCCTGGCGCGGCAGTTTCCAATCCAGTGTGACGCGCGGCTCAGGCAATGCGGTGATTGGTCGCGCTTGCAGAATGAAGAAACGTCCATCCTGCAATGCCCATTCAATATCCATAGGTTGCTCATAGAGTTGCTCAATCTGTATGCCGAGTTTCGACAGTTCGATGGCCTGGGGTTCAGTGAGCGCCGCTTGCTTGCGTTTATCGGATGACACGGGTTGCTCGCGCGTGCCGTCGGGCAAGCGCACGGTCATCACTTCTTTGTCAGCGATCTCTTGTGATTCAAGCTCGCCCGTTTGCGTATTGAGGATGAATGTATCAGGCGTGACATGTCCACCTACAATCGCTTCACCCAACCCCCACGCTGCGTTGATTAAGATCCTGTCGCGCTCACCTGTGATCGGATTCGCGGTAAAGAGAATACCCGCCGCATCTGCCGGGACAAATTGCTGCACCACAACTGCCAGCGCGACATCTTCGGGCGGGATTTTGCTTCGCGCCCGATAGCCGATCGCGCGCGCCGTCCACAGTGACGCCCAACAGCGTTTAACCGCCTCTAACACTTGGTCAGCTCCCAACACATTCAGATACGTTTCCTGCTGACCAGCGAACGACATCTCAGGCAAGTCCTCTGCCGTCGCTGACGAGCGAACCGCGACGGGTGGATTATCCGATGCTAGTTCGGCGTACGATTGGCGAATTAACGTGGCAATGTCATTGGGGATTGCACCTTGCAGGATCAGCGATTGGATTTCCTCTGATGCACGATCCAGTGTGGCTGGATCTTCGGCCTGTGCCTGCCTTGCTGCAGAAAGAATCGCCTCACCCAGCTGGTTTTGAGCTATAAAGCGCCGATAGGCATGTGTCGTAATGTGAAAACCAGGTGGAACGGGAAGGTCAGCCACTGCCAGACGCGCCAGTGAGGCGCCTTTTCCACCGACCTTTTCGAGGGTGGCAGCTGGACTATCCAGTTTGATAATCAAAGTTTCATTTGAGACATTGATGCTTGTGTTCATGCTATTTCACACTACCCTTATATCCAGATTAGTTGTCGCGCGATTTGTGCCAGATGAATGGAGTCGTGCGCGACAAGATGAGCGATCATCTCGATGATTGTGATCGTGCCCGCTGATGGGTGTTCGCCTATGCGTTCCCATTGCTCGGCGCGTAAGCTTGTCAGCTCTTGGATGTGGTCTGCTCGAAATTTTAAGAACGCAGAAAGTGCCGAATCCAATAGTGTAGAGGCATAGTTCAGCTCAATTGCCAATTTTGCCGGGTCACGCGCCGTTAACTTCGGATAGGTTTGGTCGCGCATCGAGCGTGTCCGGTGGAGCGAAGAAGCTTCGCTATCGCGCAAGTGGCAAATGACCTCCACTACCGACCAATCTTCATCTCCATCGCTGGTAGTTGCGGATCGTTCGGGTGAATAATGGCGGAGCAATGCCTGAAGTGTTTCAGGCGTTGCTCGATAAGCATCGAGTAGATCCTGAATGGTATTGTACATATTGTGTTTCTCCTCTAACGTTGAATCTTCCAAAACCAGCGCGGGGCTTGATTCTTATATTCGCGATACGCTTCGCCGAAGCGCGCCTCCAGGGTATGTTCTTCACGTGGTATATGAACAAAATTGAAGAACGCGCCCGCGGTCACAAATGGTATCAGAACTGCGACACTCCCGTAAAAGATCGTCCAGCCCGGTAAGAGTGCCAGTTCAGAGAGATACATTGGGTGGCGCGAAAAAGCATAAGGCCCGCGCCTTATCAAATAACTTGGAGTTAGAGCCAGTGCTACCCTCTCGGGGGCCTGAGCAATGTGCAGTACCATTAACCAAATGAGGCAGATGGTTGCGATCCCGACCGGGATCAGCCCGATCAGATTCCAAGGGCCTGGATGATTCGCCGCCCATCCATACCGAGGCAGAAACAACGAAATTGCCCAGGGAGCTACACAATAAAATAGCGGAACGCCAATTAGCCAAAAGACGAGAGCAACAATAATGGCCAGCCAGCGGGGAATACTCGCTCTTTTTGACGACTGGTTGGAATTTTCACTTCTGCTCAACACGTTGCACTCTATCTTTCAGATGACCATTGAACAGCGAGCTTCGTTCCAGGATGGCTGGCAGGATGAACAGCTTTACGATATCCAGGTGTTGTGTTAACTCAGGAAAGGTTGCATTCCCTGTCATCACCACTACAAGATCCGAATCGGGAACGACATAAATGAACTGCCCGCCGGCCCCGGCGGCATAATAGGCAGCATGACCTTCCACTGTGGATACCCACCACAAATACCCATAGTCGTCGTTCAGAATATCAGCTTCCGTATGCTTTTGTGTGGACACCTGAATCCATTCAGCAGGCACCAACTGTTTGCCATCCCAGAGTCCCTGATTCAGATAAAGATATCCTATCTTAGCCATCTCTCTCGGTCTGAGTGACAAGCCGTCCGAACCCACATTATTACCTTGAGGATCGGTTTCCCAGGGTGGGGCAGGAATTCCTAATGGTTGAAATAGATATTGGTTTCCGAATTCCAGTGCGGTCATGTGGGTTGTCCGAGTGAGGATTCCAGACAATAGATGGGCAGCTGAGTCACTGTAGTGAAAGACTTTTCCAGGAGTATCTGATATTGATTGTTCCAGTGTAGACTTAATCCAGTCGTCACCGTAATTTGTTTCGCGCTCCAGGCCCGACGTCATGGTGAGCAGGTGTTCAAGAGTTACTTCGCTAATCGTAGGATCGGTGTTCGAGATAATATACTCGGGATAGAAATCCACTACTTTTTGGTCCAGGCTTTTGATGTACCCTCCCTGGAGCGCAACGCCGATCAGGGCTGAGATAATGCTCTTGGTAGTGGATGCTATCTCCTGATAATCATTCGGCGTGGCTTGATAATATTCTTCAAAAATAAGATAACCGTGTCGAATTACCAACACACTCCACATATGCGGCAGGTTTTCCTCGATATGCTCGCGAAGTAAATAGAAATGCGCGGAATCCATCCCCTGTTCCTCAGGTGTAGACTCTCGCCAGTCAGTGATAGGCCAATAGCCTCGCTGAACTGGCGTGGGCGCGGGGCTACAACCCGCTAATGCGATCATGCTAATGATGATAATTAGATTCGTAACAATGCTTCTACTTAACAGGGAAAGTTTCGTAAATTTCATTCCTTTCTGGAGATGATCATCCCATTCCCGCGTCTCGAGCGCGCAGGACGGCTTGGGCTCGATCTGCGACCTGTAATTTGCTGAAGATATTGGTGATGTGATTGCTCACGGTCTTGCCACTGATCACCAGCTTCTCGGCAATATCCTTGTTACTGGCGCCCTGTGTCATGAGCACAAGAACTTCTCGTTCTCTATCAGTAAGTTCGGGGAAAACAGTAGCAGAAGCATTAGATTGAGGCCTTGTTCCAAGGCTCTGGAAAAAAATCATCATGCGAGCGGCAATCGCCGGGCCAAACACAGCCTGACCACCAGCCACAGCGCGAATGGCTTGAAGGATTTCATCGTGATGGGCTCCTTTCAGCACGTAACCGCGGGCACCAGCTTTCATCGCTGCGAAGACAGAGGCATCGTCTTCCAGCATCGTCACCATGATAATTCCCAACGTTGGATGCTCCTTCAAAATACTCCGAGTAGCTTCGATTCCGTTGACTCCCGGCATATTGATGTCCATCAGAATCACTTCGGGTTGTGCAGCCCCAATTTGGGCAATGGCAGATTCGCCATCTGCGGCTTCACCCACCACTTCGATATCGGGTGTGACATTGAGCAACGCGCGCAATCCTTCGCGAAAGAGAGTGTGGTCATCAGCAATGAGAATACGAATTTTTTTCATGGGGGCATCTACTGTTTGAAAGAATGTATAACAAGATTTTCACTAATAGGTAAAGTGGCAGCGATATAGGTGCCACCCGCATCTGACTCGACTTTCAACCTACCGCCCAGTTCTTCTGCGCGTTCGCGCAGCGAGCGTAGTCCAACTCCGGCGCGTCGATCAGGCGGCAAGCCGATCCCATCATCCTGAATTTCGATTTGAAGAAAGTCCTTTGAGCCGGTCTGCGTCAGCGAGAATCGAATGGCGCAATGATGTGCTTGTGCATGACGAATCACATTCGTGAGCGCTTCGAGCACAATCCGATAAGCTGCTACCTCCACCGAAGCCGATAATGGAGGCAGACATTCCACTGGCTCCGTGATTTCGATCTGTAAGGTCGGGCCTCTATCCAGCCCGGCCACCTGATCGCGGATAGCCGCTACTAATCCTAACGCATCCAACGCGGGTGGGCGCAATCCGTATACCAAACGACGGACCTCTTCTACGGTGGATTGATTTTGTGTCATAACTTGTTCGAGTAAGGGGATGGCAGAAGCCGGATCTTTCTCCAAGAGTTGTTTGGCCGCGGCAAGTTTGAGACCCTGGCTGGCGAGGTTTGGACCCAATCCATCGTGCAGGTCCCGTCGCAGACGACGACGCTCTTCTTCACGCGCCGCAACCAGTCTTTGGCGTGAGCGTTGAAGATCTGTTGTGAGTCGGACAGCATAGGCAGCGATGCCCGCCTGGCGCGCCAGATCGTTAAGCAACTGCCGTTCACCGGGCGTGAAATAATTCCCAGGCGCGCGGGGCGCGAGGAGCAGTTCGCCCACAGGTTCACCTTGATAGATCAGCGGCAGATCGATGGGTTCATTCCTCAGGTTTCCAAACTCGGCTTCCATTTTGAACTCTCCCTCCCTGTTCAATGAGATCCCCACATAAGGCAGTTTCAGTGTCTGGGCGACCGTTTCGACAATCGTAGACAACACCGATTCTGGCGCGTATGCGGCTTCGAGGCGTTTACCTAAACGCGAAAGCACAGCATAAGGATCATCACGATCGCCGTACATTAGGCGGTTAATGGCACGGTGCAGGTGATGACGTAAAGGTTGAACAAGTACAGCAACAAGCCCCGTTGCCAGGATGGATATGAGCAGGTTACTACGCCCTTGGATGGCCGTTCCGATAACGCCGACTACGATCACGTATATACCCACGAGCATAGCTGTGAGCAGACTGTAGACCAGGGTACGGTTGATGATGACATCAATATCCCATAGACGGTAGCGAGAAATCGAGATACCAAAGCAAACGGCGCCAAAGAGTACACCTAGGTAGTAGAGCGGCTCATAGACACTAATAATGAATAGCTCAAAGAATCCCGGTTGCGAGAATTGCCAAAGGATATCTAACCCTATTTGGAATACACTTCCAACTACCACAGCTATCATCACCCACTTGAGCTGCTGGCGTTGGAGGGGTCCAGCATCATGTCGATAGCGGAAAATCATGGCATAAATACCCACAATTATCAACAGAGTATTAAGGGGCCGCGCAATAAATTTGCTCCAAAGTGAGTCGCGAAAAGAAACTATAGGATACGCAAACATGAAATCATAAATATTGAGGCCTACCCACAGGATAAGCAACCAACGCGTCCAACGCGGCACAAAGCGTCCATCAGGGAAGAGGCAAAAGATTATCACAGGGGCTGTGTTGCCAAGGGAACGAAGGAATGCGTCTGGCAGGCGCCAGTTTGGATATCGAATTAATAAATTGTCGAGCATATGTGGATTGGCTGTACTTCCTGCCAACACCAGTACCAGGGAAAAGAGAAGAGCGACAATATTCCCTGACTTACGCCAGAACACCAGGCACCCAAGTAGAATCAATGGCAAAGCTGCGACCGTGGCAATTGGTGTATAAAAATTAGCAAGGTCATCCCAAGTCAAACCAAGCTGATGGAGGGCATTTTCGGTAGGAAAACACTTGAGTTGAAGATTTGTTAGCAATGCACTGCAAGGCGCCCGAAGGACGTTATCCTGCTCCACTGTACCTATCACGAACAAACTGATAGACAGCAGAGCGATGAGAATCCAAATAATTCGGGCAAGCCAAATCCATAAACCTCGCAAGGTAGGCAGAGCGGATGGTGCTGCTGCTCTAATCATCATTTCTTCTCTATAGGCGTCTGTGGCGCTAAATTCTCTGGAAGGAATGCTCCACCCAACGGAAAAATTGCCAAGACGCGTGTAAGCCCAGGTTGTGACTCAACGGTCAGCCTGCCATCCAATTCGGCTGCACGTTCACGCATCGAATGCAGTCCAATGCCAGCCCTCAGGTCACGCGGCAGGCCTATTCCATCGTCAGCAATTTCAATTTGAAGTGTCGCGTTTGAGCCGTTTTGAGCAAGTGAGAATCGAATGGCGCAATGCCTGGCTTGTGCATGTCGAATCACATTGGTCAGCGCTTCCAATACAATCCGATAAGCTGCCACTTCCACTGCTGCTGATAAAGGAGGTAATCCGTCCTGAGATTCTGTGATCTCAATCTGTAAACTGGACTTTCCCTCCATTCCAGCCACATAATCACGGATGGCGGCTACCAAGCCCAATTCATCGAGCGCAGGTGGCCGGAGATCATATACCAAGCGACGGACATCTTCCACAGTGGATTTGTTTTGAACCATCACTTGTTCAAGTAATGGGACAGCAGATGACGGATCCCTCTCTAAGAGTTGTTTGACGGCTGCGAGTTTGAGACCCTGGCTGGCAAGGTTGGGACCCAGCCCATCATGGAGGTCGCGTCGCAGACGACGGCGTTCCTCTTCACGTGCGGTGACCAGTCTTTGGCGCGATCGTTGTAAATCAGCGGTGAGGTTCACCGCGTGAACAGCCATACCTGCTTGATGAGCGATATTTTCCAGCAGGTGCCGATCCATCGGACTCAACGCTTCCCCAGATCCACGCCGCGCGACTACCATTTGACCGATCGTTGCGGATTGAAAGATAAGTGGAAAGCGCATTAGATCCACGGTCGGATTGCCGTAAACAATTGTCAGGGCAGTCACGTCGTTCGAGCCAGCCCCAGATGTCGACTCAGAGTCGAGGCGGTGGTTGGTTGTCTCGATCGAAACATACGGGAGTTTGAGCGTCTGGGCGACCGTTTCGACCAGAGAAGGAAGAACTGCGTCCGGCGCTAGCGTCCCTTCCAAACGCTCACCCAAACGCGAAAGCACTGTGACCGGGTCATCTCGCTCACCGTACATCATGCGGTTGACACCGCGTTGCAGGCGATCGCGTAAGGGTTGGACCAGCACGGCAACCAGACCGGTTGCCAGAATCGAGATGAGCAGATTGCTGCGCCCTTGAATGGTCGTTCCCAGAGTACCCACCACGACTACATAAATTCCAATCACACTCATACTGAGCGCACCATACACCAGTGCGCGGTTGATAATGATATCAATGTCCCACAAGTGGTAGCGCAGAATGGCAATTGCAATTGCAATAGGTAATAGAAGCATGAAGAGTTGAATCACTGGATAGCCGATCAAATCAAATAGCACAGTCGGATTACCCGGTTTTATTGGATTCCAGGGTTGTGCCACATAAACTAGAGCAAGCAAACCCAGTGCGGAGGCAACCATGCCAAGCACCACCCATTTGGTCTGTTGACACTGCGTTGCACTAGAGTGATGGCGATAGCGATAAATTTGAGCGATCAGGCCAACGGTTAACCAGCTAGCAATAATCCCAAATCCTTTTTGAAAGGACATTTTCCATGGATACAAGCGGGGATCCAACCATTGTGCAACTAGCCATAGAACTCCGATAAGCATAAAAATTGACGTCCAGCGAGGCACAAACTTCCCATCAGGAAAGAGACAGAAGAACAAGACCAAGTCAAACAGTACGAAAGCAAACCAAAGATCCAGAGCGGGTCGCCAAACTGGTTGGTTCGCATAAATGAGAAGAACATTATCGGATATCCCCACGAGCAGCAAAATAAAGCTTAGGGAAGCCAACAGTGCCAGCCAATCATTGGACTTACGGCGGAAGATCACTGCTGCGATTCCAATGCAGATCAAAGCGAAAATTACTTCCACGGCGATGATATACGTAGTGATGAATTTAGCGGAGAGTCCGAGTTGAGCCAGAGCAACCGGATTTTCGCCGGCAAGGTAAAGCGTATACTCGCGCGTCGGATAATTCCCCGTGCGCACTTTCAGCGTGACCGGTGCTCCAATTTTGTCAAGTGGAATCAGGTCGTCCAATATTTGACCCGGTTCAGCTTGTGGTGGGACACCATTCACAGCAACCAACACGTCACCTTCCAGTACACCCGCGTTATAGGCTGGGAAATCCCACCACGGTGATAGCGTGATTTGGCCCGCATGATCCCAAATCAGTTTTGCCCCAAGCTTGGGCTGATACGCATCGCGTGAAACTTTGGCTCGCAATGGGATTCCTTTGATGAAGAGGCCCACAGCTAAAACGACCAGCGCCAGCCATATCATGCGGGCCAGAACCAACCAAGCGTCCGACAAAGTGGTGAGACTCGATGTAGTATCTTGAGATGTGGGGAGAGAGTTACTATTCATTACATATCCTATCAACGTAGGCAGTCCGGCTGGTCCAACAGCCAATCCCTGGCAGCAAGTATGACCGGGTCATTGTCCTCGCCAAAAAGACTCCAATTGATTACTATGATTTCATTGGGCGTGATCGGACCATCATATACCTGACCCGTTCGATCCACAGAGAAAGCCCCACTGACGCCAAGCCATGCTCCGTCGCTTAAGCCTGTCCAATAGACAAGAAATGGCGACCCACCAGTTGGCTCTCCGAATGAACGAACCTTGGCGCGTCCCTGGAACGTTACCACGGCCAGTTCCCCTGCAGCCATCGTGGCGCGGCTCGTCAGCAACGCAACCGGAGGCAGAGACTGCTTCAGTTTGTAAATCTGGCCTTCCACGAGACTCTCCTCTCGTTCCTGATTACCCCAGAATACCTTGGCATCCTGATACTTCCACAATTCACGTGTGCCGTCGAGATAGCGAAATCCACCAACCTCCCCTTCACCCAGGATAGGTCCTATGGCAGCAATGTAAGACCAGATGTCTCCGCTATGGTTGCGTCGCAGATCGATGATCCAGCCACACGCTCCTGCCTGATCTGCCTCACGGATAAGCTGTTGGGCAAGGGTCGGATAGCGCTCTCCCGCACCCGATTCGACCCGTAATTCAAGGTAGCCAACCCCACCTTGCTCGGTACGAATGAGTCGCCCAATTGGTTTTGACTGTTGGGGAGGCGACATCACCTTCTTCAGTTGCACAGTGATCGGTTCAGCCTGACTAGCTCGCCGAACGGTCATTTGAATTGTTAGATCTTTATACATTTCCAGGAACGGTGTACCCTGAAATGGTCGAGGAGGCTCACCGTTGATTGTTTCGATGACATCGCCCACGCGCAGTCCTACTCGATCGGCAGGGCCGTCGGCGCTCATCCACATGATGATGGCCTCTGGATAGAAAGCCATCATGCCGGGGTCAGCATAGGGTTTATTTACCTCATCAGGAGTACTAAACCAGGTAACAGAGTCCCTCAATTGCTCCATTACAAACAACATAGCAGGATAGGTATCCGCCGTCGTCTGTGGATTGGGTGCCAGATTCAGCGCCTGCTCTCGAACTGTTGCCCAATCCACAGTGTTGATCTTGACGGAGTGTGTTTCGATCCAATCAAGCGCGTTGGAAAAGTATTCATCGGGTGGCTGGGGAGGCTGCGTTGGAATTGTCTGTGCTGTGCAGGAAGACAATATCGCCGTAAAGACAATCATCAGGATTTTGAATGAACAGAATCTGTACATAGAACTGCTCCAATTCCGTTCTTATGGCGATGGTGGCGTTGGTATGGGAACCGGTACAACAGAGGGCTCGCTTCCCACAGCTGAGGATGGGACCGGCGTCTCGGATGAGATTGGTTGAACTGTGGCGGGCGGCGTTGGAATCGGAATAGGGATGACCGAATTTTGTACGACAGATACAAAGTCAACGGGATTCGTATCTCGGGTTGTTGAAAATACTATAACCAGAATCCTGCTGGCAATCAAGGCCAGACTTATCATCATTAAAATCACTCTGATCGATTGGACAGGTCGGTCCTGTATAACATTTGGGTAGTTGAGTGCGGTCGTAGACATAGCGTTTTCCTTTCTTCATTGCTGCACTCACTATAAGCGAAAGGTATACCCGTTGTCATGAGAATTATCCCCATCTTCGAGTCTTATTTTGGTGCCTAAATCATGGGTGAATCTCCCAGGCCGAAGCATTTTAAGCTCGTTTTCCGGCCAAGAAAAAGCTGATTTGCAGGAAGAACAATTATCTGGGGTTGTCAGGTGTCGATGTTTTGCAGGTACCAAGAATCAGGCATGGTGGGAGAGTAATGAACGGAGTAATGACTACGGGACGTGGTTCGGTTGGAAGGAAAACGACCTGAGTACGTGGTGTAACCGAAATGGGGAAAGATATGGGAAAATTGGGTGTACTCGTCAATGTGGGTGTTGGCGAAGGCGTAGCAGTTAATGTATCCGTAGCCGTTGGAGTAGATGTAGGAGTGAAGTTAAAAGTAAGCTTGGGA
>Ga0075418_10003219_pt1 | contig 18631 bp, 32 predicted proteins | sample SoiMetdeltSBSDD2_FD_81776 | JGI IMG/M metagenome (GOLD analysis project Ga0075418, IMG submission 81776) | Bulk soil microbial communities from a Populus tree surrounding site in Tennessee, USA - Soil MetaG P. deltoides SBSDD2 | ecosystem: Environmental > Terrestrial > Soil > Tree plantation... | reverse complement strand
GTGCCTACCTCCCTACCGGAGGAAGGATTTGATCCGGCTCGTCCTCGAACACGCCGAAGTCTCCGAAACGGAGCTCCGGCTTGCGATCAAAGGGCGTCCGCCCACGGTAGAAATACTGAAGCGGGATGGAAATGGTTCAGAGCCTGCTTCGCGCTCTGAGACCTCAGAGTGGCTCCTCGGGTAGGACTCGAACCTACAACCCTGCGGTTAACAGCCGCATGCTCTACCATTGAGCTACCGAGGATCAGTGGGGTCTGGCGCCCGCCCTTGGGCGAACGCATCTTTTGACAAAAGGACAGATAGGCTACTAGGAAGCGCCGATCCGGTCAAGCATTTCTCAGCGAGACTCTGCGCGTGCGCTTGCGGTCAATTTGCGCAAATCCCTCGCTCCGCCCGAAAGCGAGTTGTAGGAGAAGATCGCGAAGCCGTCGATCCCCTTCCGGCGCGCCTCGCGAATCTTGGCCGCGGCGTCGTTCACGCTCTGGTTGTAGATCGCAATGCCGGCCCACACACGGTCCGCCGGAACCCGCCGTAAGGCCTCGTTGGTTTGCTTCGCCACCGTGTTCGAGGATGGCGAGTACATCATCGGCGCCACCGCATCTACCCATCCCTGATTCACCCATCGCACCCAGTCCTGGCCGAACACGTAGAGCGCTTCGTCAGGATCGGGGCGCACCGCGGCGGAAAGGGTCAGGCCTGGACGCCGCGAGTCCATGAGCGCCCTCACGTTGCGCACCAACGCGGTGACTTGATCCGCCTTGAACTGATGCCATTCGCGATCGAGATCCGCGACTCGTTGAGAACCGTACTCGCGTTCGTAGCGATCGCGATGCGATTCGAGATCGAGCGGATCGAGACCGGTTTTGCGTGTGAACCCGCCCCGCATGGCCTCGCTGTATCCCACGCTCATGCGGGGATACCGCACGTAATCGAGATGAATGCCGTCAACCGGATAGCGCAGGAGAATCTCGTCCACGATGCTCAGAAAATGCCGGACGACATCGCAGTTTCCCGGTTCGAGGTACACGCCCTCGGTCCCCGCCGCCTCCATCTTGCGAAAGGAGAGCGCATCCATTGCCACGCCATTCGCGTTCACGGCCACCCATTCCGGGTGTTGCTGGATGACATGTCCGGGCGGTGGGGATCCTTTGCTCCAGACGAGATAGACATTGAGCCAGACATGCACGCGCATCCCGCGCGCATGAGCTTCCCGGGTGATGAGGCTGAGCGGATCGAAATCGCCTTCGCTCTGCCACGCCGCTTTCAGATTCGGAGCTACGGGAGCCTGCTCGGAGGGAAAATACGCGTCTCCCCGCCCGCGAACTTGGACGAGCAAGTCCGTAATTCCGCCTTCCGATGAGGCGTCCAGCATGCCCTGGATTTTGGCGCGTGACGTGAGGGCGTCACGAACGATCCAGAGCGCGCGGACCGGGCCCAGCGATCGGGCCGTCTCCACGGTGGTGGTGTCGGTGGCAGTGGAATCACTTTGGGCGTTGGGCGTGCTACTCCAGAGAAAGAGCCCAAGAAGCACGAGCAGAGCCGTCCGGTTTCGCATCTTCTTCATATACCCTGGGTTATCGTCCGGAAGCCCTCGTTTTTCAGCATGTTCTTGGGGTCAGGCAGGCGGTAGGATCATGGGGTGCCCGAACTCCCCGAAGTTGAAGCCCAGCGCAAACTTGTCGAGAAAGAGCTCCGAGGCCATGCCCTCGCCCGGGTCACCACGGTTCGGGACTCGATCGTGTACTCCGGCGTCTCGTCCCGACAGTTCGCGGCCCGGATAGAAGGCCGGAAGGTTCATGCGGTCCGCCGTAAGGGCAAACATCTTTGGCTCGAACTCGACCAGCGGCCCTGGCCCACCTTTCATTTCGGGATGGGCGGCCATTTCGAGGTATATCGCGATGGACCGCGCCCACGATTCTGGAAGGTCGAATTGGTGACCGAAGACGGCGTGCGCCTGGCCATGACGAATCCTCGCCGCTTGGGTCGAATTCGTTTGCTTCACGATCCCTTGTCCGCGCCGCCCTTGTCCCAGCTGGGACCGGATCCCTTTGATGAGTTGCCGTCGGCGGATGTGTTTCTGCGCATGCTCGAAGCGCGCCGGGGGCCGATCAAAGCGGTGCTCCTCGACCAGAAATTTCTGGCCGGGATCGGTAACTGGATCGCGGACGAGGTTCTGTACCAGGCGCGAATTTCACCGTTTCGAGTTGTTCCTTCCTTGAGTGACGCCGAGATTCGGCGCTTGCGATTGAAGATCCGGTCCGTCATCGAACATGCCGTTCGGGTGGATGCGCGAAGCGATTTGTTTCCGCGGTCCTGGTTGTTTCATGTGCGCTGGGGCAAGGATCCGGAGGCGCGGGTGCGGGCGGGCGGACTGGCATTCGGGGTCGTGGGCGGCCGCACCACGGCCTGGGTTCCGGCGGTTCAGCTTTAGATTTTCCCGCCCACAAAATAATTGGAGGCGGAAACACATCCGCCTCCAGTCCCCACAGGAATAAGGAAGCGATTAGCTCTTCGCTTCGGCTTCCACCTCTTCCTTTTCTTCTTTCTCGGCTTTGGCTTTGCGCCGATCTTCCTTGGCCTTCGCCTTGGCTTCGGCTGCTGCCTCACGCGCCTTTCGATCCGCCGCCATCTGCTCGGCGGACTTCACCAGCTCCAGAAACGCCATCTCCGCCCCATCCCCGAGCCGATGCCGGACCTTGATGATGCGCGTGTATCCACCCTGCCGATCCACATACCAGGGCGCGATCGTCGCAAACAACTTTCGGGTAACCTCGCGGCTCATCACGTACCGATCCACCTGCCGCCGCGCGTGCAGGTCCCCACGCTTTGCGAACGTGATCAAGCGTTCGGCCAGAACTCGAGCCTCCTTCGCCTTCGCCTGCGTCGTCTCGATGCGCTCGTGCCGGAACAGCTCCGTCACCAAATTGCGCAAGAGCGCCCGACGATGCGCGGCCGTCCGGCTGAGCTCCCGACCTTTACGATTGTGCTTCATCTTCGATTCCTCTTCGCGGGCGAGACCCTACAGCTCCTCGGAGCCCGACGTCCCCGCGGGCGTCTCTTCCTCGGTGTCCCCGGACGCGAGATCCTCGCCCTCTTCCTTCACCATGTCCTCTGGCTCGTCTTCATCCTCCGCCTCATCCTCATCTTCATCCTCGTCATCGAGAGGTGCTTCGAGGTCCTCGTCCTCATCCTCCTCATCCAAGTCTTCCGGCCCCGCCGAATAGGTTCCTGATTCCGCCATGATCGGCGTCATCTCTTCCATCGCCGGCAGAGGCTCGGGACGCCGCACCGTCTTCCGCACGTACGGTGTAACGTCCATACCGAAATGCAGGCCCATCTCGCCCAAAATGTCGCTGATTTCTTTCAACGACTTCCGGCCGAAATTGCGGTACTTCAGCATCGCCGACTCGGTCTTCGTGACCAGTTCCCCGATCGAACGAATACCGGCCGCACGCAAGCAGTTCGCCGAGCGTACCGAAAGCTCGAGCTCTTCCACGCTCTTCTCCAGCAAGTCGCGAATCCGCTGGATCTCCCGGTCCTCCTCGTGCACTTCCTCGCGCTCGATCGGCTCCTGGAAATCCACCAGCAAGCTGAAGTGATCCTTCAAGATCATCGCCGCGTATGACATCGCATCCCGAGGCAGGATGCTGCCGTCGGTCCAGATCTCCACGGTCAGCTTGTCGAAATCCACTCGCTGCCCGACGCGCGTGTTCTCCACCTCGAAGTTCACCTTCTTGACCGGTGAAAAATGCGCGTCCACCGTAATCACGCCGATCGGGCGCTCATCGCCCTCCTGCTGATCCGCCGGCACATATCCGCGCCCGCCTGAAATCTCCACTTCCATGTCGATCTCGGCGTCCTTGTTCAAGGTGGCGATGTGCAGGTCCGTATTCAAAACCTCCACGCCCGGATCCGCCACGAGATCGGCGGCTTTCACCTCGCCGGGTCCCTTCTTCTGGAACCGTCCATTCAGCTTATAATCCGCGTGGAGCTTGAAGCGCAGCTGCTTCATATTCAAAACAATCTCGCTCACGTCCTCGAGCACGCCGGGGATCGTGCTGAATTCGTGCAGCACGCCCTCGATTTTGACCGCGGTGACCGCCGCGCCCTGCAAACTGGACAGGAGCACGCGACGCAGGGAGTTCCCCAATGTAATGCCGAACCCCCGCTCCAAGGGCTCGATGGTGAACTTCCCGTAACGGTCGGACGCGGTCGTCTCGTCCAGCTCGATCGTGTTCGGGGTGTGGAGGTTCTTCCACTTCATGACGCAATGGCCTCCTGGGAAATGACTTTCCCGGCTACTTCGAGTAGAGCTCCACGATCATGTTTTCCTGGATCGTGGTCGGAATGGCATCCCGGGACGGAAGGCGTAGCAGCCGTCCCTTGAGGGTCCGGGTGTTGGACTCCAACCAGTCGGGAAGGTCCCGACCGCCCCGGTTCTCGATCGTCCCCTGAATGAGGGGCAGATTCCGGCTGTCTTCCCGCACGGACACAACATCACCGGGCCGGGCTTGATACGACGGCACGCTGACTTTCTTCCCGTTGACGGTAAAGTGCCCGTGCAACACCAACTGCCGCGCCGACTTGCGCGACGGGGCGAACCCCATGCGGTACACGAGGTTATCCAGGCGGGACTCCAGAATCCGCAGCAAGTTTTCGCCGGTTACCCCCGGCATCCGGGCTGCAGCCTGGAAGTAATTACGGAATTGGCGCTCCATGATTCCGTAGATGCGCCGGGCCTTTTGTTTCTCCCGGAGCTGGAGCCCATAGGGCGTGATCCGGAGCCGCCTATCCCGTCCGTGCTGGCCGGGCGCATAGGCCCGGCGCTCAATCGCGCACTTCTCGGTCTGGCAGCGCTCCCCTTTCAGAAAGAGCTTCTCGCCCTCGCGCCGGCAAAGCCGGCAAACGGGCCCGCGATACCTCGCCATACTTTAACGACCTCCTGCGAACATATGCGGGACCACGCCCCGCTTTTCAGAGATGAGCCCAATAGCGATGGTCCACTGGGGATTCAGCCGAGGCCGAATCGACGTGGGCGCCGGGCTCCTAACCGGTATAAACCTCATTTAGACCCGCCGACGCTTGGGCGGGCGACATCCGTTGTGGGGAATGGGGGTGTCGTCGCGGATGGCCTGGATCTGGAGTCCGGCCGCAGCCAGGGAGCGAATCGCCGCCTCGCGGCCTGCTCCCGGCCCCTTTACCACGACTTCCACCTTACGCATCCCCAAGGCAAGAACCTGCTTGGCCGCATTCTCGGCCGCCAGCTGGGCGGCAAAGGGCGTGCTCTTGCGGCTTCCCTTGAAGCCGACTTTACCCGCACTCGCCCAGCCCACCACCATCCCGTCGGGATCGGTGATGCTGACGATCGTGTTGTTGAACGTCGCCTTGATGTGCGCGACCCCGTTGACCGGGATCTTGCGATCTTTCTTCTTCTTGACCTGAGCCACGTGTCCTCCCGGCCGATTAAGTCTTGGTCAGCTTCTTGCGTCCGGACCCGGCCGTCTTCTTGGGTCCCTTCCGCGTACGCGCATTGGTGCGGGTTCTCTGTCCGCGCACCGGCAGACCACGGCGGTGCCGCAGCCCGCGATAGCAGCCGATGTCCATCAGCCGCTTGATGTTCATTTGCACTTCCGCGTGCAAGGCGCCCTCGACCCGGTACTTGGTCTCGATTTCCTGGCGCAGCTTGGCGGTGTCCTCTTCCGTGAGCGCCTTCACCCGGACGTTCGGGTTCACGCCCGTGGATTCGAGGATCTTGCGCGCCCGGTTCCTGCCGATGCCGTAGATATAGGTCAGCGCCACCTCGACCCGCTTTTCGTTGGGTAGATCGACGCCTGCGATACGTGCCACGCTCGACTCCTCCTAAAAGATCAACCTTGCCGTTGCTTGTGACGCGGGTTCTTACAGATGACCCGCACCACGCCTTGACGCTTCACGAGCTTGCAGTGCTCGCAGATGGGCTTCACGCTTGCTTTGACTTTCATGATTGTGTCCTCGAACGGGGCGCACTGGCCCCCAAAACTGCTCCTGCGACGCTCAGGATCTCCGGTCCGTCTTCGGTCAGCGCCACCGTATGCTCGAAATGCGCGGCCAGCGAGCTGTCCTTGGTTACGATGGTCCACTGGTCGGCCAGCGTCTCCACTTCCCATCCCCCCATCGTGACCATGGGTTCGATCGCGCACACCATGCCCGGACGAAGCTTTTGCCCCGTGCCCGGCTTGCCGAAATTGGGCACCTGCGGGTCCTCGTGCAATTTCTCGCCGATCCCGTGGCCCACCAATGAGCGGACGACCCCGTACCCATGACGCTCGGCCAAAGACTGGATGGCGTATCCCACGTCCCCCAGCCGATTTCCGGGCTGAAATGCCTCGATTCCCGCCATCAAGCAGTCCTCGGTGACCTGCAACAGGCGACTCACCGGCTCGGGCACCTCGCCCACCGCAAATGTGATCGCGGCATCGCCGTTGTAGCCATCCATCACCACCCCCACATCTACACCTACAATGTCGCCGTCCCTGATCACCCGCGGCCCGGGAATCCCGTGCACGACTTCCTCGTTTACCGAAATGCAAATCGACGCGGGATACCCCATGTATCCCAGGAAACAGGGGCGGCCCCCGTTCGCGCGAATGAACGCATCCGCCTTCTGGTCCAGTTCCGCCGTCGTCATGCCGGGCCTCGTCCACTGGCGAAGCTGGGCGATCGTCTCCGCCACCAGCGCCGCCGACGCGCGGATTTTCTGGATTTCCTCGGCCGACCGTAACTTGACCATCAGGCTCCCACGACCACGGATTCGATCCGCACGTGAATGTCTTCTACCGTTCCCACCCCGTCCACCCGCCTCAGCACACCCTTGGGCTCATAGAAGCGCACCAATGGCTCCGTGCTTTCGTCGTACACACGTAGGCGGTGAAGTACCGTCTCTACACTGTCGTCCGCACGTCCGCGTCCCGCCATCCGGCGCACCACTTCCTCTTCCGGAGCACTCAAGAGCACCACCCGATCCAGCATCTCTCCCCGCTTCGCGAGCAACGCATCCAGACCCTCGGCCTGAGCCAGCGTGCGCGGAAACCCATCCAGCACCACACCCACCCCCCCCGCGCGCTCCATTTCCTCTTCGATCAGCCCCAAAATCACCGTATCGTCCACCAGATCCCCGCGGGCCATGATCGCCTCGGCCCGCTTCCCCAATGGCGTCCCCGCCTTCACCGCCGCCCGGAGCAGGTCGCCGGTGGCCAGGTGACGCCACCCGTGCTTCTGGCACAAGAGCTTTGCTTGCGTACCCTTGCCGACTCCCGGAACGCCGAGGAGGATCATCCTCAACGCGTCACCGTCGTTCTGCCTTTCATCCTCCCCTTCTTCATGAACCCCTCGTAATGCCGCATCAGGAGATGCGACTCGATCTGGGTCAAGGTGTCGAGCATGACGCCGACCACGATCAACAATCCCGTGCCTCCGAAATAGAAGGGCACCTGGAAATGACGGATGAGCGTGTCGGGAAGAACGGCGATGAAGGCGAGAAAGATCGCGCCTGGAAGCGTGATCCGGGTCAGGATCCGATCGATGTACTCGGCGGTTTTCTTGCCGGGACGAATCCCGGGAATGAACCCGCCGTACTTCCGCATGTTGTCCGCGAGATCGATGGGATTCAAGACGATCGCGGTATAGAAATATGTAAAAAAGATGATCATCGCGGAGTACAGCGCGAGGTAGATCGGCTGCCCGGGCGAAAACGCCGAGTGCACCGTCTGCATCACCTCGTTCCCCGGAAACAAGGCGGCCAGGGTACCCGGAAACGCGATGATGGACTGGGCGAAGATGATCGGCATCACGCCCGCGCTGTTCACCCGAAGGGGGATGTGCGTAGTCTGCCCACCGTACATCTTCCGGCCCACCACCCGCTTGGCGTACTGGACCGGGATCTTTCGGACGCCCAGGGTCATGAGCACCACGAGCACGACCACCGCCAGCATCACGATCGTGAGAATGACCAGCTTGAAGATGTTGAACTGACCGGCTTGCCACGCTCGGAGCGTGTTCAAGATATACGACGGGTAATCGGCCACGATCCCCACCGTGATGATGAGCGAGATGCCGTTACCTATCCCCCGTTCGGTGATCTGCTCCCCCAGCCACATCACGAAGATGGTGCCCGACGTCAGCGTGACCACGGCCAGGAACAAAAACGACGGTCCCGGATTGGGGACCACGGTCAGCCCCTGCCCGTTCAAGTTTTGGAGGAAGATCCCGATGCCCGTTGCCTGCACGAACGCAAGCGCCACCGTGCCGTAACGGGTGAGCTGGGTGATCTTCTTGCGTCCCTCTTCGCCCTCTTTCTGCAGTTTTTCGAAGTACGGGATCACCGCCCCGAAGAGCTGGATGATGATCGAGGCACTGATGTACGGCATGATCCCCAGCGCGAAAATGGTCGCCCGCTCGAACGCGCCCCCCACGAACATGTCGTAGAGACCGAACAGCGTGCCCTGATTCTGGGAGAAGTAGACGCGGAGCGCCCGGGCGTCCACGCCCGGAGTCGGAATATGTCCGCCCAACCGATAGACAATGAGCAATGCAGCGGTGAACAGAATCCGCTTCTTTAGCTCCGGAATGCTGAATACGTTCTGGATCTTCTCGAGCATTCTTGCCTCGACGGCGCTCTAGGCGCCGGCCTTCTGAGTTACCTTCTTCTTGTAGCGCTTGGGCCGCTTGGGCCGCAGAATGAGCTCCACGCTCCCTCCTGCCGCCTCGATCTTTTGACGCGCGCCCTCACTCACTGCATCCGTCCGCACCGCCACCGCCCGCGTCAGATCGCCCATACCCAGGATCTTGAGTCGCATCCCGCCGCGAATGACTCCGTGCTCGGCCAGAATTTCCTTGGTCACGCTGGTGAGACCGAGCCTTTCAATGACACTGAGGTTCACCGCTTCCACGGGCTCGGCGTGAACGTTGGTGAACCCCCGCTTGGGCAAGCGCCGCTTGAGGGGCATTTGCCCACCTTCGAACCAGTGGTGCGCGCTGTACCCTTCTCGAGCTTTGGCGCCTTTGTGTCCGCGAGTGCTCGTCCCGCCATGGCCCGACCCCGGACCGCGCCCGCGGCGCTTGCGGTTCTTGGTCGCTCCCTTGGCTGGCTTCAAGTTTCCAATATGCATGTGCGTCCCTTAATCGATTTCGTTAACTTCCAGAAGATGGCGCACCTTGTAGATCATCCCGCGCACTTGCGGGGTGTCATCGTGCAGCACCGGTACATGGAGTCGCCGGATGCCGAGGGCGCGGATGGTTCGCTTTTGCCGGAAGTCCCGGTCGATAGCGCTCTTGCGCTGGGTGACCTTGAGTTTCTTAGCCATTGCCGTTCACTCCGACCGGCGGCAGGATTTCCGTCCCTTCCTCCGCCTTGGGCTTCGCGCGGAAGAAGTTCGTCACCGGAACGCCTCGCTCCGCCGCCACTTGTTCCGCGCGACGCAGGCTCAAGAGCGCCTGGAACGTAGCCTTGACTGCATTGTGCGGGTTCGAGGAGCCCAGGCATTTCGAGAGCACATCCTGCACTCCAGCCGCCTCGAGCACCGCCCGCACCGCGCCACCAGCGATCACGCCCGTTCCCGGCGATGCCGGTTTCAACAGGACGCGGCCGGCGCCGAAGCGCCCGACCACCTCGTGCGGCAACGTGCCGTTCACGAGCTGAATGGTCACCATCGATCGGCGCGCGCTTTCGGTAGCCTTGCGGATGGCGTCGGCGACTTCATTCGCTTTGCCCAGTCCGATGCCAACCCGGCCGTTCTTGTCGCCCATGGTGACGATGGCGTTGAAGCTGAACCGGCGCCCACCCTTCACCACCTTCGCACAGCGGTTCACCGCCACCACGTTCTCGACAAATTCACTGTCCTGGCTCTGCAAACGTCGCACCGATCTTCCTCCTAAAACTTGAGACCGGCCTTGCGGGCGCCGTCGGCCAGGGCCTTGACCCGGCCGTGATACAGATATCCGCCACGATCGAACGCAACCGCCTCGATGCCGGCGGCAATGGCCTTCTCGGCCGCGATCTGGCCCACCAGCGTTCCGACCGCGGTCTTGCCCTTGGTCTCACCCAGCCGCTGCCGCACATCCTCGTGCAAGCTGGAGACCGTAAGTAGACACTTGTTGTTGCGATCGTCGAAAAGCTGGACGTAAATGTGCTTGAGGCTCCGGAACACGCAGAGCCGCGGCCGTTCGGGCGTGCCCGCGACTTTCCGCCGCACCCGCTGGTGCCGGCGAACTCGTGCTTCCTTGCTCGTCTTGGCTTTCGAACTCATCGTACGTTCCTCATCATCGCCGCGTGCCGGCGCTTTGTGCTAAGCGCCCGCGCTCTTTCCGGCCTTCCGTCGCACGTGTTCGTTCAGGTACCGCACGCCCTTGCCTTTGTAGGGCTCCGGCGGCCGGAACCGGCGAATCTCCGCCGACACCTGACCCAACAGTTCCTTGTCCGCACTCGACAAAACGATGCGGTTTTGATCCACCGCGGCCTGGATGCCCTTGGGGATCGGATACTCGATGGGATGCGAGTGGCCGAGGTTCAAGACCAGCTTCTGCCCTTGCACCGCCGCTCTGTATCCAGTGCCGTGAATCTCCAGGGACTTGGTAAACCCCTGGGACACGCCTTCCACCATGTTCTGGATGAGCGCGCGGGTGAGCCCGTGCAACGCGCCTGCCATTTTTCCAGCATGCGTTTGCTCGATCACGGCGAGTCCGTCTTCGAGCTTCACCACCAGACCCTCGCGGATCTCCCGGGTAAGCTCGCCCTTGGGACCCTTCACCGCCACCGTACGTCCGGAGACCTTGAGGTCCACACCCTTCGGAATAGAGATGGGTTTTCTACCGACTCGAGACATCGTTACCTCACCAGATCTCGGCCACCAGCTCGCCGCCCAATCCGCGCCGCAATGCTTCCTGTCCGGTCAAAACGCCGTCCGGAGTGGACAGGATTGCCGTCCCCAGGCCGCCCAGCACCCGCGGTATTTCGTCCCGCTTCACGTACACGCGACGCCCGGGCTTCGAGATGCGCTTCAGGGTGCGGATCATCGGTTTCTCTTCCGCGTTGTAGCGCAGATAAATTCGTAGCGTCTCGTGCTTCGTGTCGGGCATGACCTTGAAGTTCTCGATGTACTTCTCGGCCTTCAACACCCCGGCAATGGCGAGCTTCATGCGCGAGGATGGAATATCCACGCGGCGATGGCGCGCCATGAGGGCGTTCCTGATCGACGTCAGCATGTCCGCAATGGGATCGGTCGCCGGCATTCCAAATCGCTCCTTCTCGGTATCGCCTACCAGCTCGCCTTGACCACGCCCGGGATCTTTCCCTCGAGCGCAAGTTCGCGGAAGCAAATGCGGCACAGGCCGAATTTGCGCAGGAAGGCGCGGGCCCTTCCGCAACGGCGGCATCGGTTGTAGGCGCGAACGCTGAACTTCGGCGTCCGCTTCCACTTCTCGATCTTGGACTTCTTGGCCACGCGTGCGTCTCCTAGCGTCCCGTCTGGCGGAAGGGGAACTTCATCCGCTTCAACAGCTCCAGACCCTCTTCGTCGGTACGGGCCGTGGTCACGAACGTGATGTCGAGCCCCCGCACCCTCTCGATCTTGTCGTAATCGATCTCGGGAAAGATGATCTGCTCCTGGATGCCGATGCTGTAGTTCCCACGTCCGTCGAACGACTTCATCGAGAATCCACGAAAGTCGCGGATTCGCGGCACGGCCACGCTTACGAAACGGTCGTAGAATTCGTACATACGCCGCCCGCGCAAGGTGACCGCGGCCCCGATCGGCATCCCTTCTCGCAGCTTGAAATTGGCGATGGCCTTCTTGGCCCTCCGCACCGAGGCGTGCTGGCCGGTGATGCGGGAAAGCTCCGCCACCGCGCCGTCCACGAGCTTCACGTTCTGGACCGCCTCGCCGACCCGCATGTTGACCACGATCTTGGTCAGGCGCGGGGCCTGCATGTGATTGCGGTACCCGAAATGCTTGACGAGATCGGGCAGCACCCGCGTTTCGAAATCGGTCTTGAGCCGCGGCACGGCCAGGGGACCGCGCGGTTCGCGCGGCTTGGCCGGCTCGCCGCCGCCTGCCTTCTTCGCCTCAGCCTTCTTCCCCTCGGGCTTCTTCCCCTCGCCGGCTTTTTTGGGCTTGGGGTCACCCTTGGCTTTCTTGTCTGCCTTCTCGGCCTTGTCCTCTGCGCTCATCTCAATCAACCTTCTTCACGTTGGAGGCGTGGATGGAGGCTTCCTTCTCCACGATTCCCCCCTGCTTGTTCGACCGCGGCTTCGTGTGCCGCTTCACCAGGTTCACCCCTTCCACCACCACCCGATTCCTGTCCGGGAACACCCGAAGCACCCGCCCTGTCTTGCCGGTGTGGTCGCCGGAAATCACCATTACCTGATCGTTCTTTCGCACGTGCAGGGAGGGCTTCTTCACCTTCCGCACGTTGTTTCGCTTGTTGTTCATGCCTAAAGCACCTCAGGGGCAAGGGACACGATGCGCATGAAGTTCTTTTCCCGAAGCTCCCGGGCCACCGGCCCGAAAATGCGCGTGCCCCGCGGTTCGCCGGTCGGTTCGACCAGCACCGCTGCGTTGTCGTCGAACCGGATGTAGGAACCGTCCTTGCGCCGGAATTCCTTGCGTGTGCGCACGATCACCGCCCGCGCCACATCGCCCTTCTTTACCGCGCCACCCGGAATTGCGTCTTGCACCGCCACCACCACCACGTCGCCCAGGTGCGCATATCGCCGACGCGTACCTCCCAGCACGTGGATGCAGCGAGCGGTGCGCGCTCCCGAGTTGTCCGCGATCACGAGCATGGTCTGCATCTGGATCATGGCTGGTGCTCCGTGTCACACGTCATGTGTATGAGATGGCGAGCGGTTTCCGTCGATGGCAAGGCGCGCCGACGACGCGATGCGAATGAGCATCGTGGAGGAGGCGTAACGAAGGCAGCGACGGAAATCGCCGCCAGATCATGCGCATGATGTATGATACGGAACACCATAAGCTCCCCTACTTCGCTCGCTCCACGATCTCGACCAGGCGCCACCGCTTCGACTTGCTCAACGGGCGCGTCTCCATGAACCGGACCAGATCCCCGACGTGGCATTCGTTCTGCTCGTCGTGAATGGCCACCTTCTTCCGCCGCCGGATGTAGCGCTTGTACTGGGGATGTTTGACCAGACGGTCGATCACCACGACCGCCGTCTTGTCCATCTTGTCGCTCACCACCCGACCTACGCGGGTCTTCCGCCGGTTGCGTTCCACCATCTACTCCTTGTCCTTCTTCTTGCCCCGGGACCAAGGCGCGCGCCGCTTGGGCTTGTCGGCGCTCTTGGCCGAGGTCGCGCTCGCGGCTTTCACTTCCGCGACCGCTTCTTCCTTTTTCTTGGGAGCTGCCTTGGCGGCCGGCTTGGCCGCCGCCTTAGTCTCCGTCTTCATCGAAGCCTTCTTGGCTGCTTTGGGCTTGGCCGGCGTTTCCACGCCCTGGGCCAAGTCCTGGCCGGTGGCCAGGAAGCGAATGCCCTGCTGGTGCTCGGCCAGCGCGGTCGTGTACCGCGCGATGTCGCGTCTCAAAAAGCGGATGCGCAGGGGATTGTCGAGCTGGCGCATCGCGTTCCGGAATCGCAGGGTGAAGATCTCCTTCTTCATCTCCCGGATCTTGTCTTCCACTTCCGGAACGGTCAGCTCCTGAATGTTCGTTGTTTCCTTGGCCACGCGTTACTCTCCAAACTGCTCGTCGCGAGACACGAAGCGGGTCTTGATGGGGAGCTTGGCCGCGCCAAGACGCATCGCCTCATCGGCAAGCTGCCGTGTCACGCCTTCCAGCTCGAACAGGATCCGGCCCGGCCGCACCACCGCCACCCATCCCTCCGGACTTCCTTTGCCCTTACCCATCCGCGTTTCCGCCGGCTTCTTGGTCACCGGCTTGTCGGGGAAAATGCGAATCCACATCTTGCCGCCGCGCTTGATGTGCCGCGTGATCGCCACGCGCGCCGCCTCGATCTGCCGGTTGGTTATCCAGGCCGGCTCGAGCGCCTGCAGCCCGTACTCGCCGAAGGCGATCTTGCCGCCGCGGTAGGCGAGGCCGCTCATCCGTCCCCGCATTTGCTTCCGGTGCTTAACTCGTTTCGGTAACAGCATCACGTTCTCCCGCCGCCCCGGCCCTGCCGGCGCGCGGTTTGGTAGTCCTAGCCCAGGGTGGGCGTAGCGTCTATTCGCGCCCCGCCGTCCGGACCCAGAACCTCTCCGTGGAAGATCCACACCTTCACCCCGCACGCGCCGTAAGTGGTCCGTGCGGTGGCTCGTGAAAAATCGATGTCGGCGCGCAGGGTGTGCAGCGGAACACGTCCCTCGCGATAGGACTCGTGGCGCGCCATTTCCGAACCGCCCAGACGGCCCGAGCACTCCACGCGTACGCCGCCCGCGCCGTTCCGCATCGCGGCTTGGATGGCTTTCTTCATCGCGCGCCGGAAGGACACGCGGCCTTCGAGTTGACGCGCGATGTGCTGGGCAACCAAGGACGCGTCGATGTCGGGCTTTTTGATCTCGTCGATGTTGATGTACACGTCCTTGCCGGTCAGGTGCTTGAGCTCGTCGCGGAGCTGATCCACCTGCGTTCCCCGGCGTCCGATCACCAGACCCGGCTTGGCGGTGGCGACGTTGATGGTCACCTTGTTGACCGCTCGCTGGATGACGACCTTGGAGAGCGACGCGCCGGAGAGACGGTTCTCCAGGTAACGCCGGATCTTGATGTCCTCCTCGAGCAGGTTCGCGAAGTTCTTACCCGCGAACCACCGGGAGTCCCAGGTCTTGATGATGCCCAGCCGGAAACCGACCGGATGTGTTTTCTGACCCACGATTGCCTCCGGGCGTTAGCCGCCCCGCTTGGTCGCTTTTCTCATGCGTTTGGCCGGTGCCTTCGTTCTTGGTCTGGGCGCCGCGTCGCTCTTGGCCGGCTTGGCCGATACGGTCGCGCGACTCGTCTTCGCGTGCGCGCCGGCACCCTGCGCCGCCTTCGTCTCGGCCGCTTTGCGCGTGCGCGCAGTCTTCTTCTTGTGTTCCTTGGCGCCCAGGATGATGGTGATGTGGCACGAGCGTTTGAGGATCGGGGTCGCACGCCCCTGCGCGCGAGGGAGCCAGCGCTTCATGATCGGCCCCGGGCCGACCAGCGCTTCCTTGATGTAGAGATCCTCGACGTCGAGCTTCGAATCCCCCTGGATGGCATTTGCCACCGCCGAGCGCACCGTCTTTTCGATTTGCTTGGCCACGTGCTTCTTGGAAAACCCGAGCGTAACGAGCGCGCTCTCCACGTTGGCGCCCCGCACCAGATCCAGGATCTGGTTCACTTTGCGCGGCGTCACGCGCACGTACCGTGCTTTGGCAAAAGCTAGAGCTTCCATTGCCCTCTCCTACGACTTGGCCGCCGGCGGCGGACCGCTCGGCGCGATCTTGGTCGCCTTGTCCGTGCCCGCGTGCGCCCGGAAGAGCCGCGTCGGCGCGAACTCGCCCAGCTTGTGTCCCACCATGTTCTCGGTGATATAGACCGGGATGAACTTGTTACCGTTGTGCACGGCGACCGTATGTCCCACGAACTCGGGGATGATGGTCGAGCGGCGCGCCCACGTGCGCACGACGCGCTTTTCGTTCTTCTTGTTCATGACCTCGATTTTGATCACGAGCTTTTGATCGACGAACGGTCCTTTTTTGACTGAACGTGCCATCGGTGCCTCTACTTCCCTTTACGCCGGCGGACGATGAGCTTGTCGGAGTTCTTCCGCTTGCGCGTCTTCAGACCCTTCGTCTTCTTGCCCCACGGCGTGGTGGGATGCCGTCCGCCCGAGGACTTCCCTTCCCCACCTCCCATCGGGTGATCGACCGGATTCATGGCTACCCCGCGACTCGACGGCCGGTGGCCCAGCCACCGATTGCGTCCCGCTTTTCCGATCACGATGTTCTCGTGCTCGATGTTGCCCATCTGTCCGATCGTGCAGTAGCACTCCGAGTTGAAGATGCGCACCTCGCCCGATGGCATCTTGACCTGGGCTTTCGGACCATCCTTCGCCACCAAGACCGCCACCGATCCCGCGCCGCGGGCCACCTGCCCGCCCTTGCCCGGGATCATCTCCAGGTTGTGCACTTCCGTGCCCAGAGGAACGTTCTTGAGCGGCAACGAGTTTCCGACCTGAATTTCCACGTTGGGCCCCGCCTCCACGGTCATGTTCACTTCCAGACCGTTCGGGGCGAGGATGTAGCGCTTCTCGCCGTCGCGGTACACCAAAAGAGCTATGCGCGCGCTGCGGTTAGGGTCGTACTCGATCGCCGACACCCGCGCCGGAATGCCGCGCTTGTCACGCCGGAAATCGATGATGCGATAGCGGCGCTTATGTCCCCCGCCGCGGAGCCACATCGACACGTGGCCGTAGTTGTCACGGCCGCCGGTTTCCTTGAGCGGGCGCAAGAGCGCCTTCTCGGGTTCCTTCTTGGTGATCTCCTTGAAATCGGAGACCGTCTTGTATCGCAGGCCGGGAGTGTTCGGCCGGAATGTCTTGAGACCCATGGTCCCTTAAACCTCCTCGAAGAGTTCGATGTTGTCGCCTTCCCGGAGGGTCACGATGGCCTTCTTCCAGGATGAGCGACTCCCCAGGTAGCGTCCCAACCGCTTGCGCTTACCGATGACGTTCTGGGTCTGCACCGACTCCACGTGCACGCTGAACACGGTTTCGATGGCCTTTTTGATCTCGAGCTTGTTGGCATCCGTGTGCACCTGAAACAGGAACCGATTGCCGGCTTCCCGCATGCGCGTTCCCTTTTCTGTTACCAGGGCCCGGATGATCACGTCGTGAGGGTTCTTCATGCGCCGAACGCCTCCTCTAATCCCTTGAGCGCGCCACGGGTGACGACCAGCACTTGAGCGTTCATCAGGTCGTACACGTTGAGCGCGCTTCCCGAAAGCACTTCCACCCCAGCCAAGTTGCGGCAGCTTTTCAGGACTGTTTCGGTCGCCTCACTGGTGATGAAGCACACCTTCTTTCCCGAAAGCCCAGCCGATTTCATGAATCCGGCCACGGCCCGGGTGCGGGGTGCCTCGAGCGAGAAGTCGTCGACCACGGTCACGTTGCCTTCCCGAGCCCGGAGGCTCATGGCCGAGGTCAACGCAAGCCGGCGCACCTTGCGCGGCAAGGTTTGCGCATAGTCGCGAGGACGGGGGCCGAAAGTCGTTGCTCCGCCGACCCAAATCGGCGAGCGGCTCGTGCCGTGACGCGCGCGCCCAGTGCCCTTCTGCTTCCATGGCTTCGTGTTGCCGCCCGACACAAACGAACGGGTCTTGGTCGCCGCGGTCCCCTGGCGCTGGTTGGCCTGGTACACCTTCACCGATTGCCACAGCACGTGTTCGTTCGGCTCCACGCCGAATACGATCTCGGGGAGATCGACCTCGCCGAGCAGGCTGCCTTGCCAGTCGTAGTGTTTTGCCTTCATCCCCGACTCCTACTTTTTCTTGGATGCCGGCTTGGCTTCGGGAGCCTTCGCCTTCATCGCTTTCTTCTGGCCCGCCTTGGCTTCGCGAATGAACAGGAAGCTGTTCGGGGCACCGGGCACCGCGCCCCGAATCCACAACAGGCTCTGCTCCGCGTCCGAACCGACCACGATGAGATTGCGGGCCGTAATTCGGTAATTGCCCATCTGTCCCGGCAAGCGTTTGCCCTTGATCACGCGTGACGGCCAAGCGCTCGCGCCCATCGATCCGGGAATCCGTCCCGTCTTGGAGCCGTGCGTGGCCGGTCCACCCGAGAATCCTTCGCGCTTCACCACCCCTTGAAAGCCTTTGCCCTTGGAGGTTCCCACCACGTCCACCACCGTTCCCGGAGCGAAGATGTCGGAACGGATCTCCGTACCCACCTCGAGCTCCGAGGGACCCCGGAATTCCATGAGCATGCGCGTCGGCCGGACACCCGCCTTGGCGAAGTGACCCTTCTGTGGCTTCCTGACGTGCTTGTCCCGCTTGGGATCGAAGCCGACTTGGATCGCTTCGTACCCGTCGGTGTCCTTCGTCTTCTTCTGCACCACCCAGCCCCCGGCAATGATGACGGTGACCGGGATGACACGTCCCGACTCGTCGAACACCTGCGTCATCCCGACTTTTTTCCCGAGAATCGCTTTCATCGCGTGCTCCTCAGAAATCCGACTAAAGCTTGATGTCGATGTCCACGCCCGCGGGGAGATCGAGCTTCATGAGCGCATCGATCGTCTGCGGGTTGGACTGGGTAATGTCGATGAGCCGCTTGTGGACGCGAGTTTCAAACTGCTCCCGCGACTTCTTGTCCACATGAGGCGAGCGAAGCACGGTCACGATGTGCCGGCGGGTCGGCAACGGCACCGGGCCCGAGGTGAGCGCGCCCGTGCGCCGCGCGGTGCGCACGATCTCGCCCGCCGACTGATCGAGCACCGCGTGGTCGTAGGACCTAAGGCGTATACGGATGCGTTGACTGGCCACGGCTCTCTCCCTCTTACTTCAAGATCTTGGTGACGACGCCCGCACCCACGGTGCGGCCGCCTTCCCGAATCGCGAACCGGAGCCCTTCGTCCATGGCGATGGGGGTGATCAGCTCCACCGAGATCTTCACGTTGTC
>Ga0075418_10003216_pt1 | contig 18635 bp, 18 predicted proteins | sample SoiMetdeltSBSDD2_FD_81776 | JGI IMG/M metagenome (GOLD analysis project Ga0075418, IMG submission 81776) | Bulk soil microbial communities from a Populus tree surrounding site in Tennessee, USA - Soil MetaG P. deltoides SBSDD2 | ecosystem: Environmental > Terrestrial > Soil > Tree plantation... | reverse complement strand
CTTCGGCGGCAGCCGCGTCGGCCGCCGCGACTTCGGCAGCCGTGCGACGGCGTCGCTTGGGACGGGCGTCGGCGCTTACCGCCTCTGGGACCGGTTCGGCCGCCTTGACGGCGCGGCGCCGCTTCGGTGGCGCCGTGGGCTGCTTTTGTTTGCGCTTGTCGCGCTCCCAGCGCGCGCGCATCAGCGACACCTGCTCGTCCTTGAGCGGCGTCAAATGACTACGCACGAAAATGTCCATCTCCTTGAGCATGCCCATCAACTGCTCGCTGGAGATGCCGAATTCCGCTGCTAGATCATGGATCCGCGTTGTTGCCACTTACTCCTCGCTATCGGCTATCGGCTATCAACTATCGGCTATCAGTCCTCGGGCCAAGGCGGCGTCGGTGACGCCGACGGCCTGCACGGGGGCCCTGCCGAGTCCCGCCCCCAACTCCTCCGCTGCCGGCCCGCGCAGCACTGGAATTTTCCGCGCGGCGGCGAGCCGTTCCACCTTTTCGATCGTGCGCGGGCTGACATCATGCGCCAGGACCACGCATGCAACCTGTCCCCGCTGCAATGCCGCCCGCACACCAGCCACGCCAATCACCACGTTGCCCGCCCGGAGACCAAGGCCCAGCAGCCGGACGATTCTCGTGCTCACGCCGTCGTCTTGCCGGCTTCTTCCTCTTCCCCGCCTTCCTCGGTCATCTCGTTGAGGAACGACATCATCTTCTCGGCGAGGTCAGGCGTCATCCCGGGGATCTGATCGACGTCTTCCCGCTCGAGATCGAGAATGTCCTGCAGCGTCTTCTTCCCCGCCTGCTCGAGCACGGCCACGAGCTCCGGTGACAACCCCTTCATCTCATTGAGTGCCACCTGCGTGACCGACTGATCGGCCGGCGGGAGTGGCGCGAACAGCGGACCTTCGCCGCCGCGCTCCAGCCACTCGCGGCTCGAGTAGAGATCGACCTTCCACCCCGTCAGCTCCGATGCCAAGCGGACGTTCTGACCATTGCGACCGATCGCCAGGGAGAGCTGGTCTTCATCGACGATCGCCTGAATGGTCTTCGATTCCGGATCGGAAAAAACCCGGGCCACGCGCGCGGGCGCGAGCGACAGCTTGGCAAAGCGCTCCGGGTCCGACGACCACGGGACGATGTCGATGCGTTCGCCGTTCAGCTCGTTCACGACCGCCTGGACGCGCGACCCCTTGAGCCCAACGCAGGCACCGACCGGATCGATCGAGTCATCACGCGACCACACGGCGATCTTGGTCCGGCTCCCCGCTTCGCGCGCCGTCGCCCGGATCTCGACGATCTGCTGCTGAATCTCGGGCACCTCGAGCTTGAACAGGGCTTTCACGAACAGCGGATCGGCACGCGACAGGATCAACCGCGGGCCTTTGGGGGTCTCCTCGATGCGCTTGAGGACCGCGCGAATCGTGTCGCCCTGGTGGAAATGCTCGCGGTGGTTCTGGTCGCGATACGGGATGATCGCTTCGGCCTCGCGGAACTTATTCAGCATCACGACGATCTTGCCGCGCTCGATCTGTTGAACCTCACCCGACAGGAGCTCACCGACCTTGCCCGAGAACTCTTCCCGAATGCGCGAGCGCTCGCCCTCGCGCACGCGCTGAATGATGCGCTGCTTGGCCGCTTGGACCGCGGTCCGTCCGAACTGCTCGAATGGGACTTCTTCCTCCAGGACGTCACCGGGCTGAAACTCCGGGTCCTCATAGCGGGCTTCTTCCAGCGCTACCTGCGTCCCCGGATCCTCGACTGTCTCGACCACCGTCTTTAGAACGACAATCCGGATCGAGCCCTTCAGCTCGTCGATGCCGATCTCGGCGCGCACATTGGGGCCGTATCGCTTCACGAGCGCGGCGTGCAGACCGTCCTTGAGCAGGTCGATCAGCTCGCTGCGCTCGAGCTGTTTGGTGTTGGTCAGCTCTTTGATCGCGGACACTACGTCGGTTGTGTTGGCCATCATCTGTCCTCAGTCATCGGTCTTCAGTCATCGGTCGTCAGTCATCGGTCGTCGGTGACGCCAAGCGGGCGTCTTTGACGTCCACCAACCGGTATTCGCGCTCCATGCCGCCCTGTGGCTGGAGCACTACCGTCTCAGCTGTTGGGACCGAGACGATCCGGGCCCTTACCCGCCCCATCCCGGCCAGCTTCACATTCACATCGCGACCCACAAAGCGGGCCCAGTGACGGTGCCACTTCACGGGCCGCTCGATTCCCGGGCTCGAAACCTCGAGCATGTAGCGGGTGCCCAGTGGACCGCCGGCGTCCAGCCACTGCTCCAGCGCCCGGCTGACACGGGTACAGTCCTCGACCGTGACGTTTCGTGGCGGACAGTCGATTCGGACTTGAACGAGCGGTCGGTTCGGCGTACCGCCGATGCGAAGGTCGGCGAGATCGAATCCCAGGGCTTCGAGCCGGGTCCGAAACGCCTCGACGAGACTGTCAGTGAGCATAAAAAAAAGCGCGGGCCGAACTTCGCCCGCATCACGTTGGGGAATGTAGCCGGGGGCCCTACGGTGTCAACCTCGCGGCCTACCGAGATAAGCGACCATGCGGCCGTCCCGCCCTCCCGAGGCGCGATGCGAAAAGAACCGGTCCCGCTCTTCGGCAGAGCACCAGGGAGAGCTCGAGATCTCTTGAAGGCCGAGCGCTCGCGCCTGCTGAGTTAGCGCGCCCCGAAGGTCGAGTCTGGCCGTACCACTCAAGCCAAAGCGCGCAGCAACCTCAGGGCCAACTTCGTAACACTCCCCGCAAATACCAACCCCGCAATGCATTACGATGTCGCCCGCCTTGGCGAACGCGCGCCGCTTGAGGAGTTCTACACCCCTCGTGAGCGCGCCCGCGGCCGTGCCCCGCCAGCCGGCGTGCACGAGGGCGATGGCACCTGTTTGCGGAACCGCGAGGTAGACGGGAATGCAATCGGCGACGGTGACGGTGAGCAACACCCCGCGCTCCGCAGTGGCGTGCCCGTCGAAGCCGTCGAGAATGAGCCATCCCTCCGGCAGCGCTTCGTGCCAGCGAACCTCGCTACCATGCACTTGATAGCTGAGTACGATGGTCGGGAACTGTGGGGCGAATGTCGCACGAAAGGCGCGCCAGCGGCCGATGACCTGTCCGACCGACTCATCACTCCAGAGGCCGAGGCTCAGCGGGCGTGTCGTCACCCCCGCAATCAAGCCGAAGCGCTCAGCCCAGTCGGTCAGCTCGAGGCGCGGGACGGCCGCATCGCCGACGGTCGTCTCGCGCACGGACAGGAGGGGCGCAGCATGCTGCGCCCCTACCCTACCGTCCCTCGCGTCGTTCAAGCTGCGCTCCCAGCGCTTTCAACCGCTCGTCGATTCGTTCGTAGCCTCGCTCGATTTGCCCGATATTGTAGATCACTGAGTCACCCTGAGCAGCGAGCGCCGCCAGCACCATCGCCATCCCCGCGCGAATGTCCGGACTTTCGAGCACCTGACCGCGCAGGGGCGACGGCCCCGAGATCACGGCGCGATGCGGATCGCACAGCACGATGCGCGCGCCCATGCCGATCAACTTGTCCACGAAAAACAGACGCGATTCGAACAGCTTCTCGAAAACCAGGAGCAACCCTTCGCATTGCGTCGCGACCACGATCGCGATGGACATGAGGTCGGCCGGGAACGCCGGCCAGGGACCGTCTTCCAGCTTCGGCACGTGGCCGCCGAGATCGGGGCGGATACGCCGTTCCTGACCGGCGTCCACTATGAGCTTCACGCCGTCGATGCGCGGCCGCACGCCTAGACGCTCGAATGCGAGGAGTGTGGAACGCAGGTCATCGGCGCGGACGCCGTCGATCGTGACCGCGCCGCCAGTGACCGCGGCCAGTCCAATGAATGAGCCGACCTCGATGTGATCAGGGCCGACCGTGTGCGCTGCCCCGCGCAGCGGCCGGCCACCCTCGATGGTCAACTCATTGCTGCCGATTCCGTCGATTGCGCCGCCAAGCGCGACGAGAAAACGGGCAAGATCCTGCACGTGCGGCTCCGACGCGGCATTGCGCAGCACCGTCGTGCCCTGCGCGCTCACGGCTGCCATCAGGGCGTTCTCGGTTCCAGTGACGCTCGGCTCGTCGAGGAAAATGTCGGCGCCCTTGAGTTTCCCCTCGAGTTTGTACGCGTCCCCCACGTTCACTTCCGCACCCAGGCGCTCGAGCGCGAGAAAGTGTGTGTCGACCCGGCGCCGACCGATGACATCGCCGCCGGGAGGCGGCAGCGTCACGCGACCGAACCGGGCCAGCATGGGTCCCGCGAGCAGAATCGATGCTCTGATTTCCTTGCACAGCGCAGGATCGAGGGGTCGCGGCTCGGCGCGGGACGAGTCGATAACCACCGTGTTCGGGCCTTCCCACTGCACCGTCGCTCCCACGTGCTGCAGCAGCGCGAGGAGCGTCTCGACATCACGAATCCGGGGAACGTTGTCGATGCGGCAGGGACCGTCGGCGAGCAGGGTTGCCGCGAGAATTGGAAGAGCCGCGTTCTTGTTGCCGGCAGGGCGGATCGTACCCGTCAACGGGCGCCCCCCCGTGACACGGAACGACGGTGGCATAGGTCGCCCAAGCTACCGGGACGCTTGCGCCTGCGTCAAGCGTTCGCGAACGTTGGCCCTCGTGCATCCTCTGCTCGCGCTGGCCCTCGTCGTCGTGGCCGGCATCGGCGTGACGCGCCTGTCGCGCCCGCAGCTGCGACCTCCAGCATGGCTTCACGATATCGTCGCCACCGGCGCGCCGTTTCTGCTGCTCGGTTTGGCCGTCGGGCCCGGACTCGGCGTGCTCGACGCGCCCGGCCTGCGAGTGCTCACGCCCCTCCTCACACTCGGGATCGGATGGGCCGGCGCGCTGTTCGGCGCGCGGCTAGAGTGGCGGATGGTGCGCCGGATCTCGCTTCGCACCTGGATTGTCGGTGCGACGCTCGCTGTGCCCGTACTGCTGACGACTGCCGCGTTGGCGTTGATTCTGGCCCGCGGGTTTCCCTCCCTCGCGCAATCGTGGGGGCACCCATCCCTTCCCGTCGCCCTCGCCGTCGGTGGGGCTCTGACGACTGCGGCGTCACACGGCGGCCGCCTCGGGCGTCGCAACGCGCTGCTCGATACGGCATTCGGCACCGCGGCCGTCGCGCTCGCGCTCGCGGTGTATCAACCGCAGTTCGCTGTGCGGAGTCTCATGCTCACGCTGATCGGGGGCGCCCTCCTCGGTGGACTGTTTGTCGGCGCGGCTCGCTGGCTCTTGATCCACGAACCCGGTGACGCGGTGATCGCGACCTTCGCCGTCATTCTCGCCGGTTCCGGCTTCAGTTATGCAGCGCGACTGTCGCCGTTCGTGGTTTGCGGCCTGGCAACCGCTGTCTTCATGAGTTTCGCACCCCCGCTGGTGCGTCATGCTGTGGCCGGGGCGCTGACTCGGTGGGAACACACGTTCTATGCCGTTCTCCTGATCGTTGCGGGTGCTCTGCTCGGACCGATCAGCCCGTGGGTCGTGGTGGCAGCGCCGGCGCTCGCGCTGGTCAGGCTGTCCGTTCGGTGGGTGACCGTACGATTCGGGCTCGATCAGGTCGATCCAGTGTGGCGGTCACTGCCGTTTGCCCCACCACGGGAGTTCGCGCACTCGGCCGTGCGCCAGGGCGCCAGTGCGGTGGCGTTGGCGGCGGGGTTCGATCTCGTGCGAGGGGCGCCCGGGGCAGTGATGGTCACGATACTGTTGAGCGTGATGGCCGCCGAGGCGCTCGCCACGCGGACCCCGTTGACAGCTTCACCGCGCCAAGCAGAGGTTTCGTGATGCAACCGACCTGGGTCGGCGTGGTGTCCGCGGTGAGTCTGATGATCATCGCGCTCGCTGCCCTCGCCGGGGGCGTGGCGATCGTGGCGGCTGCGCTCGGGGTCCGCGCGGCGCTCAGGGCGTTGAAGAGCTTCGGAGGACCCGCCATCGCCGACGTCCGGCTGCTCATCAGCAACATCAAGACGGAAGCCGATGCGCTCGTGGGCACGTCGCGGGATATCCGGCATCGCATCATGCGCGCGGCGGATGCCGCCGAGGAGCGACTGACCGCATTGGACTCGGTGGCGGAAATGATGCAGGACGAGCTCGAGGACGCCGCGGTGGACGCGGCCGCCACCATGCGGGAAGTGCGGCGTGGCCTTTCCGTGTGGCGCTGGACCAGCAAGCTCCTGAAGCGTAAGAAAAGAAGACCGTGAAGCGACTCGCCGTCGTTCTGGGGCTTGCCCTGCTCGCCCTGGTGGTTTTCCCCGGCGTGGCGCACGCGTGGACGCCAGGGACGCACATCTTCCTCGGCGAAACGGTGCTCGCGAATCTCCACCAACTCCCCACGGCCGTCACCGACCTGTTGCGAGCCTTTCCCTACGACTTCCTGTACGGCAACATCGCCGCCGATACCTCGATGGCGAAGAAGTACGCGCCGGTCGGCCGCCATTGTCACGCCTGGCACGTCGGGCAAGAGATCTTCGATCTCGCACCCAGCGATCCGCTGCGTGCCTTTGGACTCGGGTATTTGTCGCATCTCGCGGCCGACACGATCGCGCACAACTTCTTCGTGCCGCGGCAACTCGTGTTGACCTCGAGCACCGCGGCGCTTGGCCATTCGTACTGGGAAAGCCGGTTCGAGACGCATCTGGGAGACGCGTACGCGCGCGAGGCCCGCGACATCATTATGAAGGATCACGCCGCCAGCGACGAACATCTCGACGGCATCCTCTCCCCGACGCTCTTCAGCGTGCGCACGAATCGCCGGCTGTTCCGCGGGATGGTGCATCTCACCGAAAGCCAGAGCTGGCAGTGGGTGTTTCAGGTGATCGCGGGGACCAGTCGCTGGGATCTCGCAGACTCCGACATCGAGCGCCACATGGCTGTGGCGTTCGAGTACGTCATGGAAACGCTTGGCGCAGACGCCGGCGACGCCGCGGCGCGGCGCCTGGACCCGGCCGGCGAAAAGGCGCTGGGGATGGCGAAGCGGATGCGGCGCCAGGCGCTGCGCGAGGGTGGGCGCCACGAACCCGCCCGTGTCGAGGAAACGGCCGAGCAGCATTTCGGATTGCCGAAGCCATCACTCGTGTACTGGCAGCAGTCGCGCTCACAACGGCCCTGGCGAGAGGGCTGATGGGAGCGCCGCAGGACGACATCCACCTGCTCCGCGACCGCGTGCGCGCGAACCCCGACGACGTCGATCTCCGGTGTCAGCTCGCCGAGCGCCTGTTGGGCGCTGATCGGTTAGAAGAGGCCGAATCGGAATTCAAGGAAGCGCTGCGGCGTGCACCCGATGATACGTGGCTGAAGGTGGGTCTCGCGCGCACGTTCTACCGCTCCGGCAAGAGCTCCGCAGCCCTCGTCGTACTGGAAGACGTGATTCGGGACCCACAGGCGCCCGCCAGCGCTCATCTGCTGCTGAGCCGGTTGGCCCTCCAGATGGGCGAGGTCGAGCGCGCCGTTACTCACTACAAGCGCGCCATGGCCCGCGACCCCGAAGCGGACGATCCCGAGTTGCGTGCGCGCTTGGGCATCGGCGCGGCCTCCGACGAAGAGGTCGATGATGGCCGGCTCCGCGCGGCAACCGGCGAAGGGGAGAATGCGTCTGCCATCGTGCTCGAGCGCCCCAAGATCACCTTTGCGGACGTCGGAGGGATGGACGGTCTGAAGGACGAAATCCAATTGAAGATCGTTCACCCGCTGCGGCATCCCGAGCTGTATGCGGCCTATGGCAAGTCCGCGGGCGGCGCAATTCTGCTATACGGACCGCCGGGCTGCGGCAAAACATTCCTGGCGCGCGCGACGGCGGGTGAGGTGGGAGCGACTTTCCTCCCGGTGGGCCTGAACGAAGTCCTCGACATGTGGATCGGCCAGAGCGAGCGCAATCTTCACGCAGTTTTCGAGCAGGCGCGCGAATCACATCCGTGCGTGCTGTTCTTCGACGAAGTCGACGCGTTGGCGGCCAGCCGCAGCGACTTCCGCGGCAGCGCGGGCCGCCAGGTGATCAACCAGTTCCTTTCAGAGCTGGATGGCGTGCAGTACAGCAACACCGGCGTGCTGATTCTCGCCGCCACCAACGCACCGTGGCACATCGATCAGGCGTTTCGGCGGCCGGGACGGTTCGATCGGATGATTTTTGTCCCGCCCCCGGATGGCTCGGCCCGAACGGCGATCCTGCGACTCGCGTGCCGCGCCAAACCGCAGGCGGAAATCGAGTTCGAGAAACTTGCGACCAAGACCGAGGGCTTCTCCGGCGCCGATTTGGTCGCGATCGTGGACCGAGCCGTCGATGAGAAGCTGCGCCGCTCGATCAAGACCGGAAAACCGGAGCCGCTGACGACGAACGACCTCGTGGCCGCCGCGAAGCTCACCCGGCCAAGTACGCGCGACTGGTTCGCCACTGCCCGGAACTACGTGCTGTACGCGAACGAGAGCGGCTTCTACGACGCCGTGCGCCCCTATCTGAAGCTGTGAGCCCCATGTCTGCCAGCTGCGAACGCGCGTTTATGCTGTTCGACCAACAGCGCTACGAGCTTGCCGAACGCGACCTGCGGCAGGTGCTGGCACAATATCCGGGAGACCCAACGGCCCACGCGTTGCTCGCGCTCTGCCTCAGTGAGCGAGAGCGGTTCAATGAGGCCGAGGCCGAAGCGCGCATCGCGGTGGGTCGCGGACCGGATCTGGGATTCGTGCATTATGCGCTGAGCCGCGTTCTGTACGATCGCAACCGCCTGGATGAAGCTGTCGTGGCCGTGCAAGAGGCCATCCGGCAGGATCCGGAAAACGAGGCGTTCTTCACGCTGCTCGGGACCATTCACCATGACGAGCGGCGCTGGCAAAAGGCTCTGGAGGCAGCCGACCAGGCGTTGGTACTCGACCCTGAGTATTCCCATGCCCTCAATCTGCGCGCCATGGTCCTGCGCAAGCTTGGACGTGACCGCGAGGCAGCCGAAACGATCGATGGGGCGCTCGCGCGGGACCCGGAAGGCGCACTGACCCATGCCAATCGAGGTTGGGGCGAGCTGCAGCGTGGCAATCCGGCTGGCGCGCTCGAGAGCTTTCGCGAGGCGCTGCGGCTCGATCCCACGCTGGAAACGGCGCGCGAAGGCACGGTCGAGGCCCTCAAGGCGCGCCATGCGATCTACCGCGGGTTGCTGAAATACTTCACGTGGATGGGAAAGCTGAGTCGCCGGGATCAGTGGTTCGTGCTGCTCGGCGGCTATTTCGCGTTCCGTGGCTTGCGTAGCGTCGCGGCGGAAAACCCGGCGCTGGCGCCGCTCCTGTGGCCGCTGATCGGGGCGTACATCCTGTTCGCCTTGATGACGTGGATCGGCCCCGCCGTGTTCGACACCGCATTGCGCTTCAACCGGTTCGGACGACTCGCGCTCTCGGACGAAGAACGCCTGCAATCAACGTTGGTGAGCGGCGCCTTACTATTCGCCGCGGCCGCGACGATTACGTTTTTCTTGACCGGTGCTGCCACCGCGGCCGCCGGGATCTTCACGTCCTTGCTCGTCTCGATGCCGATAGCGGCAACCTTCCGGACTCAACGTGGATGGCCCAGAACCGTCATGGCGTGGTATACCATCGCACTCGCCGTGCTCGGTGCAGTCGTGATTCTCCTCGTTGCGCGGAACGAGTGGCGGGGGAGTGACGACGGGGGGGGGCTCGGTTGGGGCCTGTTCTTCCTGTTCCTACTCGCGGCGTTCGCTGCACAATGGATCGGCAACTGGCTCGCCGGCGTGCGCCCGAAGCGCTGAGCGCAGCTCAGCTCGCGAGCTTTGCCTCCAGCACGCGCTGAGCCAATTTGGGGTCGGCTTTGCCCTTCGATTTCCGCATCAACTGTCCCACGAAGAACGGCATCAGCTTGGTCTCACCCTTTCTGTAGCGCTCCACCTCGGACGGATGATCCGCCAGCACATCCGTGACCCAGCCTTCGATCACGTTCGTGTCGGCGACCTGGATGAGCCCGAGCGATTCCGCGATGGTGCGCGGATCGCCGCCCTTCGCGGCGACCTCGCCGAAGACGCGCTTCGCCGCTTGATGGCTCAACGTCCCGCCTTTCACCAGCGCGACGATCTGCGCCAAGGCCCCCGCGGGCACGCGCAGCTGCTCCTGATGATCCTTCGCGTCGGCGAGCGCCTCCGTCATCACCCAGTTGGCGGCCGCCTGCGGCTCTGCTCCGGCGCGGACGACATTCTCGTAGTACTCGGCGACGGTCCGATTCGCGGTCAGCACGGCCGCATGCTCGCGACTCAGCGCATACTGCGCTGCGAACCGGTCCCGTTTGGCGGACGGCAACTCCGGCAGATCGCTCTGCTGCTCGGCCACGAACTCGGGGGTCAAAACGAGCGGCGGCAGATCGGGCTCGGGGAAATAGCGGTAGTCGTGACTTTCCTCCTTGGTGCGCTGCGGGCGAACCGTGTTTTCCTTCGAGTCGAACAACATCGTCTGCTGGGTCACGGTGCCGCCCGACTCCACCAGCGCAACCTGGCGGTCGCGCTCGACCGTCAACGCCTTTTCGACGAAGGCGAACGAATTGATGTTCTTCACTTCGGTTCGGGTGCTCAGCGCGGCCGTGCCGGGTCGGCGGACGGACACGTTCGCGTCCACACGCAGGCTGCCCTTCTCCATGTCACAGTCGGAGATGCCGATGTATTCGAGCAGCTGCTTCAGCGTCGACAGGTAGGCGCGCGCCTCCGCCGGCGACCGCAGGTCGGGGGCGCTCACGATTTCGATGAGCGGCACGCCTGACCGATTGAGATCGACCGCGGTCCCCTTGGCGAAGCGATCATGGATCGACTTACCGGCGTCCTCTTCGATGTGCAGCCGGATGATGCCGATGCTGACGGCACCGCGTTCGGACGAGATAAAGGAGAGCGTACCGCCGGTCGCGAGCGGCTGTTCGTGCTGCGAGATCTGATAGCCCTTCGGCAGATCCGGATAGAAGTAATTCTTGCGCGCAAAGACGCTCTTGGGGTTGACGGTACATCCGAGTGCGAGCGCCGCGCGCACCGCCAGCCTGATGGCCTCACCGTTTGGTACGGGCAGCGCACCGGGAAGGCCGAGGCAGACGGGGCAGACCTGCGTATTGGGCGGAGCGCCGAACGCCGCCCCGCACCCGCAAAACATCTTCGACTTCGTCCGCAGCTGTACGTGCGTCTCGAGACCGATCACAGTCTCCCAGGCCGCGCTCATCACGCCTCGTCCGTCGCCGGGACGACGCGCTCGAGCGCGTACGCCGCTTCGATCATTTCGTCCTCGAGGAACGCCTGGCCGATCAGCTGCCCGCCGATCGGCAATCCCTTCACGCGGCCGATGGGAATCGACATCGCCGGCAGGCCCGCGAGGTTGGCGGTCACCGTGAAAATGTCCGATAGGTACATCGCGACCGGGTCGCCGAGCTTCTCGCCCGCTTTGAACGCGGGCGTGGGCGTCGTGGGCGTGAAGAGGAGATCCACACCGCGGTCGAAGACGTTGCGGAAATCCTGCGCGATCAGAGCCCGCATCTGCTGCGCGCGACGATAGTAGGCGTCGTAAAACCCGGCGGAGAGCACGTAGGTCCCGACGAGAATGCGGCGCCGCACCTCGGGGCCGAATCCCTGGCCGCGCGTCGACCGATACAGTGACCGCAGGTCCGCCGCCCCGTTGAAGCGCGGGCCATAGCGCACCCCGTCAAAGCGCGCCAGGTTCGACGACGCTTCCGCCGGCGCAATCACGTAGTAGGTCGGCACCGCGTACGGCGTATGCGGCAACGACACCTCTCGGATCGCCGCGCCCTGTTCCTTCATGAGGCGGACCGCCCGCTCGCAGGCCCGGCGCACGGCGGGATCGAGCTCGGGTGGGAAGTACTCACGCGGCAAGCCGATGACGAACCCCTGGAGTGACTCCGGCACCGTGGGGAGGCGCAGCGGGTCTCGATCTTCGCACGTGGCATCGCGAGAATCCCGCCCACTGATCACTGATAACACCCGCGCGGCATCGTGGACGCTGCGCCCGAACACGCCGATCTGGTCGAGCGAGGATCCGAAGGCCACCAAGCCATAGCGGGACACGCGCCCGTACGTCGGTTTGATGCCGACGATGCCGCAAAACGACGCCGGCTGGCGGACCGAGCCGCCCGTTTCCGAGCCAAGCGCCGCGGGAATCGCGCCTGCCGCAACCAGCGCCGCCGAGCCGCCGGAGGAGCCCCCGGGGACGCGCGTCTTATCGAGTGGATGGAGCACGCGACCATACGCCGAGTGCTCAGTCGACGAACCCATTGCGAACTCGTCGCAATTGGTCTTGCCCGCGATCAGCGCCCCCGCCGCTTTGAGCTTCGCGACGGCGGTCGCGTCATACGGCGAGCGATAGCCCTCGAGAATGCGGGACCCGCAGCTCGTGGTGAACTCCAGCGTGCAGATGTTGTCTTTGACAGCCACGGGCATGCCGTAGAGCACACCGGTCGGCCGGGCCGCCGCGGCCTGCTGGCTGAGCGCTTTGCGAAGATCCTTGGTCGGGGTGAGCAGCGCGTTGAGGCGCTTGACCTTCGTGAGGCGGTCGGCGACCGCTTTCGCGTCGCTCACTCGAACTGATCCAACCGAGGCACGACGAAGAATCCCTCTTTGAATGCCGGCGCGAACTTGTCGGGGCCCACGGCCAGCGGCGCCGGATTCACTTCATCAATGCGGAAGCGAATCGCATCAGGACCCGGGACAAATACTTTCACCGACCCGTTAGCCGGCACGGCGCTCAGCTGCGCGACGTAATCGAGAATGCGCGACATCTGATCCGCGAGCTCGGGCAAGGTCTCTTCGTCGACGTCGAGCTCCGCAAGGCGCGCGATGCGGAGCACCTCGTCCCGCGTCACACTCATGCACTGTCTCCTTCCCAATCCCGCTCGAGGCCTGCATAGGCCGCGAGCAGCTGTTTGGTGCCGATGTCCGGATTGTCGAAGTCCACGCTGACGCGTAAGTCGCGTCCTTCACCCGAGACGGCGCGGACGATGCCGCCGCCGAACTTGCGGTGACGCACCCGTTCGCCTTTCACGTAACGCGGCGCGTCCTGCGACACGTCCTCGGGGAACCCCAGCTCCGCCGGCAAGCGTCGCGCGGCCGCGCCCCGTGGGCGCGCGGGTTGCGGTGGCCTCATCGTGGGTTGCCAAGACGGCGTCGTGCTCCGCTGCTCGATCACCTGCGGCGGCACCGCGTCGAGGAAGCGCGACGGCTCGGCCAGCTCCAGCCGCCCGTTGCGATACCGCGTGCGCGCCCATGAGAGATACAACCTTTCTCGCGCGCGCGTGAGACCCACGTAACAGAGACGTCGCTCCTCCTCGACGCCGCCCGGATCATCCGCCGCTCGACTCAGCGGAAAGAGTCCGTCCTCCAGTCCCGCGAGTGCGACGATGGACCACTCGAGTCCCTTCGCCATGTGCGCCGTGAGCAGCGTGACGCCGGGCACGTCGCGATCCTCGTCCGCCGGCGTGAGGAGCGCGGCCTGCGTGAGGTAGCGCTCGATCGGCGTGCCGGTCAGCGTCTCCAGAGATTCAGGGTCCTGCACCTCGGCCCACGCGGCCGCGCCAGCAGCCAGCTCGCGCACGTTCTCGATCCGCTCGAGCCCGTCCGCCCCCTCCTCGGCGAGATACTGCTCGTAGCCGGTGGTGGCGAGTACGGTTTCCAACGCGGTGGCTGGGTCGGCTTGCCCGACCGCTTCCCGCAGACGGTCCAGGAGCTCCGCCACCCCCGTCAGCGCCTGGCGAACGTTGGGGCGGAGATCACTGACCCGGTCAGCGGCGCGCGCGGTGTCGAGCAGGGTCTTCTTCCAGGTCGTCGCGGCGCGTCCGAGCACGGCGAGCGACGCCTCACCAATCCCGCGGCGCGGCGTGTTCACCACGCGCAGGAACGCCTCGTCGTCGGCCGGATTGGCGATGAGCCGCATATAGGCAAGCAAGTCCTTCACTTCGCGCCGCTCGTAGAAGCTGATGGCCCCGATCAGGCGGTACGGAATGCCCCGGAAGCGAAACGCCTCTTCGAGCGGGCGGGATTGCGCATTGGTTCGGTACAGGATGGCCATGCCGTCATAGGGAACGTCCCCGTCCGCAGCGCGCCGCGCGAACTCGCCGGCCAGCCACTCCGCTTCGTCACGCTCATCGGCGGCGGACAGCAAGGTGACCGGAGGCCCCCCCTTGGTCTCCGTGAACAGCGTTTTCCCGAGGCGAGTCTTGTTCTCGGCGATGACGCCGTTTGCCGCATCGAGGATGATCTGGGTGGAGCGATAGTTCTGCTCCAGACGCACCAGCTTTGCGCCGGCGAAATCGCTTTGGAACGTCAGCATGTGCCGCACATCGGCGCCGCGCCAACCGTAGATCGCCTGATCATCGTCGCCCACGACACAGAGATTGCGGTGCCGCTGCGCGAGCTGCTTCACGAGCAGATACTGCGCGGCATTCGTGTCCTGAAACTCGTCGACCAGCACGTGCTGGAAGCGGTCCTGCCAATACGCCAGGCGCTCGGGATGATCGCGAAAGAGCGCGAGGGGATGCAGCAGAAGGTCGTCGAAGTCCATGGCGTTGGCTTGCTTCAACGCCGCGACCAGTGACGCGTAAATGTCGGCCGCGACTCGCACCAGAGGCGTTTCGGCCTGCGCGCCCAACTCCTCGGGCAGCAGCATCCGATTCTTGGCGCCGGAGATCACGGACTGCACGGCGCGCGGCGGGTAGGCCTTCGGCGACAGCTGTTGCGCCTCGAGCAGGCGCTTGACCAAGGCCTCGGAGTCGTCGGCGTCGTAAATCGTGAAGTTCGGTCCGAAGCCCAGCAGCGGCGCTTCACGGCGCAGCAGCCGCGCCGATAGAGAATGGAAGGTGCCGATCCAGAGGCCGCGTGGATCGTTTCCGAGGAGCTGCGCAACCCGGCTGCGCATTTCCCCCGCAGCCTTGTTCGTGAATGTGACGGCGAAAATCCGCTGCGGGAGAATCTCATGCTGCGTGATGAGGTGAGCGATCCGCGCCGTGAGCACGCGCGTCTTCCCCGAGCCTGCCCCCGCCAGCACGAGCAGCGGCCCTTCCGGGTACTCGACGGCTTCGCGTTGGGCAGGGTTCAGTTGAAGGGACGAGGTCATCACCGAAGCCAAGTCATGACGCCAGCGGAAACTCGAGAACAAACACCGAACCCCTGCCCTGCTCCCCAGGATGATAGGAAACGCGCCCGCCGTGCTGTTGCTCCACGATGCGGCGGGCCAGAGCGAGGCCGATCCCCCAGCCCCCGGCCTTGCCCGAGATCCCGGGTTCGAACAACTGCGTTTGCACGTGCGTCGCCACCCCGGGTCCGTCGTCGCGCACGCTGACCCGGCCGATCGTATCCGTGGCCTGCACTTCGACGTCGATCCGTCCACCGCGTCCACTCAGCGCGTCGACGGCGTTCTTGACGATGACCTCGAGCGCCCATTCGATGAGCACGGGGTCCCCCGTGGCCGTCGGTCCCGTTCCGCGCGATGTGAGCGTCATGGTGACGGAGTTCGCGAGCGTGGGGAGGCGCGGGTGGAAGTAGGCCACCACGCGCTCGGCCACGGTGCCGAGGCCAACGGGCTCCCGTCGCGCCGGTCGGCCGATCCGCTCGAATCGCTTGGCCACACGCTCGAGTCGTTCCGTATCGGCCTCAAGATGCGGGACGAGCTCGCTGCCGGGCGTACCCGGATTCTCCCGCAGGTAATCAATCCAACCCGTCAGACTCATGAGCGGAGTCCCAAGCTGATGCGCCGACTCGCGCGCCATCGCTACCCAGAGGCGGTCGCGCGCGGCGCGCACCCGCTCGCGCATGGCCCAGACCGCGAGGAGCACCAGAGAGAGGAACATCACGCCTTGCAGTATCGCGAGGCCGGTGAACGCGCGCGCCGCGGGCAACGCACCGTAGTGGATCACCCCCACGCCCTGCTGAATGAGGGGCTCGTGAACCCGATCGAGCTCGGCGATCCACTCTCGCTGTTCGGCCTCGCTGGCGTTTGCACCGAAGGGCGCGTTGGCCATCGCGGTCATGCGACCCGCCGCATCTGTGACTGCGATCGGGATGCCGAGCCGCCGCACTTCGTCGGCGAGGGCCAGCAGCGCGTCAGCCGCGGCGCCTTCGCGCGGATCATTGAGGCCGGCGAACACGTATCCCAGCAAGCGGCTCGTCTCGCGGGCGTCGCTCCGGAGATGGCGGGCGACCGTCCACGCGTAGCCGACGGAAAGGATGCCGAAGAGCAGCGCCGTGGCGAGGAGCGCGGGCGGCCCCGCCCGGAGCAGCGTCCCCCTCCCGCGGGACCCGCTAGGCGAGCCGGTCAGTGCCGACATACGGCACCAACGCCGGCGGCAGAATCACGGAGCCGTCGGGCTGCTGATGCGTCTCGAGCAACGCGGCGATGGTGCGTGGCAGCGCGACGCCGGAGGCATTGAGAGTGTGCACAAACTCGGGCTTGTCACCGGGACGCGGGCGGCAGCGGATATTCGCGCGGCGCGCCTGGTAGTCGGTGAACGTGCTGGAGCTGGAGACCTCGAGCCACTGCCCCACGCCGGGTGCAAACACCTCGAGGTCGTACGTCTTCGCGGCTGCGAATCCAAAGTCATTCGCGGGCAGCACCGCAACACGATACGGAAGCTCGAGTCTCTGGAGCACGGCCTCGGCGTGCGCAGTCAGTTTCTCGTGCTCCGCCGGGGAGTCGGCGGCGCGACAGAAGCGTACCAGCTCGACTTTGTCGAACTGATGGACCCGCAGCAGCCCGCGGGTGTCCTTCCCTGCAGCGCCCGCCTCGCGGCGGAAGCAGGGCGTGTACGCGACGTACCCTTTCGGGAGCGTTGTCCCATCGAGAATCTCGTCGCGGTGGAGATTGGTCACCGGCACCTCCCCGGTCGGAACCAGAAACAAGTCATCCGGCGTCGTACGGTAGAGATCGTCCTCGAATTTCGGGAGCTGCCCGGTGCCGATCATGACTTCACGGCGCACGACAAACGGGGGCTCGACTTCGACGTAGCCGTGCTCGCCGGCGTGCAGGTCGATCATCAGATTGATCAAAGCGCGCGCGAGCCGAGCGCCGCGGCCCATCAGTACCGGAAACCCCGACCCGGCCAGCTTCGCCCCTCGTGGGAGATCGAGCATTCCCAGCTGCTCGGCGATTTCCCAATGCGGCTTTCCACCCTTCGGGGCCGGGGTACCCCAACTGCGCAGCATCGTCTGTTCGTCGGGAACCTCAGGCAACGGAGGATTCGGCACGAGCAGTGCTTTTTCCTCTAGCTTCGTCTCGACTTGCTTCAGCTCATTCTCTAGTCCGGCGACCCGCTCTCCCAGCTTGCGACGCGCGAGGGTCGTCGCCTCGGGCAGGCCCCCCTGCGCCTTCGCGACGAGCGCGTCGGCCTTCGCGGCATCGTTTCGCTCCGCCTTGAGCTGATCGAGCTGCGCCGTGAGGGTACGGCGCTTCATGTCGAGCGCTTCGATTTCGTCGAGGAGGCGCGTGAGAGACGGGTCGCCCCGCCGGGCGAGCGCGGCCCGCACCTGAGCGGGCGAGGCGCGCAACAGCTTCAGGTCGATCACTTGTTAACTGCGCGGCAGGCCTGGTTCGAGCCCGCGATACCCGCAGTTGATGTCGGTGAGGATCCGAAGATCGATCCGCCGCCCGGTGGGACCGGGCACCGTATCGATCGCGAGCACGAGCAGCTTCGCGAAATAGTTATGGACCGGCTGATAGTCGAATGAGCACTGCACGGAACGCGAATGCAAAGCCACAACGGAACCGACGCTAAGCACGATCGCGCTGTCGACCTGGTATCCACCAGACGGGGCGAAACGGAGCGAGTCGAAGGGGACGGTCGCGAGCTGCGCTCCCGACTGCCGGCCGAGCTTGACCGCGCCGGTGGGAAACAGCAGGGCGCGCCCGAGGGAATCGATGTCGAAAACGAAATCGAACGACGCGTTGATGATATCAGTCCGAACGACCCGCCGGTCGACGATCAAGTAGCCCGAGGGCGACGTGACGGGCGTTCCCGTCAAGGCGTAGACCGAGACCAAACTGTCGGTTCGATTGGGGTACAAGGCGGTTGGCAGGCCGGGGACATCGCCGCAGGCGCCGAGGATGAGCGGCGCTGCGAGGAGGACGATAACACAGGACAGAGATCGCATCGAAGTGCTGGACAAGTTACAGGGCACCGTTCGAGTGGGTCAACCCACAGTGGCTGCTTGACTTCGATAATCCAAAAACCTACGTTGAGCGCCCTTATGGCGACCATCCGCGACGTGGTCGAAGCGCTCAGTCGATCGAGCGGCGTGGACGCCGTGGTAGTGGTCGGGCGCGATGGACTGCCCATCGATTCCCGCGTTGCCAACGGCGTCGACGCCGAGAGTGTGGCCGCGCTGCTCCCCGTCGCTCTCAAACACATGGCGCAGTTCGGCGATGCAGGCGGTCGGGGCGAGTTCAGCACGGCCGTCCTCGAGTTCAGCCGCGGCCTCGCTGTCGTTACCGTCCTGCACATGGACGCTCTCATGGTCATACTGGTGCGGCCGGGGACGAACGTCGGAGCCCTCCTGTTCGATCTCCGACGCCACCGCACGGCCATAGCCGGCCTGCTCTAGGCGGAAGGTCTGCTGGTGGCCCAATCCGGGGCATCTCCTCGTGGTGGACGACGAGCCCCATCT
>Ga0075418_10003210_pt1 | contig 18648 bp, 13 predicted proteins | sample SoiMetdeltSBSDD2_FD_81776 | JGI IMG/M metagenome (GOLD analysis project Ga0075418, IMG submission 81776) | Bulk soil microbial communities from a Populus tree surrounding site in Tennessee, USA - Soil MetaG P. deltoides SBSDD2 | ecosystem: Environmental > Terrestrial > Soil > Tree plantation... | reverse complement strand
CACCGACAGCGTCGGCTCGGATCCTCTCAACCAGACCCTGTCCGAGCGCCGCGCCGAGGCGGTGCGCAACTATCTGATTCAGCAGGGTGTGCCCGCTGCGTCCACGAGCGCTGCCGGCTTCGGCAAATCGCGACCGGTGGCATCGAACGATACCGGCGAAGGACGTCAGTTGAATCGTCGTGTAGAGCTCGTCGTGTCCGGAGACGCGATCGGCACGCAGGATCACTGAGAAGACCAACGTATCGATGATGTGCGAGGCGCCAAGGGCGGGTCCTGGCCGCGGCCGGCCCCGCCCGCGGCCACCCGCGAGCGGCGCTCGGAATCATTTGTAGGTCACTCATACCCGCGTGGTGGAGAGAACGTCGCCCCGAGTCGCTCCACCAGCGTGCCGAAGTGAATCAGTTCGTCCTCCGCGTAGTGCGGCGCAGCGATCTGCAACCCGATGGGCAAGCCGCCGCCACTTCGTCCGGCCGGAATGACGAGCGCCGGGTTCCCGCACGCGTTGTAGATCGTCACGAACGGCATCGCGTAGTCGACGTATGAGATCGTGCGCCCGTCGAGCTCGATCGGTGTGTGTTTCGGATTGTGCGCAAAGGCCGGACCCGCCGCAACGGGGCTGATGACGAAGTCGTAGTCGTCGAAGCGCCGCTGCAGCTCCTGCACGAGCTCGACACGCTGCTTGAGGGCGCGGCTGAAACGCTTGAAGTCGAGACTGAGCCCGGACTTCACCGGGCCCGCGATGTCGATCGACGCACCCTTCCCCATGCGCGCGAACTGGAACTTCACCACCTGACGCACCACCCACGGCGCGTCCTGTCCGAGAATCGAGCCGAACAGCTGTCCCCACACGGCGTGGGCCCGATCCAGCCACGACCTTTCGAACGGCCGCTTCTCACACTTCACTCCAGCTGATTCGAGTTTCTGTATCAACGAGCCGAGCACCCTCCTGGTCTCGTGGCCGCATTCGAACCGGTCGACATCATCGAACCAGGCGATCCGGTAATCACTCAGCGCATTCTTCACTCGAGGTTTCGCGGGGAGATGTGAGAAGTACGACCAGTCCGGCCGGTTGATCAGTCTCCATCCCAGCTCGATGTCGGACATCGTTCGCGCGAGCGGACCCGCGCTCGCCATTGCGACGAACCCGCCATGGCTGTTCGGCACCGGTGGCACATGTCCCTCGCCGTGCATCCGCATGTTCTCCGTCGGCTTCAACCCGAAGACGCCGCAGAAGTGGGCGGGCACACGAATGGAGCCGCCGATGTCGCTTCCGATCTCGAGCGCCGTGAGCCCCGCCGCAACCGCAGCGGCGCCGCCACCGGTGCTGCCGCCTGGCGTACGCGTCAGGTCGTACGGGTTGTTGGCGGTGGGGTAGATCGGTCCAAAGCTCTGGTAGTCGCTCAGCATCGTCGGAATGTTGGTCTTGCCGAGGATGCTGGCGCCCGCGCCGCGCAGCTGTCTCACGACGAACGCGTCCTCCCCGGCGACGTTGTCCTTGAGCTGAGGGAAGTTGACGGTCGTCTTCAGGCCGGCAAGGTTGAACGATTCCTTGACCGTGACCGGAACACCGTGCAGCGGGCCACGAACAGTGTTCTTCCTGAGATCGTCGTCGCGCTCACGGGCCGTCCGCAGCGCGTCGGCGTCGTTGCCGATGACGATGGCGTGAAGAACGGGATTGTGCTGCTGAATTCGACCGACGTAGAGCTCGGTCAGCCGTTGAGACGAGATCTGGCCGCGTTGGATGAGCGCGGCCAGCTCGCAGGCCGGCGCAAACGGAGACACGGGCATCGCGACGCGCTGAGGATGTCGCACGGGCCTGACGCCGTCAAGGCCCTTACTCGTGACGCAGTGCCGTCGTCGGCGAGATCCGCGTCGCGCGGAGCGCCGGAAGGGCGCATGCCGCCAGTGCCACGAGCGACAGCAGCAGCGTCATCGAGGTGAACACCAGCGGATCGCCGGCGCTCTCCATCCCGAGCACGCTGGCGAGAACGCGCGTCGCTGCGGCCGCACCCGCGAGCCCGACGACGATACCGCCGGTGACGACCAGCACACTCTGCCTGAGGACGAGCGCCAGGACGTCTCGCGATGCGGCTCCGAGTGCAACGCGGATCCCGACTTCGTGCGTCCGCTGCGCTGCCCCGTACGACGCCACGCCGTACACTCCAACCACCGCGAGGAGCAACCCGAGCAGTCCCATTGCTCCGGCCTGAATTGCCGCGAGGCGCAGCAGCATGTAGCCGCCGACGGTGCCGAGGGCCTGCCTCATCGTCTGGATCTCGGCTATCGGGACATCTGGGCCAAGGCTCAGAATCTCTCGCCGGACGAGCGGGCCCAGTTGATTGGGCGGGACGGAGGAGCGAATCTGGAGCACTCGCATGCTGACCGGATTCTGCGCCAGCGGCGTGTAGAACTGCGGCGTCGGCGGCTCCCAGAGCGTGAGGACCTTGCTGTCTTTCGCCACGCCGACCACGCGCAGCGGGGAAGCGTCGGCGGCGTCGCCTCGGAAGGTCTTGCCGATGGCGTCCTCTCGGGGCCAGAAGCGTTTGGCCATGGTCTCGTTCACGATGGCCACGCGCGACGACTGGGAGTCGTCGGACTCATCGAACGCGCGACCGCGAAGGATCGGCAGCTGCAGCGTGGTGAAGTAGCTGGGGCCGACGAAATTTCGAGGGATCATCGGCGCCGGCTCGGTCGGGTCGCGCGCCCAGCCGTCCACGAACACCGTCGCAGCGCTCGAGTAGTAGCCAAGCGGCACGCTGAAGGCGAGGCTGACCGCTTCGACGCCCGGCAGCGACGATATGCGGCGCTCCAGGTCTCGATAGAACGCCTCGGTGCGCGGCGCGTCGTATCCGGCCCACGACGGATTCATCCTGACGTTCAGCAGGCGATCGACGTCGAAGCCGATGTCGAAGCGCTGGCTGCCGCGAAGATCGCGAACGAAGAGCGCCGCCACGATGAGAAGCACCAGCGAGCCGCCAACCTGGCCGCACACGAGCAGGGCGCGCACGCGTTGGCGGGCAGGACCGCTGGATCCGCGCGCGCCGTCATGCAGCGAGACCGTGGCGCTCGATCGGAAGGCGCGGATCACCGGCCAGATGGCCATGGCGATTCCAGTGATGACCGCGGCCGACAAGGCGTAGGCGAACACCCGCCAGTCGAGCCCGAAGTCCAGGGACAGCGAAAGGTCCGGGCTCAGGTAGAGCGATCGCTCGAACGTGAGGCTGGCCACACGACCGAGCAGAAGACCCGCGCCTGCGCCGAGCAGCGAGAGCACCATCGTCTCGGTGATCGCCTGCCTGACCAGCCGGCCGCGACTTGCGCCGAGCGCGGCCCGGACCGCCATCTCGCGTTGCCGGCCGAGCGAACGCACCAGCAGGAGGTTCGCGACGTTGACGCAGGCGAGCGCGAGCACCAGGGCAGCGAGCGCAATGAGCAGTAACCCGGCCGCGCGGTCGGAGCGGCCCGATTCCCCGAGCAGGCCTGCCGGGTCTGGCCGGGCCCATGGTTCGGGCACCACTCTGATCCCTATGCCCCGATCGTCAGGGTGCTCGCGTTCGAGCCGCCGGGCGGCCAGCGTCATCGACGCCTGCGCTTCCTCCAGCGCGATGCCGGGCTTCAGTCTGCCGAGCACCGTCAGCCATCGTGCGGTGCGGTCGCTGAACACCTTGCGCTGCCAATCCGCGTCGGCGCGCACGCTGTTTACGGTGATGTAGCCATCGATGTCGAGTGGCGTGTAGGTGCCGCGGAACGTGGGCGGCACGATGCCCGCGATGGTTGCGCTGGTGCCGCCGATGCGCACCTGGGTACCCACGACCGCCGGGTCGCCGGCGAAGTGCCGCTGCCAGAACGCGTACCCGAGAACCACCACCGCATCGTCACCGACGTGCTCCCCTTCGCCGGGCGCGAACAGCCGTCCGGCATACGGCGCAACGCCGAGCGCAGAGAAGTAGTTGCCGGTCACGACGGCATGGAGGAACGGGAAGGGGCGACTGCCGATCGTGATGCCGGTCAGATCCAGCGAGAACGCGGACAGATCGGTCAACGCACCTTCTACCCGCCGCAGGTCCTGGAGCGCCGCGAACGAATGCTTGTAACGCCGGCCGGCCTCGTCGCCCTTGACGTCGGCGGCGAGCACCACGAGCTGCTCCGGGTCCCGCACCGGCAGCGGCCGCCTGAACCCGTCGACGATGCTGAAGATGCCGGTGTTGGCGCCGACGCCGAGACCGAGCGTGAGCACGACGATGATGGCCAGACGCGTATCGCGAGTGATCTGCAGCAGCGAATGGCGGAGATCCTGCCAGCCGTCGTGCAGCCAGGTGACTCGGCGCTTCCAGGCGCGCAGCATACGGGTCAGCGACATCCGATCAACCTCGAAAGGGAACGGGAACCGGGCGTCGGCCTCTCAAGCCTAGACTATCGACAAGTATGCCTAGACCATCAACAATGGTCAACCCCTCGAGAGCGGCCATCGGCCAGCCGAGGTCGGGTCGCGACAACTCGGCGAGCGCTGGAAGGGCCGAGTGGGTCGATCAGCCGGCGGCGGGCTGCGACAGGCGTGCCCTGGGACGACGCTGAACGAAGTGCCCGGCGACGATCGAGTACACGAGCTCAGGATGGCGGGAGAGCGCCTCTTCGATGCGGGCCGCCGCCTGGCGGAGCCGCGCCAGCCGCTCGTTGACGAGGGCGTCGGCGTCGTAGCGGTCGGCGACATCGGTGCAGCCGGCAGCCGCGATGACCTGACCCGATGGCGCGGCAATGGGAACCGCCACCGACACGAGGCCGCCATCGCACGTGTCCTGGGTCGTGGCGAAGCCGAGACATCGGATGTCGTCGAGAATGCGGCGCAGCGCCTCCGCCGTGGTGTCGGAGAGCGTCGCGATCGCTCGGCGCGTGCGCGCGAAGTAGGCGTCGAGCATGGCGCGCGGCTGAAATGCCAGCAGCACACGCCCCATCGCGGTGGCGTCGGCAGGCAGCCGCGATCCCACGCTGGTCGCGAACGCGTGTCGCTCCGCGCGGCTGACACTGGCAAGCGCCACGCAGATGATTTCCGTACCGTCCAGCACGGTGACCGACGAGCCGCCGCCGAAGTGGGCGACGAGATCGGTGAGAAACGGTGACAGGACGATGTCTGCGTTGATCGCGCTGAGATACCCGGCGCCGATGCCGAGCGCCTTCGGACCGAGCAGGAATCGTCGTCCCAATCGTCCGACGTACCCGAGGGCCTCGAGCGTGTGCAGGGCACGCCGCGCGGTGGCCGGGCTCAGATGGGTGAGCGCGGCCATCTCGCTGAGCGTCGGCGCTGGATGATCCCGCGAAAAGGTCTGCAGGACCCGCAGTCCGCGTTCGAGCGAGGCGACGTATTCGAGAGACGCCTTCCGCATGGCAACCGGGACGGCGACGGATTATACGGCCGCTTCATCCGGCCGCCACAGTAAATCAACCAGGGTGTCGCCGGCGGTCCGGTGTCGCCCCGGTCCTCCGGAACGCGTGGAGGACCTAGAGTTTCGATCTGCGAACACTTCGGGGACGCCAGAAGCACCCCGGACGACATTTGACATTTTCTTAACATCACCTTGACATTCCAGGTTCGATCGGTCTACAAGACCGATCCCGAACTGAGGTTTCGCATATCGAAATTGAGTTCTGACGGCGAAACCCATCGGGGAGGTCGCGAGTCGGTCCCGAGTCAACCCACGGGAGGTCTCGATGCGACACGTGCTCAAGTGGGCCCTGCCATCCCTTGTGGCCGGGCTGTTCCTGCTGCCGGCTGCTGCCTTCGGTCAGACCGGCACGATCGCCGGCCAGGCCCGTGACGAATCGGGCGGTGCGCTGCCGGGCGTCACTGTCGAGGTGACGAGTCCCGCGCTGATCGAGAAGGTCCGCTCCACGGTCACCGATGCCAACGGGCGGTATCAGATTACGGCGCTTCCTGTCGGCACCTACAGGGTGAAGTTTTCATTAGAGAGCTTCTCGAGCGTTGAACGCACGAACGTCATCGTCAGCAGCGACTTCACGGCGAACGTCGTCGCCGATATGAAGGTCGGTCAGATCAATCAGACGGTCAACGTCGTCGCGTCGGCGCCGATTGTCGACGTCCAGAACGCACGCGTGCAGAACGTCTTCCAGGGGGCGGAGATCGCCGAGTTGCCGACCCAGCGCGATATCCCGAGCCTCTTGAATCTCGTTCCGGCATTCTCGGCCAGCTCCCTGCGCGGCGCCTGCAGCGGCGGCGTGGGCGGCTTCTGCAACCCGACAGTCCCTCTGTTCAATACGCACACCGGCGCCAACGACACCGACGGCCAGAACCAGGGCCGAATCATGGTGGACGGGATGGCCATCAACATGGGTCGAGCGGGCACGGGCATCAACGAGAACGTCGGCCTGGCCAACGGGATTGTGCTCGACACAGCCGGCGCGCAGGAAGTGTCGTTGACGCTGTCGGGAAGCCTCGGCGAGTCGGAGACCGGTGGCGCGGCCATCAACGTCGTGCCGCGCACGGGCGGCAACCGCTTTGCGGGGAACTACTACACGGCCTACACGCAAACCCGCTTCTTCGATCGCAACCGTGACACGCGCCTGACCTGGTCGCCCACCGGAACGGGCGTCGGTCCGGCCAGCCAGCCGTACAACTACGACTACCAGGTGAGCGGCGCCTTTGGCGGCCCGATCAAGAAGGACCGGCTGTGGTTCTATCTGCAGGCGCGCCGGCAGGCCAAGAACCAGTTTCCCAACGGCGGCAGCGAACCTGGGTTCATGAACCTGAACGAAGGTGTGTGGGGCGCCAACTACGTGCCGAACCGCACCTGCACGGCGCCGCGATCGTGCGCCGACAACGGCTGGCTCACCTACACCAACGAGTACAAGAACGCGAGCCTGCGGCTCACCGCGCAGGCATCGCAGAAGAACAAGTTCAACATCAACTGGGACGAGCAGGATGCCTGCACGAACCCGTGCGACGGCATGATCAACATCCTCGACTCGCCCGAGTCGTACTTCACGCTGCAGAGTCGGCCCAACCACCTGGCGCAGCTGTCGTGGACGAACCCGTTCACGAGCCGACTGCTGTTCGAGGCTGGCGTTACGTGGGTCGCGACACACCAGGATCAGACCAAGTCGCGCGAGTTCGTCAACCCACGCACGATCCCCCGCATCTGCGAGGTCGGCCCCACGGTGGGACGCGACGAGGTGTCGAGCAAGGTGAACTCCGCGGTGCCGAACGATTGGCCGATGGGCACGAGCTCTGCCGGCACGTGCAATGTCTTCAGCACGATGGTCTCGGGATCACTCAACGACTCGTTTCCGGGGGTGACGCCCAACACCCTGCTCAACGACGACACGTACCGCAGCCGGGCGAGCGCGTCCTACATCACCGGCTCGCACAACGCGAAGATCGGCTTCGACGGCGCCTACTTCTCGGAGAAGGTGCGCAACGAAGCCAACGATGTGCGGCTCGACTACCACTACATCACGCCGGCGACGAGCGGTACCTGGAACGCGACGACGCGCACGGGGAATTGTCTGGCAGCGCCAGCGGGAGACATCTACGCCTGCGGCAACATGAGCCTGTACTATCCGGACGACCCGCGAAATGTCTTCCTCCGCCCGAAACCGGTCGGGTTCCGGATGAACACCGGCGTGTCGGTCACCGACGAGCGGGTGTGGTTCGGCGCGCTCTACATCCAGGATCAGTGGACGCTCAAGAGGTTCACGCTGAACGGCGCTCTCCGCTGGGATCACGCCGAGAGCCGCTACGGTACGTCGTGCATCGGCCCCGACGTATTCGTCCCGGTCGACGCCGCCCAGCCCACGGGCAGCTGGTGTTCGACACCGTCCAAGGGGGTCAGATACAACGACATCACGCCTCGCTGGGGTCTCGCCTGGGACGTGTTCGGCACCGGCAAGACGTCGGTCAAGTGGAACATGGGCAAGTATCTGCAGGCCGCGGGCTTCGGTGGGCTGTACACCAATTTCAACGACGCCCGTCGGTCGACGAACAACATCGTTCGCGGCTGGGACGATCTCAACGGCAACCGCATGGTCGAGTGCGAGTTCACCAATCCGGCGCCGCACACGAGCGTCCAGGGCGACTTCTGTGGCACCCTGCTGGATACGCAGGGAAATCCGTCGACGGCGTTCCTGACGTTCGGGCGGGAGCCGAACGCCAACCAGCTGGCCAACCCGAACTCGAGCTGCGGCCTGAAGAACTCGCCGCAGCCGCACGTCGACTACTGCAACGAGGCGGGGCAGAACCTGATGCAGGGGTGGAACAAGCGACGCTACGAGTGGCAGTTCGGCCTCGGCATCCAGCACGAGCTGCTCCCGCGGCTGTCGGTAGAAGTCACATATAACCGGCGGAGATATGGCAACCTGACCGACTCGGATACGGTGAATCTCGGGTGCGACTACTACGGACAACGGGCGGCGCAGGGGTTCGGTCCTGAGACATGCCTGAACAGCTGGGAGCATTACAACGACGTCACCGGTCTGCGCGACTTCTACTCGATTGCGGCACCTGTCGATACACGCCTGCCGAACGGCGGCGGCTACGTGATTCGCGGGTTCACGAATCAGAAGCAGAGCGGCGCACTGGCCACGGGCGGCGGGAACGTGTCACTCGTCCGCGACGATCTGGACTACAGCTGGAACGGAGTCGACACGAACTTCGTCCTCCGCGCACGGGGTGGGCTGCGCCTCTCGGGAGGCACGAGCACAGGTCGTGTCCTTCGTAACCTGTGTCACGTCTCTACCGACACGCCGAACGTGGAGGGACGGGAGGGCAACAACTTCCGTGGCGGCGGCAACGGCTGCAACGAGTACCGTCCTTTCCAGACGAACGTGCGGGCGAACGCGAGCTACACGATCCCGGTGATCGACGTGCTCGCCGGTGTGGTGTTCCAGTACCGGCCCGGCGCTGAACTGAGCGCGAACCTGACAATCCCCAACACGGCTGCTCACTGGGAGGCGGGAAGCGAGAACCGTACGGGTACCTTGTTCAATACGGCCACGGGCACGACCGCGACTCAGACGGTGAACCTGCTGGACGACGGCGATTTGTTTGGCGAGGGTCTTCGGCTGTGGGACCTGAACTTCAGCAAGAACATCCGGTTTGGCGGCAAGCGGCTCAACCTGGGCGTGAACGTGTTCAATCTGTTCAACAGCGACGCGGCTCTCGCCTATCAGAGTACCTACACCGCCTTCCTGCTGCCCGACGGCAGCTGGGGGACGGACAATCCAGCGACGCCGGAGGTCGAGTACAACGACTGGGGCCGGATCACGCAGCTCACGAATCCGCGCTTCCTGCGGTTTACGGTGCAGTTCGACTTCTGATCTCGCAAGATGCGCCCGGCGCGCCGATGCGGTGGCTCGACCCTCGGCGCGCTACGGTAACCCGCACCCGCCCTGGGTCGCCGGTTGCCCGCCAAGGCCCGCGCGTTCGCCTGAACGCGCGGGCCGGTTTGTGTACGCGCGTCAGAGGGCGTGGGGCTCGGCGTTCGGCAGGGCGCTATGGTTTCAACTCGGCGATGAGCGCGTCGACCTGCTGATACTGCAGGCATCCGGGTGTGGGCGGGCTCGGTGGACAGCCGGTGGAGCGCCAGCCGTAGTCGGTCTCGAGAATCCTGACTAGTTCCTCGCGGCTCCGGCCCTGCTTGATCAAGCCAGCAAGACGAGTGCGCATCGCCTCGAGATCCGCCTTGAACTTCACGACGTCGGCCCTGGACGACACCGGGCCGTGGCCGGGAATGACCGTGTCGAAGTCCAGCTTCAGCGTCCGCTCGAGCGTCGTCGACCACTCCATGAAGCTGCCGCCCTGCGAGTAGTCGATGAAGGCCGGCACGTCCGGCGGTCGCTCCTGCGCCGGCTGTGCCGAGGCGCCGCGGCGGCCTCCGGCGGCGCGCGTTGCCAGGAAGAGATCGCCGGTGTGTATCACTCCGAGGTCAGGGAAATAGATGATCGCGTCGCCGTTCGTGTGACCGCGACCGAAGTGCAGGGCACGCACCTCTTTGCCGCCGAGGAATACCGAGGCTTCGTCGGCGAACGTCACCCGCGGCAGCCCGATGGGCGTTCCGGGCGTGTCCTCGAAGAAGGGCGGCCTCTTCGCGATCAGGTTGATCCTGACGTTCCTGTGCGCGATCACCTCTGCGATCGGCAGCATCTTCGCGTCGCCGCCGGCATGGTCGTCGTGCTGATGAGTGTTGAACACGTACTTGAGCGGTTGACTGGTCAGCTGTTTGAGCTGCGCGAGAATGTCGGCGTGGTTGCGATCGAACATGTCATCGACGAGGATCACGCCCTCGCCGGTGACGTAAGCGGCGACGTTTCCCCCCTCGCCGGAGATCATGTGCAGGTCGCCCTTGACCTTCTCGATGCGCAGCGGCCCTGGCGGGCGGGCGGTCTGGCTGAGCACGACCCATCCGGTGTGGGCCGTGAACGCCAGCGCGAGCCCGACGGCGACGATCAGGCGTCTCATGCGCCGGACTATACCACCCGTAACACACGGGTTATCGTATAGTTCCCGGTGAAACGCCTGCCCTCGATGCGCCGTATTGATAGGCGCCGTGCCTGCGGGTAGGCGAGCGGGAGCCGGGTCGAACCAGGCCGTTTCGACGCCGCCAGGGCTCACGCATGTTCCCGCCCCACGTGTGAATCGTACTACAGAGGAGACTCGCAGATGTTTCAACGCGTTGCCCCGATTGCCCTGATCGCTTGCCTCGTCACGCCGCTGGCCGCCCAGGCGCCGCCCGGCATGAAGATGCGTGTCGACGCCAGCACCGATGCCCAGGATCCCGACAACAACCCGCAGGTGAAGGTCGTGACGGCGGGGAAGGGATTCCGTGTGACCGGCGGGCCGGCGACCGTGCTGTGGAACCCGGCGAACACCGTGGCCGGTAACTACACGGTACGCGCGACTTTCCGCTTGATGGAGCCGAGCAACCACACCAACTACTACGGGATCGTGTTCGGCGGGAGCGCGCTCGAGGGCGCAGCACAGGCGTACACCTACTTCGTCGTGGCGCAGGACGGCACCTTCCTGGTGAAGGGGCGGTCGGGCGCGAGCACTCCGACGATCCAGGCCAAGACCAAGCACGCATCGGTCAAGACGCCCGATGCCAGCAAGCAGTCAGTCAACACCCTCGAGATTCGAGTGGCCGGCGACACGGTTTCCTACGTGGTGAACGACATGGTCGTGCATACCACGCCCAAGAGCGCCGTGAAGACCGACGGCCTCGTCGGCGTTCGCATCAATCACGTGCTGGACGTGACGGTCGAATCGTTCGAGGTGAAGAAGGGCTAGGGTCTGGAGGCACAGAGGATGTTCTCTGTGCCTCGATCGCGGATCTGAAGATCCGAGCTGCGAAGGATGCTTCAGGGGACGGACGGCCAGCTGAACATCGTGCGGTAGCGTACGGGCTGGCCGTCACGCAGGGCGGGCGCAAACTTCCACGTCTTGGCGCCGCTGAGCAAAAGGACATCGGTCATCCGCTTCGCCGGCGTCAGCAGCCGCACCTGCTCGACCCGTCCCTGTTCCGAGACCACCATCTCCATGGTGTTCATGTCCGGCACCATGCCACGAAACAGCGGACCTCCCTCGCGTGTCGTCAACAGCCGCGCCGGCGTCACGTCGGGATCATCCTGCGAGTAGATCGGGCCGTCGACCGGGTTCACCGTCTTTGCGGGAGCAGCGAGCGGCTCGGGGCTTTCCGCTCGCACCTCGGCCGGCCGGGGCTCCGGCGCCGGGGCGACCGGCGCGCTGGCCGTCGCCGCGGCGTCGGCGATGGCCGTCGAACTGATGGTCGGTTGCGCCTGCACGATCGTGGGGGCCGCAGCCTGAGCGCGTTTCCCTGGCGCTGCCTGTTTGCCTGGCGTTCCCGCCGCCTCTCCCCGGCCCTTGGACGGCGCGGCGTTCACGGGCGTGGCGAGACCAAGTTGCGTCGTCACCGACACGGCTGCCTGTTGAACGGCGGTCGCACTGTCGGAGACCGACTTCGAAACCTTGGCAGAGGAGTCGGACCCGAACAGCTCCGATACCTTGCTGCATCCGACCGACGCAACGGTGCCGAGGACGACGATCGCCGTCGACACACGGCGCGATGGCGCTCGAAAGAATGTTGTGGCCACGTTTGTACCCTGTCCCCTCATTGATGTCCTGGAACGGTGCAAACCTGGCACCAGACTCGCCGCGATCCGGACTGCCGTGTGGAAATGCGCATCGACGTCACATCACCGGCATATTCGTGGTGTTCGATGGGACGGCCAGCCGGCATCGAGAGCGACGATTCCGTCCACGGGAGGCGCCGGCGGCCGCATAACGGCCCGGGCGGCCCGCGGCGCCCGCCCGGCAACGCGCGAGCTACCACATCGACGCGAACCGCGACAGGCCGAGCGCCGAGCGGCGGCCCGAGTTCTTTTGCGGCGCCGACTGATGATTCAGAATCAGCCCCGTCAGCCGCTTGAATTGATCCGCCATCGTCGAGTTGTCGCTGAAGGTCAACGGCACACCCGAGTTGAGCGCCGTCGCGACGGTTCGATAGTCGCTCGGGAACGTCAGGTGGACCTTCTGACCGAGCGCATCCTCGATCTGCGGCAGCGGAATCGGGAACGGCGCCGAGGCGCGATTGAGCAGCACGCGAACGCGATCGCCGCACGAGCCGAGCTGGCCTATCTTCTCGATCAGTCGCTGGCCGTTGCGGATCGACGGCACGTCCGGGTTGATGATGACGCCGATCATCTCGGACATGTAGAGCGCGGCGAGCGAGGACGCCGTGATCTGCGAGCCGGCATCCACGACCACGTACTCGTACCGCGCCGACAGCAGCCGCAGCACGTTCTCGATGACTTCGCCATCGGCGCTGGTCGGACGATCGAACTGGTCGGAGCCCGGCAGGAGCTCGAGACCCGATACGTGCTTGGCGACCAGCCCGGCCAGGAACTCACGATCCAGGCGCTCGGCGTTGTCGATGGCGTCGAGCACGCTGAACCGGCTGCGCACCCCGAGAAAGAGCGCCGCGTCGCCGAGGCCGTTCTTCAGGTCGGCCATCACCGTGGGCTTCTTCTGGGCGGCGAGCTCCACGCCGCAGTTCACCGCCACCGTGGTCGTGCCGACGCCGCCCTTGGCGCCGATGAAAACGACAATGGAGGCGAGCGGCGCGCCGCCGCCTGCGGCACCGCGCCGGGAAGATGCCCGGGACACGGCGTCGTCGAACCCGTTCTCGGCAAACGGCCAGGTCAGAAACTCGTTGGCACCCGCGCGCATCGATTGGAGGATCAGGTCCGAGCTCGATTCGCTGGCCACCAGGAAGATGCTGGCGGCTGCCGACGCCGCGCGCGCGCGCTCGACCGCGCCGATGGCGCTTCTCAGGTTGTCGCGGCCGTCCACGATGATGAGGTCGGCGGAGGCCCCGGCTGTCCCGGCGCGATCGTCGGCGACGCTGATGGGAGTCGTCCCGTCTCTCAGGAGACGCGTGACCTCTCGCTTGAGATCCGCGTCGTCGGTCACAACCGCTGCTATCAAACGCGCCATAGCACAGACACACCAGAGAAAGGCGCCGGGCAGCCGGCGCGCTGGTTAGAGATGTCAGCGTCGGTGCCGGCGATTCGCTTGCCAGCACGCGGTGGCAGGCACGTGTCGGAGGGACCCGCGCCGTGAGGCTCCCGGAAACTCCCGGGCTCACGTATCTGTTATCGGACTTGCACTTCGGTTCTGCACGGTTCTCCGGCACGAATCAGTCCGGCGTGGATGGCGATTCTGGCGGGGAGAGCGCGAATTCGCCGAGAGACCCTCTGATGCCGGGGCCGTCTCGAGCCGATTGCCCGAGATGAGACGCAGTAGCACGGAGGATGCAACGACGTGAAGACACCCCTCATTCTTGCCGTGGAGCGCGACCCGCAGCAGGCGGCCCAGCTCGCGTCGATGTTCAAGCGCCAGTTCAGCGCCGAGCTCGTGCTCGTCACCTCGGCATCCGCCGCGCTGAAGAGGCTGGCAGGGCGAGTGCCCGAGCTCGTGCTCACTTCTGCACTGATTCCTCCGAAGGACGAGGTGGAGCTGGTGAACTGGCTGCGCGACCTCGGCGCGGCCGCCGATCACGTGCAGACCGTGACGATTCCGGTGCTCGCGGCGCCGGAGGGCTACTCGGCCAAGAAGACGGGAGGAATCTCCTTCGGGCGCGACCGGACGGTGGCGTGCACGCCCGACACCTGCGATCCGGCCGTCTTTGCCGACTGGATCTCGGTCTACCTGGACCTCGCCTCGACCCACCGTGCGGCGAGCGCGTCGAAGTGATCCATCCCGTAACCGCACGCGTCTGATTCGGTTCATCCGCGCGACACGTATTTCGCGGCTGCGCACCAGCTGCACGTTCTGCGTCGAGATTCGGATCCCGCGGATCTGGATTCAGATCTCGCGGATCTGGAGATCCGTGCTGCGAAGGATCCCCGTCAGTGCCGCGACGGATCCCCTGCACCCGAGCCGCGGTGCTAACATCCAGTAACTTTTCGCCGCTCTTTTCCTGCGGGAGACGACCTTCATGAATCGGACCGCCGTGCGGCTCGTAGCGGGAAACCTTGACCGGTTGTTGATGACGCTGTCGATGCTGGCCGTGCTGCTGGCCGCTCCGGTGAACGCCTGGGCTGCGTGCGGTGGTGAGACCGAACGGTCTGGAACGATCACGCTCGACGTGGGATCGGTGACGAGGATATTCGTCGTCAAGGTGCCGTCGGGCGCTGACGGGGGCACGCCCGCGCCCGTGCTCTTTGCGTTTCATCCATACGGCATGAACGCCACGTACATGCAGAGCCGTGTCTCGACGCGCCTCTGGCCCGAGGCGATCATGATCTATCCAGAAGGTGTCCCGGGCCGGGGCGGGCCAGCCTGGCAGGGACGTCCAGGCGAGGCCGAGGACCGGGACGTGGCGTTCTTCGATGCGATGCTGGCGTGGCTGGACGGTCACGAGTGCATCGATCGGCGTCGTGTTTTCGTGATGGGCTACTCGAACGGCGCCGGGCTCGCCAGCGTGCTGGCCTGCACGCGCAACGAGGCGATCGCCGGAGTGGCCATCGCCTCAGGGCGTCAGGCCTGCGCGCCGACGGGCGCCAGGCCGGTCATGCTCGCGCACGGCCTCCGCGACGCGTCCATCAGCTACGGACAGGCAATCCAGGCGGCGCAGACGTGGAGCAAGGTCAACCAGTGCGCCGCGCCTCCGAAGGTCGAGACGCCTGGCTGCTTTGCTGCGACGTCCTGCACGGCAGCATCGACGATGCTGTGCACGTACCCCGGCGGCCACGAATACAATTCGGCCTTCACACGCACATTCATCGAAGCGTTTCAGAAAGTTGGAGGCAAGTAGGACCGCGCCATCGTGAAACGAAGGCGGGCCGGTCCCTGTTATCGAGCCAGCTTTATGACGACCAGGCTGATGTCGTCGGATGGGGCGTTGAACGCGAGCAGGTCCTGCTCGATGGCTTCGAGGATCTGCTTCGCGCTCTGATCCTTCACCTGCCTGAGCGTCTCCTCGAGCCTGCCCGGAAAGTAATTCTCGTTGCCGCGTGAGTGTTCGGCCAGTCCGTCCGTGTGCAACAGCAGGATGTCGCCGGCCCCCATCAGCCACCACTCGTTGGTCTCGTAGCGCTCCTTGAAGCCCAGCGTGCTCGCGCCAACCGCGCTCCGGTCGATCGCGTGGAGCGACGGCAGCATGCCGAGCGGAGGGAACGACACGCGCAGGTCCGGACCGACCTCCATGAATCGATCCTCGCGGCGCGAGAAGACCGCCGGGAACGGGTGTGCGGCGGACAGGAACCGGAACCGTGCGTCCTCTGAGATCTCGCCGTAAATCAACGAGATGAACTTGTGAGCGCCCGAAGACTGGTAGAACCGCGTATTGAGGTGCTCGAACAGCCGCTGCGTGATCTCGCCGGACGTGTCCAGCTCGTAGATGGCGCCGAGCAGGAACGCCTGATGCAGCATGGCCGCCAGCAGCGCGTCGGTCATCCGGTGCCCGGCGACGTCGACGACGGCGATACCGGCCGCCCGCTGGCAGCGCCGCAGGCGCTCCACGACGTCCCCTCTGCCGTCGCGGGCGGCGCGCGCAATCCGGGCGTCGAGGTCGAACCGCTGCTTGAAGTCGACGTAGATGATGTGATCGCCGCCGACCACGCCGTTGAGGGCGAGCGTCTTGCCGAACACATCGATCCCGTGCAACCGGGGGAGCTCGCCCGGCTGGGGAAGCAGGTTCTTGGCTATCTCCTGGAAGTTCGTCAGCTCGTCCGTCAACTGGCGGACGATGTCTGGATCGTCGGGTACTCGCATGCGAGGGTTCATCGTGTGCACGGGAGCGTCCCCGGGCACCTGTAGAGTGTGCCAGTCCAGCGTAACATCCTCAGGCCGACGACTGTGGCCTTCTTCGCGCGCATCCTGACCCCTCGTGATCTCTGGAGTCCGCCGAGCGTTTGTCTGAAACAGGGATCTGACGGCCGCGAGGCTCTACCCGGTTGGACGTCCGTATCCAAGTATCGGTTCCTCGGGTGTTCGACCTGAGAGGCCAAACACCCGGAGGGGCCGCACGTCAGGATCGGAGCCGGCTGTTTCGGCCTGCGACGCCGGGGCGGCCGATTCGCTGGAACGCCGGCCAAACTCGCTCAGAATTGTTTCGAGAACCGGCAGCATCATGCCGGCGCGCCTTGCACGAATCATGAAGTCCCATAACGGCTCGAACTTCTTCCAGCCGGCCGCATACGCCATGTGCCTGAGCCCCGCGACGACGTCGTCGTGCGCTCTCCCGCCGCGGAGGATCGATCCCCAGCGATAGAAGTCGCGATAGGCGCGCCAGTAGCCGCGTTCGAGCTGCTCCGCCGACATGCGTGCCGGCTGGAAGACGGTGTGCCGCGTGTCGTACACATCCCAGTCGTGAACCGTGATGCGGCCCTGTTCATGGAGCCGCCGATACAACGCGGTGCCTGGATATGGCGTGAGGATGTGAAACGTGGCGGTCTCGATCCCGTGGTCCACGGCCCAGTCCACGGTCCGCTCGAACACTGACGGATCGTCGCCGTCCATGCCGAAGACGAAGCTGCCGTTGATCATCACGCCGAGATCGTGCAGGCGGCGGATGGCGGCGCCGTAGTCGCGCCGGAGATTCTGGAACTTGTGCTGCTCGGTGAGATTTGCCGGGTTCAGCGTCTCGAAGCCGACGAACAGGCTGCGCAGCCCGGCGTCGACCGCGCGCTCGAGCAGCCCTGGCAGCAGGATGGCGTTGACCGTTCCGGCGGCCTGCCAGAGGCGTCCCATGCCACGCATACCGTCGAAGAGCGCCGACGCGAAGCGGCGGGCGCCGAAGAGATGGTCGTCGAGAAAATAGAGGTGGCGGCCCGGCAGTCGGTCGATCTCGGCGAGCGCCGCGTCGACGGTCTGCGTGTAGAACGACGTGCCGCCTTCGAAGAACGCCTCCTTGTAGCAGAAGTCGCAGACGTGCGGGCAGCCGCGCGACACGACGATCGAGTTGGGCACGAGATAGAGCCGTCGCTTGATCAGGTCGCGGCGGATCGGCGGCAGCCCGCTGAGCGTGCGAGTGGTGGAGCGATAGAGCGGCTGCGGATGCCCGCGCCTGAAGTCGGCCAGAAACGCCGGCCAGATGTCTTCGCCCGGGCCGAGGAAGATCGAGTCGGCATGCTGGGCCGCTTCCGCGGGCAGCGACGTCACGTGGAGACCGCCGAGCGCCACGTACGAGCCGCGCCGGCGGTACTCATCGGCCAACCGGTACGCGCGATGCGCCGACGTGATGTAGACCTGGATGACCACCAGGTCTGGCGTTTCGTCGAGATTCAGGCGTTCGACGTGCTCGTCCTGAATCTCGACCTCGTCGTCGTCCCGCAGGTACGCGGCAAGAGTCGCCAGCCCGAGCGGCGGGAAGAGCGAGTACTTGATCGGCCGGAAGAACGGGCTCGTGGCTTCGGTGAGCGCCGGCAGGATCATCTTCACCTTCATCGATAGCGCTCCTCGCCGAAGAGCATCACCGTCACCTGGCGGCTGCGCGGGCCGTCGAGGTCCGCGAAGAACACGCGCTGCCAGCGGCCCAGCTGCAGTCGGCCGTCGACGACGTTCAGGCACACGGAGGTCGGCAGCAGCAGCGCCCGGCAGTGCGCATGGCCGTTGGGCCGTTCGCCGAGCGTCAGGTTGACGGTGCGCGCCGACAGGTCGTCGTGCCGGTAGCCCGAGTGGCCGGGGGCGATATCCTCGAGCATCGTGCTGAAGTCGGCGAGCAGCAGCGGCTCGTGCTCGTTCACCACGACGGCGGTCGTGGTGTGCAGCGTCTGGACGTTCAACAGACCCAGGTGGATGCCTGAATCGGCGACGAACGACTCCAGCCGGTCGGTCAGGTCCACGAACTGGGTGGGCCGTTCCGTGGCGATGGCGATGGTGGCCATCCGGCAGGTGGCGGTGGCCGTGAGCGTTTCCATGGGAAATCCTCCTTCAGCGAGGATCGGCGGGTACGCTCGAGAAGTCTTGAGGGGCGAGTCAGTGAGTTGTGAGGAGTTCGTGAGATCCGGCTGTAGAGGGCGGTCTTTCAGACCGCCCTGCAGCAGGGCCGTCTGAAGACGGCCCTCTACGTCGGTCTTCGTGTCAGGCCGAACGCCAGGCCGGCGCCGAACAGCAGCCCT
>Ga0075418_10003206_pt1 | contig 18657 bp, 13 predicted proteins | sample SoiMetdeltSBSDD2_FD_81776 | JGI IMG/M metagenome (GOLD analysis project Ga0075418, IMG submission 81776) | Bulk soil microbial communities from a Populus tree surrounding site in Tennessee, USA - Soil MetaG P. deltoides SBSDD2 | ecosystem: Environmental > Terrestrial > Soil > Tree plantation... | reverse complement strand
TTGGTGATTGGTCATTGGTGATTGGTCATTGGTGATTGGTCATTGGTGATTGGTCATTGGTGATTGGTCATTGGTGATTGGTCATTGGTGATTGGTCATTGGTGATTGGTCATTGGCCATTGGTTATCGGTTATTGGTCATTGTCGAAGTTGGCCTTTGAAGTTTCGGGTGCAGTCGTTATCGTGAGCCGGTTGTTTGGAAACGTCTGGCATGAAAGTTCGGGTTCGGTTTGCTCCCAGTCCCACGGGGTTCCTCCACATCGGTGGAGCGCGCACCGCCTTATTTAACTGGCTTTACGCGCGTCACACCGGCGGCACGTTCATTCTGCGCATCGAGGACACCGACGCCGCCCGCAACACGCAGGAGGCGGTGGACGTCATCCTCGACGGTCTCCGCTGGCTGGGGCTGCATTGGGATGAAGGCCCGCTCACCGGCGAAGCTACGGGCGCTAGCAAGGGCGATCGCGGCCCTTATTTCCAAAGCCAGCGCCGGGAGAATTATCAGCGGCGCGTCGAAGCGCTGCTCTCGCACGGCCTCGCTTACGAGCAGGATGGCGCGATCAAGTTCAAGATGGCGCGCGAACCCGTCGTGATCCCCGACGTGGTCGTGGGCAACGTGACCCGCGAGTTGACGGATCGCGAAAAGCTCGATCCCGATTTCGTGATCGTCCGTTCCGACGGCCAGCCGGTGTTTCACTTCGTCAACGTGGTCGACGATCTCGACATGGGAATCACGCACGTCATTCGCGGCGAAGACCACTTGAGCAATACGGCCAAACACATCGCGTTGTTCCGCGCCTTCGGAGTCGAGCCGCCCAAGTACGCGCACATCCCGCTGATCCTCAACATCGACGGCACCAAGATGAGCAAGCGCGACAAGGGCGCATCGCTCACGACGTACATGGAGGAAGGTTACGCGCCGGAAGCGGTGGCGAATTACCTGTGTCTGCTCGGGTGGTCGCCGAAGAACAATCGCGAGAAGGTGCCAATCAAAGAAGTCATTGAGATCTTCGATCTGCCGCAAATTCTGCGGCACAACGCGCGGTTCGACCTGAACAAACTGCACTGGCTCAACGGCGAGTACGTGCGCGACATGGAGCGCGACCGCTACTACGAACTGGCGGTGCACGCGCTCGCGCGCATCGGCATCGACACGAACAAGTTCCCGCTGGAATACGTGAAGGCCGCGCTCGATACGTGCAAGGAAAAGATCAAGCTTTTCAACGAAGTGAAGGTGTTCGCCGATTTTTACTTCAAAGATCAGGTTGAGTTTGAGACCGATCCGGCGACGGAGTTCAACGCAGACGTAAAGGCGCGCCTGGCGAAATTGCGCGAGGCCTTTGCGAACGCGCCGGCTTTCGACGCCGCTACGCTGGAGAAAACGTTGAAGGGAGTTGTGACCGAGTTGGGTGTGAAGCCCGGGTTGCTCGTGCATCCGGTTCGCATTGCGGCCACAGGCCGCGCGGTCGGCCCGAGCCTTTACCATTTGCTGGAAGTGCTGGGCCGCGATCGCGTGCTGGCGCGTCTCGACCGCGTGCTCGCTTTGTAGTGGTGTTACCTGGCCTGAAAGGGAGGATCGGTGAAGAGCCACAGTCCGCGCGTTTCCGCGCTGACGAGCAAGCCCTTGCCAACGAACGTTGCGCCCTCCATAAACGTGTTTACGAATGGGCGGTAGTGGCCAATGGAGCTGCGGATGCCCGCGACGTTGCCATTGATCGTGTAAACGACGGGGCCCTCGTCGGTCAGCAAAGCGAGCCGGGTGGCATCGACGCTGATGGCGGTGCTGGTGACATCGCCGGGGACGTCCACGGTGGCAATTCTGTGAAGGGGAATCGAACGGCCGCGTGCGGAGAGCGGAAACCCATAGATGGTCACGCTGCCTCTGAAGTTCTCTTTGGTGACAAGATAACCGAAGCCGCGCAACACGAAGAAACCCTCGCAATCTTCCCGGGCGCCCGGGAAGCGTACCAGCCATGTCCGTTCAATGCGCACGTTGCGGACTCGGCCAAAGGGGTTGGGCTCGCGAACGCGGTGAATGGCGACATGGCTGCGCGCCATGCCGTTGGCGCCGATATCGGCGAGGTAGAGGTTGCCACTGGCGCCGATGGCCAAATCTTCCCAGTCCACGAGGTGCGCGCCGCTGACGGGGAATGCGCGGAGGTGTGTTCCGTTGGGCCGCATCGCGAAAAGGAACGGGTTGGAACTTGAGTCGTTGTGCGTCCAAATCACATCGGCGAACGTGCGGCTGGCAGCGAGGCCGGAACTTTCGGTGATAGCGAAATGAGCGATGGTTCCAACCTGCGTCACGGGGCTTTGTGCCGCAGCATCTAAGGGGAACATCCACGCTATCACTGCAGTAAGAGGCACGGCAACGAGACGAAGCGACGGTACTCGGGTTGGCAATCCTGTGGACATTCGATTAAAGATGGTCAGTCTGGATTTGTATCTGCCGTGAAGTTCTCCGTGTCGGCGCCGGCAGCTCCGCGCGCGGGGTGGAGGCCGAGTTCGATGAGGCGTTCGCGCATTTTCAAGCGCGTCACGCCGAGCCAGCGGGCGGCGCGAGCCTGGTTCCCATTGGCGAGTTTGATCGCCTGCGTGAAAAGCTCGGCGTCGAGATCGGAAACCATTTGGGCATAGGCGTCAGTGATCTGGCCGGATTGCGCACATTGGAGCAGGTTCGAAACATATTCGGCATGGGATTGTGAGGCGACGTCGGCCGGGCGTTTGGTTCTGCTCAAGACCTGCTGGACGTGGCCAAGGTTCACTGAGAAGGGCTGCGCCAGGAGCAGCGCCTGCCGCACGGCATTTTCAAGTTCGCGCACATTGCCGGGCCACGGCTGGTTTTGCAGCGATGCGATTGCCTCCGGCTGGATCGCCGGCGAATCGATGCTTAGCTCGCGCGCGTAACGCTGGATGAAGTATTTGATAAGGTCCGGAATGTCTTCGCGCCGTTCCGCGAGCGAGGGGAGCGTGATGGTGACAACGCTGAGACGGTAATAGAGGTCTTCGCGGAACTCGTTTTCTTTAATAGCGACTTCGAGGTCGCGGTGCGTGGCAGAGAGAACGCGCACGTCCACCGGAATGACTTCGTCACCGCCGACCCGACTCAGAGATTTTTCCTGCAAGACGCGCAGCAGGCGCGACTGAGTGTTGGGACTTAAATCGCCTATTTCATCCAAGAAGATGGTACCACCGTTAGCCTGTTCGAAACGGCCAATGCGCCGCGCATGGGCGCCGGTGAATGCGCCGCGCTCATGGCCGAAGAGTTCGCTTTCCAGGAGCGCTTCCGGAATGGCGGCGCAGTTGATGGCGATAAACGGTTTGTCGGCGCGATTGCTGTGCTGGTAAATGGCGCGCGCAACGAGTTCCTTACCCGTGCCGGTTTCCCCGCGGATGAGCACGGTTACGGACGTGGCCGCCACGCGTCCGATCTCCTTGTAGATATTTTGCATGACGCGGCTTTTGCCAACGATGGAGAGGCGGGCGGAGTCTCCGTGTCCGAACTCGACGGGCTCGGACATCATGCGGGATTGCTGCACGGCGGAGGCGACCAGCGCGAGGAGTTCGTCCGGTTCGAAAGGTTTGAGGACATACTCACAAGCGCCCAGCTTGGTGGCTTCGATGGCAGTGTCGGTGGTGCCGTGGGCCGTCATCATGATAATAGGGAGTTTGGGCCGGGCAGCGTGCAACTGCCGGACCAACTCAAGGCCGTCGAGACCCGGCAGCTTGAGGTCGGTGATGACAAGATCATGACTCTTGTTGAGGGCACGCTGGAGGCCGTGATCGCCGCGCGAGACGACATCGATCGCGTAGCCTTCGGTGGCGAGGACCTTACGCAACGACGCGGCGAGGCTCGCGTCGTCCTCAACCAGGAGTATTTGTGCTGCCATTGTTCGTGGGCCGCGGCAGGACGATACTAAAGGCGGTGCCGCGGTCGATTTGGGTTTGATACTGAATGAAGCCGCCGTGCAATTCCACGATGCGCGCGGCAATCGAGAGGCCGAGGCCGGTGCCGCTTTCCTTCGTGGAGAAAAATGGATCGAAAATCTTCGCTTCGGCTTCGCGCGGAATGCCTTTGCCGGTATCGCTGACTTCCAGAATGACTGCCGGCGCGGGCTTGCCGTCGATCCTGGAGACGCCTTCGCGCGCGCGCAGGATGATGGCCCCCGAACGACCAATGCTGTCGGCGGCATTCTGCACGAGATTAATTACGACTTGCTTGAGTTGCTGGCGGTCGGCGTCGATCCAAATGCCGTTTGCTTCTTCGACTCGCAATTGGATGGCGCTCCTTTCGAGTTGAGGCCGTAGCAACGCCTGCACGTCCTGGAGCAACGGGTATGCAGGCACGCGACTCAGCACGGGGTCACTTGGGCGGGCGAACTGCAGAAACTCCTTCACGATGCGCTCGAGGCGGTTGATCTCGTTTTCAATGACGGCGAGGTCTTCGTTCTTCTCCGTCGCGGTGGCCGTTTCCTTCTTGAGGCTGAACAAACGCAGTTTGATGGCGGCGAGGGGATTGCGGATTTCATGGGCGACGCCGGTGGACAACGTCCCCAGCGAGGCGAGGCGGTGCTGCCGCTGGACTGCTGCCTGCGTTTCGTCGAGCCTTGCTTTCAACGGCGCCACGAAGGCGCGATAGATGAACGCAACAATCGTGCCCAGGAGCGCGATCAGCGCGACGGCGGAGATTTGCATCGTGCGCTGGACCGATTTTGTGGCGGCGAGAGAGCGGGCAGCGTAATCATCAAGGCTGCGCTGTTGCGCGGCGCTTAAGCGTGCGGTGGATTCCAGAAGGGGCGCGGATGCTTCATCGACTTGCGACTGGACGCGGGCTGCGGAATCGCGGCGCACGGCGACCACGCCGCGATCGAGCAAAGGGCCGGTGTCTGCGAGATATTTTTGGAAACGGTTTTCGACTTCCTCCGCGAGTGTGCGTTCCTCCGCGGTTCGGAGTTGGGTTTTGTTTTTTGCGATGAGATTCTGCAGGTGACGCGACCTGGCGCTGAATTCCTCGCGCTGCGCCGCGTCGTTGGAAAGCTGGAAGTGCAGCAACGTTCCGTTCATGTGCGTAATGCTGCTCTGAAGCTCATTGCCCACGTAGAAAATTTCTGGCCGGAACTTGACAAAAGCATCTTCAATTTCCTTAAGCCGTTTCCATGCCGACAATTCGAGTGCGAGCACTGCGGCGAGTCCGAGCAAGGCTGCGCCTACGAGCGCCGTGACAAGCCACCGCACGGCCCGACCGCCGATGATACGATTTGAATCACCGGTGGTTTGATTTGTTCCAGCGTTGCTCATCGAAAAAATTCTTTTTTGCGATCTTTGCGCATTTCCCGCGGAAAAACAGCGGCTTTGGGCTACTGGCACGCCAGCGGCTAAAGACAAAGCTGACAATAGCTAGTTTCATGCAAAGCGTCGAAAACATCAAAGCGCCCGTCGCAGAAAGGCAATCAGACGCAATCGAGCGCGAACTGGCTCCGTTGCCCAGGATTCCCACGCCATTCTCGGCGATCTGGCGCGAAGCGCGGATGCGCCTCATCCCGCCCGTTGTCTTTTCCGGGGCCGTGGCCGCGTGTTATGTAATGTGGGGTTACGTCGGCCACGGCAGCGGCATCCCCGGGGTGGGTGAAGGGACGCGTTCGATTGTCGCCAGCCCGTATGTCGGGGTGCTTAACCAATTGTATGTGGAACCGTATCAGTGGGTCGAACAAGGGCAGCCCATTGCACAGATTACGCCCCTGGATCCGCAGTCGCGGCTGGACCTGCTGCAATCCGAGTTGCAAATCGCCCGGCTGCGGCTGGAGCCGTCGGTGCCGGACCAAAATGCCATGAATTACGAGCGCGTTCGGGTGGAATGGCTTCGGCTCAAGCAGGAACTGGCCATGGCAAAGGTGAACCTGAAGCGGGCCGAAAACGCGCTGCGACGCAACGAAGCGCTGGTCAAAGACAAGCTGGTCTCTGAAGACATGTACGATCTGAGTCTCCAGGAACGCAATCTTTACCAGGCCGAGATCACGACCAAATCCTCCGCCATCGACGAAATCGAAAGGCGCATGACGCAGCTTCGTGCGCTGGGTGAGCCGGAAAATCCCGGCGTTAATCAACCTGTCATCGAGATGATCGGACGTCTCGAAACACGTCTCGCCGCCGTCGAGACCAACTGGGCGCCGATGATTCTGTACGCGCCGATCAGCGGCATGGTCCAGGCGATTTACCGCTGCTCGGCCGAATATGTCGTCGAAGGCGAACCGCTCATCACGATCAATTCGTCGCGCTCGGAACGGGTCGTGGCTTATCTGCGGCAGCCTTACCCGATTGATCCCGAGATCGGGATGGAAGCCGAGATCGTGACGCGCAGCCGGAAGCGCCAGCGGTTTACATCGCGCATTTCCGAAATTGGCGCGCACCTGGAAACGATCACCAACTCGCTCGCGTTCATCCGACAGGGCGCGATGGTTGATGAAGGGTTGCCGGTGGTTTTCCCGGTGCCGATGGAAGCGCACATTCGACCGGGCGAGATTGTCGATGTGATTTTGAAGCCCGTTTCGCTGTTTCCCAAACCTGACGAGAAGCAACATCAAACCGCGGAAGTGTCCGCGCACGGAGGGCTGCAATGAAAGCAATGGTTACACTCTGTCTACTGGCCTGCGCCGTCATTGCAAATGGCGGCGCAATGCCATTAAAAACCGACCAGTTTATCGGCTGCTGCGACGCTTCGGCAGCGGTTGCGATAAACGACGATCTGTTCGTGGTCGCCAACGACGAAGACAACGTGCTTCGAATTTATTCCCGCGCGCGCATGGGGCGGCCAGTCTTGACGGTTGATCTCACCGGCTTTCTCAATCCGGGAAAGAAATCGCCGGAGGTGGATATCGAAGCGGCTGCGCGCATCGGCGATCGGATTTATTGGATTTCCTCGCATGGCCGCAACGCCAAAGGGAAAGAACGCGAAAGTCGCCATCGTTTTTTTGCGACTTCGGTCAGCATTACCAACGGGAACGTGCAGTTGAAACCAGTGGGGAACTTCTACGCGAAGCTGCTGGATGATCTCGCGCGCGATCCTCGCCTGCGCCGTTTTAGTCTGGCGCAGGCTTCGCGCCAGGCTCCAAAAGCCGAAGGGGCGCTGAATATCGAAGGGCTGGCCCCGACGCCCGAAGGGCATTTGATCATTGGCTTTCGCAATCCAATCCCGGATGGCAAAGCGTTGCTTGTGCGGCTGCTCAATCCGCAGGACCTGGTCGCGGGCGGGAAGCCGCAGTTTGGCGAGCCGGTGCTGCTGGACCTCGACGGCCTGGGCATTCGCGGTCTGGAGTTTTGGAAGGATCGCTACTTCATAATCGCGGGCGCTCGCGATGGCACGGCGGGGTCGCGCTTGTTCGAATGGAATGGGCGCGATCGCTACGCGAAGCTCGCGCCAACTCCCGATTTCCGCTCGATAAACCCGGAAGCGCTGGCGGTCTATCAGAAAGGCGGCGCCGAGCACATGCTCGTGATCAGCGACGACGGCGCGCTGCAAATCCGCGGCGAAGAATGCAAGAAACTCAAGGACCCGACTGCCAGGCGGTTTAGAGTTGCTTCACTGCCGCTGAGCGATCTGGTCGGCAACGTCTCCACCGCCCGGGTAGTCCGATGAGTTGGGCGGTAAGCACCACAGTTCTGAGGCGGCGCGTCGTCAAATTAACGGCCGCGGCCTTTGCTTTGATCGGTTTGCGCTTGTGCGGTGGAAGCGGCTTCGCACAAACGAATCTGTCCAATGCCACGCCGCTGGCGTTGCGGGATGCGATTCACACCGCACTGAGAAACAATCGGCTGCTCCAGATCGAGCGTATCAATCCCAAGCTTGCCCGTGCCGCGCTCAGCGGCGCGTGGGCTGCCTACGATCCGTTGTTTTTCGGCCAGGCGGACCGCGAGAATGCCAGTGACGCGGGCGGCTTTGATCCCGCCGATCCCAATGCCGACGCGGTTTATTCCGCGCAAAGCGAAGTTGTGCGCATGAGTCTCACTGGCCTTCTACCTAGCGGGCTGAGCTACACGCTCAACACGGATTACGCCTATGCCAGCGGGACCCGCAATTTCCTGACGTTTGAATCCTATCGGCTCACCGCCAACGCGACGGCACGGCAGCCGCTCCTGAGAAACTTCTGGATCGATCAGCCGCGCTACACGATTCGGGTCAATCGCAACAACATCAAAATCAACGAGCATGGCGTGCGTTTCGTGGCGATGACCGTTGCCAGTCAGGTGCGCCAGGCTTACTCGGAGCTCGCGTTTGCGTGGGAAAATCAGCGGGTCGAGCAAGATCTGCTGCAGACGCGGTCGAGTTTCCTCCGGGGCATCCAGCGCCAGGTTGAGGTCGGCACGTTTACTGTCCTTGAGGAACGCCTGGCCCAGTCGCAGGAAGCGGCTGTGAAAACAACTCTCATCGCGGCGAGCAATGCTATCATGATGGCCGGCAACAATTTGAAAACGCTGATGGGCTACACCGCTACCAACTGGAGCCCCGAGGTCTTTTCACCAACCGACGGCCTGATCGTCATTCCGCGCCGCTTCCATCTCGTCACCAGTTGGGACCGCGGATTGATCTATCGACCTGATCTCGCGCAACTGAACTACGAGGTCAAGAACGCTCAAGTGAATGTTAAGTTCCGTCGCAACCAACTCTTTCCCTCGCTCGACATTTTCGGCAGTTATGGCCGTCGCGGTTCCAGCTCCCTCCAGACTTTTACGCCGGACCCGCCTACGGCCTCATTTTCTGAGGCTTGGGGTCAGGTCGAACGCGGAGACGCGCCCAGCGACACCGTTGGTCTTATCCTTACCTTCCCTCTCAGCATGAGCGCCGAGCGGGCCAGTTTTCGCGAAAGCAAACTCCTCCGGCAGCAAGCCGATCTGCGGGTGAAGGAAAAGGAGGAGCTCATCATGCGCGAAGTGGCCGACGCCATCGAGTTCGCACAATCCAGCTACGCTCGGCTGCAGGCCGCGCGCGAAGCGACGCGCTACGCTGAGGAGGCTCTTAAGGCCGAAGAAGAAAAACTACGGGGCGGTAAAAGTTCCATCTTTGTTGTTCTGCAGTTGCAAACCGACCTGAGCATCGCACGCACCCGGGAAATCACGGCTAAACGCGACTACAACCTCGCCCTGGCGCAGCTCGACCTCGCTGAAGGCACGATCCTGGACCATGAGAAGATCGATCTGGAAATTGAGTGAGATCGGTGAAGGCGTGAAACGCGCTTGTTGCAGCGTGGCGTTATCGAAGTGACAGTGAAGGAGTTTCGCGGTATACCGTCCAAACACTATGCGGTGGTTCTTCCTGGCGTTTGCTTTGATCGCGCCCGGTTTGTTCGCGGGCGAGATAAGTCCCGTGGATCTCAAGCCGTTTCTGGGCAAGACGCAGTTCGACGACATTGACGCGCCGTGGCTGTTGCCAAAGGGCCGCCAAGTCATTAACGGCGTTCCGTTCCAACTCGATGGCGTCGTGGAACTGGCAGGGACGAGCGCGCGGTTTGCAAATGTGGGGCGCACGAACATCAACAACGTACCCGTTGGCCGGAGTGGGGAGCGTCTGCATCTGCTACTCGCGGCCTCGCGCGGCGGGTTCGACGATGGCACGCCTTTCGCGAAGTTGATCTTGAACTACGCCGATGGCTCCAACTCGGTCGTGGAACTTAAGTACGGCCATCACGCGCGCGACTGGTTCGGCCCGCGTCACCTCGCCGACCAACCGATGTTGGATGCAAATACGCGCCTGGTCTGGACAGCCGAGCATCCTGCCGCAGCGAAGCGCGACGATCAGATTCGACTGTTCCAAACGTCGTTGACGAACCCGCGCCCTGAAACGGTCCTGCGAGCGCTGAGTTTGGAATCGAGTCGTGCCCGCGGCGGACTCATGCTCGCAGCGTTGTCGATCGGCGACGCGAAGCTCGATGTGCCGGACACGCTGGCCAGGCCTGCGTCGCACGACCACCCCACGAATGACACCGGCCGTACGGTGTCGCTTGCGGGACGGATTGACGGCCTGCCTGTTTCGAATGCCCTCGTGCGCGTGCTCGCGGTGCGGCCACCGGGAACCAACGACTCAGTGGCGATTCTCAATCATCCCGCGGTGGGCCGAGAGGTGATGAGCGAGATAGGAAAATTTGAAATCGCCGACCTGCCCGCGCACCTGCTTTACCGGTTACTGGTCGCCGCGCCGGGTTGCGAAGCGCAGGTCTACGATGGGGCTGATCCACTTCTCAGCCCTGTCGTGCTGCGCTTGAAACCGTGCGCGAAGCCGAGCGGCTACTTCATTCACGGGCGTTTGATTGGCCCGGACAACAAACCGGTTGTCGGCGCTACGATCGAACCCGACGGCCTGGCAACGGAGAGTTCAACGTCGTGGGGTGGTTCGCATCAGTTTCCGAGCCTGGTCGTGAGCGGAATCGACGGCGAGTTCGTCATGGGTCGGACGCAGGAATTCAACAAGCTGAGTCTGGACATCAAGGCGGCGGGGCTTGCGCCGGCGAACAACGTGTGGCTGCCGCCGTCGAACGGTGTGCAGGAAATCCGCCTGGGCGTGGGCGCGATCATCAAAGGCCGCGCGGTCAAGGATGGAAAGGCTTTGCCCGACATGGGCATCGGCCTCGCGGCGCAGAATCGCAACTCAGAAGTCTTCCAGGGAAACTACGAAACGAGGACTGACGCGGAGGGCAACTTTGAATTTCAGCACGTTCCTCCATCCACGCAATGGTACCTCTACGGCAAGATGAATTCGTTCAAGAAATATGGCGCGATCCGGCCGACGCCGGTCGGCTCGGGAGGGCACGGCGAGAGCAGCACGATCTCTGATTTGCAAGTGATGCCGGGGTTGACGCTTGCCGGCGTCGTGCGAACCCGCAACGGTGAACCAATTCCCCACGGTCTTCGGTTGCGAGTTGGCTATGACACTGCGTGGGACAGCCAGGAGGCGAGTGTTGATAAGGATGGTAACTTTCGGTTCGAAGGACTTCACGCCGGAAAGATTGAACTTTCGTTGAGCGGCAGTTCGGCGAACAACGCCTGGCGCATTTCAGGGCGCAACCGAAGTTTGGATCTTTACAGTTCGTGGTATCTGATCGGGCTGGTCGAAAAAGACACCACGAGTCTCATCGTGGAAGTGGAGCGGGGCCGTCGCGAGTACAATTCCTATTCGCAAGGCAACGGCAACCTTCCGCCGCAGGACCAGCCAAGCGGCTTGCCCTTACGCGGGGTGGAACCTGATGGAGGCACGCCGATCGTTCTCTCCGGACGTGTGGTCGAGGACGAGACCGGCAAGCCCATCCACAATGTTCGTGTCACTCCCGGGCGCAAACCGCCGGTGGCAACGAGCGCTCCGCCGCCGCAATCCGTTTTGCAAACGCTCACGAAGGCTTTCCGAAAACCGGCCGGCACTCCGTGGAATGAACTTCCATTTTGGTACGCGCAACGCGTGGAGACCTCGACGAACGGCAGGTTTTCGGTCGAGTTTGAGCAACTCAGTTCCACGCCGATGCTGCGCGTTGAGGCGGATGGTTATCTCGCCTTAGACACGCCGGCAGTCAACTACTCGACGAACATGGTGGTGCGTCTCGAGTCCGGGCGCGGGCCGCGCGGCATTGTGCTGCAACCGGACGGGAAGCGCGCGGCCGGGGCGAAGGTAGTGCTCGGCGGGGACCGGGAGCAGTTCTCGTTGGGCAAAGACGGCGTGCTCAGCGCTTATGGGCGCAGTGAGTGGCTGGTGACTACGGGCGCCGACGGGAAATTCTCGTTCAAGCCTCGCAACACTGGTCGCACGCTGTTCGTGGCGCACGCTTCCGGTTGGGCGGAGGCGCCCGCGGAAGATTTCATGCGGGAGCGTTCGCTCGAGTTGGAGCCGTGGGGGATCATGTCGGGGCGGCTCGTACGCAGCAACGGCGTGGCCGTGGCGGGAGAAAAGATGGCGCTCCAAATGGACTACGACTGGAGCCTCGGCACTCCGTTCGTGAACATCCAGGAGCGGCCCCTCACGGATGCGAATGGCAGATTCATATTTCGGCACGTCCCTCCTGGAAAACTGCAATTGCACCGACTTGTCCCGACGGGGCCGGGCCCAGGCTCCGGTGCCACGTTTCAATTGCAAACGCCCGTCTACAGCAAACCCGGCGCGAGCAATGATCTGGGCAACGTGATCATCGACAGCCCGCCGCCTCCCTCCGCCGTGAAGGAATTCTTCAAAAAGCTTGGGTTATAGGGCGCCGCGGGAGTTCCACGTTCAGGAGATAAACAACTCGAAACGGCCGCCTCGAAAGACGAATAGTTGAGAGGTCAAACGATACGACGCCTCAGCCGCCGTTTTCGCGGCCAGCTCACGGACCTTCCTGAGGCCACTGCGGTTTTGGCTGCCGGTGATGATAAGAATGCCGCGCGCGGGAATGGCGACGACAATTTCGCCATCGACTTCAATTTGGCCGCTGCTCCAAATGGAATCAATCAGCAGCAGGCTCGCTTCGTAATCACCTCCGGCCTGCATCAAAAAAACGCCTTTGTCTCCGGTCATCTGAACATCGGGCAAGAGACGCCGCAAATTTTCGATGGCGAGTTGCTGCAGGTCGTTGCGCTCGATGTCTAACTCCGTTACGTCGTCGTCGGTGAGATAGCGCATATTGTTCGGCGTGTCTTCGGCGTAGAGCACGACGAGTTCGGAGTTGTAGGGATCGTGCGCCTGGGAAAACTTCGCGGCGTCGTGGCCGCGAGCTTCGAGGGCGCTGCGCACCTCGGTGAGGTAGGCGGCGTCTTTGATCACTGGCACGATGCGCGTGCGGTCGATTTGGCCTTTGGGATGGTCAATGGTTTCGCGCAACGCGGTGGCAAATTTCTCCAGCACTTCGTTTTGCAAGTCGGGATTTGCCCGGTACTCGGTGAAGGCGTTTTCGAGAAACGTGGTTTCGTCGGCGCCATCCTTGTGCGCCAGCTTCAGTTCGAGCGGCCCGGAAATGCGGACGCGCACATCCGGCAATTTCTCGCGGAGAATGTGCGCGAAAGCCTCGGTGAATTCGCCGGCGGAGATTGGCTGGGGCGCCGGGGTCTTGCCGAACCACTTCGAGGTGATACGTCCGAGAAACGACATAAATCAGGACCCGCGAAATATATAGCGGCAAATTGGGCTGTCGCGCAAAAACGATACGGCGTAATTGAGGTTTTAGCCGCGTGGGTTCCGCGCTATCATTGCTCGCGTGAACCGGTTTGAGCATCGGCTGGCAGAGCATCAGGTGACGTTGCGACGCGACGCGCTCCAGACGCTCCAGCTCAATGTGGGCCGGAAGTGCAACCAGGCATGCCGGCATTGCCACGTCGATGCGGCGCCGTGGCGAACCGAGATGATGAACGGGGCGACGGCACATCGAGTAGCGGACTGGATCGTGGTGCATCGTCCGCCGATCGTGGATATCACGGGGGGCGCGCCTGAACTGAACGAGCATTTTAGGTTTCTGGTCGAGGTCGGGTGCGAAGCCGGCGCGCATGTCATTGATCGCAACAACCTCACCGTCATCGAAGAACCGGGCTTGGATTATTTGCCGGCTTACCTCGCGGAGCACGAGGTGGAGGTGATCGCATCGCTGCCGTGTTACTCAGCCGAGAACGTTAACAAACAGCGCGGCAACGGCGTGTTCGAAAAGAGCATATCGGCTTTGCGGAAATTGAATGCGGTGGGTTATGGGACTTCTCTGCCGCTCAATTTGGTTTACAACCCCCTTGGCGCAAAACTGCCCGGTCCGCAACAGGAACTGGAAGCGGACTACAAGGACGTTTTAGGGCGCGAATTTGGAATCGTGTTCAATCACCTCTACACAATTACGAATCAACCCATTGCACGATTCGCCGAAGACCTGCGGCGGCAAGGCAAGTGGGATGAGTATCTGGAGTTGCTCGCGGCGAGCTTCAACCCCGAAACGGTCGCTGGCCTGATGTGTCGAACGACTCTGAGCGTCGATTACGAAGGCCGTCTCTACGACTGTGACTTCAACCAGATGCTCGACATGAGAATTCGAAACGGCCGCGATTTATTCCTGTGGGATGTCACGCCTGACACATTGACGGGCCGAGCGATTCAAACGGGCAATCACTGTCTCGCCTGCACCGCCGGTTGCGGGAGCAGTTGCACCGGAGCGCTCAGACAATGACGGATGCGCCGGCGCCCGCAGGCGGAAAGTGGACCTGCGGGGCCGGCGTGCCGATGTTACTTTGCTCCCTGATAAATGGCGTCGAATGTGCCGCCGTCATTGAAGTGGGTCTTCTGCGCCTTTTGCCAGCCGCCGAAGACTTCATCGATCGTGAACAGCTCCACCTTCGGAAACTGTGCCGCGTATTTCTCCAGCACTTGCGGCGACTGCGCACGATAGAAATTTTTCGCGGCGATCTCCTGTCCTTCATCCGAATATAGAAACTGCAGGTATGCCTCCGCCACCGCACGGGTCCCGCGTTTGTCGACGGTTTTGTCGACGATCGAAACTGGGGGTTCCGCAAGGATGCTGACTGACGGATAGATCACATCGTATTTGCCCACGTGTTCCTTTTTCGCGATCAGCAGCACGTCATTCTCCCAGTTGATGAGCACGTCACCGATTCCGCGCTCAACAAAGGTGATCGTCGATCCGCGCGCGCCCGAGTCGAGGACGGGAACATTCTTGAAGAGACGGGCCAAAAATTGCTGCGCCTTCTTCTCGTCGTTGTTGTTTTTCCTGAGGGCATAACCCCACGCGGCCAGGTAATTCCAACGCGCCGCGCCGGACGTCTTCGGATTGGGCGTGATGACCGCGACGCCGGGCTTGATCAAATCGTCCCAATCCTTGATGCCCTTGGGATTGCCTTTGCGGACAAGGAAAATCAGCGTGGACGTGTAAGGCGCGCTGTTGTTAGGCAAACGCTTCTGCCAATCCTTCGGGATCAGCTTCCCTTTTTCATGCAGCGCGTCCACGTCGTAGGCGAGCGCGAGAGTCACGACATCGGCCTGCAAACCGTCGATGACTGACCGCGCCTGTTTGCCCGATCCGCCGTGGGACTGTTTTATGGTCACGACCTGGCCGGTCTTCTCCTTCCAATGGCGCGCGAACGCCGGGTTGATTTGTTCGTAAAGCTCTCGCGTCGGATCATAGGACACGTTGAGCAACGTGACCGGTTTCAGCGCCGCGGCAAACGTGACCGCCACAATGCCGAACAGCGCGCCGTAGGAGAGCACTGCTTTAATGGGTGTTGGGATTTTCATGTTTGTTTTCGTGTCGAGTTAAAATGAGACTTGGGCGCGTGTGAGAATCGCCTGTTCTTTTCCTTGAGCGGCAACTGGGTTCTGAATTCCTCCTTCGAAATCCGTTTCTTCGTAGTTTAGGTTGAACTTCACATTTCGGTTCAGGTGCCAGTTCACCCCAATTGCCCATGATTTCGCTCCAGTGACCGAGGTGTTTGGATTTGAGAAAATCGGAAAAGTATCGTCGTCAAGGTCCAGCTCGGAGTAACGAGCCGCAATTTCCCATGCGCCCCATCCCCCGCTGCTCAGGTTGAATGGGCGCGTCGGCGTGATTCCGCGCCATGAATTCTCCTCGCCGGTCAGAACGTAGGAAGCGGCGACTTGCCATGCCGTGTGGCGCAATTCAGCGGTGGCCCCGGCGCCCGCGCCGCCGCTCACCTGCCGCACGTCCTGTCCGGAGACCGCGTATTCGCCGAAGAGACCAAACGGTCCCCAATAGTAGTAACCTTGGGGGACTAATCGCCAATGGTCACCGTCTGCCTCCACGTTCGGCGCATTGGTGGAAGTCGAGGTGCGATACGCAAAAATGCGCTGCTGCCCCGGCGACACAAAGGACCTCAGTGGGCCTTCCTGGTTTCCCAGTGTGCCGGCGAGGCCGATGCCAAGACCCTTCAGCGCATCAATCGACGTGTTCCGGAACGGCTGCGCGAACAGGCGCGCCGCCCCATCCTTTTCGTCATCGGCGGTCTCAAAGTCACCGCTCCCGCCATCGGCCACTCCATTGAAAATGCCCACGGCGTAATTCAATGTGCCGCGGAACAATTCACCCTGAAGTTGCACGCCGACGTCACGGTTGGGCACCAACTGGGTTGGATACGCGCGCTCTAAGAACAGCAGGTTCGCGCCCGATTGAAGCCGCTCGAGGCCGACGGGTTCCTTGAATTTTCCAAACTGAACCTGAAACTCAGGAAGGAAACGTGCGTTGAGATACGCATCTTGGACGAAGCCGTTGTTCGCGGCGGAACTACTCGCGCCAGAACCGAATTCGAGCATGACGCGGAAGTCATACTTGTCGAAAACCGTCCCTTCGAAGATCGGGCGCACGCGGCGGAGCAAGAACGTGTCGTTTGCATCGATCTTGTCATTGAGAAACCAGCGGGAATCGGCCTGAACATAGCCGCGCAGTTTCAGGACGAAGTTCGTGTCGGCGGAACGGAGGCCAAAACCTCCCGCGCCCGCGGAGATCGATGTCGCCGATTTGGATTTTTCCGTTGCCGCTTCGCGCTCCAGTTCGAGCCGGCGTTCGACGATGCGGAGTTTCTGGTCCAACTCCTGGACCTGGGATTTGAGTTCGCGGATGGTTTCACTTTCCTGGGCCAGGCCCGGATTTGCTGCCCACAGCGTGCCAAGGGCCGATACGGTCACGGCGACCTTGCGAGTTTTGTTGGTCATGAATGTTTCGATTCTTCATTCGCAACCTCCGGTCGTCCGGTCAGTTCGTGTTGGTGTTGTCATGGTCCTCCGTGTTAACGGTCGGATTAAAGTGTTCCGATCGCGCGCTAGAGATTCGGCGCGTAGCCCATCAGTTCCCGATACTCTGTCAGTATCGTGCTCATCGCCAGCACCAGTGCCTGCTGTTGATGAAGCAGCGGGGCGAGGCCGGGTGTTTCGAGCAGCAACTCGAACGGCTTTGGCTTGAGGCGCGGCGGCGCGCTCAATACGCCGTTATAGCACTGACGGATCAATCCATTGCTCGCGGGAAAGCCGTCGATAAATTTATCGCGATTGCGCGGCAGGACTTCTTCGGCTGCTTTCAGTGCGGGCTCCAGCAGATGCCTGCTCAACGTGGCGCCGCGAACGAACCCGTACATGCCCGTGCTCGTATCATCCGAGTGCAGCGAAATAATTCCGTCGAAGGCATGCGTCCAGAGCTCGGTTTCCAGGCAGCGCACTTCAGGCTCATCGGAGTTGTTCCAGAATTCACGGTTCAAATCGTACCCGCGCGCGGAGCAACGTGTCTGCCGTTCGAAACCCGTGGGATTGCACACTGGATACACGTAAAGCCAGTAGCCTTTGGCGATCTCCGGATCTCGTTCGAGCATTTGCAAGAGACTTACGGCTGCATACGCGCCGGCCGGCTCGTCGCCGTGAATGCCGGCAAAAATTCCGATGCGGATCGGATCGTCTCCTCCCTTTGGCCCGATGAATAAGAATCGCGGCAACCGAATTCGATACCGCGTTTCCACGCTCGCCACGGGTTTCACTAGAAGATTGTCGCTCTCGGCCAAAGGATGAAGGAGCGTGCGCAACGAAGGCAGCGCCGCTGCTTCGATGATTTCATGTGTTCGCGCCACGTGTTCCAACTCCCTCTGGGCCCTCCGGTTCGGCTTCAATCCAACTTCTCTGACTGCCTCTTTATGGGTCGTAATTGGCATGGGACTATCCTGGCCCTTTGGTTTCGAAAGCGTCTTCCTGGTCGGGAACGAGGAGCTTTTCCGTTCGCTCGATTCGCACCACGCGGGAATCGTGAATGACGATTTGCACGACCCCGAACCGGGTCTTGTCGACCTGCTGTCGGACCAAGGTGAGCCAACGATCGGATTCTCCATTCACAGGCGCAGCATGCCATAATACATTAGTATGTCAACTGAAATAGTATAGATTATTTGTTTGTGACATAAACCGTTAATAACGAGAGCGTTACGATTTGGCGAATAGGCCTTCCAGTTTCACTTTTGACGGTGGTCGACAAAACTGAGCCGTGTTTGCTACAACCTTGGGGTGCCTGATGCCGATGCGTTGTGGGAAAGTTTGAAGGGGCGTCGCGCGTTCATTTTGATCGCGGGACCGTGCGTGATTGAGTCGGAGGAGCTTTGTTTCGAGGTGGCGGGGCAGTTGCGCGACGTGTGCAAGGAACTCGGGGTCACTTACATTTTCAAGGCGAGTTACGACAAGGCGAACCGGACTTCGGGGCAATCGTTTCGCGGACCGGGAGTGAAGGAGGGACTCGCGACGTTAGGCCACGCGCGGGAGAAATTTTCGGTACCAGTGCTCACCGACGTTCACACCGAAGAGCAGGTGAAGGCTGCAGCGGAAGTTGTAGATGTGCTCCAGATCCCGGCGTTTCTCTGCCGACAGACGGACCTGATTGCAGCCGCCGTTCAAAGTGGTCGCATCGTGAATATCAAGAAGGGGCAGTTTCTTTCGCCGGCCGAAATGAGGCAGGTGGTGCGCAAGGCTGGGGAGTCGGGCGGTGAAAAGTTGCTGGTCACGGAGCGTGGGACGACGTTCGGGTACAACAATCTGGTCGCGGACATGCGGGCGATCCCGATGATGCGCGAGTTTGGGTATCCGGTGATTTTCGATGCGACGCACTCGGTGCAGCTTCCGGGCGGAGGCGGTGACAAGTCGGCGGGGCAACGAGAATTTGCGCCCGTGCTGGCGCGG
>Ga0075418_10003202_pt1 | contig 18665 bp, 18 predicted proteins | sample SoiMetdeltSBSDD2_FD_81776 | JGI IMG/M metagenome (GOLD analysis project Ga0075418, IMG submission 81776) | Bulk soil microbial communities from a Populus tree surrounding site in Tennessee, USA - Soil MetaG P. deltoides SBSDD2 | ecosystem: Environmental > Terrestrial > Soil > Tree plantation... | reverse complement strand
GAGAGTGCAGCATCCACTTCTGCTCGCCGATGACGTAAATCCCCGGGGCTGGACGATGCGCTTCGTACTCTCGTTGACGCACGCGCATCAGGCAGTCGCGCGCCGTCCGCATCGGATGCTCATCGAGCGTCGTTCGCCTGAGGGAGGTCTCGTAGGCATCGGTGGGCACCACAACCAGCAGGAGGCCCAGCGGCAGAAGCACGCGGGCGGCCAGCACGCCACGCCCCGCGAGGGTGGCGAGCAACATCGCCACGGCAAGCGGGCGGCCAACGTGCGAATTCCGAAACAGTCGAGTGCCCCCGACGGTGATATCGAGCTGGCCCATGACAACCGTCGCGAGAGCGATCCCCAGTGCGATGGCGGCCAGTACGAACAGCGCGTCACGAAGGCCGGTGCCAAGCCACCCCTGTCGATCGATCCACTGCTGCACGCGCTGCATGAGTGCTTCCAGTCGGGTGCGCACTTTCTGCAGCAGGATGGCCGGTGCGTACCCCACGGCCAGCGCGATCGGCGGCAGGAACGGATACAGGTAGTGATGGAGCTTTGACGTGCCCAACGAGATCAAGGTGAGAGGGACGACGAACCAGGAAATGACGAGAAGCGCCGTGAGCGTGCGGGCTCGCCACGTCTGCACGACCAGTAGGACCGCCCCGAGCACCGCCAGCCACGCCGTCGCTTCTCCCTGCAGTTCGCGCCATACCGTGACGAAGTAGTAGTACCACGGTTGGACGTGGCTTGGATCGATCGAAACGGTCATCCGCTCGATGACGTGAGCGCCGAGGATGATATTCCACAGCGCAGAACCGACGCGAAGCTGCTGGTAGATGAACCATGGCGCTGCCAGCACCAGAAACAGCAGAGCGGCTGCCGTCCACGATTTCCACTCGCGAATAAGCAGCCTGCGCGTCCGAGGATCGAAAAGTGTCGCGGCAACGAGCACGAGCGGAACAAACAGGGCCGCGACGAACTTCGTCATGAATCCCAGGAAGAAGTACATCGCGACGGCGAACACGTGGCCACGGCGGCGGCCAGCCGACTCCGTCGTCGCCCAGGCGAGATAGTGATAAATCGCGCCGCAGTAGCACAAGACGAGCGGCGCCTCCATGTTGTTGTTCCGCAAGCCGTGCTCGAAGAGCAACGGCCGGTAGCCGAACAGGACCATCACGGCCAAGAAGCCGCAGAGCGAGCCTCCCAGCCGGCGGCCAATGACGAATACGTAGACGAAGGCCATCGCGCCGAAGAGCGCGTCCCACAGCCGCATCCCAAGTTCGGTGTGCGGCACCAGTCCGAACGCCATCGGCGCGGCAACGAGCCAGAACTTTAGGGGCGGCTTTTCGAGAAAGACGGCGTCAGTGTGAGGACTGCTGAGCGGATTCAGCCAGTCACCGGTCGCGAGGATGCCATCAACCGCGTAGGAGTAAATGGCTTCGTCGTTCTCCATGTCCGTCCGGCCGAGCCCGACGAACAACGGAACGCAAAAAGCTATGAGGACGGCCGCAAGCCAGAGCCGCCGGGTCAGTCCTTCACGCACGTGACGAGGGACCAGATCCGCGGCACGTTCACCTTCTCGATTGAAACGGGCTGTAGATCTGCCTGGGACAGGAACGCCGGCAGATCCAGGTCTGCCTTGAAACCGATGTGGATCGTGAACGGCGAGATCAACCGCTCGACGCGGGAAACCATCGCGTTCGGGCTGAGGAAGTGATTGAGAAAGATGATGCGGCCGCCGGGGCGGCACACACGACGCATCTCGCACGCAACCTTCACGGGATCGGGAACGACGCTGATCAGGTACGGCGCGTAGACGATGTCGAAGCTATGGTCGGCAAACTTCAGGTCGGCAGCATCCATCTGCAGCAGCCGGAAGCTGCGCACGCCCATGCGCGCAACGCGGTCCCGCGCCTTCTCGAGCATCGACGACGAGAAGTCGATACCCGTCACTGAGCAGGCTTTTGGATACAGGGAGAGGTTGATGCCGGTACCGACGCCGACCTCGAGCACGTGCTGTCCTGGCTGGACCGCCATGCGCTTCACCGCGGCGACGCGACCGGGCTGCAACGTCGGCCCGAACGCCAGGTCGTAGACCGAGGCGAGCTTCTCGTAGACACCCGCGACGAAGTCGTTTTCGACCGCCGCCACCGACAGCTGCGCAGTACCGCTGCTGGACGTTACCAACTCATCGTCTTGAACGGGCTTATCGCGATCGAACAGTGTGATCATGCGGCGTCTCGTTGAGAGTCCACGCTGTCTGATTTCGTCCATCGAAGAACCAGCGCGGGCGGCAAGTTTCCGACGACAAACGAGCGGCTTGGCCCATTTCCCATGCGCTTCGTCAGCGTTTTGCGGACGGACGCAGCTGAGGGGAACCCATACGCATGAGCGTACTGAAAGGTCGTGAACGTGCCGCCATCACGAAGCGAGCCGACAATCGCTTCGACGATGGCGCGCGCCGTCGCCAGTGGAAGGCTCGCGAACGGCAAACCCGAGATGATGTGATCGATCGGCAGCAGACCGCGGACGCGCGCGATGTCGACGAGCCGTTCGGCTCGATCGCAGACAGATTCGATCTGCGGCCATCGCGCCCCGACACGAGCGCTGAACTCCGGATTGATGTCGATGGCGAGGCAGGCAGCGTCATGAGGCAAGCGACGAGCGATCTCACCCGTCACGGCGCCGGTGCCCGGTCCTAGCTCGACGACCCGCACGCCAGACGGCAAATGAAGACCGTCGAGCATCGTTCGTGCCAGACGCTGTGAGCTGGGAGCGATGGCCCCCACCGTTCGAGGGCTCTTCCGAAAATGCGAAAGGAAGAGACGGTGGTCTTGCCAGCGTTGATGACTCACATTCGTGTGATCCATGGAACGGGCTTCCGGACTATATCCCGTTACTGTTGACGGAGCAAGAAGTTAACTGAAGGCTCACACTGGAATCGCTTCGAGCACGCGAACCGCCGTGTCGAACGCGCCCGCCGGAACGGTGATCTGCAGACCCTGTACGCGGCCCGCCAACTCCGCGACGAGTTCGCGCGCGATCGCCATGCCTTCCTCTCTCGCGCGTCCGTCGTCTTCGGCAGCCTTCATGCGTTCGAGAATCTCTGACGGAACCGTAACGCCCGGTACCTCGTTCGCCATGAACTCGGCGTGCCGGAGGCTCTCGAGTGGTGTGATCGCGGCCAGCACCGGAATGCGAACCTTGGCAATCCGATCGAGAAATACGCGCAAAGCTGTCACGTCGAACACCGGTTGTGTAATCGCGAACTCCGCGCCAGCCTCCACCTTGTACTCGAAGCGGCGGATCTCTTGATCCAGATCAAATGCGCCGGGATTCGCGGCAACACCGATGAGAAATCTCGTCGCCTGACCAATCGCCTGACGGCCGATGTCCTGACCCCGGTTTAGTTGCGCGACCAGATTGGTGAGGCCAATCGAGTCGACTTCAAACACCGCGGTCGCGTCGGGATAGTCACCGACCCGCGGCGGATCGCCGGTCACGACGAGCAAGTTGCGGATCCCCATCGCGTGCGCGCCGAGCAGATCCGACTGCATGCCGATCATGTTGCGGTCGCGACACGCGTAGTGAAGGATCGGCTCGATGCCGGCCTGCTGGTGGACCATCACCGCCGCGGACAGCGCGCTCATGCGTCCGGTCGCGCGCGGACCGTCCGGAATGTTGACGAGATCGACGCCATGAATACGCAGGTGGCGGGCCTGCTCGATCAACGTTTCAGCGCGATACCCGCGCGGAGGTACCAGCTCGACGCTCACGACGAACTTGCCGCGTTCGAGCGCGTTGCCCATCACGGACTTCTCCGCGCGCCCGACGAGCGCCGGCGCCGGCTCGGCTGCGAGCACACTCCCATCGCCGACGCGCACTGCAGGCGCGGCCGCCTTCGCCGGCGCCATCGACAACGCACGCACCGCCTGCTTGATCTGGCGAATGTGTTCCGGCGTCGTTCCGCAACAGCCGCCCACGAGCCGCACGCCGGCATCGATGAAGCGGCGCGCATACGAGGCCATGTACTCGGGCGAGCAGAGATAGATGTTGCGGCCCTCGATCTCGCGAGGCTTGCCCGCGTTTGGCTGCGCCGACAGCTTCGTCGTCGTCACCATCGCCACGCGCTCGATCGTTTCGAGCATTGGCGCCGGTCCGACGCTGCAGTTCAGACCGACCACATCAGCGCCGTAGCGCTCGAGGTCAGGCACGAACGTCTCTGGCGCAACACCGTCGGATGTATTGCCGTCTTCTTCGGTGGTCATCTGCGCGACAATCGGCAGCGAGCACACCGAACGTACCGCGCGAATCGCAGCGCCGATTTCGTTGACGTCGCGGAAGGTCTCGAGGATGAAGAGGTCGACGCCGCCTTCGAGGAGGGCGCGCGCCTGCTCGACGAAGAACGACTCGGCTTCGTCGACGCCCGTCTTGCCCCAGGGCTCGATGCGAATTCCCAACGGACCGATCGCTCCCGCGACCCAGGCCTGGTCGCGCGCGGCATGTCGTGCGATGCGCGCGCCGTGCATGTTCACCGTGTGGACTTGGTCGGCAAGGCCAAACACGCCCAGCTTGACGCGGTTCGCACCAAACGTGTTCGTTTCGATGACGTCGGCGCCGTGACGGACGTAGACCTGGTGGACCTCGGAGACGACGTCGGGCTGCTTCAGATTCAGCTCGTCGAACGAGCGGTTGAGGAATATCCCCCTCGCGTACAGCATCGTGCCCATCGCGCCGTCGCACACGAGCACGCGCTTGTCGAGTTCCTCGAGAAAAGGTGGTCGTGCCATAACGTTCAACTCTTCACTACGTCCACGGCCAGCGTCGATTCGTCGGCGAGCAAGTACGACCTCGAGACAAGATCGAGCCCGATCGAGCGCACGCCCTGCCGAACCTGATCCGTGAGCTCGTGGTGATGCCCAAACAAGTGCAGCCGAGGCTGCGCCTCCGCCAGCACTTCGTTGATGGGCGTCTTCCCAGCGTCAGGTCCTTTGCCGCGAATGCGGTATGGCCGCGCGGCCTCGTGCGTCAGCAGTACATCGATGCCGCCGAGCGCCTTGATCTGCTCCACTTCTTCTCGAACAAAATGTCGACGCTTGTCGGCCAGCGCGGTTGCGCGCGGCGTCCCTTTTACGGGATGCGGAAGATCGCGCGACGCCGTGTCGAACCAGGTCGGCGCAAACGTTCCACCAAGGCCAGCTACGCGAAGCCCGCCGATCACTGCCAGCTGGCCGTTGTCGAGAAAGTGCAGTGACGAGGGGAAATCGCGTCGGGCGATCGCGTCGAAGTTCTCGTTGTTGCCCTTGATCCAGTAAATCGGTCGTTCGAACGCTTCGTACCGTCCGTTATCGTCCGCCACATCGCCGACGCACAACCAGAACGGCACGTCCGGCTGGTGCTCGATGATGCGCCGCACGCTGTCGAAGTCGCCGTGAATATCGCCGAGAACGCCAAACAAAAGCTGAAGTCCGGCGCGGCCGAATCCTACTTCTGTGTCGTCGCCGGAACGAGCAGGTCCTGCTTGTCCCAGATGAAGTCCTTGTTGCTGTAAACCGCCAACTCGTAGTCCTTACCCATGAAGATCGCCGACACCGGGCAGGCTTCTTCGCAGTAGCCGCAGAAAATGCAGCGGGTCTTGTGGATCTGGTAAATCTTCGCGTAGCGCGGCCCGGCCTGGACCGTTCCGTCGTTCTCGGCCGCCTCCAGATAAATTGCGTCAGCTGGACAGGCGACCGCGCAGAGCCCGCAGGCCACGCATTTTTCCAGTCCGTTCTCGTCCCGCATCAATACTTGCTTGCCGCGGTACTTCGGGTAGACGGGGATTTTCTCGTCCGGGTAGTTAACGGTGATCTTCTTCTTGAAAAAGTGCCGGAGGGTCGTCGCAAAGCCGATGAGAAACGGACGGATCATCCTGCGATCATATCAAGGGAAAAGGGAAAAGGTAAAAGGCAAAAAGTGGCGTCGCGCGGGCAACCTACTGGAAATGTTATAGTTACGTAGACCATGCAGCCGCACGGAACGACCTACCTGCAACCCGGGGAGTTCCTCCTCGTGACCCTCATGGTCAAGCTCGCCGTCGTGGCCGTGCTCTCCACGATGCTCGTCCGTTTTCCTTGGTTCCGCCGCATTCTTCTCACGGAAAAGCGCGATTGGCCGGAACGGCTCGTGTTTGCCGCCAGCCTGGGCGTCCCGCTCACGGCCGGGGTGCTGGCCAGGCTGCTCCTCAACTACGAAGCCGCTGACTTGACGTTGTCAGGATCGTTTCTGGCCGGGCTCCTCGCGGGCCCCTACGCTGGCGCGATTGTTGGTGCGATGACCGGGCTTCCCGCCCTCGTCGCGGGCGAATGGATCGCGTTTCCGTTTGCGATCGGCTGCGGATTCGCGGGAGGCGGCCTGCGCGAAATCTGTCCGAAAGAAGCCATCTGGCATTTTTCGCCGCTCTTTTTCACCGACCTGCACCGGTATGTCTGGCGTCTCGTCCGGCGCATGCAGATTGATTGGGTCATGCTGATGCTCGCGGCGCCGGTGAGCCTCGAGCTGTTGCGTCAGGCGCTCGGCGGCAAATGGGGCCGGATCTTCTACCATCATCCGCACACGCCCTGGCTGCTCGGTCTCGTGGTCTTCGCGACGGTACTTTGCGTGGCGATCCCGATCAAGATCTGGAACAGCGCTCGAATCGAGCACCGGCTGCAAGAGCAAGAAAAACTCTTGATGGCCGCGCGCGTGCAGGCGCTTGCCAATCAAATCAACCCGCACTTTCTGTTCAACACCCTGACGTCGATTTCATCGCTCATCCGGACCCAGCCAGAGACAGCACGTACGTTGATCGTGAAGCTGTCGGGTTTGCTGCGGCGGCTGCTGCGTGCTCAGGAACATTTCGTGACGCTCAGAGAAGAGCTCGAGGCGATTGACGAGTATCTCGGCATCGAAGCGGTTCGCTTTGGTTCCAAGCTCACGATCGAAAAGTCCATCGACCCTGCGACGCTGGACGCGGTGCTGCCCAGCATGCTGCTGCAGCCGCTGGTTGAGAACTCGATCAAGCATGGACTCTCACCGAAGATTGGCGAAGGGCGGATCCTCCTCCGAAGCACGCGGCAAGACGGCCACACCGTCATTGACGTCATCGACAACGGCGTGGGCGTCACGCAGAGTCACGCGGAGCACGTCAACCTGGCCAAAGGCAGCGGCATCGGGCTGCAGAACGTCAACGAACGCCTGCGCGTGATCTACGGCACGAACTACCAGCTTCAACTCGACAGCGTGCCGGGTGAAGGCACGTGCGCGCGCATCGTGATTCCGGAACTCGTCGTTCCAGCCAGTATTCCCGCATGACGGGACGACCGATGAGTACCACAGACACGCTTCGGACGGTCGTGGTCGACGATGAGGAGCTCGCGCGGGAAGAGCTGTGCTTTTTGTTGGACCAGATTCCCGGGATCGAAGTGGTTGCTCAGGCAGGCGACGGCCCCGAGGCGCTCAATGTAATTGCCGAGCACGCACCGGACTTGATCATGCTCGACGTGCAGATGCCGGGTTTGACGGGATTCGAAGTGGCGCGCCGGCTGCTCCACCGCGACACGGAAGCGCACCTTGTATTCGTGACGGCGTACGATCAGCACGCGATTGAAGCGTTCGATGTGAACGCCGTGGATTACATCCTCAAGCCCGTCGAAGCGGCACGGCTATTCACGGCCGTTGAGCGCGTCCGCAAGCGCTTGCAGTCGGACCGTGGGCAGGGCGGAGCACCTAACCTCGACCGTGTGCTGCGCTTTTTGGCCGAGCGCCAGAACCGCCGCGATCAGCTGGCTGTCAAGGTTGGTGACCGGTTTCTGCTGGTCCAGGCGGAGGACGTTGTACACGCCTCGGTCGAAGACGACGTAATAACAGTTGTAACGAACAGCTTGTCAGGAACGTCTAACTATCGGACACTGGATGAATTGCAAGCGAGGCTCGATCCGGAGATATTCTGGAGAGTCCATCGGTCCCATCTCGTAAATATCAACAAAATACGAGAGATCGTTCCCTGGTTCAGCCGAAACTATATTCTGAGGATGAAGGACACGAAAGGGAGCGAGATTCCGGTCAGCCGTGCGCAAACTAGACGACTTCGCGAGTACTTGAAGCTATGAGCGATCCTTACGATCCCTACACGCCACCACCCTCCCAGGATCCGTTCCGCGTCCCGGAATCAGATTTTCGAGTTCCGGACGCGGACCGCTTTCGTGCGCCGGAGCCGGCCGCAGGAATGCCGGACCCGGTGATCGGCGAGCCACAGTCGAACGGCCAGGCGCTCGCACTACCGATGACGCCGACGCCGGAGGCGTCCGCTGTAGAAAGCCCGACCGTCGCCGGCCGAATCGCGGAGGAAGTTGTCGCGTGGCTGAAAACGCTCGCGTCCGCGGCCGTGTATGCGACGCTGATCGTGACGTTCGGATTCCAGGTCGCCCGCGTCGAGGGTCAGAGCATGGCGCCGACACTCGCCGATCAGGATCGCCTGATCGTGAACAAGGCCGCCTACCGGTTCTTCGAGGAGCCGCAGATCGGCGACATCGTGATGCTCTACTACCCGCTGAATCCGGAGAAGTCCTTCGTCAAGCGAGTCATTGCCAAGGAAGGCGATCAAGTCCGGATTGTCGACGGCCGCGTGTATCGAAACGATGTACTGATCAACGACGACTACGTCCCGGCAGACTTCCGCAGCCACGATGATTGGGGTCCTGAGGTCGTACCTGAGGGACAGTACTTCGTCATGGGCGACCATCGGAACAACAGTTCCGACAGCCGCCACTGGCGCTGGGTGCCGAAGAAGTACATTATCGGCAAGGTCCAGCTGCGCTGGTGGCCCCTGCCCCACGCACGCATTTTCTGAATTGAGTTAAGGCAGAAGGCAGAAGGCAGAAGGCAAACAGTTCGAGTTTGAGCACCTTGCCTTCTGCCCTCTGCCTTCTGCCTTCTGCCTTCTGCCTTATTCCTTGTCCGCGTACAGTTCCTCTATCCTGTCCCTGTACTTTTCCTCAACCACCTTCCGCTTCACTTTCAGCGTCGGCGTCAGCTCGCCTGTGGCGATGCTGAATTCGGTTGGGAGCACGGCGATCTTCTTGATGCGTTCGAATTGTGAGAGATCGCGGTTGAGCGCGTCCACGACCTCCCGATAGAGCCCAAGAACATCGTCGCGCTTGGCAAGCTCGGCGCGCGTTCCGGGCGGACGGCCGAGTTCCTTCAGGCGACGCTCGAGCGCTGCAAAGTCGGGGACGATGAGCACGCTCGCGTACTTGCGCCGATCGCCGAGCAGGACCGCTTCCGCGACGAGCGGGCTGCGCTTGAGGACAGCTTCGATCGGTTGCGGCGCGATCTTCTTTCCTCCCGACGTCACCAGCAGATCTTTTTTGCGATCGGTGATCTTGAGATAGCCGCTCGCGTCGATCGTGCCGATGTCGCCGGTGTGAAACCAGCCGTTGCGTAGAACGTCGGCCGTCGCCTGCGGTTTGTTGTAGTAGCCGGACATGATGTTCGGCCCGCGCGCGAGAATTTCTCCGTCCTCCGCGATTCGCAGCTCGACTCCGGGAATCGCCCGACCGACCGTGCCAACGCGCGGCGCGTCTGGTGGATTCACGCTCAGGATCGGCGACGTCTCCGTCAAGCCGTACCCCTCGACGATCGGCAGGCCCACGCCCTGGAAGAACTCCGCCATGCTCGCCGACAACGGCGCGCTACCCGAGACCAGATAGCGAATCCGATTCCCCATCTTCTCGCGGATCTGCGCGAAGACGAGCCGATCGGCAAGCGAGGCTTGCAGCCCGCCCAAGAGTCCGACACGCTGCCCGCTCAACTGCGCGCGCCCGCGCGCCTCGCCAGCACGAATCGCCCAGCGAAAGATCGTCGCCTTCAGGCCGGGCTCGGAAAGCCCTTTTTCCATGATGCGCGAGTGCAGTTTCTCGAAGACGCGCGGCACCGCCGTCATCAGCGTCGGACGAACGGTGGCGATGTCGCGGGAGATGGTTTCGATCGACTGAGCAAAGGCCAGCGACAATCCGGCAAGCAAGTAGATGTACGAGACGGTCCGCTCGAAACCGTGGCTCAGCGGCAGAAACGACAACGCTACGTCGTCCTGCGACAGCTGGAGCACGTCGGCGCCGGCCTTCACGTTCGAGACGAGATTGCCGTGCGTCAGCATCACGCCCTTCGGCTCGCCCGTCGTGCCCGACGTGTAGATGATCGTCGCGAGATCCTGCGGACTGATCTGGCGGGTTCGATCGCGAAACTCCTTCGCGGCGCCCCACGCCGACGTGATGCGTTCGTGCCCGCGTGTCGCGAGCATTTCAAGCGAGATGACGGATGGACTATCAGCGGCGGGCAAGCCGTCCATGAGGATGACGGCGCTCAACGCCGGCAGCTCATGACGCACTTCCTGAACCTTCGCGAGCTGCTCACGCGTCGAGACGACGACCGCCTTCGCTGACGAGTCGTTCAGGATGTAACGCGCCTGCACGGCAGTCAGCGTCGGGTAGATCGGAACGGTGACGGCGCCCTGACACAGGATGGCGAGGTCGGTCATCAGCCAGCAGGGACGGCTTTCGGCCAGGATGGCTACACGATCACCCGCCGCAATGCCGAGTGCGCCAAGACCAAGCGAGAGATCTCGCACGCGCTCGAAGAATTCCTTGTTCGACAGAAAGTCGACGCCGCCCTCCCGGCACCGCCCAACGAGATGCGGCTTCGGAAACCGGCCCATGACGTAAAAGGGCAGATCTGCAATCGTCTCTACGCCAGTCTCCGGCGCGACGGTAGCCTCAGCTGTAGTGGACACTGGGTGATTATAGGCAAGGCAAAAGGCAAAGGGCAGAAGGAAAAGCGGATCGCGGCCAGCGGACAGCGGACAGCGGACAGCGGATAGCGGATCAATACCCCAGCTGCTTGTCGACGACATTCGCGAGCGGTTCTCCCGCTTCGAAGCAGCGCAGATTGGCGGCAAAGAGCGCCGTCGCGGCGTCCCAGTGATCCAATCGAAAGCCGGAGGTGTGCGGGGTGATCAGCACGTTGGGAAGGGTCCAGAACGGGCTATCCGCGGGCAGCGGCTCGTCTTCGAATACGTCGAGGGCGGCGCCGGCAATACGTTGATCGCGAAGCGCCGCCGCAAGCGCTGATTCATCGACGAGCGCGCCGCGACTGACGTTCACCACAATCGCTTCCGGCGACATCGCGGCGAGCGCGGCCGCGCCTATCAGGCTGCGAGTCTCGCGGGTGTGTGGTGCCGCGATCACGACTACGTCGGCATGCGGGAGGCAGTCCAGAAGGCTGTCTGGCGACGCCACTTCTGCGACGTGATCCATTTTCCGATCTGCGGCCCGACGGATTCCGGTCACGTGAGCGCCAAGCAGCGTCATGCGACGCGCGACCGCTCGGCCGATGTTGCCCAGTCCGAGGACGAGTATTCTCGAGCCGGCGATCGTGCGGTTGCCCTGCTCCGCGATTGCATCCTGCGCCCACTCGCGGCGTGCCTGCGAGCGGAACGCATGGGGCAAGCGCCGGAACATCGCGAGTGTCACTGCCAGCACGTGCTCCGCGATCGTCTCGGCCGACATTCCCTTCGAGTTGGTGATCACGACTGGACTGTCGCGCATTTCCGGAAAGAGCATGCCGCCGACGCCGGCCGCGGGGCTGTGAATCCACTTCAGCCGGCTCGCGGCGCGCAGTTGCTCCCGCGTCAGCTGTCCCATGAACGCCACGTCGGCGTTGCCCATAAGCTCGAGAGCGGCGGCGTCGTCGAGCGCGTGCAGGAATGTGTGTGACGGAAACTCCGCGCGCAGGCGATCGACGTGCTCCTGCGGGATGTTCCAGACCGCGAACTGGCTGTGGATGCACACGAGGATGTTCACGCTCCCCGCCTCGCACCTGCCTTCCGGTTCTTCGGAAGCTGCTTGCGATACTCGCCGCTGCGGCCGCCCCGCTTCTCGACGACGGAGATGTCCCCGATGGTCATGCTGCGATCGACCGCCTTGACCATGTCGTAGATCGTCAGCGCGGCAACTGCGACGGCGGTCAGCGCTTCCATTTCAACGCCGGTCCGATCCATGGTTCGAACTCGGCTCTCGATGACGTACCCATCGCGAACGGGCGTCAGCTCGACGTCCACATGCGAGAGCGCGAGCGGATGGCACAACGGGATTAGCGCCGAGGTTTGCTTGGCCGCCATGATTCCGGCAAGGCGTGCGGTCTGCAGCGGATCCCCCTTTCGCACGGCGCCGGAACGAATCTGCCGGACGGCCGCCGGCGACATCGTGATGCGGCCGCTGGCGACCGCCTCGCGAGCGGTGGGCGGCTTCTCGGAGACGTCCACCATCCGCACGCGGCCGCCCGCGTCGACATGCGACAGACGGGCTTTACTCACCAGAGTCTCCCTGCGCGAGGAAGAACGACAAGGATTCCAAAGACACAGTCAAGTCCACGCTCTTCAGTTTGACATCCGGCGGCACCTGCAGCGCACCGGGAGAAAAATTCAGGATCGCCTTGACGCCGGCGGCAACGACGGCGTTGACGACGGCTTGGGCTGCGTCCGCGGGGACGGCAACCACGGCGATGGTGATGCGCTCGCGACGCACCACGACCTTGAAGTCGCGAACGTCGTAGATCGGCACGCCCGTGCGCGAGCGATGTCCAATCTTGTCCTTCGTCATGTCGAACAGCGCGGCAATCTCGAAGCCCTCGTCGCGAAAGCCGGGATAATCCGCGAGCGCCAGGCCAAGATTGCCCGCCCCCATGATGGCGACGCGCACATCCTTGTCGATGCCAAGAATCTGGCGAAGATGGCGGCGCAGTTCTTTGACGTAGTAGCCGACGCCGCGCACGCCGAATTCACCAAAGTAGGCGAGATCCTTGCGGATTTGCGCGGCGTTGAGATGAAACTGCTCGGCCAGCGCGCCCGACGACACCGTTCTGACACCAGCCGCGTCGAGGACGTTCAGACAGCGCAGATACACCGACAGTCGGTTAGTGGTGAGCTCCGACACGGCGTCGGTCGCGTTTCGCGCGGCGGCGGTACCGCCCTTGTTCTCTCTCTTCACAAGCGGGTAGATCTTAACAGGCTCAGGGCTCAAGGCTCAGGGACCAACGGAGGCTACCGCGGAAACGGCGTTAACAACGGAGCAACGGAGCGTTAACAGCAGGCCTTGAAACACCCCGAACGCCGAGCCCCGAGTTATCATTCCGTTCCATGGCTCGTTCGCGGGGAGTGCCTTCGGCCGTTGCGGTACTCGTTGTGGCGTCCGCATGGGCGCAAACTTCGACCCGTGTGGCCACCACGGTCGACGCGCTCCGTTCCGCACCGGTGTTCTTTCACGGCAAGCCGATTGCGGTGCTTGGCTCGGTGGTCGAGCAGCGCGGGTTTGTACGGTTCGTCGCGCCGTCCGAGACGACGCCGGAAGCGGCGGCGCCGGCGGCCGCGGATCGGGCGATCTACATCTACTGGCGGGATCAACCCTCGCGCACGAGCGGCGAGCTTCGCGGCGAGTTCTGGGATCTGGGCCGGCTGACGGAAGGCGATCCGCGCTTCACGGCCTACGACTTCAAGCCTCTCCTCGAAGCTGCCACGCAAGGACGTTGGCCGAGCCGCGATCAGATCTTCGTCGTCATCGGCGCCTCGCTCATCGAATCCACGCTGCCAAGTTCTGCAACGCTGCGCGCCATCGTGCTCGCACCCGAACGCTATGAGAACCGCGGCGTCACGGTCTCGGGCAGATTTCGCGGTCGCAACCTTCACGCCGACGTTGCCGCGCCCGTACCGACACCAACGAAATTTGACTTCGTCATCCAGTCGGCGGATGCATCCATCTGGATTACGGGGCTTCAGCCGAAGGGCTCGGGGTTCGAGCTCGACCCCAGCGCTCGGCGAGACACCGGCCGCTGGGTTCAGATCGGCGGAATGGTGCGCCGGCAGGGCCCACGGGTGTGGATCGAAGGTAAGGAAATCGCGCTGTCGGGACCGACCGAAGACACCACCGAGGTCGAGGTGCCGGCAACGCCTCCCGAACCACCGCCGTCGGTCGTGTTCACTGCGCCCGTGCCCGACGAAATCGATGTCGACCCCGACACCATCATTCGCATTCAGTTTTCGCGCGACATGGACGCGCGCTCGTTCAAGGATCGCGTGCGGCTGTCGTACGCTCTAAAGGAAGGCGTCGTGCAAGGACTGCCCCCGGCAGCGCCGATCGTGAACGTTTCGTACAACGTGGGCAACCGGGGCCTCGAGCTGAAGCTTGCCAAGCCCATGGAACGTTTTCAGAAGGTCAGGGTGGAATTGCTCGATGGCATCAAGGCTATCGACGGCACACCGTTCAAGCCCTGGACGCTCAGCTTTGTGACGGGACGGTAGGGGTTCACGGGTTCACGGGTTCCCAGGTTCTAGGTTCACAGGTTCTAGGTTCACGGGTGCCTGGTTCACGGGTTCCTGGTTCGTTGGAGATGCGGCGTCATGACGGACGAATCGGCACGACTGGCGGAGCTCAGGAAGTACCGCATCCTTGATACCGATCCGGAGCGGGCATTCGACGATCTCACCATGCTCGCATCCCACATCTGCGGGACGCCGATTGCGCTCATCAGTTTGATCGATGCCGATCGCCAGTGGTTCAAGTCGCGGGTCGGCCTCTCCATCAGCGAGACCTCACGCAGCGTGTCGTTCTGCACCCACGCGATCAAACACCGCGAGCTGTACGTCGTCGCCGACGCCCGCGACCACGACACGTTCCGCAACAACCCGTACGTAGTGGCAGAGAACGGGATTCGCTTCTACGCGGGCGCTCCGCTCGTGACACCGAACGGCCACGCCCTCGGCACGCTGTGCGTCCTCGACAAGGTTCCGCGAACGCTTACGCAGGACCAGGTCGACGCACTGCTCGCGTTGCGACGCCAGGTCGAAGCGCTGCTGGAGCTTCGCGCGAACCTGCTGGAGCTCGACGAAGCATTGAAAGCGCGCGACCACGCCGAGGCCGCGCAGCACCGTCTCATCGGTGAACTGCGCGAATCGCTCGATAACGTCCAAAAGGTGAGCGCGCTTCTTCCCTTTTGCTCCGAGTGCCAGTTGAACATGACGATCCCTGCAGACCCGCGGAAGATTCCGACGGTCACCGACGGAATCGTTCAAGTACTGCAGGACAAGCACTGGCCCGAGGTGAGGATTATCGAAGTGGAGCTGGCGCTCCAGGAAGCGCTGGCGAACGCGATTCGCCACGGATGCAAGGGAGACACCTCGCGGCAGGTACAGTGCGTGGTGACCTGTGATTCAGACGACGAGCTGCTGATCGTGGTCCGCGATCCCGGCACTGGCTTCGACGCGGCGGCCGTACCGGATCCGCTGGCCGGCGACAACATCCTCAAGGCCAGCGGCCGCGGCATCTTCCTCATCAATCAGCTGATGGACGAGGTCGCGTTTGGCGACGGCGGTCGCGAACTTCAGATGCGCAAGCGCATCGCCGCCACTTGATTCAGTCGCACGGCCATTCCTGAATCGCGAACGGCGATCTCGTATTGAGCCAGAGTGGCGCTGGCTGCCGTCCGCCCGGCACAGCAGGTGACGATGGATGTGACTGCACCCGAACCCAGTCACCGTTCTGGAATTGAAGGACCTTGAACAAGTGGAACGTGTCTGGGTCGGACGGAAAGACCCGGTAGCAACGACCGGCGAGCAACTGACCGGCACTTGACACCACCGTCTCCTGCCCTGCCGCTGCCGGCACGTAGACTCGCGACAGGCAGACCGCGGACAGCAACACTGCGCCCACGCTCAACAGCATTCTCATGGTCCCCTCCTACGGTTCGCGTCTGAGGTCCAGACTCGCACACGATCTTGGAGGTTGGACTTTTTCGGGTCAAGCGGTCGATACAGCCGATCGGTTCGTCCAGCGTCGACGCAAGGCTCGCACAATCCAGGTCGCAAAGACGAGCATCAGTACGACGCACACAATCACGACGACCGCAGCCGCGACCGGATACGCGAGAGCGAGAGACGCCAGTCCGATGACGAAGGCGTCCTCGGTCAAGCTGAGAGCCCAGTTCGAGAAGGGCTCGGGACTCGTGTTGGCCGCGGCGCGCGTTCCCGCTTTCGTCAGGTGAGTCCCTGCCGCCAGCGATCCGCCCATCAACGCGATCAGCCCCTGCATCGTCGGGCTCGCATCGCCAAGCGTTGTGACGGCGATCACCGCGCCGCCAATCGGCCGTATCACCGTGTGCACGGCGTCCCAGATCGAGTCGACCCACGGAATCTTGTCGGCGACGAACTCGATCACGTAGAGCGCGAGAGCAACGGCAATGACGATGTCGTTGTCGAAGGCCTGGAACTGCTCGGGGAGCGTGACCCACCCGTAACGTTTGGCGAGACCCAGGATCGCGACGGTGGCGTACAGATTGATGCCCGCCGCAAACGAGAAACCCATCGTGCGGCCGAGCGTCGCAAGGATTTCGACCATGTCTTTAGAGTAATACGTAAAAGCGAGGCTAAGGTGCCGAAGGCACCGGGGGTAAGGTGCCGAAAGGGCGATTAGCCCAGCATTGCCTGCACTTTGTCGCGAACCGTCGCGATGAGCCCGTCGCGATCCTCGTGCCGGAGCCCGGCGGTATCCACCGGCGCTCCAAACTGAACACGAACGTGTACCGGGCGAATGATGACGCTTCCCTTGCGCATCGCGTTGCGGGCGCCGCTAATCGCGACGGGCACGATGGGCACTTGTGCCTTCAACGCCATGATGAAGCCGCCCTTTTTGAACGGCAGCAGTGCGCCCGTGCGGCTGCGCGTGCCTTCCGGAAAAATCAGAAACGAGTTGCCGTCCTGCATAGCTTTCGCGGCCGCGTCGATGGCGGGAAGGCTCTGCTCGGGATTGCCGCGCTCGAGCGGAACGAAGCCGGCAAGATCGAACGCACGCGTGAGAATGGGCAGGCTGCGGAGTTCCGACTTATACAGAATGCGGAGGTGCGGAAACAGGCTGCGCAGCGAGTCGAAGAGAATTGGCGGTTCGACGTTGCTCGCATGGTTCACCGCGTAGACTGCGGCACGGCCGCGCTGAATGTGCTCGCCGCCTTCGACGGTGTAACGGATCCCGCTCAGAAACAGCCCGAGCCGGACGCCCAGGTTGCCGACGCGGTACAAGATCGCCGGACGGCCAACTGCGAGCGCGAACAGGACGAACGGCGTCCCGACAATCGCGACGTAAAGTGCAACGGCAGCGTAGGTGAGGATGGAGCGAACGGCGGCGACGAGCGTATCCACTGAGGATCAAAAAAAGGCCGGAAGCCTTGTGAGCTTCCGGCCCCGGACTAGGTTCCTCGAGCGAGCGGCCGTGTCAGGACGCCTTCGCGGCCCTGCGCGCTGGGATCCGCGTGGCAGCTGTTGCCTTCGCGGCCTTGGCGCGGGCGATCGAGCGGTTCTTCATGGTGAAGCACTTCTCGAGCGCACGGTCGACCTTCTCTTCCACTGCGTTGGTGATCTCGCGGGAGACCTCGGAGATCTCGGACACGACGAGAAACTTCGCGCGATCGAGCATGCGCTTCTCGCGGAAGGACAAGTTTTTCGAGCGCGCCAGGAAGGTCAGGCTCTTCAGCACTTCGACCACGTCGTAAATCGATCCCGTGCGCATCCGATCCGAGTTGTCCTTGAAGCGTCCTTTCCAATTCTGATGGTTGTCGATCTTGCCGTCGCCGAGCAACGCGAAGAGCCGCTCGATCTCTTCATCGCCGATCGCCCGTCGCAGCCCGACGCCATCGACATTGTCGACAGGAACGAGCACCGTGGTCTCGTTCGCAACCATTCGAAGGTGGTAAAAACCGCAGGTGGTGCCGAGGATAGTTTTGGTTTCGATGCCTTGCACGACGCCGAGTCCGTGATTTGGGTAAATGACCTTGTCACCAACCTGAAATGTCACATGTCCCCCACTGAGAGAAAGGTGCGTAGGATAGGTGTGCCGTGCGATAAGCAGCCCTGTCAGTATACCTAATGCGTACCGCGCTCGCAACGAAAAACAGCGGAAAACCGGCCACTTTTGACGTTTTTTGAACTCTAGTGGACATCCGTCCGGCCAGCTCTGCAGGAGCGTTTTCGCGGCGCTCCGCACGGCCTTCCCGCCTCGTACCGGAGTCGTGGTCGGCCTAAAGGACACCGCCGGAACGGTTTGCGGGCGGGCACCCGGCCGGCGACGCGGGGCGAGATCATATGATGATGTCGTGTTCCGGAGCTTGTTACTCGCCGGCCTGACCCTCCTGGCGCCCCAGACCCAGAAGCTGGCGCCCTTCGTCGCAACCCCGGAGGACGTCGTCGACCGGATGCTGTCATTGGCCGGCACCACCAAAAACGACGTCGTCTACGACCTGGGCAGCGGCGATGGCCGGATCCCCATTCGGGCGGCCGTTCGGTTCGGCGCCAAAGGGGTGGGTATCGAAATCGACCCGAAACTCGTCGAAATATCGCGCGCCAACGCCAAGGCGGCGGGCGTGGAGCACCTGGTGGAATTCCGGCTCCAAGACGCGATGGAAGCCGACGTCTCGCAAGCGACGGTCGTGACGCTCTACATCCTCAGTTCGGGAAACGCGAAGCTGCGACCGCTCCTCACCCGCCAACTTCGCCCTGGCGCGCGCATCATCTCGCACGCATTCAGCATGGGCTCGGCGTGGCCTCCCGACAAAACAGACCATTT
>Ga0075418_10003201_pt1 | contig 18666 bp, 14 predicted proteins | sample SoiMetdeltSBSDD2_FD_81776 | JGI IMG/M metagenome (GOLD analysis project Ga0075418, IMG submission 81776) | Bulk soil microbial communities from a Populus tree surrounding site in Tennessee, USA - Soil MetaG P. deltoides SBSDD2 | ecosystem: Environmental > Terrestrial > Soil > Tree plantation... | reverse complement strand
GTTCGGCTGCTGGCCAGCCGCGGACACGAAGTGTGGATTTATGACAACCTGTCCCGCGGCCATCGCGCCGCCGCGCCTGCGGGACGGCTCATTACCGGCGACCTGGCCGACCAGACCCACATCTTGCGCGTTCTCCAAACCAACGGCATCGAAGCGGTGATGCACTTTGCAGCACTGGCGCTGGTCGGAGAGTCGGTCACCGACCCGGCTCTGTACTACGGCAACAATGTCGTCGGCAGCTATCAGCTTCTGGAAGCGATCCGCAAGGCGGGCGTGCAGCGGCTGGTTTTTTCGAGCACCACAGCGACTTACGGCACTCCGGAGAAAATGCCGATTGCCGAGACGACGACGCAGGCTCCGATCAACCCCTACGGCTTTTCCAAGCTAGCCGTGGAGCGGATGCTCGACGACTATGCCGAGGCGTACGGACTGAGCTTTGCAGCCCTGCGGTACTTCAACGCGGCCGGGGCGTCTGCTGACGGCTCGATCGGCGAAGACCACACACCCGAGTCGCACTTGATACCGATCGTGCTCCAGGTGGCGCTGGGCCAGCGCGCGTCGATCGCCATATTTGGCGACGATTATCCGACGCCCGACGGGACGTGCATCCGCGACTACGTCCACGTCGAAGACCTCGCGGACGCGCATCTACTGGCGCTTGAGCGCCTGGGACCGGGCCGTCGACTGAAGCTCAACCTGGGGACCGGTAAGGGCTACAGCGTGCGCGAAGTGATCGACGCCTGCCGGCGGATCACCGGCAATTCCATCCCGGCCGTGGTCGGCCCGCGGCGGCCGGGGGACCCGCCGGAGCTGGTGGCGGACAGCTCGCTCGCGCGGCAAACGCTCGGCTGGACGCCCAAGTACAACACCATCGAGTCGATTGTCGAAACCGCCTGGCGCTGGCATCAGAGTCATCCCAAGGGTTATGGCGACTGATGTAGAACGGAATTCATTCCGTTCATCCAATGTCAGATTCGCACCTTAGGAACGGATTGAAATCCGTTCTACGCATGCAGGACATCATCGTTGAAAAGCCGTACGAGTTCATCCCGCCGTATCGCAGTACGCTATGGTCGAGTCTCTTTCGGGTTCTCGGCTTCCCCGCTTGGCGACTGCGAAGGGTGGACGGGGTCGAGTCGCACGAAATTCGCCACCTCGATCGCTTCCAGGCATCGCTGGCGGCGGGCCACGGCATCCTGCTCACGCCCAACCACCCCCGCACGGCCGACCCGGTGGCGATGGGGCTCTTGGCCACGGCGGCCCCTTGCTTCATGTGGGCCATGGCGAGTTGGCACCTGTTCCAGCAGGGCTGGTTGACCGCGTGGATCATGCGCCGGCTGGGTGGCTTCAGCGTCAACCGCGAAGGAGTCGATCGACAGGCAATCTCGACCGCCGTCGATCTGCTCAGCGAGGCCCAGCGTCCGCTGTTCATCTTTCCCGAAGGGGCCACCAGCCGAATCAACGACAAACTCCAGGCGCTCCTCGACGGCGTCGCCTTTATCGCCCGCGCCGCCGCCAAGAAGCGGGCCAAGCTGTCGCCGCCCGGAAAGGTCGTCGTACACCCGATCGCCGTCAAGTACTTTTTCCGCGGCGACGTCCGCCGCGTGTGCGACGAAGTGCTGACCGACATCGAACAGCGTCTCTCCTGGCAGCCGCAGCGCGACCTGGCGCTATTGGCGCGGATCGTCAAGGTCGGGCAGGCGCTCTTGAGCCTCAAGGAGCTGGAATACTTCGGCCAGACGGAGAGCGGGTCCTTCGGCGAGCGGCTGCAAAAGCTGATGGACCGGCTGCTCGGCCCGATCGAGGAACAGTGGTTCGGCAAGGCCCAAAGCGGGCCGGTGGTGCCGCGGGTACGCAATCTGCGCGCGAAAATTCTTCCCGATATGGTCGCGGGCCGGGTCGATGACGCCGAGCGCGCCTCCCGCTGGCGGCAACTGGCTGACATTTATCTCGCTCAGCAACTGTCCTGTTATCCGCCCGATTATCTGGCCAATCACCCGAGCGTCGATCGGGTTCTCGAGATCGTCGAGAAATTTGAGGAAGACCTGTTCGACAAGGCGCGCGTCCACCGCGGGCGCAAAGTCGTGCTGGAAGTGGGGGAGGCAATCGAGGTCTCTCCCGAGCGCGACCGCAGCGCGACGATCGATCCGCTGATGACTGCCATCGAAGCGTCGCTGCAACGCATGCTCGACCGACTGGCGTCGGAGTCGCCGCGGCTGGAAGGCTAACAGGCTTAGCGAACTTGCGGGCGCGCCTGCGGAGCACCTGGAGGAACGCGGGGTACTGGCTGAGCGGCTTGTCGGGGCGGAGGAATTTGAGCGGACTGGACTGGCGCGACGCGAAGCGAAATGTCGTCGATCATCCAGCCGCCGTCCACGCGCATGAAAACAAGTGCGAACTGGACCGCCTGCGGCCGCGTTGGAAACTGGCCGACGAGCTGAAGTCGTCCCGGAGCGATTTCGCTCGGCGGGCTGGTGAGCTGCGGCTCGATCACCAGAATGGGGCTTAAATCGAGTTTCTGCTGGCGCAGATTGGCAAACGTCGCAGCCAGGTCGGCGGCTGATTGCCGTCGGCGAAAGCTTTCGGAAGCCAGATCGCGGAGGACGGTGTAGTTGCCGGTCAAGTTTCCATGATTCACGAGCGTCAGCGTGTTGCGAATCAGCATGAGCTGTGCCGACGCGTCGGGAAGCGAGGACTCCTCCCGAAAATCCGCTGGCTGGCCGCGGGCCGGCAGAGGCGCCAGGCCGACCACAACCAAGACCGTAACCAGCATCGTTCTCAGCGTGTTTCGCATCTCGCCTCCTTTCGAGAGACCAGTTACCAGGCGAAGGTGAAGCCCGCTCGGCCGCCGCCGGTTCCGCTCCCGCCCATGCCGACGGCGCCGCCGCCATTCAAGAACAAGTTGCCCGCAACGCGTGCCGACCCGCCGAAGGCCATCGCGCTCTGGCCGTCGAAGCCCCCCCAGTTCACCGACACGGCGTAGTTCGTGTCTTCGGGAAGCACGTTGGGAATGCCCGACAGGGCCATCGCCATCGCCACCCCTTCGGTCGCCTTGTCCAGGTCGATGCGGAGTGATTGGATGTCCCCGCGGAGCGAATAAATGTCCCCCGCCGAGGCAATGCCGAGCAGCGCCGGATCCGTGGCAGCGAGGTTCCCCTCGGCGTCGGTGGTCACGACCTGCACCGGCCCGGTCTGGGCCGCGGCACTGGCCGTCGAAGTGATCCCGGACGCGGTGTAGGTATTGTCCGTCGTGCCCAGGGCGATTTGATTAGTGCGGGTTGTGGCTGCGCCAGCGCCAATGGCTGTTGAATTGGCGAAACCGGCATCGGCGGACAGGCCCAGGGCGGTCGCGCTGGGCCCGCTGGCGGTGGCGGACTGGCCGACGGCCGTCGAGAAGAGACCGCTGGCCGAGGTGTCAAATCCCAGCGCCGTACCGCCCACTCCGCTGGCGCTCGACAGCGCACCGAGAGCGGTCGTGCCGCCGGAGCTGGCATTGGCGCCGACGCCGATCGCCGTCGCCTGAAAGAAGCTGGCCGAGGCATTCACGCCGAAAGCCGAGGACGAGATGGCGGTGGCGCTGGCGCCCTCGCCGACGGCCGTCGCGAAGTGGTCGCTGGCGGAGGCGCCATGTCCGACTGCCGTTGAGCCCTCTCCATTGGCGAGCGAACCTCGGCCGACCGCCGTCGCTGACAGTCCCGTCGCTTCCGCGTCGTGGCCCAAGGCGGTCGAACCGACCCCGGTAGCGGACGCGAAGTATCCCATCGTGGTCGCATGTTGCGCCGTGGCGCTGGAGGACACGCCAATCGCGGTCGAGGCGGAACCGCTGGCGTCCGCGGACAGCCCCATCGCCGTTGCCAAATCGCCGGTGGCCGTAGCAACGCGTCCGATCGCGGTCGAGCCAAAGCCGCTGGCCACCGACTCATGGCCCAGCGCGGTCGTCTGATCGTCGGTGGCCTGCGCGTTCGTGCCGACAGCCGTGGAGGTCCCCGTCGAGGCCACGGCCCCATCGGCGTCCCCGGTAACGAAGTTCGTTCCGAGAAACTGGCCGCGGGCAGCGCCGGGCGCCAGCAGCCAGCCGCAGGTCAACACCAGAGCGAGTGCAGCCAGGCGGACGGCACGGTTAGGCGGTGGGGGGAATGAGTTCTTGGTCATCTTCGGTCTCCTTCCATCAATCAGGCAAAGCCGCGGCCGGTGCTGGCTCCTCGACGTAGTCGGTGACGTAACCGTCGGCAGTGGCCGCTCGAACTGAGGCCGCGGCAAAGAGGACAGCCGCGGCAATCGGCCAGAGAGATTTCGACATCGCACGTTCCTTGTGCCCTAGCGGCGGCGCGCATTGGCAGCGCCGGCCGAAAGCGTCCATACACTAGCGATATGCGCGCAGTCGCGTGCTGTGACAGCCTGGGCAAGAGAATTCGCGCCGCCAGCCACGGCCAAGGGGGGAGAAGGTGCTAGCGGTCCGGGTCGTCCCGGACCAGGGCCAAAAGCTCGAGATCGGCAAGCTCTTCGTCGATGGAGTCGGTCGTCGGATCGCGGAGAGTCTTGGCGACCTCCTGGATGAGCACCGCCTTGAAGAGCGACCGCGCCCGGCAAAGCATCTGGCGAAAGGCGGCCGCGGAAACGCACCTGCCAAGCCGCTGGCCGGCAACGCGGGCCCGCTCCTGCGAATCCGCCTCGGGGAGTTCGCGTGCAATCTCCAGCGCGACTTCATACCCGCAGGACGGATGTTCCCGAACGTGCCGCTCGATGCCGCGCAGGGCCCGCTCGAGGAGGCAGGCCCGCCACTGCTCGCGCCACTGGTCGTCGGCAGCCGATTCGTCGCTGGCGGCCTCTTCGGCACTGATGCCGTCCGCCTGGCAGCGGTGTGCGGACTTTCTCAGATGCGCGAGAGCGGCCCGCCGCACGGAGACTTTCAAATAATCGCGGAAGCGGCCGCGATCAGGGGTGGCGGCCGTCAAGCCGCGCTGGAGAAAGTGCAGCAAGAAATCTTGCGAGACGTCGTCGGCGTCGTTCGGCTCCTGGAGCAAGGCCAGCAGGTACGCGCGGATGGCCGGGCTGTAGCGCAGCACGAACTGCGCGGGGTCCTTGATCTGCGACCAGCGGGTGCTGATCTCGTCGATGGCCGGCGAACCGGCTGCTTGCCGCCGCTGGCGGAAATGCACCGTCGTCACTTGAGGAGCGCCTCCCGCGGATTGGTCGCGGCGATGGCCTCGCGCCAGCTCCACATGAGCAGCTTTTTGTCCGCCGTGCCCGACAGCAGCCACTGGTCGCGCCCCAAAAAGAGGAGCGTGCGGACCTCCTGTCCTGCGGCCAGCGGCCGGTCGCTCCGGGGAAGGCCCGTGGCATTGTCCCAGACTAAAAGGCCGTCATTGCCAGCCGTAATCAACCAGCGGCCGTCGCGCGACCAGGTCAGGTGCGTGATCGGCGACTGGTGAGCATCGGCCAGTATCCGCTGCTCCCACGTCTCCATGTCCCACAGCACCACGCGCAAGTCGCCGGCCGCCGCCAGCAGGCGATTGTTCGGGGAGAACTCCAGGCAATGGCCAAAGACGCTGTTTTGCCGCTTTGGCTCGGGCATGTGCAGCGTTCGCAGGTGTCCGCCCGATGTTACCTCCAGCACGCAGATATTTCCGCGAACATCGAATGTCGCGAGCGTCCCGCCATCCGGCGAGAACGCCACACATCCGATGGCGAGACGGTAAGGGTTTTCAAAAACATGCGTCTTCTCGATCTCCCATTTGCCGTCATTCCGCTGAAAACGGTGCAGCCACACGCGGCCATGCTGTCCTTCGCCGCGGTCTTCGCCGACCGCCAGGTACCGTCCGCCGGATGAAACGGCGACGCTGGCGGCCTGGCCTTCGAGCTGCTGCAGCCGCTCGTAACGCCCGGTGGGAATGTCGTGTACCTGCACCAGATTGCCAAATGCCGTCACGACGTGCGAATCGGGAGTGAAGGCCACGCAGCGGACTTGCGCCCCTTTTTCGGGACCCTCCAGCCAGCGGGTGCGTTCATCTTCTTCCAAATCCCACACGAGTGCCGTCCCCGCCCCTAGGGCACATGCCAGGTAGCGCCCCGTGGGCGAGACGGCGGCCATTTGCAATTCGCCGTGCAAGCGCCGCGTCCCCGGACGCCAGGCCAGCCCGAGTGCCGACGGGTCGGGCGGCCCTGATGGCGGAGTGGCCAGCGAGGAATTGACCATCGGCATTTGTCGCGCATTGGCGTTCGTCTTACTGAACCACGCGGACGAGGCAGCGATCATTGCCGCCAGGAGTACAGCCGCCAGTGCCGCCGCGCCCAGCTTCGCCGGCCAGCGCCGCCAGACAGCAGACTGCGCCGGGCTCGAACCGGCAACATCCGTCTCAATCGCTTTCACGACGTGCTGCACATCGCTGGGGCAGTCACAGCGCTCGATCGGCTGGCCGACGAGCAACCGCTCAAGGTCGAATTGCAGTTCAGCGGCCGAACGGTAACGGTCGCGCGGCGACTTGGCCAGCGCGCGGCGGACAATGGCCGTGCAGCCCTCCGGCAGTTCGGGCACAAACGCGCGCGGGTCGGGAATCGGCGAAGCGCAATGCTGAAACATCACCTTCAGCGGGTGATCGGCGACAAAGGGGGGCCGGCCCGTCAGCAGCATGAACCAACTGGCCCCCAGGGAATACAGGTCGCTCTGCGGCTGCGCTTCCCCCTCGCATTGCTCGGGGCTCATGTAATCCGCGGTGCCGAGCACGAGAGTCGTCGAGGATGCCGTCGTCGTGCCGCGGATCGCACGCGAAATACCGAAGTCGGAGATCTTGACTGGGAATGTTGCCACGTCGAGCTGCTCACCGCTTTCACCACCGGCACTCGCTTGATTTTGTCCGGCGATGAGCAGGTTGGAGGGCTTGATGTCGCGATGCACAAGACCGGCGGCATGTGCGGCGGAAAGTCCAGCACAGGCCTGGATGGCGATATTCGTCGCCATTTGCCAAGGGAGCTTGCCACGGCGCTTGAGCAAGTCGGCGACGCTCCCCGCCGGCAATAGCTCCATGACGAGAAAATCAATCTCTCCCGCGGAGGCAACATCGAACACCGTCACCACCTGCGGATGGCTGAGGCGTGCCGCGGCACGGGCCTCTTCGAGCAATCGCTCGCGACGCTCTTTGGTGTTGGAGTCGCCGGGGAGGGTTTTGAGGGCGACGCGGCGATCGAGGACGGTATCCTCCGCCTCGAAGACGACGCTCATGCCGCCGCCCAAGGGGCCGATGAGCCGATAGCGGCCGACCATGTCTCCCGGCACCAGCGGCGATGCAACCATCCGTGGCCTCCCTGCGAGCGGCCCAAAGGAACCACCGGCCAGCGCCAACCCTCCTGGCCGAGGGGGTCATTGTAATCGATCGAGGTAAAAAGGCGTTACTCCTCCATCGCGCCTTTCATTGCAGGACGACGAGCGGCCGGCCTGTGACTACTGGCGATTGACTGTTGGCACTAGGGCGGCCTCCCCAGCCCGCCGCCCGGTGTGGTATATTTCACGCCCCACTCGCTGGAATTGAATTCCCCTCCTCCGCATGAGCACGACGCGTTCTTTGGCACCCATCGCGGCACTGCCTGCCTCCGTCCCTTTGGCAATGCCGATTCCCCCTTGGCCGCTGCCCGCGAATGCTCCATCCGGTCTGCTGCCGCGGCTAACCGGCGTTCAAATGCTGTCCGTCGGCGCGTTTGCCCCGCCCCAGGTCGTCCCCAATGAGGACCTGGCCCATCTCGGCTGCGACCCGCAGTGGATCATCCAGCGGACCGGCATTCGCGAGCGGCGGAAGGCGGCCGACGGCGTTGCCACCAGCGACCTGGCCGCCGAGGCCGCCCGGCGATGCCTGGCCGCGGCCGGCGTCAGCGCGGCGGAGGTCGATTTGATCGTGCTGGCCACGATGACCCCCGACAGTGCGACCCCCAGCACCGCTTGTCGCGTGCAGGCACTGATCGGGGCCGCCTGCCCGGCGATGGATTTAAATGCCGCCTGCTCGGGGTTCATGTATGCTCTGGCGACCGGGATGCAGTTCGTGAAGACCGGTTGTGCCCGCCGCGTGCTGGTAATCGGGGCGGAAGTGATGACGCGGCAGGTCAATCCGGCCGACGTGAAGACGTATCCTCTGTTTGGCGACGGCGCAGGGGCGGCTCTCCTTGGCGCCGGCGGGGACGATCAAGGTTTTTTGTCATACTCGCTAGGTGCTGACGGCAGAGGCGGATGCATGCTGGAAGTCCCCGCTGGCGGCTCCCGCGAGCCGCTGACTGCCGCGGGGCTGGCGGCAGGCCGGCAATACATGACGATGGAAGGCCGAGCCGTCTTCAAGTGGGCGGTGCGGCTTTTAAGCGAATCGGTGACCGCGGTCTTGTCGGCCGCCGCGCTGGCCCCGGCAGACATTGACTATTTCGTTTTGCACCAGGCCAACCGACGGATCCTCGATGCGGCCGCGGCCAACCTGGGATTCGATCCCGCGCGCGTCGTCATGAACCTCGATCGATACGGCAATACGTCGGCCGCGAGCATTCCACTAGTACTGGACGAACTGCGCGAGGCAGGCCGGCTTCAGCGCGGTCAGAAGCTGCTGTTGTGCGGCTTTGGCGCGGGACTGACATGGGGCACGGGAATTTTTCAACTCTAGCAATTAGTCCAAGGTCCAAAGTCCAAGGTCCAAAGTCTTCTGACTCCGATTTTGGACCTTGGACCTTGGACTTTGGACTCCAATGAAAACCCTTCGACTTCCCCCCCGTTCGAAAGTCCCCGCCGCCGACACGTGGGATCTGTCGAGTCTCTGCGAGAGCGACGAGCAGTGGGAAAAGTTGTTCGCCAGGCTCGACAAGCTGATCCCCGGCTACGAAAAATTCCGTGGTAAGCTGGGGGACGGCGCCCAGACGCTCGCCGAGTGCCTTCAGTTCGATTACGACTTCGAGCGGCTTGCGGAGCGAGTCGGCGGCTATGCTCACCTGAAGATGACGGAGGATCAGGCCGACAGCAAATATCAGGGGATGGTTGCCCGATTGCAAAACCTCTCCACGCGGGCCAGTCAGGCGTCGAGCTATGTCCGCCCCGAGATTCTCTCGCTCCCGGGGCAGAAACTGACTGCGTATCTGGATGCCGTGGAGTTGAAGCCGTATCGCTTGACGCTTCAGCGGCTGATCCGCTACAAACCCCATACGCTCAGCGCCCGCGAAGAAGAAATCATTGCCATGCAAGGCGAAATGGCCGGGGCAGCCAGCAAGGCGTTCCGCCAACTTCTCGATGCCGACATGAAATTCGGCTTCGTAAAGAACGAAAAGGGGCAGCAGGTCGAGCTATCCAACGCGACGTTTTCCAAGTTGCTCGTGTCGCCGAGCCGCGGCGTCCGCAAGAAGGCATTCCACCAGTACTACACCCAATTCACCGGCCACGAGAACACGCTCGCGGCGACACTGGCCGGCTCGATCCACAAGGACGTCTACTACGCCAAGGTCCGCGGATACAAGTCAGCCCTGGAGGCGGCACTGTTCCCCGACAATGTTCCGCAATCGGTGTACGACAACCTGATCGCGACGGTGCGGAAGCATCTGCCGACGGTGCATCGGTATTACGACGTTCGCCGGCGGAAGATGAAGCTCAAGGACGTTCATCACTACGACACGTACGTGCCGATTCTCTCCGACCTGGAAATCAAGCGGACCTGGAAGCAGGCGGTGGAACTGGTCATTGAGGCCCTCGCCCCGCTGGGCACGCAATACTGCTCGACGCTGGAAAAAGGGCTCCTCGCCCGCTGGTGCGACCGCTACCCCAACCAGGGGAAGAGCAGCGGCGCTTTCTCCAGCGGCACTTACGACGGGCTGCCGTACATCCTGATGAACTACAACGTCGATGTGTTCAACGACGTCTTTACGCTGGCCCACGAGGCGGGGCACAGCATGCACACCTGGCATTCGGCGAAGAAGCAGCCCTACCAGTACTACGACTACGTGATTTTCGTAGCGGAAGTCGCCAGCACATTCAACGAGGAGCTGCTCAGCCATCACCTGCTGAAAAAAGCTCGCGACGACCGCCAGCGGGCCTACCTCATCAACCGCGAACTGGACGACATCCGTTCCACGCTCGTGCGGCAGACGATGTTTGCCGAGTTCGAGAAGACCACGCACGCGATGGCCGAGGCCGGCGAGCCGCTGACCGTGCAGACGATGAAGGACGCTTATCGCAAACTGCTGGAGGCGTATTTCGGTCCGGACTTCGCGCTCGACGGTGAAATGTCGCTGGAATGCTTCCGCATCCCACACTTCTACCGGGCCTTCTACGTCTACAAGTATGCAACCGGCCTGTCGGCTGCGATTGCACTGTCGCAACGGGTCTTGAGCGGCGGCCCTCGTGAACTGAAGGATTACCTCAGTTTCCTTTCCGGCGGCTGCTCGAAAGACCCGCTGGATTTGTTGCGTGACGCCGGCGTGGATATGGAGAAGCCGGAGCCGGTCGAGACGGCACTGACGCATTTTGGAAAGCTGGTGGAGGAAATGGACGAATTGATTTGACCGGCGAACAGCTTGAGCACGCATCTTGACTCGACCTGGCGACTTTGCATAAATAGTTTTTGATCCATGTCGCGCTTGCCCGATAACCGGATGAGGGACAAGTCATGCTCACCATTGATCATCTCGCTCGCGGCGACCGCGGCCACACCCGCCGCTCGTTTCTCCAGGTCGGGACGTTTGCCCTCGGAGGTTTGACGCTGGCCGAATTGCTGCGGCAGCAGACCCTTGCCGATTCCGCCGCGCCGAAGCCCAAGTCCGCTCTCCTCATCCATCTCAGTGGCGGGCCGTCGCACCTGGACATGTACGACATGAAGCCGGACGCGCCGTCCGAGTATTGCGGCGAATTCAGTCCCATCGCGACGAACGTGCCGGGGATGGAAATCTGCGAGTTAATGCCACTCCAGGCCAAGATTGCCGACAAGTTTGCCATCCTCCGCGGAGCGCAGATCGCCAACTTGCACACCGGGAACATGTTCTACAGCGGTTTTCCGTGGCAAGAGAATCCGCGGGCTTTCGCGCCGGGAGAAGCGCGCCGGCCGGCAGTCGGTTGCGTCGTCAGTCGCCTCCGGCCGGGGGCCAAGGACATTCCGCCGTACGTCAGCATCGAGAACCACCACGACTGGGAGCGGGCGTATTACGCCGGCATCGAGCACGAGCCCGTCCGCGTCGGCAGCGGGGGTCCGCGGGAAGCAATCGACAACATGGGCCGCCACCAGTCGCTGACCGCGCTGCGGCTGGTGGATCGCCAGTGCCTGCTCAAGGACCTGGAAACAGTCCGCCGCGACCTCGAGCAGCAAAGGACCTTCGCGGGCATGGACGGCTTTCGGCAGAAGGCCCTCGACATGGTCACTACCACGCGCGTGCGCGAGGCGTTCGATCTGGAAAAAGAATCGGCCGAGACCCGCGAGCGATACGGCCAGGGGCCGTTCCGCCACGGCCCGCATCCCGGCCGCTCGCTGCTTCTGGCCCGGCGGCTGCTCGAAGCGGGGGTCTCGGTCGTAACCGTCGGCATTCACAACTGGGATACGCACGCCAGCAACTTTACGACGCTGCGCGAGCAATTGCCGGTGCTCGACAAGGCGCTGTTCGCACTCCTGAGCGACCTCTCGGACCGCCGCCTGCTTGATGATGTTGTGATCGTGATGGGGGGCGAATTCGGCCGCACGCCACGGATCGGCGACCAGACGCCCGACGGGCGCGGGCACTGGCCAGACGCCGGTTTTCTGTGGATGGCTGGGGGCGGACTCAAGACCGGACAGATCCTCGGCGCCACAGACGCGCGGGGCGAGGCGGTCGTGGGGAGCCCGATCGGAATGAAGTCCGTCCTGGCGACCGTCTACAAGCAGCTCGGCATCGACCCGGCGATCACGCTCCTCGATCATAACGGCCGGCCACAATACATTCTCGACGAGCGCGAGCCAATTGGCCCGCTGCTGTAAAGCCACGCGGGGAACGCGATTCTCGAAGGCCGCCCAGAAGGCGACAGGCTGTCGCTTCTCGGTCAAATCTGACGCCCCTGGGGTGGTTGGCTCCTAGCTGCTGAGAGTCGCGAGTATGGGAATTGGCCGCCCATTCCGCATTTCGTGCGGCAAACAGCCGTTCGTCACCGCGACACCATAGTTGGCACGAATATTGCCAATGAGTTTAGTCACCGGCAGACCATTACTTTCAGCAAAGTGAAACTGAGCCTAACCGTTCAGAATCACCATGTTGAAGTTATGATCTGCCGCTTTTCGTTTCTTGAGGAGGTGGTGCCACGAGCGGAGGTGTGTCATGCGCTGGCAAGGTAGGGAGGCGAGCGGCAATGTCGAAGATCGCCGCAGCGCGACAGGGCGGGGCATGGCGATCGGAGGCGGTGGCGGGCTGACGCTATTGATCCTTTTGCTGATAGGGATGTTCTTCGGCATCAACCCGCTGCAGTTGATCCAAATTGCGCAGCAGCAGCCAAATGTCCCACGTGGAGGTGTGCAGGCGCCGGCCGACGAAGCCGAAGAGGAACTCAAGCAATTCGTTTCCGTCGTACTTCGCGATACGGAGGACGTGTGGGAGCGAATTTTTCGCGAGCAGGGCCGCAGCTACGAAAAACCGCGACTGGTGCTGTTCTCGGGCCAGGTGGAATCGGCCTGCGGCTATGGGGCGTCCGCCTCCGGGCCGTTTTACTGTCCGAGCGACGAGCGGATCTACATCGACTTGAATTTTTACGACCAGCTCCAGCGCCGCTTCCGCGCGCCGGGCGATTTTGCGCAGGCCTACATTATCGCTCACGAAGTAGGACATCACGTGCAAAACCAGCTAGGCATTGCCGACCGCGTGCGTCGGTTGCAGCAGGGAGTCGGCGAGGAAGAGGCCAATGACCTTTCCGTGCGACTGGAATTGCAGGCGGACTTCTTCGCGGGCGTGTGGGCTCACCACGCCGAAAAGAGCTGGCAAATCCTGGAGCCCGGGGACGTCGAGGAAGCGCTGCGGGCGGCCAGCGCCATCGGCGACGACCGACTGCAAATGGAACAACAAGGGTATGTCGTCCCGGACTCCTTCACCCATGGCACTTCCGAGCAGCGCGTCCGCTGGTTCCGGCGCGGCTTGCAGACGGGCGACATGTCTCAAGGCGACACGTTCAACGCCGAGCGGCTTTGACGAAGAGATACTTCGGATACGAAATTCAGCCCGCGAGTGACTCTATAGCGAAAGTGCGCGACAAAGGAATGCCAGCCGCGCCGGTTCTTCCGCGCGTGACGGCGTGGGCCGCGGAAAACGGCCCGAACTGGGGGGGAGTGGTCCCCAAAGAGCGAGCGACTCGCGCGGTGGCAACGTAGCTTTGAGTAGCCTCGCCTGTGACGCGCGCTATTCTGCGCGCTTCATGTCCCACGCCACAAGGAACCGTCAATGTCTTCTTCTCTTTCCAAGGTTCAGGGACCGCCGCTCAGGAAAACGGAGGATTGGGTCAAATTCGACGCGACGTATGACACCGAAAAAAAGCAGGTCGGCACTGTGCTGGTGAGAATCGCTGCACTACTGGCTTTGCTTGCGGTCGCGACCGCCGTCATTACGCCGCCACTGCTGTTCTTGCTGCCCGCCTGGAAGGCCGTGCTCCTGACGTTCGGCGTGGTGCTCGTCTATTTAGGGTTATCGTTCCTCATCCGGCCACAAGTGGACCGCGACACGCTCGATTGGCGGCCCGGTTCCTTGACCGCCGGGCCGGCAGCCAACCTCAATCGTCTGCTTGCCATCGCACACTGGATCCTGGCTCCGGGTCGGTTCGCGGCAGAGACGCTACTGGATATCTGCGTCCTGGCCGGCGTGGCCAAGGGAACGCAGACCAGCGGCGATGAGCCCGCACCCGCCACCGCCACCCCGAACGGCAGCGCGCCGCAGCCCTCGCCGTACTCGCGGGTATCGCACTGAAATTCGTAGCAGGTTTCCTAGCGCGACGGACTTCTGGCGGACTGCACCAGGGGCACGTGCGGCGCGGGCAGCCAGTGCTCTGTTTGCCCCGCTGGCTCGCCGCCTACCAGCGACTTCTGCCACTGCACGCTGGCCATCAGGCAGTTGATCCCACTGCCGATGCCCAACAGTGCCACGCGATCGCGGCTGCTGACGAAGCCGCTTTCGGCCGCCAGCGCGAGCGTCACCGGCAGTGCCGCTGAGCCTGTGTTTCCCAGCCAGGGAAACGTCGAGTAGTCCCGCTCCAGCGACAGGCCTAGCGACTGGAGCATCAAATTGCGATGCGCAGCGCCGACCTGGTGGCAGATCGTCTTGTCGATCGAGTTGGCACCCCTTGCTGCGGCGTTCTCTCCACCAGCCGACCAGCCGCTCTGGTTCAAGAACTTTGCGAACGTCGCCGCACCAGTCGCGATTCCTTCTTGCAGCAGTTGCTCCGAATCAGTCTGCATGAGAACCGCCGATCCGCCGCCATCGGCTTCGTGTCCCCCCTGGCACAGGTCGTGATGATGCGTGTGAGCCCGCGCGACCACCGAAGTGAGCTGGTTGCCGCTGCGGCTGATTTCCTTGTGCACCAGCAGCATGGCGGCGGAGGCGGACCCGATCGTTAGCGAGGCGAACGCCGGCTTGACCGTTTTTCGCGTCAGCGTGGTGTCGCGGTTGAGCGCGTCGATCGTGCTCTCCAGGAGCTGGCGGCTGTCCTCAGTGCCGACGACGAGACCGGCGCGGATTTGTCCCAGCTCGATCATGTTGGCCACCTGTACCAGGCCATTCAAAAGGCCCAGGCAGGCATTCGACACGTCGTAAATCAGGCAATCTTCGCTTAGCTCCAGCCGGTCGTGAACGCTGCACGCCGTCGCCGGCTCGAGATAGTCGCGGCAGACAGAGCCATGAACGAGCGCGCCGATCAGTTGCGCGTCGATTCCCGCGACAGCGATAGCCCGAGCGCCGCTGACGACGCTCTGCTCGCTGGGACGCATGCCGCGTGGCCAGAGCCGGCGCTGGCGGATGCCGCTCATCAGTTCCAGGCGACCGTGCGGCAGCTTGAGGCGGTCGTAAAGCGGCACCAGGCGGTCTTCGATTTCCTCGCTGGTGAGGATCTCGCTGGGGAGCGCGTATCCGAGCGCTTCGAGGCAGACGTTTTGATAGCGCATGCTTCAAGCGTAGCGGCCGGGGCGCCAGCGGTAAACGGGCGTCAATCCGAAGGATACGGCGCCGCTTCCCCTTTGATCTCCGAGAGCGCATTGCAGGCGGCCCGCTGCTCGGATTCTTTCTTGTTGCGGCCCCAGGCGGGTTGGTAGCGGATCTTGCCCACCTGGGCCGCCATCTTGAAGCACTTGCTGTGATCGGGCCCCTTTTCATCCAGCAGGTGATAAGTCGGCGTGCTGGCGAATTCGCGCTGGGCGAGCTGTTGGAGCAGCGATTTGTAATTGCCGCCGAGTTCGCCGGCGGCCGCCAGCTCTACTTCTGGACCGATAAAGTTGTTGATGAACTGCCGCGCCGCCCGATCGCCGCCGTCGAGGTAGATGGCGGCCACCAGCGATTCGAACACGTCGGCCAGCAGCGACGGCGGGATGCTGGGATGGGTCGTCATTCCTTTGCCCAGAATCAAGAATTCCTGGAGGCCCAGAGCCTCGCTGACCTTGGCACACGTCTGGCGGCTGACGACGACGCTTTTGATCTTCGTCAGATCCCCTTCCAGGTACTGGGGGAACTGGGTGAAAAGCTGCTCGCAGACGACGAATCCCAGGATGGCATCCCCCAGGAACTCCAGCCGCTCGTTGGATGCCAACCGGTGTTCCGCTCCGGAAGCATGGGTGAGGGCCGACTTAAGGATCGCTTTGTCCTTGAACGTGTAACCCAAGCGCCGCTGGCAGCGCGCAAGGATGTCCTCTTCTTCCGCGGGCAGGGGCGGATCGAATGGCGGCGACTGCGGATGGGACTCGACGACCTCTTGTGACATTAAAATCAACCTCTGCCGCAACCCTACCTGTCGGGATATGATTTGTCAACGCGATCCAAGCCCACATGCGCGTCGTCATCTGCTATCCCATTGAAGAGCGCCACTACCGGCAAATTGTCGCCTCCTGTCCGCCGGGAACGGAGGTGATCGATGCCGGCCAGCAGCGCATCGCTGCCGAGATTCTCGAGGCCGACGTCTTCTGCGGACATGCCAAAGTGCCCATGCCGTGGGCCCAGGTCGTGCGCCGCGGCCGGCTAGCGTGGATTCAGTCTTCCGCCGCAGGTCTGGATCATTGCCTGGTCCCCGAGGTCATCGCCTCCGACGTCGTGGTGACCAGCGCCTCCGGATTGTTTGCCGACCAGGTCGCCGAGCAGATGCTGGCGCTCCTTTTGGGCCTGTTGCGCGGGCTGCCAGTTTTCTTCCGCGCCATGCAGAAGCGCGAATTCATCCGCCGGCCGACGCGCGATCTGCACCGGGCCACCGTCGGCATTGTCGGCCTGGGAGGCAACGGCACTCGCATTGCCCAGGTGCTGCGTCCCTTCAAGACCCGGATCATCGCCACCGACATGTTCACGGACGAGGTCCCCGACTGCGTGGACGAGCTGCGGCACGCGGATCAACTCGACTGGCTGCTGGCGGCGGCCGATGTGGTCATCCTTACGGTGCCGCTAAACGCACAGACACAAGGGATGATGGCCGCGCCGCAGTTTTCGCGGATGAAACCTGGCTCGATTCTGATCAACGTTGCCCGCGGTCCAGTCGTCAATGAAGCCGACCTGGTTACAGCTCTTCAGTCGGGCCATCTGGGCGGCGCCGGGCTGGATGTGACCGAGACCGAGCCGCTGCCTCAGACCAGCCCGCTGTGGGATATGCCCAACGTGATCATCACGCCGCACGTCGGCGCGCAGTCACGCTGGCGGGCCGACGACACGACGAATCTTGTCTGCGAGAACCTGCGGCGGTACTTCGCCGGCAACAGGCTGCTGAACGTCGTCGATAAGCGGCTGGGGTATCCGACTCCGCAGGCCAGGCGGGGGGAGTGACGGCCAAAGCTCGAATTGCGACGCGGTTATCCGTTTGGCAATTCCCACTCAATCCCCTCCGGCCCTGCATTGATGACCATCGTCTCGCCGATCATCTCCATCTGACCTCCGCAAGCGTGAATGTGACCGCACACCACCAGCTTGGGCTGGCAGCGCTCGATCGCCTGACGAACGGCACTGCTCCCCAGGCTTTTGCCGCTGGAGGTGACGTCGAGTACACCTTGCGGGGGCGAATGCGAAACCAGAACGGCGCCTTTCGGGCACGCCTCCAGCAACTTGGCGGCATTTTCTTCGGTCAGGTCGAAGCTCCAATCGCCAAACGGTGTGATCGGCACTCCGCCCCCCAGGCCAAAAAATTCCACGCCCGTAAGCTGTGTGCCGCTGCCGTGCAGGACGACGGCCGACGGCCAGTTTCTTGCAGCCTCGATCAGCTCGCTGGCGGACTCGTTGTTGCCCGGGACAAGTACGGTGGGTTTGTCGATGGCCTTCAGGATTGCGATCGTCTGCGCCAGACCGCGACGGACGTTCCCCAGATCGCCAGCGCAGACGACAACGTCCACTTCGCGCGAACGCCTCACCAGCGCCTGCGCCCGCTCGGCGTCGCAGTGTAAGTCGCTAAACAGAAGAAGGTTCATGGAAGACCATTATCCAATTGCTCTTCGGCCGCGGGTCCGTCGCCGTTTATAATGCACCTGGTGACAATCTCAGGCAGACCTTCATGATACCAAGCCGCTACATGCTGCTGACCGCGTTAGCTCTGGCAGTTTTCTCGACTCCCGCCTCAGGCCTCGACTACGTGACGGTCATGCAGGGTCAGCGGCGCGAGCTCTGCGGCCGGATCGAGGTCGAAGCCGAGGACGGCGGCGTTCTGCTTTTAGGCCGCGACGGCGTCCTCTGGCCGGTCCCGAAGGAAGACCTCGTCGAACGTCGCAAGGACGACAAGCCGTTTGTGCCGCTGTCTCGCGAGGAACTGGCCAAGCAAATCACCTCCAACCTGCCAGCCGGATTTCACATCCATAGCACGAAACATTATCTCATCTGCTACAACACGTCCCCCGCCTATGCCGAGTGGGTCGGCGGCCTGTACGAGCGGCTGCATGCCGCATTTTACAACTACTGGCAGCGGCGGAAGGTCGAGCTCAAGGAGCCCGAGTTCCCGCTGGTGGCACTGGTCTTCGACAGTCAGCAGGCCTACGCTCGCTATGCCCGCGCCGAGCTGGGGGACGCAACCAAAACCATCATCGGCTATTACAGTCTCAAGTCGAACCAGGTCAACATGTACGACCTGACCGGCATCGAGGAATTGAACTTCAGCGGCGACCGCAATTCGGCGGCGCGGATCAATGCCATCCTGTCGCAGCCAGGCGCGGAGCGGACGGTCGCCACAATCGTCCACGAAGCGACGCACCAGCTTGCCTTCAACAGCGGCCTGCAAACCCGCTTTGCCGACATCCCGTTCTGGGTCAGCGAAGGGATCGCGATCTACTTCGAGACGCCCGACCTGCAAAGTTCCAAAGGCTGGCGGAACATCGGCGGCATCAACCGCGTGAACCTGTTTAATTTCCGCAAGTCGCTCAAGATTCGTCCGCCCGACGCGCTGGCCCGCCTGCTGTCTGACGACAAGCGTTTCCGCGATCCTCAGACCGCCTCCGACGCTTATGCCGAGGCTTGGGCGCTGAACTATTTCCTGCTCCGCAAGCACGAGGC
>Ga0075418_10003200_pt1 | contig 18668 bp, 17 predicted proteins | sample SoiMetdeltSBSDD2_FD_81776 | JGI IMG/M metagenome (GOLD analysis project Ga0075418, IMG submission 81776) | Bulk soil microbial communities from a Populus tree surrounding site in Tennessee, USA - Soil MetaG P. deltoides SBSDD2 | ecosystem: Environmental > Terrestrial > Soil > Tree plantation... | reverse complement strand
GTCCTCGTCGCGGACGGCACAGCGCTGAATGAGCCCGGCCTCGCGCCCGTCGACGTCGGTCCATGTAATGGCTCGAAGCGGCTTCACCGACAAACCCTCTGCCATCTTACACCCGCCGCCAACCTGGTCCTGTTGGCACCCTTTGGCCCGTTAGAACCCGGAGGACGGGGAAAGTTCCCAAAAGTGGGAAAACCGGCGTATCGTGCAGACGTGCTGAAGCGGGCGTTCGCCGTTGCCGTCCTCGCGCTGGTCGCGATCACGATTCTGTACGGCTACACGATGACCCGCCGCGAGCGCCTGTACCGCCGCGCGGTCCTCCAGGGAGAGCTCTCCCTCGCCCGTGGCGACGCCTTCGGAGCCATCTCGCATTTCGACGAAGCCATCGGCCTGAAGCCGGACGCCATGCTCGGGTACTTGAAGCGGGGCGAAGCCCATTTCCGGCGCGGCGAGCTTGATGCGGCCGCGGCCGATTTCGCAACCGCGTCTTTCCGGGACCAGACCGCGACCCGCGCGCTGGACCTGAGGGGCGACGTCGAGCTGGCCCGGCAACGCCCGCAGCAGGCGGCGGAGCATTTCGCGGCGGTCGTGCGGCTCGACGACCGGGCGCCCAGGGTCCTGTACAAGCTCGGTCTGGCCCGCCTGATGATGGGACAGCCGGTCGAAGCCGCCGATGCACTGACGCGCGCCGTGGGTCTGGATCCCCGCCTCGCCGATGCCCACTACCTCCTCGGCCTGTGCTTCCGCGACATGCAGCGTCCCCGGGACGCCCAGCGCGTGCTCGAACGCGCGATCTCGCTCGCGCCGGACCTGCTGCCGGCGCGCGAACAGCTGGCGGACCTGTACGGCGCGTCCGGCAATCGCGCCGGACGAATCCATCAGCTCGAGGCGCTGTTCGACGCCGACCCGCGAGCGGGGCGCCAGCTGGCGCTGGCCGCGGCTTATGCGGAGGCCAACCAGACCACCCGTGCGGTCCGGTTGCTCGGAAACGCGACCGAGCGCTATCCGGATCAAGCCGAAACCTACGTGGCGCTGGGCCGGATCTGGTTCGACCAGGCGCGCAGCGGCGACTACGTCGCCCTCGGCAAGGCGATCGAGGCGCTTCAGCACGCAGCGTCGATTGAGCCGACCGGCAGGGCGCTGGGGCTGCTCGGCGAGGCGCAACTGATGGGTGCAGATCCGGCGCTCGCCGAAACCATCCTCCGCCAGGCGGCTGAAAAACTGCCGGCCGACCGTACGACCTTTCTTCATCTCGCGGAAGCCGCCGAACGTGCCGGCCGAACAGACGACGCCCGGCGTGCGCTGCTGGACTATTACTCGCTCTGCCCGCCCACGGATCGGCGTCGCGGAGAGATCGCACGCCGCATTGCGGATCTCTCCCTGCGTGTGAAAGATGTCCCCGCGGCCGTGACTTGGTACGCCAACGCAGCGGCCGCCTCTTCATCCGTATCCGACCTGCTCGACCTCGCTCGGGCTCAGATGCGGCTCAGAGACAAGGCCGGGGCGATCGCGACGCTCAATCGGCTGCTCGAGAGAGATCCCGAGAACGACGTGGCGAAGGCGTTGCGCGCTATCGCGCGCTGAGCATTGCCAACATCGCCAAGATTGCCAACATTGCCAAGATTGGAAATACCGGAATCGGGTCGCGGCGTCGGGGTGTGAAGGGACGTTGGTTGCGCCCGGCTCGCGGCTTTTCAATTTTGGCAATGTTGGCAATCTTGGCAATGTTGGCAATGGAGTCATTCCCCCTCAATCCGTAATCGGCGCAGCATCTTCGCGAGCCCCTGACGTGAGACACCGAGGGCCCGGGCGGCGACGAGTCGTTGCCCTCCCGCCTGTGCGAGCGCGGCTCTGACGTATCGGCGTTCGAACTCCTCGCGCGCCAGCTCGAAGGATGAGCCGGTTGCGAGTGGCGTGGACGCGAGCTGCGCGGGCAGCAGGCTCGCGCCCACGCGGCCGCGGCGGGGCGCGTGCACGGCCATCCAGGCGATCGCGTTCTGCAGCTCGCGGACGTTGCCCGGCCAGTCGTAGCGCGACAGCGCTGCGAGCGCCTCGGACCCGAGTGTCGCGTGCGAGCCGACGCGCTCGGTCGCCTGCTTCCAGAAGTGCTGCGCCAGCAGGGCGATGTCGCCGACCCGCTCGCGCAGCGGCGGGACGATGATTCTGAGCACGTCGAGCCGGAACCGCAGATCGGTCCGGAAACGCCCGTTCGAGGCTTCGCGATCGAGCGGCCGGTTGGTGGCCGCCACAATCCGTACGTCGACGCGGCGCGGCAGGTTTTCGCCGATCCGGCGCACTTCTCCTTCCTGTAACACCCGGAGCAGCTTGGCCTGGGCGCGACCGGACAGCTCACCGACCTCGTCCAGGAACAGCGTTCCCCCATCGGCCTCCTCGAACAGACCTGCCCGTTCGGTCATGGCGCCGGTGAACGCGCCGCGGGTGTGGCCAAACAGTTCCGCTTCGAGCAATTCGTCGCTGAGCGCGGCGCAGTTGATCGCACAGAAGCGGCGGGCGTGCCGTGACGACAACCGATGAACGGCCCGGGCGACCAGCTCCTTTCCGCTCCCGCTCTCCCCTTCGATCAGCACGGGAAAGGGCGCCCGCGCGGCGCGGTGAATGTCGTCGCGCAAAGACGAGGTCAGCGAGCTGTCGCCGAGGAGATCACCCCAGACCGAAGGCGGTGGTGCCGGAAGTTCCTCAAGCAGCGCGCGAAGATGCGCTGCGACTGATAGGCCAGCGGCGCGCAACGACTCCGACGCTGCCGTGGGGTCGATCGTCGTTCCGGCAATCCACCGGCAGGCAATCACGCCGATCAATTCTCCGGCGCAGCGGATTGGTTCGGCCGCTTCCGGCGGCTGGCGTTCAGCGTCGAATGGAATGCTCTGCCCGCTGACGAGCGCTTCATCCGCGCGCGCGCGGTCCCGCCATGGTTTCCCCGCCGCCGCGCAGATGCGTCGATCGCGCGCAATGACGACAGCTGCCGACGCCCCGACATGTTCACAGGCGGCATTGAGGACGCCGCCGATGGCTTCGATGTCGCTGCCGGCGCGATGGGCGGTGTCGAGAAAACTCTCGAACGGCGCGGACCGGGTCGGCTGAAGCGATTGCCGGTACTCAGTGCCAGCGGCGGGTTGCAGCGCAAGCTCGCGCCGTACGAACCGCTCGACGAGCGGCGGCAGGTTGCGACCGCATGCGTGCTCGAGCCGTCGGGCGATGCGGTCGGCCTGAACGACGTCCCCTCCACACGTTCTCAGGGCGTGCACGAGGATCGCGCGCAAGCGCAGGGTGTGCAGTGGGAGTCGTGCGGAAGCCGCCGCGTCGAGACCGTTGTCGATGTGCACCCGTGCCTGCGCCAGGTCGCCGGCCTCGATGAGTGCCGCGGCCATCACGCGATGACCGAGAGCCGTGATTCGACCGGGAGCGGTCGCCGGCAGCCGTGCCAGCGCGGTGCGTGCGAGGCGCAAGGCGCCTGACAGATCTGCTGCCGCCAGCCGGGCTCTCGAAATCAGGGCGAGGGCCTGCGACGCGATTTCATGATCGGGATCATCCGAGAGCGGCTCCGCGATGGACGCGGCCTCCTCCGGCTGTCCACGCCAGAGCAGCAGTCGCGCCAGCGCCAGGCGGCACGCGTTTCCCAACCCCGGGTTCCCGAGAGCGGACGCAGCCGTGACGAGATCGCGGAGCGCTCCGTCAGCTTCGGCGAATCGCTCTGCATCAGTCCAACAGACGGCTCGGAGGCAGCCTGCCCGGATCTGGCAGTGCGCTGCGGAGTCGACCTCCACCGCTTGCCGCGCATACTCGTGGGCGCGCTCGAGCGCGCCGCGCGTCCGGGCCATCCATGCGAGTTGCAGCCAGCAGTTGGCGGATGCAGACGACTCGAGGCGGCTTTGCAGGACACCGGCCGCGCGCGTGAGCAGGCGGGCGGCCGCCAGATGCCGCCCTCGCCCCTCGAGCGCGGCTGCACGGCTGCTCGCGCGCCAGAGCGCCGATCCGATCCGGGATCGTTTCGTGCCCGGCATGCTCTGGCCGTCCACAACCTCGGGGCGCTCTTGCGACGAGAGCGCGAGCGTTTGTTCGTCCGGGGACCGAAGGTATCGTGCCTGGGACTCGTGAACGACCAGCACGCGCTGGCTTCGAGACTCGAACAGGTCACCCGCGAGCCGATCGAGGAATCGGCCGGGGGCACCCTCCGAGTACCGCGCCGCTTCCAACACGTCCTGCGCCGACGGGCCGTACTCAGGATCGAGATAGATCATGCGGACCATAGCTTTCATTCCCAGCGGATCGAGATGAATCACTCCCGGTAGCGGCGCACGACTGCGCTCGGTAATCACACAGACGTGCGGAGGCCCGCAGCCCATGGACGCTCTCGCGAAGTGCGCGGCGACCGCCTCTCTTGGTACCGGGCCGACGTCAAGCTGCGCGAGAACGCAGACATGGCGGCCGGCCAGCGCATTTGCCAGGTCGCGAAACCGCGAGAGGGCCTCCGGGCAGATCGGCACCCATCCTTCCGTGCGCGCGAGCCGCGCGACGACTGTTCGCAGCGTCCGAAGTCCCATACGCGGCGCCGCCGAAACCCTGATCGGCACCGAACCGTGGGGGCCGGGCGTGCTCAACCGGTCCGCGATTGCGTCGCACGCCGCGCGAGGCTGCAACGAGAGGCCGACCGGACGGCCGCGAATTGTGCCCGAAGAGGTGACCAGTGGCCGCATGACGTTGGCCGCGTCGGCCGCGGAGAGCACGACACCGTGCGCTTCGAGGAACCGCGTGCCGTGCCTGACCAGATGCGAAAGCGAAGTCCGCGTCCCGACGAGCGGCGACTGCAGTGCAAATGCTTCGAAAATCGTGGTGTCACTGGCGGCGCCGTAGTCGATGAGCGGTAACAACAACGGATGCCGGAGCACGGCGAGCATCGCGCAGCGCTCAGCCCACTCGATCTGCGCGTGCCGTGGACCGGCCGGCCGCACCACCACACTCACCCGCTCGGCCGTTGCGGTGTCGAACCACCCGTCCTCTCGATGAAGAAAGCGATCGGCCAGCAGCATCGCCACGTGTCCGGTCGGCCCGGACTGCAAGAGTGCGACCGCGCGGATTCACGAGGCTTTTCGCCCGCCTGGAGCGGCGATGCTGCAGTTTCTTCGTATACAATCAAGGTCCGCATGGTGCGATTTCTCACCGCTGGCGAATCGCACGGCCGCGCCCTCGTCGTGATTCTCGAAGGCATCCCCGCCGGGCTTCGTATCGATCTCGAGAGCGTTACCCGTGATCTCCGCCGCCGGCAGGGCGGCTACGGCCGCGGCCGGCGGATGGCGATCGAGTCCGACAAGGCCGACGTCATTTCCGGCGTACGCGCCGGCGAGACGATTGGCGGACCGATCGCGATGCTGATCGAGAATCGCGACTGGGTGAACTGGCAGCAGACCATGTTCACCGGCCCCGCGCCGGAGCCCGATGCGAAAGGCGCGAAGCGCGCTCCGGTCACCAGGCCGCGGCCGGGCCACGCCGATCTCGCCGGGATCGCCAAGTACGGCCGTGCCGACATCCGGGACATCCTCGAACGGGCGAGCGCGCGTGAAACCGCGGCCCGCGTCGCGGCCGGTGCGATCGCGCGTCAGCTGCTTGGCGCGGCCGGTGTTCGTATCGCCAGCCATGTGTTCTCGATCGGCACCGTACGGATCCCTCATGGTGTGACGGTGTCATTCGAACAGGCCGAAGCCCTCCCCGATGACTCCCCCGTGCGCTGCATCGACGAGTCGACCAGCGCGCAGATGATCGAGAGCATCGATGCCGCCAAGGCGGCGGGCGACACGCTGGGAGGAGGCTTCGAGGTCATTGCCAGAGGCCTGCCGATCGGGCTCGGCAGCTACGTGCAGTGGGATCGCAAACTGGATGGCCGGCTCGCGCAGGCGCTCATGTCAATTCCTGCGATCAAGGGCGTCGGTGTCGGTCTCGGTCCGGAAGCGGCGGCGCGTCCCGGCTCGCGCGTCCACGATGAGATCGTCGTGGACGAAGTACGCGAGATGATCCCGGTAATGCGGCCGACCAACAATGCCGGCGGCCTCGAGGGCGGCGTGACCAACGGTGAAGACCTGCGGGTGTCCGCCTGGATGAAGCCGATTGCCACGCTGATGAAGCCGCTGCGCTCGGTCGATCTCACGACGCTGACCGAGTCGGGCGCGGCGATCGAGCGCAGCGACGTCTGCGCGGTGCCGGCGGCCGCCGTGGTCGGTGAAGCGATGGTCGCCCTGACGCTCGCGGATGCGCTGGTCGAAAAGTTCGGCGGCGACTCGATCGCCGAGCTCACGCGTGCCGTGGACGCCTGGAGGACCGGCGTTGGAGAGCGGATGCGCGCGAGGGCGAAAAGCGAGACCCCCGCCCGCTAGCGAGCATGCTCCGTCCGATTCTCCGCTACGGCGAACAGCCGCTTCACGGGCCGGCCGCGCCGGTCGCCCGATTCGATGACGACCTCCAGCGGCTCATCGACGACATGATCGAAACCATGTATGCGGCGCCCGGGATAGGCCTGGCCGCTCCGCAGGTTGGCGTGCCGCTGCGCGTCTTTGTCGTCGATCTGTCGGTCGGCCGCGATCCGGCGCAGCTGATTGTCCTGGTGAACCCGGAATTCATCCAGCGCGAAGGCACCCAGCTCGAGGAAGAGGGTTGCCTGAGCGTTCCGGGCTTCAACGCCACCGTGCTGCGGCCCTCCCACGTCGTGCTCAAAGGACTCGACCGCGAAGAGCAGATGCAGACCTTCGAAGGCACGGGTCTCCTCGCACGCGCGTTTCAGCACGAAATGGACCATCTCGACGGGCGCCTGTTCGTGGACCGGCTGCGCGGTATCAAGCGGGACGTGATCGTCCGGAAAATTCAGAAGCTGCAGCGAACCGGCAAATGGTGACCACGCCGGCGCTCCGGGTCGCGTTCTTCGGTACCCCCGAGTTCGCGGTTCCTACGCTGCAGAAACTGATCGACTCGCGCCACGAGGTGGTGGCAGTCGTTTCACAACCGGATCGTCCGAAGGGGCGCGGACACAAGGAACAGCCCACGCCCACCAAACTGACGGCTGAAGCGATCAGGACGGTGGTCCTTCAGCCGGACCGCATAAAGGACGAGGAGTTTCGTCGCAGCGTGCAGTCGATGAACCTGGACCTCGGCGTGGTGGCGGCGTACGGAAAGATTCTCCCGGACGATCTCCTCGCGATTCCGCGGCTCGGCATGATCAACGTGCATGCTTCGCTGCTGCCGGAGTACCGCGGTGCGGCACCGGTCCATCGTGCGGTGATCGACGGGCGACGCGAAACCGGTATCACGATCATGCGCGTCGTCCGCGAGCTGGATGCGGGGCCGATGTTCGCGAGGGTCACGCGTCCGATTGGTCCGGACGAGACGAGTGTCGACGTCGAGCACGCGCTGGCGAGGATGGGAGGCGATCTGCTGCTCGAGGTCGTCGAGCAGCTGGCCCGCGGCACCGCGCGCGAGGAGCCGCAGGATCATGGGCGCGCGACCTACGCACCCAAATTGACAAAAGGTGAAGGGACGATCAACTGGACCGTTCCCGCCTCCAGCATTCACAACCTGGTACGTGGTCTCCAACCCTGGCCGCTGGTATCCGTCCACCTGGGAGACCGCAGGTATCTCCTGCATCGAACCGGCAGGACCGGCGAGAGGTCGACGTCCACGCCTGGGACGATCGTGGATGCGACCGGCGATCGGCTCGCGGTGGTCGCCGGCGATGGCGAAGTCCTGCGCATCCTGCAGCTGCAGCCCGAGGGGCGCCGGGTGATGACCGCCCGCGAATTCCTGGCCGGCCGCTCCGTCGTCGCCGGCGATCAGTTCCGGCCGTGATTGCTCCGGCCAGGCTGGCGGCCTACGAGGCGCTTCGGGCCGTGAATGGCCGCGCCGCGGATCTGCCAGCGGCGCTGGCGCGGGTTCGCTCTGGGCTTCGCGACGAACGCGATCGCGCGCTGGCTGGCGAGATCGTCACCGGCACGCTGAGATGGCAGGGGGCGTTCGATCGGGTGATCGGCGTCCTCTCAGGCCGCCCGCTCGATCGGCTGGACCCCGAAGTTCTGGACATCCTGCGGCTCACATTGTTTCAGCTGCTCCACCTCGACCGCGTCCCGGCGTCAGCGGCTGTCAACGATGCTGTCCAACTCACCCGCAAGGCCGGCAAGAGCAGTTCTGCATCATTCGTCAATGCGATCCTCCGACGCGCGAGCCGCCAGCGTGCTGGTTTGCCGTTGCCGCCGAGAACCGCCGGCGACGCTGCGGCCGAGCTCGACTATCTGGAAACGACGCTCTCTCATCCGCGCTGGCTCGTCGAGCGCTGGCGCGATCGCTACGGCTTCGAGGCCGCGGAAGCGTGGTGCCGTTTCAACAACACTCCCGCCGCACTGACGCTGCGTGCCAATCGCCTCCAAGTGACCCGCGAGTCGCTCGCCGAGGCGCTTCACGCTGCCGGGGTCGAGACCACACCGACCCGGTTTGCTCCCGACGGCCTGGTCGTCCGTCGCGGCAACCCACTGGGGTCAGATCTCGAATTTCAAGGGGCACGCGGCGCCAGGGGTGGAAATTCGAGATCTGACCCCTGGTTCGTGGTTCAGGACGAGGCGTCACAGCTGGTCGCGGTGGTGGCGCGCGCGACCGCCGGGCAGCGGGTGCTCGACGCGTGCGCGGCGCCCGGCGGCAAGACGACGGCGATGGCGGCCGATATGGGTGACCGCGGCTTGCTAATCGCGTCCGACGTCCGTCCGAAGCGGGTCCGGCTGCTGGCGGAGACGGTCCGCAACGCCGGTGCACGGTGCGTGCGGGTGATCCAGGCCAACGCGGCGCAGCCGCTTCCGTTTGCTGACGTCTTCGACCTCGTCCTGATCGATACGCCATGCTCGGGCCTCGGGACGCTTCGGCGCGATCCCGACATCAAGTGGCGGCGATCTCCCGACGAATTTCCAGCGCTCGCATCGCTGCAGCTGCGGATCCTGACGAGTGCAGCGGCCGTGGTCCGGGGAGGCGGCCGGATTCTCTACTCGACCTGTTCGAGCGAGATCGAGGAAAACGATGAGGTCGTCGAGCGGTTCCTGACCGCACACTCGGGGTTCCGCCTTTCGCCGCTGCAGTTCCCCGCGGCGCCCGAGCTCGTCGGGTCGGACGGGTACTTCCGGACCCTTCCGTTCCGCGACGGCCTGGAAGCGTTCTTCGCGGTGGCGTTGGCTCGCCAACCATAGCTCTCTCGGGCGGGCAAGTCGGCCCACCGTCGCAGCGCTCTGCGCTGCTATGGTGGGCAACCATCGCACTTGCTCAAGAGCGACGGTTGGTGAAAGCCGGATAATTGCGCTAAACTTTTCTATTCATGGCTCTTACAACGCGCGTCTACAGTGCCGGGAAGCTCCTGGTGCTGGCCGGCGCGCTGATCCTCACCTACTTGCTCTTCGCCGCAGTCGGCATGCGGGTGGCGCTGAGAACTCGCGAGGTTCAGGTCCCTCCGCTCACGGGAAAGACCGTGAACGAAGCGACCGGGCTTTTGACTGAGGCAGGGTTGAATCTGAAAGTGGAAGAGGGCCGCCGGCTCGATCCGAAAGTTCCGGCCGGCCAGATCGTGACGCAGGATCCCGCCGCCGGCGTGAGGACGCGCCGCGAACGGAGCGTCAAGGTCTGGGTCAGCGGCGGCCCGCGATCGACGACCATCCCTGAGCTGAGCGGCGAATCGGAGCGGACCGCCCAGCTCCGCCTCCAGCAGGAGGGCCTGAGCTTGTCCTACATAGCCGAAATCCGTTCGGCTGACTACCCTGCCGGCACCATCGTCGCGCAGTCTCCTGCCCCCCGGACCAACGCGGCGCAGGTTGCGCTGCTCGTGAACCGCGGCGAACGGGGCGCGCGCTACGTCATGCCGGACCTGATCGGCGTGGACGGCAGCCGGGCCGCCGAACTATTGAGGGCGCGCGGCTTCCGCGCCACTGTCGTCGGAGATCACCCCTATCCGGGAGTGGCTCCGGGGATAGTCCTCAGGCAGAACCCGCAGGCGGGCTTTCAGATCGCCCCTGGTGAACCAATTTCTCTCGAAGTGAGTCGGTAGCGGATGCCAGCGATCGTGGCAGCTTCGCTGCTTTCGGCGGACTTCGCCGCGCTCGGCCACGACATCGCCGCGGTTGAACGCGGCGGCGCCGGGCTGCTGCACGTCGACGTGATGGACGGGCATTTCGTGCCGAATCTCTCGATGGGGCCGCCGGTCGTGTCGGCCATCAGGCGCGTGGCGCATGTCCCGCTCGACGTTCACCTGATGCTGGACAATCCCGACGCCTTCGTGCGGCCCTTCGTGGACGCGGGGGCGTCGCGAATCACCGTCCATGTCGAGGTGCTGCCGCACCTCCATCGCACGCTGCAGTTCATCAAGTCCTGCGGCGTGAAAGCCGGGGTCGCGATCAATCCGTCGACTCCGGTCGTCGCGCTGGAAGAGGTTGCCGGGGACGTCGATCAGGTGCTCGTGATGTCGGTCAATCCGGGCTTCGGCGGCCAGACTTTCATCCCGCGCAGCGAGTCTAAGATCCGCGCGGTCCGCGCCCTGCTCGATGCGGCCGGGAACGACGCGCCGGTCTCGGTCGACGGTGGTGTCGACCACTCCAACGCCGCGCGTATCGCGGCGGCGGGGGCGGCCATCCTGGTGGCAGGAAGCGCCATCTTCGCCGGCGGCGCCCCGGAACGCGCCACACGCGAGCTGTGCGAGCTGGTCAAGGGCGCCCCCCGGTGATCGTCCCGTTCCATTCCACGCTCCAGACGTCCTGATGCCATCGTCTGTGAGCCTGGTCCGGGTGCGATATGCGGAAACCGACAAGATGGGGGTCGTCTACTACGCGAACTATTTCGTCTGGTTCGAGGTGGCGCGGGCGGACCTGCTGCGATCGCTGGGTTGGACCTACCGCGAGATGGAAGGCGCGGGCGTCGCGCTGCCGGTGATCGAAGCTCACTGTCAATACCAGCGGGCGGCCCGATACGACGACGAGCTGGAGGTCAGGGCCGAGGGCCGGATGTTGTCGGCAGTGAGGATGGAGTTTACCTACGAGGTTGTGCGGAAGGGGGATTCGGCCATTTCCGCGTCGGGGCGCACCGTTCATGCGGCCGTCGACCCATCGGGCCGCCCTTGCCGGCTGCCTGAGCGAATCAGGCAGGTGTTCGCATGAGCGCGCTCGTCCTGCGCGCCGCACTAAGCGCCACGGGCGCGCCGCCGGAGCGGATCGGGGCCCTCCGGGGCCCCCGCGAGCGACGGCGTAAGGGAGTCCGAGGGGCGGAGCCCCTCGGATCTAAATTTGATGGATCTGTCATCGTTGTTGCAGGGAGCGACACATGTGTTCCCGGTGGCCGCACAGGACTGTGTGCGGACGCGCCGGGACCACGAATTTCGTGTGTACGTCGACAAGATTGTCGATCTCTCCCAGCAGCAGGTCCTGAAGCGCGAGCGGGCGCAGACGGGTGAACCGAGCGTGCCCCCCGGGATAACGCTCGAACAGGAACTGGGAACGGAGAATCGATGTCTTTCGACTGCACCTGCGCTGCTGTAGCGCAACCTCGCGCCGGGTCGCGGCGCTCCTGGAGGATTTCGCCAACCTGCGCTCGGCGAGCCACGGTTGGCAAGCCGCTTTTTGTGGCGTTGGTCGCGATCGCACTGGCTGCCGGCTGCGCCAGCGCTCCGCGGAAGCCGCCGACGGGCACGCCGGATCCGGACAAGTTTCTCTTTGAACGAGGCAGCGCGGAATTGAACGACAAGGACTGGTTCACAGCCCGCGAGTACTTCAAGCAGCTGGTGGACAGCTACCCGCAAAGCCAGTATCGCGGCGACGCGAAGCTCGGACTTGGCGACACGTATGTCGGTGAAGGGACGGCGGAGAGCTACGTGCTCGCGATCAACGAATTTCGCGAGTTCCTGTCCTTCTACCCGACGCACAAGCGGGTCGACTACGCGCAGTACAAGCTGGGGATGTGCCACTTCTATCAGATGCGCGACCCGATGCGGGATCAGACGGAAACAGTCGAGGCGATCAAGGAGTTGTCGACGTTCATCGAGCGCTTCCCGAACGCGACGCGCAGCGCGCTGTATCCGGAAGCGAAGGAACGGCTGCGGGAAGCCCGGGACCGCATCGGCGATCACGAGCTCGGCGTCGGCATTCAGTACCACCGGACCCGCTGGTATCCCGGCGCGATCGACCGGCTGAAAGGGCTGATCGACAAGGATCCCGAGTTCACGCGGCGCGACGCGGCGTTGTTCTATCTGGCGGACTCATACGACAAGGTTGGCAGGCCGGCCGAGGCGCTCCCCCTATTCGACCGGTTGATCAAGGAATTCGAGCGCAGCGAGTACCTGGCGAAGGCCCAGTTGCGGGCCACGGCCATTCGCGCGCAGATGGACAAGAAATCAGGAGCGACGCCTCATGAGTTCTGATTCCCGTATCGCCGCGGCCATGCTGATCTCGGCAGTGGTCGTGTCGGTGACCCCGGCCCACGCGCAGCAGGCCGAAGCAGCAACCCTCACCGGCTTGAACCGCGACGCCGCCTGCGCGCCGTCGTCACCATCGGTCAGGCCGACGGTCGCACTGACCGTGGCCGCCGGGCGTGAAATCGGCAAGGGGCTGTTTGGTATCGGCGATGCGGTGGTGGTGCGCGGCGGCACGGCCCAGGGTGTGAAGGCGGGAGACGAATACTACGTCCGCCGTGTCGTGGACGATCGCTTCGCCGAACATGAGCCCGGCGTTTATCGAAACAGCGTTCACACCGCCGGTGCGGTGAAGATCCTCGACGCGCAGGACGACGCCTCGATTGCGACGGTGACCTATGCCTGCGACGGCGTGATGCTGGGAGACTTTCTCGAGAAGTTCGAGCGTCCTGCAATTCCGGCCGCGGCAGTGGGTGCGAGCCCGGACTATGCGCACCCGGCGCAGCTGATTCTGGGCGCCGAGAGACGTCAGAGCGCGGCTGCGGGTGATTTCATGGTGATCAATCGAGGCAGCGATCACGGCGTGCAGCGCGGGCAGGAACTGACCATCTTCCGGCGCACCCTTCCCGGAGGGGGCCCCGTTGCCAACGTGGGCACGGCCACCGTCTTCAAAGTCCTCCCCGAGTCGTCTGTGGTGCGGATCGAATCGTCACTCGACGCGGTGTACGTCGGTGACCTGGTTGCCATTCACCGCTGAGGAGCCGATCGCGCGCCCCATCAGCACGTGATTGAAGCGGCGGTAGTAGTCCACCGCTGAAGCGACGGCCGTGAGCACCGCGACCCACAGCGCGATCCGTCCCAGGATCAGGAACAGCGGCATTCCGTCGTTCGCGAGGATCAGGAGCAGCACCGCGGTCACCTGCGACGCCATCTTGAACTTGCCGAGCGGCGAGGCCGGGATCGCCACCCCTCGCGAGTGGGCCAGGCTGCGAAGCACCGTGATCGCGAACTCCCGCCCCAGGACGATCGCCACCATCCAGGCCGGCGCCAGATCCATCTGCACGAGCGAGACCAGGGCCGCCGTGATCAGCAGCTTGTCGGCCAGCGGATCCATCAGCTGCCCGAGCGCCGTCACCTGCTGCCGCCGCCGCGCGAGATAGCCGTCGAGCCAGTCGGTGAGCGAGGCCAGGCCGAAGATCGCCGCGCCGAGCAATTCCTTCCGTACGCCGAGCACGACCGGTCCCTCGAACTTCGTCAGCAGCACCACCACCAGGAGCGGGACCAGAAAGATCCGGCCGAGCGTCAGCGCGTTCGGCAAATTCATCTATCCGTATTGTCTCTCAGCTATGATCATCATTTGATATGAAAGCGATTCTGCTCGCCGGGGGCAAAGGCACGCGCCTGCGTCCGCTGACGGTCCATACACCGAAACCGATTGTTCCGATTTTCAACCGCCCGTTTCTCTACTATCAGCTGGACCTGCTGCGCCAGGTGCCCGAAATCGACGAGGCCATCCTCAGCCTGAACTACCAGCCCCGCCGGATCGAGGAGATCTTCGGCGAGGGCGAGGGGCTCGGCATCCGGCTGCGATACGTGGTCGAGCCGCAGCCGCTCGGCACGGGCGGCGCGATCCGCTACGCCGGGGACCAGCTCACGGAATCCGTCGTCGTATTCAACGGCGATGTGCTGACGCAGGTCGATCTCGGCGCCGTGCTCAGGCTGCACCGCGAGCGGAAGGCCAAGGCGACGATCGTGCTGACGCCGGTCGAGAATCCGCGCGCGTATGGACTCGTCGAGACCGACGGCGATCGCAACGTCGAGCGGTTCCTGGAAAAGCCTGGCGAAGACGAAATCACCTGCAACACCATCAATGCCGGTATCTACGTGCTCGAGCCGGAGACCTTCGACCGGATCCCGAAGGACACCGCGTGGTCGATCGAGCGCAGCTTCTTCCCGTCGCTGATCGAGCGGCACGAGACGTTCGTCGCCTATGTCTACGACGGCTACTGGATCGACATCGGCACGCCCGCCAAGTACCTGCAGGTCCACAAGGACATCATGGACGGGCGTTACCAGGCTCCGCCGTTCGCACACAGCGAGGGGCCTGCCCTGAGCGAGCCGAAGGCGAGCCGAAGGGCGTTCGTGGCCGAAGGCGCCCGTATCGAGGAGGGAGTGGAGCTGCAGGGGCCCTGCTTCCTCGACGAGGGCGCGGTTGTGAAATCGGGTGCGCGGATCCTGCCCTATTCGGTGATCGGACGGCAGACACACATCGAGGAAGCTGCCGTGGTCGAGGACTCGATCATCTGGCCGAACGGATGGATCGGGCGTGAGGCGCAGATCGCCGGTTCCATCCTCGGACGCAACTGCCACATCGGCCGTAGTGCCATCCTGGAGCCGGGTGCCGTGCTCGGGGACAAGACGGTGATCACCGACTACAGCAAGCTATGAGCATCAATTCTTCGATCTTCAAAGCGTACGATGTCCGCGGTCTTTATCCCTCGGAGGTGGACGAGGAGGCCGCGCGGCAGATCGGCCGCGGCTTCGTCGCCTACCTGCAGGCCAGGCGCATCGCCGTGTCCCGTGACATGCGGGTCTCTTCCCCGTCGATGGCGGCCGCGTTCATCGAAGGGGCGCGAGCGCAAGGTGCCGACGTCGTCGACTACGGCATGATGGGCACCGACATGATGTATTACGCCGTCGCCCGTGACGGGCTCGACGGCGGCGCCCAGATCACCGCGTCGCACAATCCCAAGGAATACAACGGCATCAAGATGGTGCGCCGCGAGGCGTTCCCGCTCAGCGGCGACGCCGGCATCGGCGATATCCGGGACATGATCGCCAGGGGCCAGCTTCCGCCACCAGCGGACCGCCCCGGCGGCCTGATCCAGAAGAACGTGGTCGACGATTATGTGAACCACGTGCTGGGTTTCATCGATCCCTCGATCACCAAGCCGTTCAATGTCGTGCTCGACGCCGGCAACGGCATCGGCGGCCTGGTCGCGCCGCTGCTCTTCAAGAACCTCCCCTGCCGCACCACCGCGTTGTGCATGGAGGTGGACGGCACGTTCCCCAATCACGAGGCGAATCCCCTCATCGAAGAGAACCGGCGCGACATCGTCGAACGGGTCAAGAGCGAAAAGGCCGATATCGGGATCGCGTGGGACGGCGACGCGGATCGCGTGTTCTTCATCGACGGCACCGGCGAGTTCGTTGCCGGCGACTTCGTCACGGCGTTGCTGGCGGAGGCGTTCCTGATCAAGAACCCCGGCTCGAAGATCGTCTACGACGTGCGCGCCAGCTACGCGGTGAAGGACATCGTCGCCAAGTACGGTGGCACCGCGCTGATGAACCGCGTCGGCCACGCCTTCTTCAAACGGCGGATGCGGGAAGAGAACGCCATCTTCGGCGGCGAGGTCACCGGCCACTATTACTTCCGGGATTTCTACTATGCCGACAACGGCTTCATCCCGGCGCTGCTGATTCTCGAGCTGATGTCGAGGAAGGGACAGACGCTGGCCGGGCTGCTGGCGCCTCTGCGCGAGAAGTACTTCATCTCAGGCGAGATCAACACGCGGCTCAAGGACGGAACGTCGGCGGAAGAGAAGATGGACGGCCTCGCGGCGATGTACACCGAGGGGCGAACCTACAGCATGGATGGCGTGTCGGTGGAGTTTCACAACTGGCACTTCAACGTCCGCGCCTCGAACACCGAGCCGCTGCTCCGCCTCAACCTGGAGGCGACGACAGAGGATCTGATGGAGCAGAAGCGCGACGAGGTGCTGGCGTTCATACGGAGCTGACGCGGTTCCGGGTGCTTGGTGGGGGGTGCCAGGTGCGGTTCAAGTTCTGGTGCGGTTCGGGTTCGCGGTTTCACTGAACCCGGAACCGCAGAACCGAACCGGAACCGCGCACCTGGAACCCGGAACCGATCGTTGTGCTACGATCTTCGAACCGTACGCGGGCTTAGCATAGTGGTAATGCCCTGGCTTCCCAAGCCAGTTAGACGGGTTCGATCCCCGTAGCCCGCTGATTTTTTCGTCAGAGTTCACCCGAAACAATCATGTCGCCGAAGCCGCGAAAGCGGCGAAGGCGGATCGCACGGGCAGCGCGCCGTCGGCATCGTCCCGCCAGTCAGCCGCAAGCCCGCGTCGCAGTAAGCTGTGGCGCGCCCTGTGAAGGAGATATCGATCATGCGGAGATGGCCGCTCGCCGTCGCGGTAATGTCTCTCGGAGCACTGTCCGGAGCTGATGCGAGGCAGCCGCCGGCACCGGCGCGACCGGCCCCTTCCTCGACCGCCGCGGTCAAGCCGGGCGACGTGCGCACGCTGCCGCCGATCAAGCGGCTCGGGTCGGCGAAGGCAGTCGTCGACGAACACCTGGCCGCTATCAATGCGTGCGACTGGCAGCGCCTGATGGCGCAGTATCCGCCCGAGGTTCAGTTCTTCCTCCCGGGCGGTCGAGTCGTCCAGGGGCGCGAAGCGGTTGGCGAGTTGTTCCGCAACTTCGTCAAGCCGGTGAGGGAGGGCGGCCTCTGTGGGCTGACATTCACCAGCGACCACAGCTTCGCCGTCGGCGACACGATCAACGTCCAGTGGACCGCGACCGCCAGCTTTCTGGCCGAACCGTACAAAGGTGCTGACGCGTATGAGACGAAGGACGGCCTGATGTGGGCACAGGTGACGACATTCGACGGTGCGCAAATCAAGCTGAAGAAATGACCGTTACGCCAACGCACTACCTCCGCGTCAGCGCGGCCACGAGGTAATGGAGTTCGGATTCGACCTCTCTCGCATCGGCCACCGTCTCCGCAATCTCCTGCCGGAAGAGCTCGCGATAGCGCTTCCGGAGCCGATGAACAGCGACCTTGAGCGCGCCTTCCGATGTGCCCATCTCTGTGGCGAGCGCGGCATACGGCGCGTCGGCTTGATCGAGAAGGAACGCCTTCAGCCGGTTGAAATGGTCCAGGCGTCCATATTGGACGAATTCTGACCGCAGTCTGTCCACCACTCTATCGAGCACCGAGAGCGCCCAGCGCCGCTCGAAGATCCGCTCCGGCGTCTCGTTGTGCGCCGGCTCGCGTTGATACCGATCCTCGCCGGACGAGACTTCGAAGGACAGGACCTTGCCTCCGCCGCGTTTCTGCGCGCGACTGCGATCGGCTTCGTCCGCGATGAAGAATTTCAGGGAGGTCAGGATGAACGCCCGGAACCGTCCCTTTTCCGGGTCGGCGCGATCGAGATAGCGGCCTTCCATCACACGGATGAAGAGAACCAGATGCGGACAATGGCCTCCTGTCGGAAGTCGGGAGCGTGTGCTGTTGAGCAATCCGTGGACCTGGAGTTGCAGTAAAGGCGTTCAACCAGACAATCCACCAAGGGTGTGGGTCGCCGGGTTGCACATAGTGGCAGCCCGTGGTCTCGAAGAGGAGAAGTGTATGCATCAGTCTCATGGTCGCCGCGTCCTCGGCGCGTTCGCCGTCGCCGGCCTCCTGTGTATCCCGGCGTTCTCAGCTGGAGCGCAAACGCCTGCTGACAACACGAAAGTCAACAAGGCGGATCGCGCTAAAGGGGCGGCGACCGCCGACCAGCAGAAAGAGAACGCCGGCGATCGGGAGATCACCCAGCAAATTCGCCGCGCGCTCATGGACGACAAGTCGCTGTCCACCTATGCGCACAACGTGAAAGTCGTCGCCCAGGACGGTCAGGTCACGCTCAAGGGACCCGTGCGGAGCGAGGACGAGAAAAAAACCATCGAGGCCAAGGCCACAGAAGTGGCGGGCGTCGGACGCGTCATCAACCAGCTGAGCATCGCCCCGGCCAAGGGCTCTACAAAGTAACGAAGGAGAATTCATGACGAATAAGAAGACCGCTGTGTTTGGACTGTATCCCAGCATCGACCGCGCCGAGCGCGCAGTGGACGAGCTCGTAGCCGCGCGTTTCGACAACGCCGACGTGTCCGTCCTGATCGCCGATAATCAGAGTTCGAAGGACTTCGCGCACGAGAAGCAGACGAAGGCGCCGGAAGGCGCGACGACCGGCGTCACCGCCGGCGGAACGCTCGGCGGCACGTTGGGATTGCTGGCCGGCATTGGCGCGCTGGCGATTCCGGGCGTCGGGCCGTTCATCGCGGCGGGCCCGATCATGGGCGCGCTCGCGGGTATCGGGGTGGGCGGAGCCGTCGGCGGGCTGGTCGGTGCGCTGGTCGGCATGGGCATCCCGGAGTACGAGGCCAAGCGCTATGAGGGACGCGT
>Ga0075418_10003196_pt1 | contig 18675 bp, 13 predicted proteins | sample SoiMetdeltSBSDD2_FD_81776 | JGI IMG/M metagenome (GOLD analysis project Ga0075418, IMG submission 81776) | Bulk soil microbial communities from a Populus tree surrounding site in Tennessee, USA - Soil MetaG P. deltoides SBSDD2 | ecosystem: Environmental > Terrestrial > Soil > Tree plantation... | reverse complement strand
GAACCGCAAAACAAAAAACCTCAGTGGGCAATGGTGATCGATCTCGATCGATGCACCGGATGCGAAGCCTGCGTAGTCGCTTGCCGAGTCGAAAACAACATCCCGACTGTTGGGCCGGAAGAAGCGGCAAAAGGGCGATCGATAAACTGGATTCGAGTCGAACGCTACTTTGAAGGCGAATTTCCCGACGTCAAGGTCAAGTTCATGCCGGTTCTCTGCCAGCACTGCGAGGAAGCTCCGTGCGAGCCGGTCTGTCCGGTCTATGCGACTTATCGCACCGACGAAGGCTTGAACGCACAGGTCTACAATCGTTGCGTCGGGACTCGCTACTGCGCCAACAACTGCCCGTACACGGTCCGCTTTTTTAACTTTTTTGATCCGGTGTGGGACGCGCCGTTAGAAAAGGCGCTGAACCCGGAAGTGTCGGTGCGCACGCGGGGCGTAATGGAGAAGTGCACGTTCTGCATCCAGCGGATTCACAAGGGAGAAGATAAGGCAAAAGACGAAGGCCGCGCGGTGCGAGACGGCGATGTCACCCCGGCATGTGTTCAGACCTGTCAGACGAAGGCGATGTACTTCGGTAACATTGCCGATCCGGAGAGCGAAGTGTCGCGACTGTCGAAAAGCAACCGGGCGACGAGGCTGCTCGAGGATTTGGGAACAAAGCCTCGAGTGATTTATTTGAACAAGGGCGATTAACGCTCGCGTGTGACTGATGTCCAACGGACGACCCACAAACCATAAGATCAACGCGGACCTGCTAAGACCACTAAACAAGCCCGGGCCTGGCTGGTACGTCACGGTTGTGGTGAGCGGACTTGTGGTGGCCGTCGCCGCCGTTGCGCTCGGCTATCAGTTTTCGCGCGGGTTGGGTGTTTGGGGAATAAACCGGCCTGTCTTTTGGGCTCTCGATATTACCAACTTCGTTTTCTGGATAGGGATCTCGCACGCCGGCACTTTGATCTCCGCGATTCTGCGAGTCACCGGCGCGGAATGGCGGAGACCCGTCACCCGCTGCGCCGAAGCCATCACGGTTTTTGCTCTTATGATCGGCGCGCTGTTTCCGATCATTCATCTCGGACGACCGCAGTTCTTCTACTGGCTGGTGCCGTATCCAAATGAGCGAGGGCTGTGGCCGAACTTTCGCTCGCCGCTTGCCTGGGATTTCTTCGCAATCAATACGTACCTGCTTGGTTCGATCATCTATCTATATCTTCCGCTGATCCCGGATCTCGCGCTTCTAAGGGACAAATCTCGCGGGTTGCTGCGCAGAATCTACGGGACGCTCAGCCTTGGTTGGAGAGGAACCCAGCTTCAGTGGGACCGGCTCGAGCGAGCTGTGCGAGTCATGGCCGTCGTGATCATCCCCGTCGCGGTTTCGGTGCACACAATTGTCTCGTGGGATTTCGCGATGACGATTCGCCCAATGTGGCACTCGACGATGTTTGGGCCGTACTTTGTTGCTGGTGCAATTTTCTCGGGGATTGCCGCTTTGATTCTGGCGATGGCGGTGATCAGGCGAGTGTTTCACCTGGAAGAGTATCTCCGCCCGATTCACTTCAATAACCTCGGGCTTCTGCTTCTGACCATGAGTCTGATCTGGTTCTACTTTACGTTCGGCGAGTATTTGACTTCGTGGTATGGCAACGAGCCGGGAGAGATGGCTGTGTTTAATTCCAAGATAAGCGGCGTGTACGCACCGTTATTTTGGGGCACCGTGGTGTGTTGTTTTGCCATTCCGGCGCCGTTGCTTGCGATAAAGCGATTCAGGACGATCAAAGGGACGATGATCGCGTCGGTTCTCGTGGTCATTGGAATGTGGTTCGAGAGATTCCTGATCATCGTGCCGACTCTTACGCAGCCGAAGATGACTTTTAACTGGGGGAACTACGCTCCGACCTGGGTTGAGCTGGCTCTGACAGCCGGGACATTTGGCTATTTCGTTTTGCTGTATTCAATTTTCACGAGGCTGTTTCCGATCATCGCAATCTGGGAATACAAAGAAGGATTGCCGCTCGGTGAGCACGGTGAACCGACGATAGTCGGCACGCCAGATGTCGAATACGAAAGCGCTTAAAGATGCCTGAACCTCAGATCAGTGTTTTTGATACACGGTACGAAGCGGTTGAAGCGTTGCACGAGCTTCAGCGGCAAGGTGTATCGGACTCGGCGATCACAGTGATGTCATCGGAGCCTTTGCATCTTGAAACGCTGGCGCTTCCAAAGACAAGGATTAGCGGATTCGCGATAATCGGAGGCTTGCTCGGGGCTGCATTCGCAATCGTGCTTACAGTTTGGACTTCGCGTCGCGTGGGCCTGGTGACCGGAGGGATGCCGATCGTGTCGTGGTGGGCGTTTGGAATAATCATCTTCGAGCTGACAGCGCTGGGGGCGATACTGGTGACGCTGGGCCGGATGATTATGGAAGCGCGGTTACTTAGGCGCCCGCCGGTGATTGGTCAAGACGAGGCGATTGCAAACGGAAAGATCGTTGTTGCCGTCAGGCGCTAAGGGCTGTGAGTGAAGGGCGGAGACTAAAAGGAAGGAATTGAAAATTGAGAATTGAAAATTGCAAATTGAAAATTGGCCGCGCTCTCAGCCATTGAGACTTTGAAGACGGAAATTTTCAATTTTCAATTTTCAATTTTCAATTCTCAATCTCAATTCCTTCACCCTTCGCCTCTTGCAACTCATCCTGAAGCGCCTTCTCGAATCAGCGCACGTCCAATTACCATCCTCTGTATTTGATTCGTGCCTTCGTAGATCTGGGTGATCTTAGCGTCCCGCATAAACTTTTCAATCGGGTAATCACGGCAGTAGCCGTACCCACCGAACAGCTGCACGGCGTCTGTCGCAACTTTCATCGCCGTGTCCGTAGCGAACACTTTGCTCATCGCCGAAATCTTCGAGACGTCTTTCACTCCGGCATCGACTGCTCTTGCGGCGGTATAGACCAGATGGCGCGCGGCCTCAACCTGCGTGGCCATGTCCGCAAGCATAAATTGTATCCCCTGGAACGAAGCGATCGACTGACCAAACTGTTGCCGATTCTTGGTATATTCGAGCGCCAAATCGAGCGCACCTTGCGCAATGCCCAGGCCTTGAGCCGCAACAAACGGACGCGCAACGTCGAGAGTCATCATGGCGTGCTTGAACCCTCGCCCTTCCGCGCCTCCGAGCATCTCAGCAGCAGAAACGCGGCAGTTGCGGAAATGCGTCTCGTTCACCGGCACGCAACGAATCCCCATCAGGTCTTCGCGTTTGCCCAGCTCAAAGCCGGGGGTATCGCGCTCGACGATAAAAGCGGTCACGCCGCGAGTGCCTCGCTCGGGATTCACGGTCGCAAAAACGCTGTAGATGCTCGCGGCCGCTCCGTTGGTCGTCCACTTCTTGTCGCCGTTGATGACGTAGTCGTCTCCGTCCCGCTCTGCCTGCGCTTTCAGACTACCGGCATCCGAACCCGCTGATTTCTCCGACAGGCAAAACGCGATCAGCTTCTTTCCCGAAGCGATATCGGGCAAATACTTTTTCTTCTGCTCCTCTGTTCCTCCCATAACTATCGGAAGCGAGCCGAGCGCATTGACGACGTAAGTACAGCCGATACCTCCGCATTTGCGGGATATTTCTTCAACAACAATGCAGAGATTTAGCAGACCGGCTCCCGCTCCGCCGTAGTCCTTTGGTATCCAAACGCCCATCATCCCCTGTTCTTTTAAGGCGTTGATCACGCTCCAGGGATATTCGCCGGTCCGATCGAGCTCGGCGGCGACCGGTTGGACATGAGTCTCGGCGATGCTCCGCGCCAAATCGCGGTAATGAATGTTCTCTTTGGTCAAGAGTTCGTCCATGGATTAGTCCTCCTTGCTTATGTAGGGTGTTTACGTCGTCTGATGAATCGCGGATTGTATAGGTCTAAAGCTGCGGGAGTCAAAGGAGTAGCATAGACTTTAGTCTGTGTCCCTAAATCAACGGAGTCACAAGAGACACAGACTAAAGTCTATGCTACTCCCGTCTGTGTTTCAGTGAGTAGCCATCAAGAGAATACGTTCGTTGGCCATTGCGGTGAGCTGTTCCTCGGCGTGCTCGCGCAGTTCGGCGGGGGTCATACGGACCATCTCGTCGATCGTGTAAACTGCCATCAAGCGCTTTGTGACTTCGTACCCAAGCAGATAGCCGCCGCGCGGCGGTGCGTCTCCGAGGTGAGCACGAGTGAACCACTGCTGGTACTGCTCCGGAGGAGCACTCTCCCTGATCAAATCGAGAAACTGTCCTGCGTTGTAAGCTAGATCCTGCTGCTGAGCCGCGAGTTCGTCCCTGTCGAAATGCAGATACGTCTCAGGTGTTTCGTAGGGAAGGACTTCCTGCGCCCCGGCGGCGGCCATGCCTTCGATCATCAATGGAATATGGGGAGTGCAGAATTCAGCCGGCGACATTTCGTCGGCGTCCTCAAAGAAAAACCCAAAATGGTAGAGGTGGAAAAACTCGTGAGTGATTGCCACTCGAAGCTGCTCGCGGCTGTAGTCCGCCAACACTTCCGCGCCGAGACAAAGCGTGTCGGGCACTCCTTCATCGTTTTGCACCGGTCGTACCGCCCCATCGAACCGGAACATGCTCAGTCCGATGTACAGGGCGCCTTGCTGGCGGTATTCACGAAAGCGCGACTGGAACAAGATCACCGATTCGACAAGCGGGCTTGTAGGTAGATCGGCGATGGATCTGTTGAACTCTCGAATCGCCTCGACCTGACTCGGCACTCGGATCAGGAAATCGTCAAGGATGGCGCGGCGGATTTCCGGGTCTGTTGTCCGATAGACCGCTCGATCGAAATAATCCTGGTACTTGTTTTCCACCATCCGCTTCCACAATCTTCGTTGAACTCTCGGTGTCTCATCTTGCGCGTAGTCCCAGAAAACGAGGAAGTCGTCGACAATGTTGATGACCGGCTGATTATTAAGGAGACGGCTGAGGATGGATTGATACGAGTCCGATCTGGTATGCGCGAGCGGCGATTGGGTGAAGCACAGAACTATGCCGGCCGCGATAATTAGTCTCTTGACGCTTGCCATTCGCAGCTCCATTTCCATCTGCTGAGATGTGGCGCCGCCTCTCCGAAAGTTGAACGTATTGAGCGTTTAACTTTGCGGTCTGACTACTCTAAACCAATTCCTGCAAAACGCCAACAGAATAATTGACTCACGGGGAGAGCCGCTCGTATAGCTCGAACTCGGATTCTGCAAGGTCATATTGCTCGAGCCTGCGATAGGCCTTGCTCAGATAGTAGTGAGCCATCGCGTGGTTGGGTTGGATCGATAACGCGAGTTTCAGCTCCTCAACGGCGCGGCGGGTCATCGAATAATTGAGCGTCCGTTCTGACTGTATCTCGTATGCCGCTCCGAGTTGGAAATGGCCCTCGAAGTCGTTTGGCGTGAGCCGGTTGAACTCCTCGAGCATCTGCGCCGCCTCGTCGTACAGATTAATCTGCATGAGAGCCGTACCGAAGTTGAGATAATAATTCGGGATCGAACGGGTGTATTGAACGTCGGGAAGCGCCTTACGATATTCCTGAGCTGCCAGCCCGTGGTTGCCGCCGCCCTGGTACGCAAGGCCTCGAAGATGATGCGCCCGAGCGCTGGCGGGATCAACCTTTATCGCTCGATCCAGAAAAGGTGACGCGCGCGGGAAGTCTTGTTTTGTCAGATAGAGCTTGCCGAGATCGATCAAGGCGAAAAAGTGATTGGGATCAAGCGTCAAAGCAGTTTGCCAGGCTTCGACAGCTCCGGCCTCGTCGCCGCGCGCCAATCGGAGCTCACCCAGAATCCCTTGTGCCTGCGCTGTCTCGCCAAACGCGAGCGAGTACATTACGAATTGTTCGGCGCGGTCCTTATCATTTCTTCTAACGGCCTCCAGCGCCGCTTCAGTTAGAAGCCCAACTTCACCGGTAGAAAAACTTCTAGCGCTCTCGATATACGACAGAGGCGAAGCCGCGTGGCCGAGCAACTGTTTCAAATTCCTCGCAACGGTTTCTTCGGCGGTTCCGACCCGGCGGGGCGCGTTGAATTCGATCAACGCGTTGTCATCGGTGTTGAGCCGCGCCCCGGCTGAAAGGTTTGTCACCTCCGCCGGTCCAAGATAAAACCGCGAGATGATATCGGACGCTCTGAAAGTCCCGATCCGTCTGAGCTCGGCGCCGGATTTTCTATCGTCAAGATGAGATTTGATGATCGAAAGATCCAACCGGCGTTCGCTCTTGCTCCCCAGCAACATGAGGTCGCCTTCCGCGCCGCGAAACAGATATACGTTTTGAAACGCCGCGCGAAAAGTGGCTATCAGGGTACGGACGTCTTCGGGCGCCATTTCATAGATCTGAAGCCACTGGCTGAAGAGCCCGTCGTCCTTTAATCGCTCGGCGCCGCGCTTGAAATACTCGAGAGTGAACAAATTCGCGACTCCGGTCACCCAGGGATTCGACGGCTCGGACACAATGACGTCAAATTTCTCATCCGTCGTGTAGATGAAATTGCGTCCGTCGTTTGAGATCATCCGAAGCCGCGGGTCTTCGAGCGGGCGGTTGTTTACGTCTTCGAAATGGCGGGATGCTTCGATAACCGCCGGTTCCAGTTCAACGCAGGTGACCCGACTGACGGGGAACTGCTCGACGGTTCCCAGAGTGACTCCGCTTCCTAAACCGATAAGCAGGACATCGTCGGTTTTTTCGCGCACCAACAACGGAAGCGCTCCTATCAATATCTGGGTCGGCATATCACCGGCTGTTGAAGCCTCGGGCTTGCCGTTTACTTTAAGGACCCGTCCGCCGCCCTGCCGTTGCACTGCGACCGTCGCTGTTATGCCCTCTTTATAGAAGATCGTCTCGCCCTGACCGCTCTTCAGAAAGTCAAACAGCTGCTGTTTGTTCTTATCGGTCAGCGACGGCGCATACCGATAAACCGCGCTCGACATAACCTCGGGGTCCCACGGCGGCTCACCAAGAATGACCACGATGATTAGCAGCACCGATGTTGCGAGCCCCAGCATCGCACTGGCGTTGGCGCGTTTTCGCTTATCTCGTTTCTCGGCCGGCCGTTGGGTTGACGCGGTAAACGCGGCGGCGGCGACGAAAAAGTTGAGCGCCACGCAAAGCCTCAGACTGCCCAGCAAACCCAACCACGGCACCAGGATAAAACCGCTTGCGAATGAACCGGCGATTGCGCCAAGAGTGTTAGCCGCATAAGCATCGCCGACAGTTCGCCCGGTGGTTCGCACAAGCTTTCGGCTCGAGATTATTCTCACTACCAACGGAAACAGTGCTCCCAACAAGAAAGTCGGGACTATCATCACAAACGATGCGATCAAGAACCGCGCAAATAGAAGAAGTCCGAACGCGCTGCTGTCGACCCAACGATACAGTTGGACGAATACGTATGGAAGATCGTTGAACAGGTAGGCCCCGATCAACGACGTGATGCCCACACCCACCTCGATGTACGCGAACGTCCGCACCGGTCTTCGAATTCGGTCAACCAGCCGCGAGGCGATGGTCGCGCCCGCGGCGAGCCCGACAAGAAAAGTCGTGAGCATTATGCTGAAAGCGTAGACCGATGATCCGATTATTAATGCGAGCACCCGGCTCCAGATCACCTCATACGAGAGGGCCACGAATCCGCTTACCGCAAAACCCGCGATGACGATCGTAATCTGGGTACGTTGATGTTCACTCTCGGGCGAGGTCGACTGGCGTTGGGAGACTACTTGTTCGTCAATTGGTTCGGCGGGCGTTTCGTGAGGTGCTCGCGCGGCCTCGACCTTGCGGGAAACGGTCAGGGCAACCACCCCGAGAAGAATGTTCAACGCCGCGGCTGTGGTTGTGGCGGCTTTCATGCCCAAGGCGGGGATCAGCACAAAACCGGTGGCCGCCGCGCCAAGCACCGCGCCGAAGGTGTTCAGGGCGTAGAGCGAGCCGACGCGCAAGCCGATTCGACCGATGTCGCGAGCATAGAAGCTCGACAGTACGGGCAGCGTTGCACCCATCAGCGCCGTCGGGATAATCAACACCAGGATGGCGAACACAAACCTGACGATGCTCAAGGCGAAAAATGAGAGTTGCCACCTCCAGAAGTAGTGATAGCCCCCCGGAAGCGCCGCGAAGATCACCGGCACCGCAAGGCCGTAAAGCCCAATGCCAATCTCAAGCAGCCCGTAGAGTCTGAGCGGACGTTGAACAGTTTCTGAGCGGCGACCGAAGTAGTAGCTGCCTAAGGCGAGGCCGCCCATGAAGGCGGTGAGCACGGTGCTTACAGCAAATGTGGTGGCGCCGAAAACCAGCACCAGTTCGCGCACCCAAATGACCTGATAAACCAGACCGCTGACGCCGGATGCAAAGAAGCAAAGGAGGATGGCCCAAACCGCGTCTGGCCGCTCATTGCTCGCCGCTGCTTTTGCCTTCTGCATTCTGTTTTGAGTCAGTCGCGATCCGAGAATATGAAGCGCTCGAAGGCCGAGTTTGGCTTCCTAGATCAGGGGGCCACACGCATTAACACGACGCACGAGGCTAAAAGTTCCAAGCGGCTTCGATGGCATTTTTGCAGACGCCACACGAACGTGACAAGGAGAATCTCTATTTTCTATTTACTATTTGCGATTTGCTGTTTTCTATTCATTTTGAATTTGTGATTTGTCCATGTCCTCAATAGGGGAGCAGAAGGCGCTCCAGTTCTTTTCCGTTCGAGTCCACACAGACTATCGATCGCGAAGGAACGGAAAGAGTCATATCGCGACCGGCGATCTTAATTTTCCGCCTCTTTGACTTGCTGCTATCGTTTATCAAAGTCACCACAATGCTGCCGTTAATAGATCTCACCGCCCAGTAACTCTGATCGCCATCGCTACCATACGCGAGGACATCTCCGTTCCAGGCAAGCCGAGAATAGAGTTCGTACACTTTTCCGGTTGGCGTCAAATGCCAGCCGCGTGACATTGCTTCACCCGTCAGCCTGTCGTCGTGTTGACCCACGACGGTTGCGTATCTTCGACCGTTTGCCCAATACATAATCGAATGATCGGGCACCGAATGCGTGTACATCGCTTCGATCTCCGGACGGCTCAAAACCTCGGCCACCTTGCGCGCGAATTCCATCGCGTATTTGTTCGTCAGGTGCGGATTGCCTTCCAGACCGTGTCGAATGTTGAACTCCGTTACCAGGTAGCGCATTTTAGGGGCGAACGGTTTCACGACGCGGTTAAAATTATCGATGCTCCCCCCTCGCACGCCTTTGGAATAGAGATGCAACACCCCAAAAATGTCAGAGCGCTGTCTCATATTGACGCGAGCATCTAAGGTCCGAAGCATCCGCGTCACCCACTCGGTGTCCGACAGCCTGGTTGGAGTGTTGTTGTCGCGGCCTTCGGTGAGCGGCAAAGCGAAATGCAAGCCCAACGGCGTCAGCCCTTCAATCACATCGGCAGCGCGAGCGGCGTAGTCTTCGGGCAGCCAGGGCCGGTGACTCAACCACGGTTCGTTCGATAACTCGATAGCAACAATTCTGGGTTTCAGTCCCCGATCCAGGAATTTTTGAAGCGCATCCCTCGCTACCTGCGGACCTTCTTCGACGTTTATCCCCACTATGGTTGTAAATTCGTGCGCTGCTATGAAGTCTACGTATCGATCGAGAGGAAACCATTTGTAGACGTTGGTCGTCTTGTTTTCAGCCTTTAGTCGTGCGGTCTGCTCTGGCCCCACCGGCGAATAGAAGCCGTGCGAGGAGAAACGCAAGCTCTTCAACCCGGCACGCCTGAAAGCTGCCGCCATTTCGTCGCCTGCTTCTTTGTCGAGCCAGGCATCAATCAGCGGGGATGGCGTGCCGGCGAACGACATATCCGTTCCCAGCACCGGCGCGCGATGAGAAACCACTTGAGCGCCAGGACCCACGCTCGGGGTCACCGCGAGTGGGAATTGCGTCTGTACTTGACCGAAACCCGAAAGCGTTACGGCGGCGCTCAAAACAACAACCAGAAAACACTTCTGAATATGCATAGACTTTCGATGAGATGTCTCCGGGAGTGTGAATCGTGGCTCATCGTCCGCAAGGTGTATCCAGGAAAACCAAGCAAAGACGGACCGTTCTAAACCTGGTCGAGCACCTCGCTGGTAGCAGATTGATTCGATGTTGCATCAGACGGCTTGTAGACCGAACGCCGAACCTTTATCGAGTATTTGACTATGCACCAGAGCGCTTTGACGCCGTCTTTCCAGCCGATCTTCTTTCCTTCCTCGTAGGTTCGGCCGTAGTAGGAGATTCCCACTTCGTAGATCCGCAGTTTCATTCGCGCGATCTTGACGGTGATCTCGGGCTCAAAGCCAAAGCGGTTTTGTTCGAGCTTTATCGATTGAATAACATCGCGTCTGAAGACCTTGAAGCCTGTTTCCATGTCTGACAGGTTCAAATTGGTGAACATGTTCGACACCAGCGTGAGCAGCCGATTGCCGACGGAGTGCCAGAAGAACAAGACTCGATGCTGCTTTGTAGTGAGGAACCGCGAGCCGTAAACCACATCGGCTTTGCCGTCGATCAACGGACGAAGCAGCACGGGGTACTCGGCGGGATCGTATTCGAGGTCCGCATCCTGCACCAGCACGTAGTCACCGGTCGCGTGCTTGAAACCGAGCCGCAGCGCTGCTCCCTTGCCGCGGTTGCGAGGCTGCAAAAATACCAGCGTATTCTCATAGCGCGCTTTCAGTCTTTCAAGCTCATCCCGAGTACCGTCGGTTGACCCGTCATCAACGACTATTATTTCCTTTGGAAAGTCTACGTCGTGAACGCGGCTGATCAACTCGGCGATTGTCGCCGCCTCATTGTAGACGGGGATCACAACTGAAAGCTTCATTGAGGAATTACCGAATCAGATTTGAGTAAAAGCGATGGTAATAGTCGCCTTCCGCGAAAGTCAACTAGCGCACCCATACCGGATGCCTGACCGACTCCTTCTCGTCGTGCTTTCTTCACTCGGAGCGCCCGGTCTGCCTCAGCCTCATCGTTCTCCTCACACCCTCGCGCAGCAGCGTCACGGCCGATGCGAGCAACAATGTCCAAACAACGGCGGAGAAAACAAATAGAAAATAGCGCATCGCGAGTGTGTACCGAAACTCCGTGTGCATGACGGATTGGAAGAGGAGGTAATAGAGCGGCACAATCAGAATTAGCAGCGCGCGACGCGGGCTTCCTACAACCAGAATTCCGAGACCAACAATAACGAAAATTAGTCCGGGTTCTTTAGTAATCCGCTGAACGGCCCTCGCCGGCGGGCGCAGCCAGGAAATGCTTCTGCCGATCGACAGCGCTGACCGGTCAATGGTCTCAAAGGCGGGGTCGTAATGAGCCCGAAGCTCTCGACTGGATTTCGCCGCCCTTGATGCGTTTAGCGCGTCTTTGAGTTTTGTGTCGGTGCTTCTAAAGACGAGCGGCGCGTGCGCGGTGTCTTTCATCATCTCGGACATACGCTCGAACAGGGCCCCGAAATACCAGGCAGGATGCTCGGCTATTACTTCGAGGCTTCTTCGGAGCCGCTCGCGGTCCCGTTTTATGCCGTCTGGAGAGGCCCAGGATCCACCATAACTCGGGTTGTCATACAGAGCGACCTCGTGCAGGATCACTTCGTCATCGGTAGTCGCGCCAAATCGGCCACCGCTTGCATCGCCAAGCCCCTCCCACATATTCAAACCTACGCCGATTTGTATAGGAACGAACTCACCAAACAACAAATAGTTGCGTATGGTAATCGGGGCTATAGTGAGAAACGAGACCAGTGCGACAACTGCAGCATTGAGAATCGGCCGCCTCCTCCGGGATGAGATGATTACCAATCCGACTGCAGTGAATAATCCCAACAACATCGGATTGGGTCTGACCCATGCGGACACTCCGATCATCAACCCTGCAATCGCGTAAATCCACAGAGCCCCCCGTCGTTGACGCCCTGCCCTCACGATCAAGTACATCGCGATCAAAATCGGAAGTGCACAGAGTGAATCGCTGAGAATCAGATTCGAGTAATAGGACAGATGATGTGAAACGCCGGAAAGCAACCCCGCGGCAATGCCGACGCGCCAACTTATCAGATTGCCAACAATCAAAAACATCAGCACCGGAGAAACTGAGTTGATCAGATTCTGAACCAGCTGAACCGTAAAGTAGCTTCTGCCGCTAAGTGAGTAGACTCCGCTTAGAAATATTGAATACGCAGGTGCGTGAGACAGGATAGAGGTATCCGAGGGATCCGGGATGTTGGGCATCAGAATGCCCTGTCCCGCCACAATCGATACCGCACGGGAATCGAAGTCGCTGGACATCACTGAACCAGGCTGGTCGGCGGTGTGCATGGTGGGTTCGAGATCCACCGCCTGTAGCGACTTTACCGAAAAGGAGATCGCGAAGATCAAGAAGCCGATCGCCCACTTTATCTTGACGCTCAGGGATTGGCGGGTTCCCAGCGTAGTGCAAAGCCAGCGTCTAAAAGCAAATCTGTATGTCCCTAACGTCATTGATCAACGTCTCGAACGCGAGACGCCGAGATTCTAAGTTAGGCTTTTGCCGCAAAGCAAAGGCGCGTCAGGTTTTCGCATACCCAAATTTTTTCCGAAAAATGGGTATGCGTGAAACCTAGCTTACCGAACTTCCTTGACTCCGATGAAGCGAGATACGATATTGGCTCTCAAGCTCCCAAGCCGGGATGCCGCGACGAAAGGTTGGATTCTAAATGACGGGACCTGACTTCCAGGACGTGTTGAGGGCGCGCCGACGGATCAGTCCTTATCTTTGGCGCACGCCGATGCATTCCTATCCGGCGATCAACGAGCTGATCGGCGCAAACATCTTTATCAAACACGAAAACTATCAACCGGTTGGCGCGTTCAAAGTCCGGGGCGGAATCAATCTCATCTCACAGCTGAATCCCGAAGAGCGCAAGCGAGGAGTCATCGCAGCCTCTACCGGCAATCATGGTCAGTCGGTCTCTTATGCCGCCCGTTTGTTCGACGTCAAGGCGCGAATTGTCGTGCCGGAAGCCGCGAATCCCGGAAAGGTCGCTGCAATGCGGGGGATGGGAGCCGAAGTAATCCTCCACGGAGAACGGTTCGATCAAGCCCGGCTTCACTGTGAAGCTCTCGCTCGCGAACATGGCTATCGCTACATTCATTCCGGCGACGAACCGTTGTTGATCGCCGGCGTTGCTACTCAAGCGCTTGAAATGCTCGAGGATGAGCCGGGCCTTGAGGTTATCATCGTTCCGGTCGGCGGAGGCAGCGGCGCTGCGGGCGTGTGCATCGCGGCTAATGCGATCAACCCAAACATTCGAGTCGTGGGTGTGCAGTCAGAATCGTCGCCGGCGGCCTATCAGTCGTGGCTGGGAAAGCGGCTGGTCGAAGCTCCCAACAAAACGTTTGCCGAGGGGCTTGCAACTGGCACCGCGTTCGGCCTCCCGCAGGCAATCCTTTGGGAACGCTTGAGAGAGTTCATTCTTGTTGACGATGAAGAGATAATGCGAGCAATGGTGTGGATGGTTGAACGTGCGCATTCGCTGGCCGAGGGTGCGGGGGCATCTGCTTTGGCCGCCGCTTACCGCATAAGAGATGAGCTGGCGGGTAAGAAGGTAGGGCTGATTTGCTCGGGAGGCAACACGTCATTGGAGCATCTGAAGCTCGCGCTCAGCCGTGTTTGAAGAGGTAGCATGGACTTTAGTCTGTGTGCGTTGAGCTCCATTCGCTTGAGCTTGAAAAACATTTAGCATCATCCGAGTAATCTTGCACACCAGATAGCGTTGAATTAATCGCGAGTCGTCTTCCGTCTATTGTGTAAGAGGGTTTCGCTTCGGTTGACCCCATGCTGGTCTTGTCTCACACAGAAAGGACTTTCTGATGGCTAACTTCCTATCGAACACTTTTGGCCGCCTCACTGGTTTCCTAACCGGGGGAACTCCGTGGTTTAAGCTGCCACCGCTCCTGGGTCTTCCCAAGGTCTTTAGCATTCGGAAGAAGATGCGATCCGACAATCTCTACGACACCGGAAAAATCGATCCAATTGAAGTGCCGCCTCTGGGGAAGCCGGGCGAGCGCGAACGGGCATCGCGAACCGTTGATGGCACTTACAACGATCTGGAGCAGCCGAGGATGGGAAGCGCGGGAGCTCGCTTTGGTCGCAACGTACCGCTCGATCGCACGACGGTAGACAGCGCGGCGCTGCTCACGCCGAGCCCGCGAACGGTCAGCCTCGAGTTGATGACCCGGGAGCAGTTTCAGCCCGCTGAATCGCTTAATCTGCTGGCGGCCGCTTGGATTCAGTTTGAAGTTCACGATTGGATGAGTCACGGGAACAACGACAAAGACATGCCATTCGAGATACCGCTTGCGGACGACGATCCCTGGCCCGAGCGCCCGATGCAGATCCGCCGCACACGACACGACCCGACGCGAAGGCCCGGCTCGCCCAGCCCGATCCCTACCTACTCCAACACCGAGACGCATTGGTGGGACGGCTCACAGATATACGGCAGCGATCTCGAGACACAGATCAAAGTGCGTCTTGGTGTTGACGGCAAGCTTAAGTTGGGGAGCGACAACCTTCTGCCGGTCGATCCGCACTCGGGCATCGAGGTATCGGGCGTCACAGGCAACTGGTGGGTTGGGCTTGCGATGCTGCACACGTTGTTCACGCTGGAGCACAACGCTATCTGCGACCGGCTGAAGTCAGAATTCAAAACATGGACCGATCAGGAACTGTTCGATCGAGCGCGGCTGATCAACGCAGCTCTAATTGCAAAGATTCACACGGTCGAATGGACGTGCGCAATAATTGCGCATCCCACAGTCGTCAGAGGCATGAACGCCAACTGGGAAATAATCCGCAAGTCCAAAGCCGATCATCACGCGGCGCCCTATTCGATCACCGAAGAGTTCGTCGCAGTCTATCGAATGCATCCGCTTATGCCCGATGACTTCACGTTTCGATCTTTTTCAAACGGCACTATAGTTGAAGAACGATCGCAACCCGACATCTCGTCCGCTCACGCTCGAGAGTTGATGACAAAATTCTCGATGTCGGATTTGTTCTATTCATTCGGAGTGATGCATCCGGGGGCGATCAGGCTGCACAACTATCCCCGGTTTCTTCAATTGCTGGTGCGTGCGGACGCCCCGACGATCGATCTGGCCGCGGTTGACATCCTTCGCGACCGCGAGCGCGGCGTCCCGCGTTACAACGAGTTTCGCAAGCTTATCGACAAAGAGCCGCTGAAAAAGTTTGAGGAGCTGTCGAGTAACAAGGACTGGGTGGAAGAGATTCGTCGTGTTTACAACGGGGACATCAACAAGGTCGACCTGATGGTGGGTCTATACGCCGAAGATCTTCCCGAGGGATTTGGTTTCAGCGAAACCGCCTTTCGGATATTCATCCTTATGGCGTCCCGGCGATTGCAGAGCGACCGGTTCTTCACAACCGACTACAACGAAAAGACGTACACAAAGACAGGCCTCGCCTGGATCGAGGACAACAACATGAGAACGGTCCTGAGACGCCATATTCCTGCCCTGGGCCCGGTGGTTGATAAGGTCGACAACGCCTTTAAGCCCTGGCCGAAGAAATAGCGAGAGAAGTCTGGGGGAGAAGACTCGTACCTTTTATGCAAGGAGACCCCAATGCCTAACGCTGATGACATTCGCTGGTTTAAGCAACAGTTTCAAAGCTCGATCGAGGGTGTGCTTCAAGGTACACCGTTCAGTGTAGACATGGTTACAGCGGTTGCCTGCCAGGAGACGGGTTTCATCTGGCAGGTACTGCGAAAACGACAACTCAGCGTCCAGCGGATACTCGAACTGTGCGTGGGCGACACCATTGATGCGAAGCCGGGCGGTGGCGGGCGCCGGCCGTTTCCAAAAAACAAAGCCGATTTGATCTCAAAACCGCAGGGCCAGGAGATGTTTAACATTGCTCGCCAGGCGCTGATCGACATGGCGCAACAAATCAGCGGGTACAGCGCGGCGGTGGCAAACCCAAACAAATTCTGCCACGGCTTCGGAATCTTCCAGTTTGATCTGCAGTTCTTTCTCACCGAGCCCGACTACTTTCTTCAAAAAAAATATGCCGACTTCGACGCGTGTCTGGAGAAGTGTGTTGGCGAGCTGCAGAATGCGCGGAAGCGTATCGGGTTGCAAAACCAGACCTCGCTGACCGATCTCCAGAAGGCCAGTGTGGCGATAGCCTACAACACCGGAGGATTCAACCCGAGCAAAGGACTCAAGCAGGGTCATTTCGATGGCACGAAGTTTTATGGAGAGCAGTTCTTTGAATTCCTTCAGTTGTCGAAGACCGTACAAGTGGACGAGGGTCCCGTCTCACCGCCTCCGACGCCGACAGCCCCTGCCACTGGACCGAAGTACGTAGTGAACGTGAGTGCATCGCCCCTAAACTTGCGTCGAGAACCAAGCCGTGATCCAAATAATCCTGATGCAAACGTAAAAGTGCGGCTTCCAAACGGCCAGATCGTGACGGCAGTTACAAATCAGCCGGTCAATGGGTTCCTGGAGGTCGAGGCGGACGTCCAGGGTGTACAACAGCGGGGCTTCGCTTCAGCGCAGTTTCTGAAACTCCTGGCTGACTGAGACACCGTCGAAAACCCCGTTGTCTCGAGTCGAAATCAACCGCAGAGATGATCACGAGGAAGCGCAATGGACTTTGATAACAGCTGGGATGCAGTGCTTAAACCAGGTAAAGCAACCGTCTACTTTGACGCACTGGGCGACACTACTTTTGAAGCCGACTCGTCTTCATACAGCAAGATCAACGCCTGGTGGATGGCGGAGCTTTGCCGGTTGATCTACAGACAGGGTTCCGATGAAATCGACGAAGCCACGGGGCCGACACGTAAGGAAGTGTTGGCGCGGGTGAAGCTCGAGGAGGTTGAGTTCTTCAACGAAGGGGACACCGAGGCTGCGCTCATCAAACCGGCAGAGACGTCCGAGCCTCAGTTCGCCGCGGTGGTTCTGCGGGGCACCAACGACCCCAGAGATTGGCTGACGGACTTCAATGTGATTCCGGACGATTGGGTAGAGGGTGGGCTTGTTCATCGGGGCTTCGCAAAGGCCTTCGACCTGGTAGGAGACAAGGTAATCGCATCGCTCAATAATCACGTCCCGGCTAACTGTCCGCTTTTTATCGCAGGTCACAGTTTGGGCGCCGCGCTGGCTACGCTTTTGGCCTCCCGGCGCCGGCCGCACGCTTTGTACACGTTTGGCTCGCCCCGAGTTGGTGACGACGATTTTGGTGAAACACTCGATGGCGTAAGAATCTTCCGGGTAGTCAATAATCGAGATGTGGTGACCACGGTGCCGCCGCCATTGCCCTTCCATCACTTGGGCGAGTTGCACTACATCACTCATAAAGGCGATATGCTGGTTAACCCTGATGACGAAACGGTTGCGCAGGACCGCCTAAAGCGCGATCGGTTTTCGTTCTTTTCTCTGGATTTTAAGAATCTGTTTACCAACGCCCCCGAACCAATTGCGGACCACGCGCCGGTCAATTACGTAGCGCATCTTGAGCGGCAAGTTTAGAAATCGACCGCGGATAATGTTCTGTGGTCTAATCAACCACTGATGACATCACACATTCTGGGTATAGACCTTGGTGGAACCAAGGTTTTGGCGGCTGTGCTGGACCGTGATGGAAATATCGTTGCGCGCGCTCGCGCCAAGACACGAGGGTGGCGCGACGATGAAGAGGTTTTCCATACCATCACTCAAACCGGACATCGGGCTCTCGAAAAAGCCGCCGTAGATCAAGATCATCTCGCGGCGGTTGGCATCGGCGCTCCTGGCCCGATCGACTTTGATACTGGCTGCATAATTGAAACAGCGAATCTTAACTTCAAGAACTTTCCGCTTGGTCCCCGGGTTGCCGAAGAGTTCGGCCGTCCAACAATACTCGAGAACGATGTGAATGCCGGAGTCTACGGCGAGCTCAAGTCCGGCGCGGCCCAAGGCGCTCGCGATGTCCTGGGTGTGTTCGTTGGAACGGGGATCGGAGGCGGCCTCATCTTGAACGGAGCGTTGTATCGAGGCTTCAGCAAAGGCGCCGGTGAAATTGGTCATATGATTGTCGAGTCAGGAGGACCGCGATGTGGCTGCGGCAACCGCGGCTGTCTCGAGGCCGTCGCCAGCCGCACTGCGATAACTCGCGACATTCGCAAGGCAATCAAGCAAGGTTATCGCGGGACAGTTTCCAAGAGGCTAAGCTCCGATACCGACCAGCTTTCGGGTAAGGACCTGAAAGCGGCGTACGACTCCGGCGATGAGCTTGTAAAGAGGATCATGCATCGCGCTGCCAGGATGATCGGCATTGGAATTGGAAGTCTGTTGAACGTTCTCGGCCTGGAGCTGGTAGTGCTTGGCGGTGGAGTTGTTGAAGCGTTCGGAGATGATTTTGTTGTTCGCGTCGAGCGCTCGGCTCGCGATATTGCGTTTGAAATCAACTCGCGCGATGCAAAGATCACACGAGCCGCCCTTGGCGATGACGCCGGGGTAATCGGATCGGCAATGCTCGCGCGCGAGGCGCTAATCCGTAATGCCGAAAGACAGAGCTAGCTTGGCACCGCCGTTCTGACACCACCGGCTTCAGCCGCGTGGTGTTTCAGTTT
>Ga0075418_10003195_pt1 | contig 18677 bp, 13 predicted proteins | sample SoiMetdeltSBSDD2_FD_81776 | JGI IMG/M metagenome (GOLD analysis project Ga0075418, IMG submission 81776) | Bulk soil microbial communities from a Populus tree surrounding site in Tennessee, USA - Soil MetaG P. deltoides SBSDD2 | ecosystem: Environmental > Terrestrial > Soil > Tree plantation... | reverse complement strand
GGCACGGCCGCGAGCGCCGTCTTGCGGGCTGTTGAAAAATCGGTCTGCGTCGCTGCCGCCAGCGCTTGCAGACCCGCGGCCGCCATTTCGGTGTCGGTCCAGCCCGGGCACACGGCGTTGACCGTGATGCGCCGCGGCGCGAGCTCGAGCGCGAGCGCTTTCGTGAGCCCGATGACGCCGTGTTTGCTCGCGCAGTAGGCCGTGTAGCCCGGCACTCCGAACCGCCCGAGCACCGAACTGATGTTCACGATGCGGCCGCCGTCCGCGAGATGGCGCAACGCGGCGCGCGTCGTGAAGAACACGCCATCGAGATTCGTGCGCACGACTTCGTCCCAGCGATCGGGACCGGGCAACGAGCACGCGTTGGGGCCGCCGACACCCGCGTTGTTGACGAGCAGGTCGAGGCCGCCGAGCAGCTTTGCTGTGCGGTCGACGGTCCTGCGCACTTGGTCCGGATCGCGCACGTCGGCAGTGGCCGCATACGCGGTGGCCTTCTTCCGCTTCAGCGCCGCCACCGTCTCGCGCAGCGGGCCCGCGCGGCGGCCCAGCACCGCGACCGAAGCCCCGCGCTCGGCGAGGCACGACGCGATCGCGGCGCCGATTCCGGTCCCACCCCCCGTCACGATGCACCGCCGCCCTTGCAGCGAACGGGTCATCTCGCGGCACCGGTGCCGGTGCCTTCTTCGACCATCGTCATCAGGGCTGCGACGAGCTTCCTGATGCCCGCAGCCACGTCGCGGACCCGCGCGTCGAACATGTAGGCCGGCGAGCTGACGATCCGGTTCTTCGTGTCGATCACGCACTCGGTCACGGGGCAGGTGCGATGCACGACGCCCATCGCGGTCAACGCCCTCGCGGTGCCGACATCGTCTCCGATCGTCAGCGTCGGCTGCACTTGCCGGCCCAGCGTGGCCGCGACGACCGCGGGCGCGATGCAGATCGCGCCGATCGGTTTCTTCGCCGCGTGCATCTCGCGCAGCAGCCGCGCCACGTCGGCATGCGGTTTCGCCTCGGCACCCTTGGTCGCGAAGTCGCTGAGGTTCTTGGCCGCGCCGTAGCCACCCGGCAGCACGACGGCGTCGAGCTGCTGCGCCGTGACGCGCGCGATGTCCTGGATCCTGCCGCGCGCGATGCGCGCGGATTCGCGCAGGATGTCGCGGCTCTCGCCGTGCGGCGCGCTGCGTTCGTGGTCGACCACCTGCTGCTGCGGCCCGCGCGGCGCCATGCAGACGGCGGTGGCGCCGAGCTCGTCGAGACACAGGAGCGTCAGCACGGCTTCGTGGATCTCGGATCCGTCGAGAAAGCCGCAACCAGAGAGAATCACGCCGACCTTGCGGTTCATGTTGGCAACAACCCGGGTAGAAGACTGTGCGCATCATGCCCCACCACCGCCGAGCCGTCACTGTCGCCATGCTGCTGGCGGGCGCCTGTGCCCCGTCGACGTTCGTCTGGGACGACGCGGTGCCGGCCACGCTGCAGGGTTACCGCGCGGCATTTGCGGAGGCCGTCGGTACGCAGCTCCGAGGTTCGCTGACGCGCGAGGAGCTGCTGCGCGAGATCGGCGACGGCAGGGTGCTCTGGCTCGGCGACCACCACAGCAGCTCGCGGCTGCACGCGCTGCAGTTGGAACTGCTCGACGACCTGCGAGAGCGCGGCGAACGTCTGGTCCTGGCGCTCGAAGCGATCGGGCTGCAGGACGAAGTCCACGTGCGCAAGTATCTGGCCGGCGAGCTGACCATGGAGTCGTTGCGGCAGCAGCTGCGCGCCCGCTGGGACGGCTCGTGGCTCGACGACCGCGAGCTCGATCCCTGGTACTACCGCTCGCTGCTCGCCTTCGCGCGGAACCACGAACTGCCGGTGGTCGCACTCGAACCGACCCCGCGGCTGCCGCTGGCCCACCGCGACGACATCCTCGAGGCGAACATCCGCCGGGCTCTCGACGACCACAACGACCGCCTCGTCGTCGTCGTCGTGGGCCAGGCCCACCTGGTCGGGCAGGGCGACCTGGTTCGCCGCATCGCCAGCCGCGGGGTCGCGATCGGCGGCGAGCCGCCGCCATCGCTGCGTTGCTCTGCCCCGGGCGAGCGCGGATCGGTGCAACAGTGCGAGGCTGGCTTGTGGTGGTTCGCCGAGCTGTTCCCGGACGACTGACCTCACGATGGCTCTGCCTCACGGCAGGTCGTGCTCGGACGACAACAGCGTCTCGACGCGCGGGCGCAGCCCAGGACGCGCCGCTGCGAAACCGCGGAAGCGCGGCCTGCTCTGGTTCCACTGCACATGACCGCCGCGCGGCAGCCACACCTCGCCGCCGGACGCCGCCACGAGGGCTGTGCCTGCGGCGACATCCCATTCGTGCTTGGGCTGCAGCGTCCACGTGGCGTCGGCAAAGCCCGCTGCCACGAGCGCGAGCTTGTAGGCGACCGAGCCCTGCGGCAGCACCTGGATCGCGGCCTGAAAGCGTCTCCACTCCCCTCGTTTCCACTCGCTGCGGCTGGCCAGCACGCGCAACGGACCGGCCGGTTCGGGCCAGGCCAGCGCCGGATCTCCGTGCACCTCGAGGCCGAGCCCAGGCCCGCCCACCACGCTGACTCCGGCCGCCGGATTGCCCACGGCTCCGAGCACGGGCACACCATCGACCACGAGAGCGATCGAAACCGCGTACTCGGGCCGGCGCGACACGAAGGAGCGCGTGCCATCGAGCGGGTCCACGATCCAGACCCGGCGGCACGCGAGCCGGCTCTTGTCGTCGTCGCTCTCCTCCGACAGCCAACCGTCGCCGGGACCCGGCAGCATCTCGCGCAGCAGCGCGTCGATTTCGCGATCGGCCGCGGTCACGGGGCTCCAGCCATCCTTGAGCTCGAAGGGCACGTCGGTCTCGGCATGACGGCGCAAGACCTCGCAGGCGCGTTGCAACGCCTGTCGCACGGCCAGGAGGTCGTCGGGCCGCGGGCTCACGAGGTGCCACCACCGCGCGGATCCTGCATGAGCGGCCGCCACGGCGCCGTGTTCTCGACCTGTTGGATCGCCTGCGCCGCGGTCTCGGCGACCGTGTAGAGCCCGCGAAAGTGCGGCTGGATGAAGCCCTCCGCGAACGCCTTGTCGAGCATGTCGAGCAGCGGGCGCCAGTAGCCGCGCGCATCGAGGATCACGATCGGCTTGTCGTGCAGGCCGAGCTGCTTGAACGAGAGCACCTCGAGCAATTCTTCGAGCGTGCCGAGACCACCGGGCAGTGCAATGAACGCATCGCCGGCCTCGTCGAGCCCCTGCTTCCTGCTGCGCATGTCGGCGACGGACTCCATGCGGTGGGACGCCGTGCAGTGCACGTTCTTGTCGATGAAGTCCTGCAGGATGATGCCGAGCGTGCGCCCCCCAGCCTGCCGCGCGGCCCGCGAGAGTGCGCCCATGAGGCCGAAGCGGCCGCCGCCCCAGACGAGCTCCCAGCCGCGCTCGGCGATTCTGCGCCCGAGCTCGGCCGCGACGGTCATGTAGGAGGCATCGACGCGTTCGCTCGACGACGCGTAGACCGTCACGCGGAACGCGCGCTGCTGTGCCGCGAAAGCACTCACAGCCGGTTTCCTGCCGCGAGCCAGCGATCGAGCAGCATCAGACCCGCCATCGACTGGCCATCCCCACAAGCCTCCTCGATCAGCAGCTGACGCGCGCGCGACATCGGCATGCGATGCACGTCGATGCGTTCGCTCGGTTCGAGGTCCTGCCGTTGCTCGCGCAGCCCGCGCGCGAGCCAGAAGTGGCAGACTTCGGTCGAGACTCCTTTGTATGGCGCGAACCTGCCGAGCGGCGTCCATGCTTCGGCCACGATTCCGGCTTCTTCGTGCAGCTCCCTCTTGGCCACGGTGAGCGGATCCTCACCGCTGCGCATGCCGCCGATCGGGAACTCCCAGAACTCGGCACCGAACAGATAGCGGAAGACGCGCAGCAGCACGGTGGAACCGTCGTCGAACACGGGGATCGCTGCACAGCTGCCGGGCATCTCGACATGGTAGTAGACACCCTCGCTGCCGTCGGCCTGCACGTATCGGTCCTTGCAGTAGCGGTGCCACGCATTGTCGACGAGCACCTCGTGATGCAGCCGGGAGAACGGTGGACGTCCGGTCATGGGTCTTAGCGGCTGATCGAGAAGAAGAGCTGCCGCCGATCGTCGGTCTCTTCGTAATGCCACGGCCAGCCGAGGTCGAGCTGGATCGGCACCTCGAGATAAGGGATCTCGATGCGGATGCCGATGCCCGAACTGCCGCGCAGCTCTCCGAAGGTCGGATCGTCGATGTCGAGGCCGAGCAGGCCGATGTCCGTGAACAAGAGCCAGCGCACGAGCTCGCGGTCGCGCACTTCGCCTTCGAGCCGCGTCGCGATCAGCGGGAAGTAGATCTCCGCGGTCGCCGTGTAGCGCGCCTGCCCGCCGATCGGGCGGCCGAACTGGCTCGGCCCCGCGCGGCGGTAGTCGAAGCCGCGCAGGTTGTCGCCACCCATGTAGAAGCGCTCCGTGATGAACACGTCGTTGCTGTCGCCAAACTCCTTCGCGTAGCCGAAGAAGTGCTCGAGATGCAGCACGGTGCGGTGCTTCATCTCGTTCTCGGAGAGCGCCACGTAGACCTGGCCCGTGTGCGTGATCTTCGTGAGGCTCTCTTCACCGCCGAGCAACCCACCGAGCACCTCGAAGGACAGACTCAGCTCGTAGCCCGAGGTCGGACGCAGCAGGTCGTCGTAGTCGCGGTAGCGCGCGCTGATCCGGCCGCCGCGCAGCTCGGTCTGCCCTTCCGCGTCGTAGGCCAGCGACGAGGCGTCCTGGGCCAGATCCTTCACCTCGACCGACTCCTGACGCACCGAGAACCCGGCGTTGAAGTCCTCGGTGAAGTTGCGCGACAGGCCCACGTCGAGCCCGAGCACGTCCGTCGTGTAGCCATCCGTGAGGCGCCGGATCCGGCGTTGTGTGCTGAGCCGCAGCTCGATCGTGTCGATGTGCTGCCGGAAGACGTCGGGCTCGACGTAGGTCACCTGGAACTGGCTGTATTGGCTGCCGGGAGCCAGCAGCACGCCGAGGTTCTGGCCGCCGCCGTGAAACGCCTTGTTGTCGAGGATCTCGCCGAGCGCCGTGATCGGGTTGAAGCTGCTCGGCGGATTCCAGAGATCGAAGTTCCTCTTGTTGAACGTGACCTGACCCTGAATGCCCTGGCCCGTGCTGATGCCGATGCCCCAGCGCAGCTCGCCCGTCGAGCCATCCTCGACGTCGAGGGCCAGGTTCACGTAGTCCGCGGAACCGGGCACGGGCTCCAATTGCAACCGGGGGCCTTGCAGCGTGACAGCGTCCTGGAAGAACCTCGTCTGCTCGATGCTCCGCAGGGAGCGATTGACCTCCACCATGTCGATCCGATCGCCGGGCATCACGCGCACGCGGCGGCGGATCACGTGATCACGCGTGAAGCGGTTGCCGCGGATGATCACGTCGCGCAGTTTCTTCGGCACACCCTCGAAGACCTGGAACGTGATCTCGACCTCGGGCTCGACGCCGTAGTTCTCGCGAAGCGGGAAGAGCTCGAACGCCTCGGGAACCGAGCCCATGCCCGGAAAGCCGCGCGGCGGGTGACCTCGCCGCCCGTAGAAGTCGGAGATCGCGAGGCTGTCGCGCTGCAGGCGGTCGTGGTCGTAGTACTCACCCGGTTTGACCTTGAGCTGGGCCTCGATCTCCGCAGCCGAGTAGAGCGAAGGCGACGTCACGGCCTTGCGTTCCTTGGTCACGTGTTCGACGCGCACGGACTTGATTCGATACCTCGGCCCCTCGACGACGACCAACGTGATGTCGACGGCCGTCCGGTCCGGCGTGAACTTGACGTCGGCGAGATCGACCGTGGCGTCGAGGAAGCCACGGCTCCGATAGAACAGGCGCAAGCGATCGAGATCCTCCTCGAGCACCTCGCGGCTGAACGCGGCTCCCGACACAAGGCCACGAGAGGGGTCGCTCAGGATGTGTGAATCGCGGATCAGGTAGTTGTCCGAGCCGAACAGACCGAAGATCGGGTCGGCCGCGAACGACGTGTTGCCGATGAACGTGATCGACTGGACCGTCACCTTCTGGCCCTCGTCGATCTGGAAGCGCAGTCGGCGAAGCGGCGGCGTGCGTTGCCCTGCCTGCGGCTTTGCCGCCGAGGCGTCGGGAACCGGCATGTCCTTGAGTTCGATGCTGCAAGAGGCGAAGCCGTCGCGCCAGTAGCGGGCGATGAGGACCTTGCGCATCGCCTCGGCCTCGGTGCGCGTGACCTGTCGATCCGCGTGCAGGCCGATCAGGCTGTCGACGGTTGCGCGTTCGAGGCTCACGAGGCCGACGAAGTCGACGCCCTCGTAGATCTCGACTTCCTTCTCGACCTCGAACGTGACCACGATCTCGGCATCGACCTCCTCGGCCCACACGTGCACGATGATGCGGCGCTCGATCCAGAGGTTCTGGCAGTCCGCCGTGACCTTGCCCGTGTCGAACGGTTGGCCGACGCGCGTCTGCAGCGTGCGCACGAACGTCTCGGCCGAAGCGCCTTCGACCGTGCGCAGCGCTCCATCGGGTTCGGCCTTCTTGACGAGGATCGCGCGCACGGGCTTGCCCTGCATGCGCTGCACGGCCTCGTTGACGAAGGCCCCCTCCCCTTCTCTGCCCTGAGGTCGGTCGACGCGCGTACCTTTGGGAGGCGGCACCTCCACCTGGGCGAGCAGGGCGCTCGAGGATGCCACCAGCAACAGGACCGCCATGGCCAGGAACCTGGCCATGCGTTCAGTGCACTGGCTCACTCCTGCGCGTGTAGTTCTCAAAACGCATGTACTCGCGGAAGAAACGCAACGTGACCTCGCCCGTCGGGCCGTTGCGCTGTTTGGCGATGATGATCTGGGCCAGGCCGGCGTTCTGCTCGGTCGGTTTGTAGTACTCGTCCCGGTGCAACAGGACGATGACGTCGGCGTCCTGCTCGATTGCCCCTGACTCGCGCAGGTCGCTCATCCGGGGACGGTGATCATCGCGGTTCTCGACGTCGCGATTCAACTGCGAGAGTGCGACTACCGGCATCGCCAACTCGCGCGCGATTGCCTTGAGCCCGCGCGAGATCTCCGAGATCTCCTGCTGCCGGCTCTCGACGCGACCGCCCGACGACATGAGCTGCAGGTAGTCGACGACAGCCATCTGGATCTGGTGTTTCTGCTTGAGACGACGGCATTTCGCGCGCAGCTGCGTGATCGAGATCCCGGGCGTGTCGTCGACGTAGATCTTCGTGTCGTAGAGGCGCCCGGCCTCCTCCTGCAGGCGCTTGTATTGCTGGTCCGTGATACGCCCCTTGCGCATGGCCTGCCCGTCGACCTGCGCCCGGCAGCACAGCATGTTCTGGATCACCTGCTGCTTCGACATTTCGAGCGAGAAGAACGCCACGGGAGCCTGGTGCGCCTTGTGGCTGGCGACGCGTTCCGTGAGATTGAGTGCGAGGCTCGTCTTCCCCATCGACGGCCGCGCCGCGATGATGATGAGCTCCCCGGGCTGCAGGCCGCCCGTGAGGTCGTCGAGGTCGTAGTAGTCGGTGCCGAGCCCGGTCAGGCGTCCTTCGCGTTCCCGCCGCTTGTCGATGTTCGCGAACGTGTCCTGCAGCACGTCGCTGATGCTGACCGCCTCGCCTGCCTTGTCCATGCGCGAGATCTCGAAGATCTGCCGCTCGGCTTCGTCGAGCAACTCCACGGCATCGAGCTCGTTGTCGTAGGCGCGGCGTGCGACGTCGAGGCAGGTCTCGAGCAGCCGGCGCGCGATCGCCTTCTCGCGCACGATCTCGGCGTGGTATTGGATGCCGGCGGCGGTGACGACGCCCTCCATGAGATCGAGCAGCTGCTCGTGCCCGCCCACCTCGGCCAGCCGCCCGCGGCGCGAGAGTTCTTCCCCGACGACGATCGGGTCGGTCGCGCGACGGCCGTTGGCAGCCGCGAGGATCGATTCGTAGATGACCTGATGCCGCGGCAGGTAGAAGTCCTCGCCCTTGAGGAACGTGACATCGGCGATTGCATCCGGGTGCAGCAGCAGGGCCCCCAGCACCGATCGCTCCGCTTCGAGACTCTGGGGGACGCCTCGCCCCTCGAACGATTTCTTGAAATCGACCATTCTGTTCCGCCGTCGTCCTGTACCGCCCTCTGGGTCACGCTCGCTGCATCGCGTTGGTTCGCCGTCGCTTGACCGCCGCCTGCGGACCGCCCGGCTGCAGGCTGCCGACCGACGAAACTGCCAGCTCCTTCCTTATCCAGTTGCTGCAGGGACGCAAGACGGGGCCCTGTGGAGTGACGGTGGGGAACCGTGGAGGATCTGGGGACGACAGTCCGCATGACCGTGCCGCGGCTGCCGCGCGCGCACTCGCCCGTACCGAGCGCGGTTGTCGAAAAACCCAACACGCGAGCTGTCGCCCTCGCGGCGAACTGACACGCGCCGCAACGCGGCAGGGTGCGCATTTCGCCGTTGATGTTTTCGCGCGTTGCGGCGCAGGAGACATGAGCTTGGTCGCCTCGCAGAGGCAACCAAGCTCGCGAGCAGGCTCCCTCACTCGTCGCCTTCGTGCGCGACGAGGCCCCGAGCCGCCAGTTCGGCGAGCAGGTCGACTGCGCGAGCATAGTCGATGCGCAGTTTGCGCTGCAGCAAGGTGGCACTCGCTCGCCGCGTTGTGGTCACGAGCTCGATCGCGTCCTGGACCAGTCGCTCGTCGATTCCCGCCGCAAACAACTCCTGTTGGCGTCCGGACACGCGCTCCGGCGACTCTTCGGCCGCGCGCGTCTCCGGCGCAGTCGGTTCGCGAAACACCGGCGGCACGTCCATGCGCGGAATCTGCACGAGCGGCTCCTCGCTGCCGGCATCTCCTGGCTGCACCCCGGGCCCGTCGGTGACGGCCTCGCGTGCGGCGGAGCCACCGACGAACAGATCGTCGTCGTCGGCATCGTCAGTGACTTCCTCGTCAGTGATTTCCTCGTCGATTTCCTCGTCTGGCACTTCCTCGTCTGGCACTTCGGACGTGGCCGACCCGCTCTCGTCCGCTGTTCCACTGCCGGGTTCCGCCTTCTCGCCGGCCATTGCCGCTTCGCCGGCGGCTGCCGCGGAGTTCTCGATCTCCTGGGCGTCTCCTTCCTCTTCCACGGAGTCGAAAGCGCGCTCGGCAGCTGGTTCGAACCGTTCGCGCCGTGCCCGGCGTTCGGAGTAGGTCGGCCGTCGTGATTCGGCCTCGGCCACGGATGCGTCGGTGGCGTCTTGGGCCGCCGCCTCGGGCTCCGGTGCCAGCCCTGCGGCAGCCGCGAGTTCTCCGGTGGTCGCCAGCGGATCGGCCGGCTTTGCCGGGGTCGCGAGCGCCATGCCCGGTTCGGGCAGCGTTGCGACGCCACTCTGCCCGAGGCCGCGCAGGTGATCGGTCACGGCCACCTCGACGCCCGCGTCGGCCGGCCGCTGCCGCAGGCGCTCGAAGCTCTCGCTGAAGAAGAAGTCGGTGGCGAGCAGCAGCGAAGCGAACGTCACGGCCCAGACGAGCACGAGGCTCGGCAGATAGCCGAACGCAGCGAGCAGATGGCCAGCGAACCAGGCCCCGAGCTCGCCCTTGTGCGGGTGCCACGAGAGGCCGCCATCCCCCACGTTCAGGAACACGCCGAGCATCAGCGTCATCGCGAGCAATCGCAGCACGCGGCTCACGGGCCGTTCGAGCTGGCCCGTCGCGAACCAGATCGAGCTCCAGGTCAGCGCGAGCAGGAAACACAGCACGGCAGGGGCGAACCCGGCGATCCGGTAGACGCTCGCGACGGCGACCTGCAGCGCCGATCGCGCCTCGATCGCATCGTGGCGCACGTGGTAGTAGATCAGCGACGAGAGGAAGAACACCGAGACGCCGATCGGCAGCAGCGGCCAGAGCCATTCGGCTGCGGTGCGCGAGGTACGATCCTGCTCGTGAGTGCCCAGCGTATTCACGGTCATGCGCCCCTCCCGGGGTTGCTGCGTCCGACGTGACCGGACGACACCCTACGAATCTACTGGCGCGCCACGCGTGCCACAAGCAATGGTGCCGCGTCGAAGCAGGAGAAATTCTCGCGGCGCGTCGTGGCGATTTGCAACGGGCCACCTGCATCTCGCAAGGAACCGGCGCAGCGGGGCTGGCTGCGCGTTTCGCTGGAGTTCGGTCCCCGCGTTGCGACGTCGAGCATCACGTGGTCGCCTCGCGGGCGAGCAGGCTCAGCGCGAGTCAGCTGCCGCCGCCGCGGCGTCGGCTTCTCCGTCGCGCGACGAGCTCGTTTCCGCCGGTGAGGCCGGCGACGGCGCTTCGGTTCCGTCGTGCTTCGGTACGGCTCCGCCTTCCGCCTCGGCCTCGCCGAGCTGCTCCATGGCTTCGGCCATCTGCTCTTCGCGCGCCTTCCATTCGTCGAGCGTCAGCAGGACCTCGCGCGACTTCGAGCCGACGAACGGCCCGACGAGGCCGTCCTCCTCCATGAGCTCGAGCAGGCGCGTCGCGCGCGTGTAGCCGACGGCCAGCGCGCGCTGCAGCAGCGTCGCCGAGCCGCGCTGTTGGCCGAGCACGACCTCGACGGCTTCGTGGTAGCGCTCGTCGCTGTCGGCGATCGACGGGCGCGAGCTCGTCTGCGTCTGCACCAGAGCCGGGTTGAACTGCGGCTGCATGCCGTGCTCTTCGAGGTAGCGCACCACGGCGAGCATCTCGTCGTCGGCGACGAACGTGCCCTGCGCGCGCACGAGCGAACCGCCGCTCGGCGGCATGTAGAGCATGTCGCCGAAACCGAGCAGCTTCTCGGCCCCGTTCACGTCGAGGATCACGCGCGAATCGATGCGCCGGTTGACCTTGAACGAGATCTGGCACGGCAGGTTCGCCTTGATGACGCCCGTGATCACTTCACTGCTCGGCCGCTGCGTCGCGAGGATCACGTGGATGCCGACCGAACGCGCTTTCTGCGCAAGCCGCTGGATCAGCTCCTCGACCTCGTTCTGCGCCACGTTCATGAGGTCGGCGAACTCGTCGATGACGATCACGAGGTAGGGCAGGTGCACGCGATCGCCGTCGGGTTCGCGCTGGAGGCGCTTGCTGAGCTCCTGCTGGCCGAGGCGGTTGTAGTTGCGGATGTGGTTGACGCCCGCGCCCGACAGCAGCGCGTAGCGGTTCTCCATCTCGTCGACGGCCCACTGCAGGACGCCGGGCGCCTTCTTCATGTTCGTGACGACGTCGCAGCACAGGTGCGGCACGCTCTTGTACGACTGCAGCTCGACCATCTTCGGGTCGACGAGGATCAACTTGACCTGGTTCGGCGTGCGCGTCATCAGGATCGACAGCAGGATCGTGTTGATGCAGACCGACTTGCCCGATCCCGTCGTGCCGGCGATCAGGAGGTGCGGCATGCGCGTGAGGTCCTCCACGATCGGGTTGCCCGCGACGTCCTTGCCGAGGTAGAGCGGGATCGCGAGTTGTTCGGAGCGTCCGAACTGGTCCAGCAGATCGCGCATGAAGACCTTCTGCCGCTCGAAGTTCGGCACTTCGACGCCGATCGTGTCCTTGCCCGGAATCGGCGCGACGACGCGCACCGAGACGGCCTTGAGCGTCGCGGCGAGATCGGACTCGAAGCCGACGACCTTGTTGACGCGGATGCTCTCGGCCAGGCGCAGCTCGTACTGCGTCACGGCCGGTCCGACCGACGCCGCGACCACTTCGGACTGGATGCCGAAGTTCGCGAGCTTCTGCACGATGGCCTGGCCACCGCGCGTCAAGTTCACGGAGGTCACCCCGAGGTCCGCGCTCACGGCCTCCTGGAACAACTCGACGGGCGGGAACGGGTAGTCGTCGAACGGCAGCGTGTTCTGCACGGTCGCCTTCTTCTTCGGCTTCGGTCTGGGCTTCGGCCGGATGACGACGGGCTTGAGCGCCGGCTCGATCGCGAATGGCTCGCCTTCTTGCTCGGCGCCGTGCTTGTCGAGCCCCGGCTCGGCGCCGTCGGCTTCGGCCTTCGCCGCAGCACGCCGCGACGCGCGCCGCCGGCCGCCGCTGTCGGCGCCCTCTTCCTCGTCCTCGTCCGTGGCCTCCTCGCCCTCGTCGCCCTCTTCTTCCGCCGTCGATGCGCGACGGCGCCGCGGTGGCGGATCCCCTGCTCCCGTGATGAGGTCGATCACGTCGGGACCGGTCGTGGCCGGCGCCGGTACACGCCAGAGCCGGCGCCAGCAGGAGTCCGCGGCAGCGAGCGTGCGCAACAGCAGCTGCGAGAACATCCACTCGGTCGCCATCAACAGCGACACGAGCGCGCCGAAGCCGACGACGAGCAGCCGCCCGGTGCCGCCAAAAGCCGACTGCAGCTTCGGCGAGACGAAGCTGCCGAACACGCCGCCGGCCCCATACGGGGTCGCGTCGCGCACGCCGGCCAACCCGTCGGGGCTCGCGAACAGGATCGCCATCATCGCCGAGAACACGACGGCGCCGAGCACCTTGATCGTGAGGCGGTGGATGCCGCGGCCGAGGAACAGCAGCATGGCGCCGACGAGCAGCAGCAGGAACGGAATGGCGCCGGCGAGGCCGAGCGCGCGCGTGAACCCGTGGGCGAGGTGGTAGCCGACTGCCCCGCCGAGGTTGCGCATGCCGCTGGCCGGGATCGTGCCGTCGAGCTCCTTCACGTGGAACGTGGAGAGGCACAACAGCCCGTAGAGCGCGAACCCACACAGCGCGAGTGCGATGACCTCGCGCGCTCGCGGGGACAGGCCGGGTAGCGGCGCATCCTCGAGCGGGACGCCTGCGCCGCGCTTCTTCGGCAGCGTCTCTGACTCGGTGGCTTCCGTCTTGCTCACGATGGTTCCCTCGCTCGCCTCAGTTGCACCGCGACCGCGATGATGCGCGCCGCAGCAGCCTTCTTGTCTTGTCGCGGCAGCGCTTCGTCGCGTCCGTCGGCGTGACAGAGCACGAGCTCGGTGTGCGTGCTGCCGATCGCGTCGTGCAGGTTCACGACGATGCAGTCGAGGTGCTTGCTGCGCAGCTTGTCGCGGCCGCGACGGATGGCCGGTCCGAACCCGGCGGCAGCCGCTTCGAGGGCAAAGCCCACGACGACCCGTGGCCCCTTGGCCGCAGCCAGCCCTGCGACGATGTCAGGATTCGGTACCAGCTGGATGGTCCTCGTGCCGGCATCGCGAGGCGGTTTGCCGGCCGCGCGCTGCGCGGGTCGCCAGTCCGCCACTGCCGCCGCGGCGATCAGGACGTCGCTCGAGCCGAACGCTGCAGCTGCCGCGGCCTGCATCTCGAGCGCCGAAACCACGGGCCGGACGGTGACGCCTGCAGGCGGCGAGATCTCGACCGGGCCGAGCACGAGCGTCACGCGGTGACCCGCCGCCTGGGCCGCCTCGGCGAGGGCACAGCCCATGCGGCCGGAGCTGCCGTTGCTCAGGTACCGCACGTCGTCGAGGTACTCGCGGGTTGGCCCCGCCGTGATCAAGATGGAGACCATGCCCCCCGCGGGACGCGGACCTTGGATGCTGAAACCGCCACCCGTCCTATCGTAGTAACAGTCTGTCCCTGGGGGAGAAAAAACAGCCAGCTCCGCTCTACTAGGCGGCCGCAAGCGTCGCCGCGACCTCGCAAATCAAGGACTTCACCGCCCAGCAGATTCCCGTGTTCGCCCGCTGCTCTCTTCACGCTCTCTTCGGCTTCGTCGCCGGCCTCGCCGGCTGCTGGTCCCCCTCAGTCAACAAGGACTCGGCGGACCAGCAGGTCTACGGAATCCTCGAACGGGCCACGGCCAAGGTCGTCGGAGAGCCGAGGGTGGTGCACGTCGAGCGGCCCGTGGACACGTTGCGCGCGCGGTTGCTGACTTCGATGGAACCGATCACGCTGAGCCTCGCCGAGGCGCTCGACGTGGCCGCCGAGAACAGCCGCGACTTCCAACGCCAGAAGGAGCAGCTCTACCTGGCCGCACTCGATCTGACGCGCGACCAGCACGAGTTCGAGCTGATCTTCGGCGCCGGCGTCTCGCCCAACACGAGCGGCGAGGCCGACCCGGCCGCGGACGAGGAGTACAACCTCGCGCTCGGCGACGAATTGTCGGCATCGGTGAACTCGGTCTACGGCACCCAGGTCGTCGCGAGCTTCGTGAACACCTTCCTGCGCTCGCTGATCCACGGCGGCGGCATCGACCCGAGTTCGATCCTGAATCTCACGATCACGCAACCGCTGCTGCGCGGCGCCGGACGGCGCATCGTGCGCGAACCGCTGACCCAGTCGGAGCGCAACGTCGTCTACGCCGTGCGTGACTTCGAACGGTTCCGGGCCGAGTTCGCGGTGCGCGTCGTCGGCGACTACTGGGCAGCGGTCGCCCAGATGGCGGACCTCGCGAACGTCGAGGCGAACCACAAGACGCTCGCGCAATCGCGCGTGGAGATCGAGGAGCTCTACAACGCGGGCCGGCGCACGGTGACCGACCTCGGGCGCGCCAAGCAGAGCGAATACTCGGCCGACTCCCAGCGCGTGGCGGCGAAGAACCGCCTCGAGAGCACGCTCGATCGCTTCAAGTTGACGCTCGGCCTGCCCGTGACAGCCCAGGTGAATCTCGACCCGAAGGAGCTCGATCGCGTGACCCAGCAGGGTGTGGCCAAGGTCGAGATCGACGAAGCGGCCGCCATCGCACTGGCCCTGCAGCGGCGTTTCGACCACCAGACCACGATCGACGCGGTCGAGGACGCGGGCCGGCGCATCCTCGTCTCCGAGGACGCGCTGACCATGGCGCTCGACTTCCGGGCCGCCCTCAACGTGCCCTCCGAATCGGGCAGCAGCCTGAACCTCGACTGGTCGCGCGTGAACTGGTCGGCGGGCTTCGAGCTCGACCTGGCCCTCGACAAGCTCGCGGAGCGCAACGCCTACCGCAGCGCGCTGATCAGCTTCGATGTGGCCGTGCGCGCGCGCGAGCAGAGCGAAGACCAGATCGCCGCCGACGTGCGCACTTCGCTGCGCAACATCCAGAGCTCGATCGACAGCTACACGATCCAGAGATTCGCCGTGGAGCTCGCCGAAAAGCGCGTCGAAGCGACGACCGACCTGTTCGCCGCGGGTCGCGTCGCGGCGCTCGAGAAGCTCGATGCCCAGGACGCGCTGCTGCAGGCGCAACTGCAGCTCACGGCGTCGATCGTGGACTACGCGAACGCGCGCCTCGACCTCATCAACGACCTCGAGGCGCTCCGCCTCGACCGACAGGGACTTCGTTTCGACCCGGCGCTGCCGCTGCCGAAACCCGCCGAGTGATCTCATGACCGCAAGACGACTACCCCCGCTGCTGCTCTGCGCCGCCTGGCTCGCAGCCTGCAACGGCTCCTCCGACTCGGCGCAGACCCAGGATCCGAACCTGTTCCGCGCCAAGCGCGACGACCTGCCCATCGTCGTGCGCGAGAATGCCGAGCTGCAGGCGCTGCGTGAGACGATCGTGCGCTCCGAGGTCGAAGGGCAATCGACCGTGATCTTCATCATCCCCGAGGGCACGCTGGTCCAGAAGGGCGACAAGCTCGTCGAGCTCGATGTCAGCGAGCTCGTCGAGAAGGGCGCCAACCAGGGAATCTCGGTCGCGAAGGCCGATGCCGCGCTGACCCAGGCGCGCAAGGAGAAGGAGATCGTCGACAAGGAGCTGACGACGAAGCGCAACACCGCGGCGTCGAACCTGCGCATCGCGGAGATGGAGCTCGAGAAGCTGCTGGGCCGCAAGACCGGCGCCGGCAGCAGCGAGGGCAAGAACGGCGACATGATCAAGAAGCTGCAGGCGCTCGTGCAGACGCCGCCGGCGGAGGCGCAACCGCTCGACGCGACGAGCGGGCAAGGCGAAGGAACGCCCTCGCCCGCGATGGCGACGCAGGTCGACCCGCGCAGCTATGCGGGTCTCGTCGACAAGGTCCACGAGTTGCTGCTCGTCCCCGAGCCCGAAGGCAACACGACCGTGGCCACCGATCGCGACATGGGCGACATGGCCAACCAGATCCTGCAGCAGGCCGACCAGATCCGACTCGCGATGGCGGACCTCAAGGTCAAGGAGGACACGTTCGCGCACAGCTTGCGCCTCGCGAGCAAGCAGTTCATCACGCGCAACGAGCTCGAGAAGGACAAGCTCGCCTACCTGTCCCAGGTCTCGAAGGTCACGCTCGCGTGGAACGACCTCGACCTGCTCATCAACTACGAGCTCGCCAAGGAACGCATCAGGCTGACCCAGCTCCGCGACAACGCGCTGCTCGAGGTGGAGCGCGTGAAGGGCAGCAACGAGGCCCAGCTCATCAAGGTGGAAAGCGACCTCGACAGCCGCGACCGCGAATTCAACCTGGCCAAGGACCGGCTCGAGAACATCGAACGCCAGATCGCGAGTGCAGTGATCAACGCCCCGACGCCGGGCACCGTCGTCTACGCGCGCCTCGACCGCAACCGCGGCGGCGGCGAAGCGGTCCGCGAGGGTGTGCAGGTGCGCGAACGGCAGGAGCTCATCATCCTGCCCGACACGACCAAGATGCGCTGCGTCGTGAAGGTGCAGGAGGCGCAGGTGGACAAGGTCGCCCGCGGGCAACCCGCGTTCGTCACGGTCGAGGCGTTCCAGGGCGAGACGTTCACGGGCCGCGTGACGAGCGTGGCTCCGGTCGCGGACAGCAACAGCGGTTGGATGACGAGCGACCGGAAGGTCTACACGACGGTCGTGGAGCTCGACAGCGACAACCCTGACGGGCGCCTGCGCTCGCGCATGGCCGCCAACGTCACGATCATGGTCGAGACCATCGAGAAGACCCTGCCGATCCCGCTGCAGGCCGTGTTCCGCGATCGCGCGGTCAACTACGTCTGGAAGGACACCGCGGGCGGGCCGGTCGCCGTGCAGATACAGGTCGGGAAACAGAACACGGAACGCGTCGAGATCCTCCAGGGTGTCGCCGAGGGCGAGCAGCTGCACCTGACGCCGCCGGCCGGCGTGCAGGCGCCGAAGTTCGAGCAGCCGACCCTGCCGACGCCAGCACCTTTGAATGACAACGGCGCTGCCGATGCGCCGGGCGCGCACAGCAACGGCCAGGGACCGAACCGCCGACCCGGCGGCGGCATGGGTGCCTTCGCGCGCAAGAAGCTGGCCGAGATGACGCCCGAAGAACTCACCCAATACAGGGACGTCCTCGCGATGTACCAGAGCACGGCCGATCGGGCGCGCGAGAATGGCAATGAAGATGCGGCGAAGCAGATGGAGGCGGCGCTGGAAGGCCTGCGCAAGGCTCTCGATGCCAACGACCTCGTCCTTGGTCAGACCCACCAGGACAAGGTGCGCTCCCTGATGCGCACGCTGGCTAACCGCAGCGGCGGCGGCCCAGGAGGTGACGGACCGCGCCGCGGCGGCGGCGGCGGACCCGGTGGGGGCAGCGGCGGCGGCCCGGGACGCGGCGGCAACTGAGCGGAACCCCGATGCAAGAGCCCCCGACTCACCCGCCAGATGGGCGCCCGGTCATCGCCGAGTTCAAGGACGTGCACCGCCACTACGTGATGGGCGAGAACGTCGTGAAGGCGCTGAACGGCGTCTCGATGCAGGTCAGGAAGGGCGACTACCTCGCGATCATGGGACGCTCGGGCTCGGGCAAGAGCACGATGCTCAACATCCTCGGCGGGCTCGACCGGCCGACGCACGGCGAATACCACGTCGGCGGCCGCGACGTGAGCAAGCTCGACGACGACGCGCTGTCCGACGTGCGCGGCCGCGAGATCGGGTTCATCTTCCAGTCGTTCAACCTGATCCCGCAGCTCACGGTGCTCGAGAACCTCGAAGTGCCGCTGTTCTACCAGGGCCGCGTCGGCAAGGAGTCGCGCGAGAAGGCCGAATACCTGGCCTCCAGAGTCGGGCTCGGCGGCCGTCTCGAACACAAGCCGATGGAGCTCTCGGGCGGCCAGCAGCAGCGTGTCGCGATCGCGCGCGCGCTCATGAACGACCCGCTGTTCCTGCTCGCCGACGAGGCGACCGGCAACCTCGACAGCAACACCGAGAAGGAGATCCTCGACCTGTTCGACGACCTGCGTCCCGACGGCATCACGATCGTCGTGGTCACGCACAACCCGAGAGTCGCCGAACGCGCCGACCACACGCTGTGGCTCAAGGACGGCCAGGTCGAACGGCTCATCGACAATCGGACCGCGGCACCATCCTCGGGAGAACACTCGTGATCCGCGACATGAAGCGCATGGTGATGCTCGGCCTCAAGAGCCTGATGCTGCACAAGCTGCGCAGCTCGCTGACGACGGCCGGCATCCTGTTCGGCGTCGCCTCGGTGATCGCGATGCTTGCGGTCGGCGAGGGCGCGTCGGCCGAGACGCTCAAGCAGTACCGGGAGATGGGCGTCACCAACGTGCTGATCCGCAGCCAGAAGCCCGAGGAAACGCAGCAGACCGCCAGCTCGAGCTCGATGAGCGTGCTCGGCTACGGCCTGTTCTACCAGGAGGCGGACCGCGTCCAGAACCTGCTGCCGCAGGCGATCGTCGTGCGCGTGCGCGAGTTCATGCGGCCGATCATGCGTGGCGAGAACTGGAGCCAGACGATGATCATCGGCACGGAGATCAGCTTCCTGCCGGTGACCAACATGCAGGTGCACGAGGGCCGCTGGTTGACCGAACTCGACCAGCAGCGGCAGGCGAACGTGTGCGTGCTCGGCGAGCGGC
>Ga0075418_10003192_pt1 | contig 18687 bp, 17 predicted proteins | sample SoiMetdeltSBSDD2_FD_81776 | JGI IMG/M metagenome (GOLD analysis project Ga0075418, IMG submission 81776) | Bulk soil microbial communities from a Populus tree surrounding site in Tennessee, USA - Soil MetaG P. deltoides SBSDD2 | ecosystem: Environmental > Terrestrial > Soil > Tree plantation... | reverse complement strand
TCCAGAAGGCTTTATGCATTGGCGGTGAAGGCGAGTTGCCATTCCGCGTGGGAGCCGGGTATGAGGCACCGGTCGCGGATCTCCAGGGAGACGGCAGTTCTTTTGCCACCCTCGATTATAGCGAGGAGCCTCCGTTGGTGTTTCTGGGCGAGTATGTCGAATTCGATGCTCTGCAACTATCCGGACTGAGGGAATTCGATGGATGGTAAGCCGGACACGGTCCCGCCACCTCTTCCACAACCGTCCGCGCCTCGGGTCAAGTCGTTTCACTGCCCGGCTTGCGGCAATAGCCTGACGGTAAGGGGCCTCGAGCAAACCGAATCGATGGCATGCGGCTCGTGCCAGTCCGTCATCGATCTCACCGACGAAAATTTCCGAATTCTTTCGACCTATGCCGTCCGCATCAAGCATGAGCCGCTGATTCCGCTGGGCAGCCGCGGCAAGCTGCGAGGCGAGCTTTTCGAGGTCATCGGATTTCTCCGCCGTAAAATCGAAGTGGAGGGCGTCGAATACGAGTGGAGCGAATATCTGCTGTTCAACCCTTACAAACGGTTTCGCTGGCTCACGGAGTATAACGGTCATTGGAACTTCGTGAAGACCGCCACGCAGACACCCAAGCCGTACTCGTCGGATGAGCAGGGGCCGGTGAACTACTTGGGTGAAACCTTCCGGCATTTTCAAACGGCGCATGCGCAAGTGTCGTATGTCGTTGGAGAGTTTTACTGGAAGGTCGAGGTCGGAGAGCCCGCTTGGACCAGCGACTACGTCGCGCCGCCGTTGATCCTCAGTAAGGAAACAACGGACACAGAGCTCACCTGGTCGATTGGCGAATACATCGAGCCGGACTCGGTTTGGAACGCCTTTCAGTTAAAGACTCCGGTCCCAGCCCGGATCGGCATAGCGCCGAATCAGCCTTCTCCTTACAAGACGCAATCGGCAGCCATCTGGCGAACCTGGGTGATTCTTTTCTTGACCGCGGTTTTCGTCCAGATCCTTTTTCTGCTGCTGTCATACAACAAGCTGGTCTATCAGAATGCTTTTGCGTTTCATCTGGCCGATGCCGAAAAAGCGCGTGTGACCGAGATCTTCGATGTGCCCGGGAGGCCGTCGAACGTCGTGATTCAGAGCCGCGCGAACGTCAGCAACAACTGGTTGTATCTGAACATGGCGTTGATCAACGAGGAGACCGGTACTGCCTACGACTTCGGTCGCGAGCTCAGTTATTACTCGGGTGTGGAGGGTGGCGAATCCTGGTCCGAAGGCAGTTTGAGTGACGAGGTGATCCTCCCGGAAGTGCCGGGCGGCCGCTATTATTTGCGCATCGAGCCCGATTCGGAAGCGCGCGATGTCAATTACTCCATTCGGGTTTATCGCGACGTGCCCCGCTGGTCGTATTTCTTCTACACGGTGGGGGCCTTGCTTATTTTCCCGCTGTTTCACTGGCTCCGCGGCCGCTCGTACGAGATCCAGCGCTGGGCAGAAAGTGACCACCCGATGGTGACTACATCAGACTCGGAGGACGACTGACTATGGTTCGTTTATTTCAGATCTTGGGGGCCATGCTGCTTAGCTTGTTCACCTATTCAGACTACCGGGGTTGGAGTTTCGCGAACTATAACGAGTTAAAGAACGTTCCCAAATCGATTCGCGATAATCCGGGTGCCTATCGCAGCATGTATCAGCGGTACTACCACAAATGAGTGCTGAGTTCCGAGTGTTGAGTGCTGAGTGATTCAAAGGAGACCATCGTGAATGGAATAATCAATCTGAGCTATATCGTCAACGCCATTGTGTTTTCGTTTCTTGGCGTGTTGATCTTCTGGGTCTGCTTTCGGATGATGGACAGGCTAACGCCGTACCTGTTGTGGAAAGAGATCATCGAAGAACACAACACAGCGCTGGCCATCGTCGTGGGGGCCCTGTCATTAGGCATCTGTCTCATCATTGCTGCCTCGATTCACTAGTGAGCTTCAGTGATGAGTCATGTGTGATGCGCTTATTTAGGCGGATGTTCACTCAGCACTCATCACTCATCACTTTTCCATGACGTACGCCCTCCTGGTTTCTGTCTTTATCATCGCCTCCTGCGGGCTGGTTTATGAGCTCATTGCCGGGACGCTTGCCAGTTACTTGCTCGGGGATTCCGTCACCCAGTTTTCCACCGTCATTGGCACCTACCTGTTTTCGATGGGTATTGGTTCCTACCTGTCGCGCTATCTGGGCAAGGGTCTGGTGGCGAAGTTCATCGTCATCGAACTCCTCGTCGGGCTAGTTGGCGGTTTCTCTGCGGCTGCACTATTTCTGGTCTTTTCGTTTGCCGCCTCCTTCCGGCTCATCCTCTACGTCTTGGTCGTCCTCATCGGCATCCTTGTTGGTCTGGAGATTCCACTGCTACTCCGGATTCTGAAGGAGCGTCTCGAATTCAAAGACCTGGTTTCTCAAGTGCTGACCTTCGACTACCTGGGAGCTCTGCTGGCCTCGTTGTTATTCCCAGTGTTGCTGGCGCCCAAGCTCGGCCTGGTGCGTGCCTGTTTTCTTTTTGGTTTGCTCAATGCGCTGGTAGCTGCATGGACAGCCTGGCTGTTTCGACAGCAACTGCCCCAAGCCCGGCTCATGAAGGGACAGTGCATGGCGGCGATCCTTGCCTTGCTGCTGGGCTTTGCTTACGCAGACCGCTTGACGCTCTTGTCAGAGGAAAACCTCTACACCGATGAAATCATCTTTGCCACGTCCTCGCCTTACCAGCGCATTGTCCTGACGCGCTGGAAGGATGATCTGCGGCTGTTTCTCAATGGGCACTTGCAGTTCAGCTCGCGGGACGAGTATCGCTACCACGAAGCGTTGGTTCATCCCGGACTGCAGTCGCTGGGATCGCCACGGCGCGTGTTGGTATTGGGTGGAGGCGATGGTCTGGCGATTCGAGAAGTGTTGAAGCGCGAGGGTGTGGAGCAGATTACACTGGTGGATCTCGACCCCGAAATGACGCGGCTTTTCTCCCAGAACCCGCGGCTCCGCCAGCTAAACCAGGATGCCTTCCACTCTCCAAAAGTAAGAGTCGTCAATGCCGATGCATTCGTCTGGCTGGAACAGAACGCGGAGTTTTTCGATTTTGCCGTGGTGGACTTTCCCGATCCTACGAACCACTCGCTGGGCAAACTCTACACCAGCGCATTCTATCGTTTGCTCGACAAGCGCCTCTCAGCTAACGGGCTGGCTGTGATTCAAAGTACTTCGCCGATGTTTGCCCGCCAGTCCTATTGGTGCATCGTCAAGACGGTGCAGAGCGTGGGGCTCTGCGCAACGCCCTATCACGTTTACGTACCATCGTTCGGAGAATGGGGCTTTGTCCTCGCCTCCAAGCAACCCTTTATACAACCCGTTCAGTACCCACAGGGCCTTCGCTTTCTCAGTGCCGACACCGCGCCCAACTTATTTCAATTCCCAAAGGATATGCAGCCTGTAGACGCCGAAGTGAATCGGCTCAACAATCAGGCGCTCGTGCACTACTACGAAGCGGAGTGGCAAAAGGTCACGCCGTGATAGCAAGGGCCGTGCGCTTTCGCCTTGCCCCTTTCGCCTTTCGCCTAAATCTCTATGAACCGCCGTCAATTTCTGATCTCGACTGCCGGAGTTGCCGCCGCAAGTTTCCACTCTTGCGCGCATCGTGGAGGAGCCAATGCCTTCGCGGGTGAAATTCTGGGCCCGTCGCAGAACATCGGGCACTTGCTTCGAGGAGGGCAAATTCCCCGACCGACCTTCGAAAGAAAACTGCCGGTGGTTATCGTGGGTGGAGGGATGGCCGGACTCTCCGCAGGCTGGAAGTTGAAGAAAGCCGGATTCCACGAGTTTGAGATTCTGGAGTTGGAGCCTGAATGCGGCGGGAACTCACGTTTCGGCGAAAACCAGACAACAGCCTACCCTTGGGGAGCGCATTACGTTCCGCTGCCGACTCCGGAGTCGAAGGCCGTCCGAGAGTTGTTTGCTGAACTGGGAATCATTCAGGGATATGGGCCAAGCGGAGAGCCGCTGTATGAGGAGAAGTACCTGTGCTTTTCCCCTCAAGAGCGCCTGTATCGCTACGGGCGCTGGCAGGAGGGTTTACTGCCTTTGTTGGCAGTTCCCAAGAAAGACCTGGAGCAGTACAACCGTTTTCGCGATCTGGTTGCAGGCTATCGCACGCGCCGGGGCCGGGATGGACGCAAAGCATTTGCCATCCCGATGGAGTTCAGTTCTCGCGACCGCGAGTTTCTGGATCTGGACCGGGTTTCGATGCGAGGGTTTCTTTCGAGCAAGGGACTCGACTCGGAGCCGCTCCATTGGTATGTAAACTATGCGTGCAGGGACGACTATGGCACCGAGTACTCGGAGGTATCTGCTTGGGCAGGAATCCACTACTTTGCCAGTCGAGGCAACGAGAGTGAAACGGAGATTGAGAATTCGACCGTGTTGACTTGGCCGGAAGGCAACGGCTGGCTTGTCAAAAGGCTGCGAAGCCAACTGGAGAAACAGATCCGTCCGAACTCGCTCGTCTTTCACTTGGGCAGTGGAAATCGCTCGGTGGTAGTTGAGTATTTTGATGTTCAGAGTCAGCAATCGACGCGAATAGAGGCCGAACAGGTAGTTCTGGCCTGTCCTCGGCAATTCGCGAACTATCTGCTGTCGGACTCAAGGGCTGGTGCACGGGGTGTTGAAGCCTTCGAGTACGCACCATGGTTGGTGGCGAACCTGAGCCTGCGGGAGTTTCCAGCTGAACGCGCCGGAGTCTCGCTGGCCTGGGACAATGTTCTGTATGACAGCCCCTCGCTCGGCTATGTCGTCGCCACTCATCAAAGCCTGAGGACCCACCTTCGCGAATCCGTTTTCACTTACTACTACCCACTCACGGCGTCTTCAGTTCGCCAAGAGCGCACCCGTCTTCTCGAAACCGACTGGCGCACTTGGAGCCAGTTCATTCTGAAAGACCTGGGAAAGCCGCATCCGGAGATTGGGCGTCTCGTGACCCGGTTGGACATCTTTCGCTGGGGCCACGGCATGGTGAGGCCAAAGCCGGGATTTCTCTGGGGGGGTGCAAGGGAATTGGCTGCCGAACCCGTGGGCCGGGTTCGTTTCGCTCATTCCGATTTGAGCGGATTTTCCATCTTTGAGGAAGCTCAATATCGTGGTGTCCTAGCCGCCGAGCAGGTACTTCAATCTTTGCGAATCCCATTCACCTCCTCATCGTAGATTCGTAGTTGAACGCCGATCTCAGTGCCTTTCTCGACCTCTTGGTCGCCGGCCACACGCCTCGGGTAGTGCTTTCTTTTCCCAAGCGTCTTTGGAAAAATATTTAATTCATTAACTGTTATAACAATGTATTCGCACCACACCTCAATTGGCATCGAGCAGTTTGGGCCTGAAGGAGTCTCCGATGAGGCAGCCACTTTATCCGATCAATGTTTGGGCGTATCAGGCAAATGCCTGGCGGCTGTTCAACTTTTGCGAGTCACTTCACGAAGCTTTGGACTGCGCCAAGAAGCTTCCGTACACTCCCGTGGTGCTGTCGACGAAAAGAGATCTTCCATTCCACGATCAGCTTTTATCTGAGAATGAGTTCGGGGAACTGAGCAACGAAGAGCGATTCTCCAGCGTGTTGCAGTAAACCTTTCGTCTTTCAGAGACGCTTTCCAAGCTCGAGCTAGTCCTCATCCAGACAACCTCAGGATCTGCTTGATCGCTATTAGAAACAGTGGATGAGGTGTGCCCCTACCTCACAAATTCCAGGGGCAAAGTTGAATTGACTCCCTCCGTTCGATTCTTTACGATGGAAAACTTGGGTAGGCGGTGTTTTCTTTCCTTTAACACCAAGCCACGCTTAGTTTCAACCCAAAGCAGATAAGTCCTGGTAATGATGACGAAAACCTTCGATTCAAGATGGGTTGGCCTCCTCTTTGCTTTCTGTTTGCTGGCCAGTCGCGCTTCCGCTCAGAATGCGTCCATCCAGATTCAACCGGACATACGGATATTTGCGGTTCTGGCTGCATTACAGGAAGCTGGGCTGGGGGCGAACACGGCTGAAGCTCATCCCAGCCGGGCCGCCGTTGCTCGCGAGTTTCAGAGCCTTCCTGCAGAACTGAGAGGAAGACTGCAGAAGTTTTATGAGGGTCACATGGATGGGAAAAAGGCAGAGGACCAAGCTGCCAAATACATCTCACTGGCCCTTATGACCGAAGGGCCACCCGACTTCAAACTGATCGTGCCGGCAAACCGACTACCTCCAGATGCCTTCGCGGTTCGGGAATTCTTGGACCTGGTCAAGGAATTCTACGCGACGGCCAAGGTCGAGACCGTCTGGAGCAGCCACCGCGCTCGCATCGATCAGGTCGTGCTCGAGTACCGGCCAACCATCGATCAGATCGTTCTGACGACGGACGGTTACCTAAGGATAGCCTCTGGATCTTTCCTCGACCGCCAGTTTTTGATCATACCCGAGTTCTTGGCGCCGGCCAATGTCTTCAACGCCCGAACATACCGCGACAGTTACTATCTGGTGGTTGGCCCGTCCGGCAAGCTCGCGATCGACGAGTTTCGTCACCAGTACCTGCATTTCCTGTTGGATCCATTTGCGCTACGCTTCACGTTGGCGGGTGAGAAGAGAGCCGCGTTGCAGAAGTTTCTGGATACCGCGCCAGGTATTGAAGACTCCTACCGTGGGGACCTGCAGTTTGTGGTCACTGAAAGTCTGATTCGAGCTGTGGAGCTGAGGATGAGGAAGGCGCCTGAAGCCGAAGCTGCTTCGGAAGTGGACTCAGCAATTCGCGGTGGGGCGGTCTTAGCCAGGCAGTTTTATCGTGAGCTGCAGACCTTTGAAGCCGGCCCCGAAGGAATAAGAATCTACTATCCCACCATGATGAAAAACATCGAAGTGGGTTCCGTGCCGACGGCCTATGCCGAGGCACAGAAGAATGCACCTCCCCCTCAGCAGAAGGCGGAGCCGCGAGAGCTCAGCGCCGTGGAGAAACTGTTGCGCCAGGCGAACAACAACCTCGCGGCCAACAATTTGGAAGCTGCCGTGGAACAGTTTCAACAGGTGCTCGAAGGCGATGACGCCAATGGAGAAGCCCTTTACGGCCTTGGCGTGGTGGCAACCATGAAGAACAAGCGAGAGATCGCGGCTGACTACTTTTTGAAAGCTGTGCAATCGGCCACTGCGGGAAAACCGGTGAAAGTTTGGGCCCATATTTATTTGGGCCGAATTTTCGACGCTGATCAGAAGCGAACGGAAGCCTTGCAGCAGTACCAATCGGCCATCGCGTTGGGTGACAATACACGCAACGCACAGGATGCAGCTCAGCGAGGACTTCGGGAGCCCTTCAGCGCCAGGAAGGCGACTCCTTCGCCCTAACCGAAGTGACTCAGGCCCTGAACTTGTTCTCCGGACGCTTCCTGAGATGATTGAGAGTCTCCATAGACTAGAATCGATTCTAGGCTACTCGTTTCAGAAGTCGGAGATTCTGGAACGGGCCGTGACGCACAGTTCAGCGGCCAACGAAAAGAGGGCCTCCTCTTCGAATGACAACGAACAGATGGAGTTTCTGGGTGATTCGCTCGTCGGCTTCTTCATTAGCGATTTCCTGTTCCGAGAGCACACGGGTCTGAGCGAAGGCGAGTTGTCCAAGGTTCGTGCGCACCTGGTGAGTGCTGCGAACCTGTCCAAGTTGGGTGATCAGCTGAAGCTTGGCGAGTTTCTGGTGCTCGGCAAAGGCGAAGAAAAAACCGGTGGGCGGCGAAAGCAGGCTCTGCTTGCCGATGCATTTGAAGCCGTGGTGGCGGCGATCTATTTGGATGGTGGTCTAGAGTCGGCTCGCGAATTCCTGCTGCGAATCTTCAAGCCTGACCTCGACGTCGTCGCCAGCGGTGGCCTTCAGTTCAAAGACTTCAAGTCGCAGCTTCAAGAGCGTCTGCAAGCCTTGCGCTGTCCACCGGCTGAATACTGCCTGGTAAAAGAGACCGGACCCGACCACTGTAAAATTTTTTCGGTGGAACTGAAGATTAACGGCCAGCGCATGACTGAAGGGCACGGCGACAGCAAGAAACGTGCCGAGCAGGAAGCCGCCCGGCTGGCTCTGGATGTTTTGCCGGCGACAACTCCCTATGCAATCGACGCTTCGTGAATATTTCGAAAGCCTGGTCGTGACGGTAATCCTGGCGTTGTTTGGCACAACGTTCGTTGTGCAAGCCTTTAAGATCCCCACGCCCTCCATGGAAGACAATCTGTTGGTGGGCGATCACTTGTTGGTGAATAAGTTTCTTTTCTCCAAACCGGATTCATTGATTGGCAGGGTGCTCCCATTTCGCGAAATCAAGCACGGCGACATCATTGTCTTCAAGTACCCTGAAGACCTCACCAAGAACTACGTGAAACGGGCCATTGGCCTCCCAGGAGACCATCTTCGCGTCGAGAACCAGACAGTTTTTCTGAACGGCAAGGCTCTGGAGGAGCCCTACACCTTCCACAAGGAACCCGACGTCCGGAACCGTCCCGTGCGGGATAATTTCCCGATGCTGGCCGAGCAAATCAATCGGTTTCCCGACTACCAACAGAATAAGGACATCTTCGACAGCTTCTTTTTTTATAAGGAACACACGCAGGGACGGGAGATCGTGATTCCACCGGACTTTTACTTTGCCATGGGCGACAATCGGGACAACAGTGCCGACAGCCGCTACTGGGGCTTTGTCCCGAGAAAGAACATCGTGGGCCGGGCGCTGATCATCTACTGGTCGTATGACACACCGCCAGATGAGCACCTGCGCGATTCATTCGTCGAGCGGGTACAGCAGTTCGCGGATCTCTTTCTGAATTTCTTGACGAAGACCCGCTGGAGCCGGACGTTTCGTCTGGTGCGATAAGTTAGGAATCTGCTGGCGTGGATGCCAACGGGGGAATTGTAATAAGTCCATGCGACGTCTCAACTTGATGTCGCATTGCCGCGAAAGCAGGCAGTTCGCCACGCCAGTGGCGCTGAAGCACTGGCGTGCTTCACTACGAACGTGCTACGGAGACGATCAAGACGGAATTCTCAGGAGTAACTTTTGTGTTTAAGAAAATCTTCATTTTGGCGAGCCTCATTGTCATTTGCAGCCTCGGCTGGTACTTTTTTTATCCACGTGAGCAAGCGGCGGGATTGAGCGCCCGTCCGAGCCGTGCGGACGCTGACGCTTTTTCCCGCAAGATGGAGAAGTTGGAGGCTGGTGAGAAAGCCAAATCCGCAAACACGGTGGAATTTCGCCAGTCGGAAGTTGACGCCTATGTCCAGCACGAACTGGCTCCGTTGTTTCCGAAAGGGCTGGAGCAGGTAAACATTCAGCTTCAGCAGGGGCTCATCGCAGGCAGTGCGCGGATCAATTTTGACACTCTGGAAACCGGCGATGGCAAATCAAATCCCTTGCTTAGCGCACTGTTGCGAGGACAACATTTGCTGGACGTGGTGGCGAGCGTCAAGACGCAAAACGGCACGGGCACCTATGAGGTGTCAAAGGTCCTGTTGGATCAGCGCGAGATACCAAAGCCGCTGGTCGACTTGCTGATACAGAAATATGTCGTCCCCAAATACCCTGCAGCAAAACCGAACACACCCTTTCCTCTTCCTTACAATGTCGATCATGCCGATCTCCAGCAAGGGAAGGTGACCGTCCATCAAGTCCCGCGGTGACGTTGCGAGAGTTGAGAGGCGGTACTTCACCACCCTCAAATTGCGTCCCACTGCGACAACGTTGACTGGGCTTTCCTTGGAACCAGGTAGACCTGTCTACACTCTGTGAGGGGGATCGCTCAAGGTGACCGGAGGGGCGTGGAGAGCAGCTGAAATCCCAGGCTCGTCAGCGCAGTCGTCGTGGAGTCTGAAGCATTCGCGGCCCGGACTTGATGGGCTAAGAACTCACGGCGAACGGGGTAGTTTCCTCGCTGTGCCTCAAACGTCTCCACAGACTTGCGAAGCCGGGCATCGTCCGCTGCGATGTCATAGGTGGCCTGAACGGCGTCCAGCAACACTTCTTCCCGGTTCTTCCTCCGACCATCTATTTCGAGAATGGGACGCTGCGGTTCGGGCAGGCTTGCGGGATACCACGTGTCCAGCCCAAGCCCGAAAAAGCGACTGATTGCTTGCACGCTCATCGCAGTCCCATTCGCTTTCCCGTCGGCGGAATAGCCGGCGATGTGCGGTGTGGCCAGCGTGACCCTGTTGAGCAAAGCAACATCGATCTCGGGTTCGTTTTCCCAAACGTCCAGTGCCACGCGTAACCTTCCCGAACCAAGCGCTTCCTTGAGTGCCGGGGAATCCACCACTTCTCCGCGCGAACTATTCAACAGGATGGCTCCGGTTTTCATCCTTGCAATCCGATCCCGGTCGACGAGTCGAAGCGTTCGGTCAGGCCCATCCGATGACAGAGGCACATGAAGGGTGATGATGTCCGCCTCGGCTAGCACTTGCTCCAATGACACAAAGCCGGCCGCGCCTTCTGCTCGCATCCTTGGCGGGTCGTTGCAAAGTAGTCGCATGCCTATCGCCTGAGCCAGAGACTCCACGCGGCTTCCTACATGTCCCACCCCGACAATTCCGAGCGTCTTTCCCTCGAGGGTGAATTGGAATCGGCGGGCCAGCGTTGCCAGCGCCGCAGCCACCCATTGATTGACTGACCCGGCATTGCAGCCTGCGGCATTGGTCCAAGTGATCTGATGTTGCCTGCAGTACTCCGTGTCAATGTGATCGAAGCCAATCGTCGCAGATGCAATGAACCGCACTGGGCTGCCTTCCAGGAGATCGGCACTGCATCGCGTCCGGGTTCTTGTGATCAGAGCATCAGCATCCTGGACATCCGACCGACCAATCTTGCCTCCGGGCAGGTAGCTGACTTGGGCAAAAGGCTCCAGGACACCCTTCAGATAAGGGATCTTGTCGTCTGCGACGATTTTCATGAAAACTTTCAGTCCGGCAATTCAATTCCGATGACGTATTGTGAAGCAGGCCTGGAACCTCGGAGGCGCGCGCCGCGCTGCGATTCGTGGTGCATACTGAGCGACACAGGTCGCCGTTCGGGGGACGCCTCCCCACATTCGCACAGCGACCAACGCGAGATGTCAGAGTTGCGAATAGTTCGTTGCCTAAAACATCAGAGCGACAACGCCGCTTGCAGCATCGCCTTCGTATAGGCCACGTTGTAGATCTCCGCGGAAAATCCTCCCCCGCCTGGATATTGATTTCGGATCTGCCCGCGCTCGCGGTCGACATCGATGGCCCTGGGATGTTCAGGGTAGAGCCCGCGAGAATACTTTTGCCGCACCAACTCCCGCATCACCGCGAACATGTTCACCTGACCTTCGTCGATGAACACTTCGGTGTAATCCACATAGGGCTTTCGCACGACCACGTTGCGGAAGTGAACGTGGTTGATGCAATCCCTTTCCCCCAGGTAACGGCAGACGGCGACCGGGTCTTCGCCCATCTCGCGCGTAACACCGCAGTCGAAGGTCATGCCGTTGTAAGGGCTCTTGACCAGGTTCAGGTATGTCTTCCATTGCTCAAAGCTCGCCATGATCTGTTCCGAACCGCGGCTGAGAGGCACAGGCGGGTCGTTCGGGTGCAGAGCGAGACGCACTTTCGCCTTCTCGGCCTCCGGCACGATGGCCTTCAGGAAGTGCTCGGCCCGCTTCAGTTGCTCTGCTCGCGTATGGGTTCCCTCACGCGGCGGGAGCGACTTCGACAACTCATAGTCGTAAGCAGTGTAACCGGCTCCAGCCCTGCCGGTCTCTTCCTTGTAGCCTTCTGTCAGGCGATGGGCGTAGAAGTTGTACTCGATCACCGGCAACCCGGCCTTGCCAGCCGCGCGGATCGATTTGATGACATCCTCGATCTGCGCGTCGGCGCCCGGTCGTCCCCAGATGACATCATTGAATCCGGAGATCATCAGGTTGCAGAGCGTGATGCCACCAGCCTTGAACTTCTCGATGCGGCTCCGAATGTCAGCCTCTTCCCAGGGGATCCTGGGCCCGCCCGATAGGAAATAGTCCACACCCACTTGCTTCAGGCGACGCAAGCCGGCTTCGTCCAGGTTCTGCCCGCCGCCAAGACAAATCTTCGGTGTATTCTGCCCCAAAGGCGGCGGCCAAGAAGAAGGCGCTGCAGCAGAACCGGTTTTAGAAAGTATCGCGGGCGACAACGCAGCCGCACTGAGGGCCTGTATCAGCTTTCTTCTTGAGAATTCAGATTTCATGCTCACTCCTCCTAATTGATTTTTCGAACACGTGGTCACTTTGGGCAGTCGCCACCCACGAATCGATTACGAATGGCTCTTGCTGCCAGTGACAGAATGATCGGCTAACAATGCCTGTTCCGTTTCGCTGTCAGCTAATGTAACCGCCCTCGGAGATCGGACATTCTGACAACCGCCGCTGGTGAAAAAGAATGTAGTCTTTGATCCAGGGCACGTGGGCTATTCAGTCTCGATTGTTGTAGTGCTTGACACGAATGAACTCGCGATCTTCTTCGAGCGATTTCGACATCGCTGTTGAAGTCGTCGATCCGGCATAATTTGTGGAGGACGGAAACCGGCTGAATGATATTACCGGAGGGAGATTTGGTGTCAACCGGAATATGCCTTTTGATACCGGTCTCAATTTTTGCGGTGGTTATCGCGGGACGTGCCAAGATTCCCGCACGCGCCACCGGTCCATCGTCATAGAATATGCGACAGTCTTTGCCCTGGGAGAATCAAATCTGTCGACGCTGTAACTGCAAGTGGCCTAAGGAGCGAATATGCCGATGATTGCCTTCACCAAGAATCACCAGGACCTGTCGACTGACCTCGGTTATCAGTTCAAGTTCTTCTGCGACAAATGCGGAAACGGCTACATGAGCAGCTTCATCCAGTCCAAGGTCAAGACCGCGGGTAGCCTGCTGCGCGGCGCGGGGCAGCTTCTCGGCGGATTCCTTGGCACCGCCGGGGCCAACTCGTACGAGATTCAACGCATAGTCGGTGGCAAGGAGCACGATTCGGCATTCCGCCAGGCAATCGAGGAGGTGCGTCCGCACTTCAAGCAGTGCTCGCGGTGCGGCCATTGGGTCTGTCCTGAGAACTGCTGGAATCATGAGCGCGGGCTGTGCGAAGCCTGCGCCCCCAACCTTGATGAGGAAAGGGCCGCAGCGCAGGCGACTGCGACCCGGGATCAGGTCTGGCAGAAAGCTCAGTCTACCGATCTGGTCGGCGAGATCGACATGACTTCGAAGACTGTTGCTTATTGCCCGGAGTGCGGGGCCAAGAGCCAAGGCGGGAAATTCTGCCCAGAGTGCGGGGCCAAGTTCTTCTCCAGCATTGAGTGCCCGAAGTGCGGCACAAGGATCGAAGGGAAGGTTAAGTTCTGCCCCGAGTGCGGCGAGAAGACCGGATCCTGAGGAGCGATGATGCCGAGCTATTCCGTACGATGCGCGGTGACACGCCCTGGGGAGCCGACCGGGACGCCCACATCCGCAAGCCTGACATTTGCGACGGCCGATGCGGTCGTGTCGCTCGATCCGTCACCGCCGATCGAGTTCGATCTGGCGGAAGTGGTTGGGCTCGAGCCGTCCGGCGGGGAGCTCCACGTCACGCTGCAATCGGGGCTGGTGCTGCGCCTCTCTGGGATGGGCAAGACTTCAGCGGAGCTGGTTACCGGTCTGGCCCGGGTGCGTCGTGATCGGATCGCTTACGTCTTCCGGTTCGGACTGCAAAGCAGCGACCGCTGGGAGGAGGCGGACGTCCTCGCGCCGGGCGAATCTTCTCCGCGCCGGTCCGGTTTGCGCCTGTTTGGATCGCTCCTGGGCATTGTACCTGACCGGGGGGAACCGCAGGCGATCCCGTTCGGCGATGTCCGAGCCATTACCTTTGATGAAGCCGCCTATGAAGTTGTCGTGGAAACCGCCGCGGGGAAATGGCGCATAGGTCGGCTCGCGCGCCGCAGTGTGCCCGTCCTGGAGGAATTGAAGCGCGCCCGGCTGGAATTCGTGGCGCGTTACCAGGCGCAGCTCAAAGATGTCATGCCACACCTTGCGGCACACGCGCTGCAACAACTCTCGGGAGACTGGTGTGAGGGCATTGCGATGCCGGCCGTGTCTCTGGATCAACGAGCACCTGGCACGGCGGCCCGATTTCTCGAATTTCTGCCGTCAGGGGAGCGGAGAGCCTTCGTCGACCAGTTGGCGCAGCACTTCGGACACGCCCCGTGCTTCGGATGGTATTATTCCGCGGCGGCCGACGCCGATACGACTCGGCTGTTTGAGCCGTTTGTGTTGTTCCAGAATTCGGTACCCGGGGGATTCGCGGCGGCCTGGGAGGTACTGAGCGATATGGGAACCGCCACCTACATATTCCGCGGTGCCGAGCCGGATCTGGCCGCCAAACTCAACGAAGCGCTACGGTCGATTCGCTTCGCGCGCGAGCCAATCTACCTGTCGCAGGCCGAGCTGTTAACAACCGGAGAGCACCGGCACCATGTGCCGCTCCTCGAGCGTTCCGACGATCTGAAGTTCCTCAGGGCCCGGTTCGCGGGTCGAGTGTCGCACGTCGAGCCGGAAACTTATGCTGCACGAGTGGCGGCGCTTTGCGGCGAGCCGGCTTGAAATGTCGCACATGGGCTGCCGCCAGCAGAGAGCATTTGATTCACTTTAGGGCCGATTCCAAAAGCTACCGAGCGACAGGCGGAACCGAGCCTCTCCTTTCTCATTAAAGCTCAAAATCAGCCCCGTAACGCCCAACGGAGTTGGCGCAAACATGCCGACGGACGTACTCTGACGGGTTTGCCAGCCTTGCTCGCTGAGGTCCAGCCGCGCCACTTCATACCAACTCGCCAGGAATGGGCGGAAAGCGGTGTTCTTGAGATTCAGGCCGCGGTAAACGAGCCCTCCCCCAGCCGTAAAAACTGAGTTTCCATGAAGCTCCTGATATCGATAGGCGTCCATCTGAGTGAGACCGCCGGCGGTGAATTGGTCATAGAACGTCAGATTCCGTCCAAAGCCACTCGCCACGTTGCCCAAAGCAAACACAGACATCGTGACTCCGACAGGCTGAAAGTGATCAAAGTCAGTTTTCACGTAGGGGAAAGAGCGGTCACGCGCGCTCCATCCGAGAGACCCGTTGATGCGGGTCCCACGGGTTGGCAGTTCCCCTGAATCTTGTGTGTTCACTATCCCCACAACTTCCGGATTCACAAATGTCGTGCTCTTTGCGGCAATGCCCTCGAGTGTAAGGGGCTCGCTGTAGCGGTCGTACCCGGCCTGCGCACCCATGCGCAGCTGCAAGTATCGCCAGGTCCCGATGCCGAAGTAGAGCGATCCGGCAAATCGATCCCGTGTGGAGTCGGCCCGAACTGGCCCGCTGTAAGAGGGGAAAGTGGTGCGGTGCACCAGGAACCCAGGTGCGATGAAGAACGGGCTGCCACCAAAAGGATGATAGTACTCAGACCGGATGCCCGGGTTGTAGCCGATGAAGAGATCGGTAAGAAACCGCGACTTGTATGCATCTTTCAAGATCGCGGTGCTGTTCAGGCGCAAGGTAAAACGGTCGGGTTCACCTTTGGAATATCCGTAGAAGATCGAAGGACGTAGCAGCAACTGGCTTTCGGGGCGCGGTTCCAGGTCAACGCGGTAGCCTTCGCTTGCGGAGCCACTCTGCCACCGGTAGGACGCGCTCGGCAGTCCTGTTGCCGCCGTCAAACCCGTCAAGTTGTCTTCCAACCTATGTTCCGAAACCAACGAGCCGGATTTGCGCGATAGCTCCTCGGTGGCGTTGGTCTGGATGTTTGCTTGCGGAGATCTGACCGCAACGAGAGGTCCGGAAGTTTGACCAGTGCGTCTGCGAGAGTTCTTGAGACGGACATGCTCATCCCATTCCGGCGGCGAGAGCGACAGTGCCTTCAGCGCCTGGGCATTTTGCTGGGCCGCTTGGTATCCGCTCTCAATGATCGCGGACACGTTCCCGAAATCCAGAAACACCTTGTTGTCCAGCCGCACAGAGACAACGAGATCAGCGAGCTGAGCGTTCCGCCGTTCGTTTTGAAGTGTGGCAATGGCTACCGACTGGCGCAGGATATCGGTCAGCGTGTTGAGTTCCGTGCGCTCCATCGAGGAAGCACGAAGGGTGATTGCAATTACGAAGTCCGCGCCCATATCGCGCACGACGTCTGTTGGCAGGTTGTTAACAAGCCCTCCATCGATGAGCACCCGGCCGTTCCACTCCACAGGGGTAAAGATCACGGGAAGAGATAACGTCGCACGCAGCGCTTTGGGCAGCGACCCGTCTTGCAAAACGAAGGCGTCACCCGACAGAAGATCCGTGGCGACACAGCGAAACGGGATTGGTAGGTCATCGAAGGTCTGAACGCTCGAGTAGGCGATCGTTTCCCGACTCAGCATTAACGCAAGTTGCTGTCCCGAATTGATTCCGGCTGGAAATGACAGCTTCATGCCAAACCGAAAAGTCCACTGGCCTGAGATTCGATTCCACTCCTGCTTCTCTGCCACCGGACGATCGTCGTAGCTTGGCGCAGAGCGAAGAAGATCACTCCAGTGGGCGTTCCGGGCAATCTTCTCCAGATCGGCGGAACTCTGTCCTGTGGCGTACAAGCCTGCCAGCAACCCTCCCATACTGGTGCCCGCGATGCGGTCGATGGGGATGCGGTGTTCTTCAAGGAATCGAAGCACTCCGATATGAGCGAGTCCCCGTCCTCCCCCACCGCTCAAGGCAAGACCGATGCGTGGCCTATGGGGCTGGGCGGTCTCCTGTCCGTGAATCGCTAAGGCGATCAAAAGAATCGATGCGCCGGCGACAATTGCACTGGTTCTGAGTCTAGTTTGCATCTTGCTTAACCTGAGTTCGCAATAGTTCTGGAAGAGTTCAGAGTTCCCGTGAAAGCCTCAGCCGTTAGCGTGTCGATATTGTGTATCCCAAGTTGATTTGATCGGTAGAGAGGGACTCGTTTGGATGGTACCTGTTCCGGCCTGGTTCAACAAACTGTCGATGACTGCTGTCTACGCGGAGTGTCGAAGGCTTAGAAGCTGAAAGAAAACGGGGCGCAGAGAGGACGAGACAGACTTGAGGTGAGAGTGATCCTGTGGTCCGAGGCTTTCATAGGTTGTCTCGCAGGCTCTTCTTGTAGACAATCGCTGTAACCAGAAACACGCCATTCAATGCTCGGTCCAAAAGGAGGCAGTCATGAAGAAACTGCTGGGCGCTTTGTTGTTCATTGGGATGACGGGTGTGTATATCTCTCAGACTCCCGCTCCCAAGTCTGTCTACAGCGGGCTGAATCTTGACTTGGGCAACCTGTCGCGTCTATCTCGCGCCAAAACGCGGTCCATCAGTCCCGAAAATTTCACTGGAGAAAAAGGAAAAGGCGGCATGGCGACGGAAGGAACCGGCGCCAACGCGGCGCGCGACTTGGGACGCGGCTGGAAGATCTCACCGTCGATCCGTATTGCTTCGAAACAAACGTTTACTCTGGCAGAGATCCAGGGATCAGGTGCCCTTCAGCACATCTGGATGACTCCCACGGGCAATTGGCGCTATTCGATCCTGCGGATGTACTGGGATGGTGAGGCGCATCCTTCAGTGGAAGCGCCGGTCGGTGACTTCTTTGCCTCGGGTTGGGGCAAGTTCGCCCCACTTGCTTCGCTGGCAATTAGCGTGAATCCAGGCAGCGCCTTCAACTCTTATTGGGAAATGCCTTTCCGCAAATCCTGCCGGATCACGATGGAGAATATCGATACGGAACCGATGACGCTCTACTATCAGATCGACTACACGCTGACGGAGGTTCCCGAAGACGCCGCCTACTTCCATGCGCAGTTTCGACGAAGTAATCCGCTGCCCTATAAGAAAGGCTATGTATTGCTCGATGGCGTGCAGGGTTGGGGGCACTATGTCGGAACCTATATGGCTTGGGGCGTCAACAATACGGGATGGTGGGGGGAAGGCGAGATCAAGTTCTTCATGGACGATGATGGAGAATTCCCCACGATCTGCGGCACCGGCACCGAGGATTATTTTTGTGGCTCCTACAACTTCGAGAACAAGGAAACGCGGCGCTACCAGGAGTTCAACACACCTTACTCCGGGCTGCATCAGGTCATTCGCCCTGACGGACTTTACGAATCCCAACAACGCTTCGGTCTCTATCGTTGGCACATCATGGACCCGATTCGCTTCGAGAAGAACTTGAAGGTCACGATTCAAGCGCTGGGCTGGCACTCGGATCGTAACAGCCGATACCTCCCTCTGCAAGATGACATCGCCTCTGTGGCTTACTGGTACCAAACTGAACCGCATGCACCTTTCCCAAAGCTTCCTGAGAAGGACTATCTAGAGGTCCGGTAGCTGCATCGAATGCGAGAAGTGGCCTCATACCGCTCACAAACATTCGATCTCTGGATTCCCGCTTTCGCGCCGACCATCCATAGGAGCAATGGGATGCACTACTCAGATTTGTGCTAAGATTTCACTGCATTCAAACATTGGAAAGGAGACTCTTCATGCGCCCAAAGAAAGTTGTTCTAGCATCGCTCGTGATGCTCGCGTTGTTCGTAACCTTCGCTTTGGCGGTCACCGGTAATGTGGACAAGAAGGAATACGTCTGCATGATGCAGGACATGGTGCTGGGCAAGGCGGGCATTCCAATTCAGT
>Ga0075418_10003189_pt1 | contig 18698 bp, 15 predicted proteins | sample SoiMetdeltSBSDD2_FD_81776 | JGI IMG/M metagenome (GOLD analysis project Ga0075418, IMG submission 81776) | Bulk soil microbial communities from a Populus tree surrounding site in Tennessee, USA - Soil MetaG P. deltoides SBSDD2 | ecosystem: Environmental > Terrestrial > Soil > Tree plantation... | reverse complement strand
GCTGCCGCGCGACCTCTACCCGGATCGCAAGAACTCGCTCGGCCTGGATCTCTCGCGCCAGGATGTGCTCGAGGAGCTTGAGGCGCGCATCCGGACCGACCGCGCTGGTGAGCCGCTCGCCGCGGTGGAAGATACGACGCCGCAGGAGCTTGATTTCAGCCTGGCCCGGGCCGCGGACGCATTCGAGGCCTGGTCGCGCGCGCCGGTCACGGAGCGCGCGGCGCGCCTCGAGCGCGCCGCCGATCTTCTGGAAGAGCGCATGGTGGAACTTGTCTCGCTCATCGTGCGCGAAGGCGGGCGGACCTATGGCGATGCGGTCGCGGAGGTGCGCGAGGCGGCGGACTTCTGCCGCTACTACGCCGTGCACGCGCGGTCGCAGTTCGGCGCTCCGGTTCTCCTCGACGGTCCGGCGGGCGAGCGCAACGAGCTTCGTTTGCACGGCCGAGGCGTCGTCGCCTGCATCAGCCCATGGAATTTCCCGCTCGCCATATTCACCGGGCAGGTTGCCGCCGCCCTGGCGGCCGGCAACACCGTGCTCGCGAAACCGGCCGAGCAGACGCCGCGCGTCGCCTTTCGCGCGCTCGAGCTCCTTTATGCGGCCGGTATCCCCGCCGACGCCGCCTGCGGGGTAGTCGGGCCGGGCGAGACCATCGGCGCCGCGCTCGTCGCCGACTCGCGCACCGCGGGCGTTGCCTTCACCGGGTCGGTGGACACCGCGAAGCGGATCAACGAGGCGCTCGCGCGGCGCGACGGTCCCATCGTTCCGCTCATCGCCGAAACCGGCGGCGTCAACGCCATGATTGTGGACGCCTCTGCACTACCAGAGCAGGTCGTCGACGACGTCGTCATTTCGGCGTTCCAGAGCGCCGGGCAGCGCTGCTCCGCGCAGCGCATCCTTTTCATCGACGAAGGCTGCGCGCAGCGCGTCATGCGGCTTCTCGCCGGTGCGCTTGCCGAGCTCAAAGTTAGCGATCCGGCACAGCCCGACACCGACATCGGCCCGATCATCGACGCGCCCTCCAGGGTCGCCCTCCTGCGCCACGTCGAGGCGCTCCGCAAATCCGCAAGGCTGATCGGCGAAGCGAAGGCGCCGGGCGACGGAAACTACGTGGCGCCGGTCGCTTTCGAGCTGCCGCTCGAAGCGCTGCCCAAGGTCGAGGTGTTCGGCCCGATTCTCCATGTATGCACGTACCATGGTGAAGACCTCCCGAGGGTGCTCCAATGGCTGGGCGACAGCGGCTACGGCCTCACGCTTGGCATTCACAGCCGCATCCAGAGCTTCGTCGACCAGGTCGTGCGCACGGCCCGCGTCGGCAACATTTACGTAAACCGCAGCATGATCGGCGCCGTCGTCGGCGTACAGCCCTTCGGCGGCGAAGGGCTCTCCGGCACCGGCCCGAAGGCCGGCGGTCCACACTACATCCTGCGGTTCGCCACCGAAAGAACGCTCACGGTAAATACGGCCGCGGTGGGCGGCGTAACCGAGCTTCTCAATCCACCCGCGCGCCTGACGCCTTGACGACGCTCGCCCACTTGGCGATCTCGCTCTTTACGAACTGAGCGAATTGCTCGGGCGAATTCGGCGCAAAGCGCGCGCCTTCGACCGGCAGGCGCGCCTGGATTTCCGCGAGCTGCATGATGCGCAACACCTCGGCGTTCCAGCGCTGCACGATCGGCGCCGGCGTGCCGGCGGGCGCGAAAAGCCCGATCCAGTTGTTCACTTCGAAACCTGGCAGCGTCTCGGCGACCGTGGGCAGCTCGGCAGCGGCGCGGGAGCGCTCGGCGCCGATGGTTGCCAGCGCGCGCAGCTTGCCCGTTTTAGCATGCGGCAGCACCGTCGGCATGGTGGCGAAAAGAAGCGACGTCTGGCCGGCGAGAAGGTCGGTGATCGCCGGCACGTTGCCCTTGTAAGGGACGTGCGTCATGTCGACTTTTGCCATCGTCTTGAATAGCTCGCCGGCAAGGTGGCTCGCGGTTCCGGTCCCGGCCGAGGCGAAGGTCAGCTTGCCGGGATTAGCGCGCGCGTAAGTGATGAATTCCGCGACGCTGTTGGCGGGCACGCTCGGATGGACGACGAGAAGCCCCTCGGCCTCTAGGACGAGCGCAACCGCGGTGAAATCCTTGACCGGGTCGTACGGCAACTTCGAAAAAAGGCTCACATTGACGGCGTGCGGCCCGATCGCGCTCATGTTCAGGGTATAGCCGTCGGGCGGCGATTTCGCGACTGCCTCGGCGCCGATGTTGCCGCCCGCGCCGGTGCGGTTTTCGATCACGACTGGCTGCCCCCATGCCTCCTGCACCTTTGCACCGATGATGCGCGCGTAGACGTCCGCGACCCCGCCCGCCGGGAAATTCACGATGATGCGCACCGGCTTCGACGGATACGGTTGAGCGAGCGCCGCCGCGGAAAAGAAAAGCGCCGCCAGGACAAAGTGCTTGGTTGCCTTCATCGAATCACCTGGGCCTTGAGTTTCTCGAATTCCGGCTGCGTGATCGTCCCCGCATTGCGCAGGCTCTGCAGCTCGCGCAGCGCTTGCACTACATCGCTGCCGGAGCCGTCCGCTTTGGCTTCGCGATACGCGGTGCCGGTGATACGGTAGACATTCACGAAGCACTCTCCCATCTGGCGGGGCTCGTGCAGCGCCTGCACCTGGACATGCGTCCCGCCCATGGTGAACGCATTCTTCATCAAGCTCGCGACGGCGGCGTCGCGGCTGCCGCGCTTGCCGTCATCGCCGCAGCCCTGCCCGTCCACCCCGCTCACCGGCCCGAGCTCGAAGAAACTGGCGCCGGGATGGCTCGTGCCGACGCGCACGGTCTCCGCGCCCGGCACCGGGGCTTCCGGCTTCTTGGTGGCACAGCCCGAACCAAGTGCGATGGCCGTGACGCAGACCACGATGGTTTTTCGCATGGGCCCTCCGTAGGCGTCCATATTGACGCCGAAAAACTCGAACGTCGATAGAACCAAGGGCCTAGAATCCCGCAAAGGGATGGAAGCGCGAGCGAAGCCGAGAAATCCCGACCTCAGCGAGGAATTCCGGCGCCTCTACTACGCGGAGGTCGACCCCGAGGACCTCGCTGCCCGATCCGAGCCGGATCTGAGAGGGGCCGCGGCGGCTCATCTCACCTTTGCGACAGACTTCCCCGCAGGCAAAGCGAAAATTCGCGCGTACAACCCCACGCGCGAGCGCGACGGCTGGGCAAGCAGTCACACCGTGATCGAGATCGTCAACGACGACATGCCGTTTCTCGTGGATTCGGTGGCCATGGAGATTAATCGCCAGGGGTTGACGCTGCACCTCCTGATTCATCCCGTGCTGCGTGTAGTTCGTGCCCAAACGGGCGAGATCGCTTCCCTTGCGAAGCCCGGCAGTTCGAGCGACGGGCGCCTTGAGTCTTTCATGCACATCGAAGTGGACCGCCAGACGGAAGCGGCAAAGCTCGCCGAGCTCGAGGCCGGGGTCGCCAAGGTGCTGCATGACGTGCGTGCCGCGGTGCAGGACTGGAAGCCTATGCAGGCGCGCATGCTGGACGTGATCAGCCGGCTCGAATCGGCGCGCAGCGGCGTGCCGCACGAAGAGCTCGCCGAAGGCCGTGCCTTTCTCGCGTGGCTGCTCAATCACCATTTCACCTTCCTCGGCTGCCGCGATTACGAGGTGGCGACAGTGAAAGGCGACGACGTGCTGCGCATCGTGTCCGGCTCCGGGCTCGGCATCCTGCGCGAGCGACCCGGCGAGACCTTGTCTACGAGCTTCGCCACGCTGCCTCCGGAGGCGCGCAAGCGTGCGCGGGTCAGGGAACTCCTCGTTCTGACAAAAGCGAACGCGCGCTCAACGGTGCATCGCCCCGGGCATCTGGATTACGTAGGGGTCAAGCATTTCGATGCGAACGGCGAAGTGTGCGGCGAGACCCGCTTCCTCGGGCTGTACACGCATACCGCGTATGCCGAAAACCCGCGCCAGATCCCGCTCGTGCGCCGTAAGCTCGCCCAAGTCGAGGAACGGGCAGGCCTGCTGCCGGCGGGCTATAGCGGCAAAGCGCTCGCCTCGATCCTTGAAAACTATCCGCGCGACGAGCTCCTGCAGATCAGCGCCGAAGACCTCTACCGGCATGCGACAGCGACCCTGCAGCTCGGTGAACGCCAACGGCTGCGTCTCCTCACGCGCCAGGATGCGTACGGGCGCTTCGTCACCTGCCTGATCTACGTCCCGCGCGAGCGCTACAACACCGAGCTGCGCCAGCGCTTCCAGAAAATCCTGACCGAGGCGTTCAACGGCGTGTCGTCCGACTTCGACGTCGACCTGTCCTCGGCCCTGCTGGGCCGAATCGTGATGCGCATCCGCACGCGCCCCGGCGAAATGGCGCGTACGCCGGATATCAGGGCGCTCGAGCGGCGCCTCGCCGACGCCATGCGTCGCTGGGAAGACGACTTGTATGGGGCGCTCCTCGACCGCCACGGCGAAGCGCGCGCGAACGAGCTGTTCCGCATCTACGGCAGCGCCTTCCCCGCCGGATACCGGGACGAATACTCGGTCGAGGAGGCGGTCGGCGACATCGAGATGCTCGAAGCGTTCGATTCCGCGAGCGATCTCGGCATGAACCTGCATGTGCGCGCAGGCGCGAAGCCCGGCCGGCTGAACTTCAAGATTTACCGGCGCGGCACCGCGGTGCCCCTTTCCGATAGCGTGCCACTCCTCGAACGCCTCGGCGTACGCGTGCAGTACGAGCATCCCCACATCGTCGCCCCTGAAGGCCGCCCGGCAACGCGAGTCGTGGATTTCGGCCTCGTGGCACCCGCCGGGCTGAAGCTCGACGTCGCAGCCGTGCGCCACGCCTTTCACCAGGCGTTTTCGGGCATGTTTTCCGGCACGGTCGAGGCCGACAACCTCAACCGCCTGGTGCTGAGCGCGGGCCTCGCGCCGCGGGAGGTCAGCATCCTGCGCGCGTATGCGCGTTATCTCAGGCAAGGGACTTCGACCTTCAGCCTGCCCTACGTCGAGCAGGCGCTGAGCACGCAACCGCGCATCGCCGCGCGGCTGGTCCAGCTTTTCTTTGCGCGGTTCGAGCCCCCGTCTGCGCAGGACGACAAGGAGGCCGCGCTGGTCGCGGAGATTTCCGCGGCACTCGACGAAGTGCAGAACCTCGACGAGGACCGCATCCTGCGGAGCTTCCTCGCCGTTGTGCAGGCCACGACGCGCACGAACTACTTCCTCGATAAGCCCTACCTCTCGTTCAAGCTCGATCCCAAGCGCGTGCCGGGCCTGCCGGAGCCGCGGCCGATGTACGAGATCTGGGTTTATTCGCCGCGCGTCGAGGGCGTGCATCTGCGCGGTGGGCGCGTCGCGCGGGGCGGATTGCGCTGGTCGGACCGCATGGAAGATTTCCGCGTTGAAGTGCTAGGCCTCATGAAAGCGCAGATGGTGAAGAACGTCGTGATCGTGCCAGTAGGCGCGAAGGGCGGCTTCGTCGTCAAGCGCCCGCCCGCCGAGCGTGAAGCGTTTCTGAAGGAGGGCGTCGCGTGCTATCAGACGTTCCTGCGCGGCCTCCTCGACGTCACCGACAACCGCCTCGGCTTGAACGTGGTGCCGCCGCATGGGGTCGTGCGGCACGACCGCGACGATCCATATCTCGTGGTGGCCGCCGACAAGGGGACGGCGACATTCTCGGATTACGCCAACGCCATCGCCAAGGAATACGGCTTCTGGCTCAGTGACGCGTTCGCCTCCGGCGGGTCGGCCGGCTACGACCACAAGAAGATGGCGATCACGGCGCGCGGCGCGTGGGAATCGGTCAAGCGCCACTTCCGCGAGCTCGGCCTGAACACTCAAACGCAGGACTTCAGCGTGGTCGGCATCGGCGACATGTCGGGCGACGTGTTCGGCAACGGCATGCTGCTCTCGCGCCACATACGGCTGATCGCGGCATTCGACCATCGCCACATTTTTCTTGACCCTTGGCCCGACGCGGCCGGGAGTTACGCGGAGCGCAAGCGGCTCTTCGAGCTGCCACGCTCATCGTGGGCCGACTACGATGCGAAGCGGATCTCCAAGGGCGGCGGCGTCTACCCGCGCAACGCCAAATCGGTCGCGCTGACACCCGAAGCACGGAAGGCGCTCGACGTGGAGGCGGCAAACCTCACGCCGAACGAGCTGATCAGCGCCATCCTAAAGGCACCTGTGGATCTGCTCTATAACGGCGGCATCGGCACCTACGTCAAGTCGAGCCGCCAGACGCACGCTGAGGTGGGTGACCGCGCGAACGACGCGATTCGCGTGAACGGCGCGGATCTGCGCTGCAGGGTGGTCGCCGAGGGCGGCAACCTCGGCTTCACGCAGCTCGGGCGCGTGGAGTATGCGCTGAAGGGTGGATATATCAACACCGACGCCATCGACAACTCGGCGGGCGTCTCGGCCTCCGACCACGAGGTGAACATCAAGATCCTGCTCGGCGCGACCGGGCTCGACCTGGAAGAGCGCAACAAGCTCCTCGGTGAAATGACCAACGAGGTCGCGGCGCTCGTGCTGCGCGACAACTACTTCCAGAATCAGAGCCTGTCGGTATCGCGCGCGCTCGCCCCGAGCCTGCTCGATGCCCAGTATCGCTTCATCAAGCAGCTGGAGAAGGCCGGGCGCCTGAGTCGCGAGCTCGAATCCTTACCGAACGACGAGGAGTTCGAGGAGCGTCGCGCCGCGGGACTGGGTCTCACTTCGCCCGAGCGCGCGGTGCTCCTCGCATATTCGAAGATCAGCCTGAACGAGGCGTTAGTCGAATCCGACGCACCCGACGACGCGTTCATCTCCACCGCGCTCGAGCGCTATTTTCCCGAGCCGCTGCGCGTGCGCTTCAAGAGCGCGATCGCGTCGCATCCGCTACGCCGCGAAATCATCGCCACCCACGTCACCAACAGCATGATTAATCGCGTGGGCTCGACCTTCGTGCATCGCATGCAGGAGGAGACCGGCGCGGCGGCGCCGGACGTCGTGCGCGCCTACCTCGTCACGCGCGAGGTCTTCGGCATGGTGCCATTGTGGCGCGCCATCGAGGCGCTTGACGACAAGGTGCCGAACGCCGTGCAGAGCGCACTGGTGATCGACGCCGGCCGCCTGATCGTGCGCGCGACGCTGTGGTTTCTGCGCCATCGCGAGCATCTTGCGGACCTCTCGCGTTCCATCGAGCACTTCGGCGGCGGCGCGCAGCGTATTGAAAAGCTCTTTCCCGATATCCTGCCCGCGGCGGAGCGCTCCGCCTTCGAGGCTGCTGTGGCTCGCCTGACCAAGGACGGCGCGCCGTGCGCCATCGCCACCCGCGTCGCCGGGCTGGACGCGCTCTTCAACGTCCTGGACATCGTCGAAGTCGCCGCCGAACGCAAGCGCGACATCGAATCCGTAGCGCGACTGCATTTCGAGCTTGCCGGCGAACTCGATTTTCCATGGATGCGCGCCGCGATCGGCCGCCTTCGTACCGAAACGCACTGGGCCGCGCGTGCCAAAGCGTCGCTGCGCGACGATCTCGCCGGCATGCTGCGCGGGCTGACAACCGACGCCCTCAGGAACGAGGGCAAGCGCAATGTGGTGCTGTACCAGCGCTTCCGGCAAGTCTTGGCCGACGTGCGGAGCGCCGAGACGCCCGACCTCGCGATGCTGTCGGTGGCGCTGCGCGAGCTGGGCAACCTCGTCTCACGCTAGCGCTTCTCGAACTTCTCGGCGATCGCCTCCGGAATGCGATAGTCGGGATAGCGCTTGCGGAAATCGCCGAGCTGCTTTTCCGCTTCCTCGTCCCGGCCCTGCCGCTTGAGATCGACAATTCCTTGCAGCCACTGCTCCGGAGAAGCAGCCGCCAGACCGATTGACTTCTGCTCGGCCCCGCGCTCCGAGCGCATGGCGCGCGCCTCCGGACGCGCCTGGGCGGCGCTCGGTGCGGTATCGGAACGTTGAGATTCGCGTAACCCGGCGAGCGGCTCGGCCGATTTAGGCGCCGGCGCGGCAGGTTGGGATGACGACGTCTGCGATTTCTGAAGCTCGGCCGGCGCCGACGAATCGCGCTTGGGCGCCGGTTCCGTGACTGGCGTTTGGACGGGGGCCGCTTGCTGTTCCGCAACCTCGAAATCGGGTTGCTGGCGCTCGACATGGACGGTCACCGCGACTGCCAGAACGATGATCGCGGCAGCCGCCACGGGAACGTACCAGCGCCGCCTTCCGCTGGGTGCGACAAGCGGAGCTGGACGCGAGGCGGTGGCGCGTCGCGCAGCCGCGAGGATGGCGTCGTCGACGTGGCGCGGCGGCTCCTCGCGCGCGAGCTCGCGATAGCGCGCGGACACTTTGGCGTCGTCGTCAGTCATCGTTGAGCGCTGCCTTCAGCTTCGCCATGGCGTAGCGCAGCCGGCTTTTCGCGGCCTCCTCGCCGGTTTTGGTCACCGCGGCGATCTCCGCGACCGACATGCCGGCTTCTTCGTGCAGCAGAAAGGCTTCGCGCTGCGCGGGCGGAAGGGCGTCGATCGCATGGAGAAGGCGGTGCAGCGCTTCGCGGGCTTCGGCCTGGCGCGCGGGGTTGTCCGCGGCCTGCGCCTCGGGCGCCGAGTCGAGGTCGACAAGCGTCAAGCCCTTGCGGCGCCAGTGATCCACGAGCAGATTGTGCGCGATGGTGTAAAGCCACGTGGTGAAGCGCGCCTGCGCTTCATAGCGCCCGCGCGCTTCTACGACGCGCATCCATGCCTCCTGGAAGAGCTCTTCGGCGGCCGCGCGCTGCTTGAGCGAGCGCAGGATGAAACGAAAGAGCGCGCCGCGGTGGCGGCGATAAAGCGTCTCGAATGCGCGTACGTCGCCGCCGCGATAGGCGAGCATAAGCGCTTCATCGGTGGCCTCCCCCACACCGCGAGTGTAATGTCGCTGTTCCAACTACGCTTCTTGCCCTTCATGCTAATTGAAACGGATCGGACAGCCGCGCGGGTTAAGGTGATACATTGCGCGCTCTCGATCTCGCTCGCTCGCATGAACAAGCACGGCAAGGCGTTCCCGATTCCGGTACGCACGAATTATTCCTGCTCGAAATGTCCCGCCTACTGCTGCAGCTATCCCGAGATCGAAGTGACCTCGCGCGATATCGAACGCCTGGCGAAGCACTTCGCGCTCTCCTACCGCGACGCCGAGGAGCGCTTCACCAAGTACGACGCGAAGGAGAAAGCGCGCCTGCTGCGCCACCGCCAGGACCGGGTGTTCGCGACGGTTTGCATGTTCCTCGACCAGAAAAAGCGCCGCTGCACCGTGTACGAAGCGCGCCCTGGCGTGTGCCGCGAGTATCCCGATAGCCCGCGCTGCGGCTACTACGAGTTCCTCAAGTTCGAGCGCGCCCACCAGGACGACCCGAAGTTCATCGCTTTGACTTGAGCGCTTTCTCGCGGATTGCGGAGAGCGTCGTAGCCGGCGTGATCGCGTCCGGGTCGATCCGCAACTCAATGAGCGCGGGCTTGCCGGAAGCAACCGCCCGCTCGTAGGCAGGTGCGAAGTCCGCGGTGCGTTCCACGGTCTCGCCATGTCCGCCGAAAGCGCGCGCGTACGCTGAGAAGTCCGGATTGGATAGCGCGGTGCCGAACACCCGGCCTGGATACTCGCGCTCCTGGTGCATGCGGATCGTGCCGTAAAGACCGTTATTCACGACCACGGCGACGAAGTTCGCGCCGTACTGCACCGCAGTCGCGATCTCCTGACCATTCATCAGAAAGTCGCCGTCGCCGCAGAGCGCGAACACGGTTCGACCTGACGCAGCAAGCTTGGCCGCCACCGCCGCCGGGTAGCCGTAACCCATTGAGCCGTTCGTTGGCCCGAGCTGCGTGCGAAAGCCTTTGTAGCGGAAATGCCGGTGCAGCCAGCTCGCGAAGTTGCCCGCGCCGCCCGCGATGATGGCGTCCTCGGGCAGGTGGTCGGAAAGCCAGCGGATGATCTCGCCGTACTGCACTGCGCCCGGCATGGGCCGCGGCTCCGTCCACTCGAGGAACTCTTTGCGCGCAGTCGCCGTCGACGCACGCCATTCGGCCTTATCGAAAGAGAGACCAGAAACAGCGTCGAGGAATTGCGCCATGCCGGAGTTGATGGCGAGCGCCGGGCGGTACACGCGGCCGAGCTCCTCGGCGCCGCCGTGCACATGCACCAGCGCTTGGCGCGGCACCGGCGCGTCCACGAGCGAGTAAGCGCTCGTAGTCATCTCGCCCAGGCGCGCGCCGATCACCAGAAGAACATCGGCCTGCTTCACGCGCTCGGCGAGCTTTGGATTGATGCCGATGCCAACGTCGCCGACGTAATTCGCGCTCCGATTGTCGAAGAGATCCTGGCAGCGGAACGATGTGCCGACCGGCAGGCCGTTCGACTCGATCCATTTCTTGAGGCCGCGACACGCTTCGGCGCTCCAGCCGCCGCCGCCGACGAGGACGAACGGACGCTGCGCATCGGCGAGGAGCCGGCGAAGCCTTTCGATGTCGGCCGGCGCCGGGGCGGCGCGCACGACGTGGTGACGCGGCACGTCGGCAACCGCTGCGTCCGAGAAAAGCGTGTCCTCCGGGAGCGCAAGCACCACGGGACCGGGCCGCCCGGCAACCGCGGTGTGGAATGCACGGCTTACGTACTCCGGGATGCGCTCAACGCGGTCGATCTGCGCCACCCACTTCGCCATCTGGCCGTACATGCGCCGGTAGTCGATTTCCTGGAACGCTTCGCGCTCGACGAATTCGTTCGGCACCTGGCCGATGAACACCACCATCGGCGTCGAATCCTGGAAGCCCGTGTGTACGCCGATCGCGCCGTTCGTCGCTCCCGGGCCGCGCGTTACGAAGAGCACGCCCGGCTCGCCGGTGAGCTTGCCGTAAGCCTCAGCCATGTACGACGCACCGCCTTCCTGGCGGCAGACGATGAAACGGAGCCTATCCTGCAGGTCGTGCAGGCCGTCCAAGACGGGCAAGTAGCTTTCGCCGGGCACGCCGAAGGCAAGCTTTACGCCTTGCGCGACGAGGGCGTCGGCCAGGATCCTGCCGCCGTGCCGGGTCTTCAGGTCGGATTTCATGCGGGCACCTTGTCGAATGCACGCCGCAGTTCCACACAACACTCGGCAACCGCTGCGTTCGCCGCGTCCACCACACCGCCCATGAGGACGAAGCCGTGAATCATGTCCGGGTACTCGCGATACGTAACTTCGACACCCGCGCGCGCTAGAAGGTCCGCGTATTGCCGGCCCTCGTCGAGCAAAGGATCGAAGCCCGCGGTGAGGATGAACGCGCGCGGGAGTCCGGCGTGGCTCTTCGCAAGCGCCGGCGACGCCCGCCAGTCCCCGTAATCGGCGCTGCGCGGAAGATAGTTAGCGCGAAAGCGCTCCATCAAAGTGCGCGTCAGCATGTAGTCGTTGCCGTTGCGCTGGAGCGAGGCGGTATGCATGTTCTGATCGGTCGCGGGATAGATGAGGAGCTGAAAGCAAAGCAAAGGACCGCCCCGCATTTTCCACTCATCGCGCGCGTGAACCGCGACCACGGCGGCAAGATTGCCGCCCGCGCTGTCGCCGCCTACGGCGACGCGATCGGCGCCGGACGTTTGCGCGACGAAGCGTGTCGCGGCGATGCAGTCGTCCACCGCCGCCGGGAATGGCGCTTCCGGCGCAAGGCGGTACTCCACCGAGAAGACTTCGCAGCGCGCCCCGTGCGCGAGCTGGCGGCAGAGTGCGTCGTGCGTGTCGACATCGCCGATCGTCCACCCGCCGCCGTGAAAGTAGACGAGCGCCGGCAGCACTTCGTTTTTCTCCGCTGCGCGATAGGCGCGGATCGGCACGCCTTCCGACGTGAGCAGCAGGCGGGTCTGGCACTGCGGCACGCTTTTCGGCGCCACCGCGGCGCAGCGCTCGCGATACAGGCGCCGCGCGACGAACGGCGAGACTTTGTCCAGCGTGGGAAGGCGGGAGCGCGCTGCCGCCTCGAGCAGCGCCTCCACCTGCGGATGCGGCTTCACTTCACCGCAGCGAGCATCTTCTTCAGGCGCTCGACGAAAAAGGGCGCGCATTTCATGATGCGCGTCTCCTGCGTCTCCATGAGCGGCCGCGTCTTCGCCAGGTACGCCTGCCAAGCCGGGTCGGCCTGCATGGACGCGCGGCACTTGTCGCGCTGATCGAGGCTCTCGTAGGCCCAAAGGTGTACCACCATGTTGAGACCACCCACTTCGGTGAAGTAGTAGCCCACCATATGCGGCAGGTGCTTCAGCTGAACTGCCATCCCGGATTCCTGGTAGTGCTTAAGGTATTCCGGCACGGCGCCGATCTTGAGGCGATACATGCGCTCTTCGACGAACATTGCTTTCGATTATAGTGGTCTCGGGATGGACGATATCAACACCCTGCGCCGCATCCTGAAGGAGAGCCGCGTGATCGCCGTGGTGGGACTCTCTGCGGACTGGTATCGGCCGAGCTATTTTGCCGCCAAGTACATGCAGGAACACGGCTATCGCATCATCCCGGTGAACCCGAAGTATCCGTCGATCCTCGGCGAGACCTGCTACCGGTCGCTGCGCGAGGTCCCCGAGCGGGTCGATATCGTCGACGTGTTCCGCAAGAGCCAAGACGTCATGCCGATCGCCGAGGACGCCATCGTCATCCGCGCCAAGGTGCTCTGGCAGCAGCTCGGCGTCCGTAACGAGGCCGCAGCCGCGAAAGCGCGCGCCGCCGGGCTCGAAGCGGTGCTCGACCGCTGCGTGAAGATCGAGCATGGCCGGCTCTTTGGCGGGTTGAATTGGGTCGGCGTTAATACGAAGGTCATCTCCGCGAAACGCCCCCGCTGGCTCGCCTACTGAGGTATGCTTCCCCGCATGGGGAGGTTGGTCCGGATACTCGAGGGGAGGTTCGGTCGTCTGGCGCTGAGCGACCTTGCGCCCGGCGAATCCTGCGCGGCGCAAACCGATCCTGCGGTCGTCATGCAACCCGGCGACGGCGACCTCGTTTTTCTCAATCCCGGCGAAACCTTTAGCGCTGCCGCGGCCACGCGTGTTCTTGCACTGCACGCCGCGACGGGCTGGCTCAGCGCGAGCTTTCCCGCCGTGTTCGGCGGCCACGATGCACGTCCCTTCTCCCAGCCGCGCGAGCCGATCACGCCGCGCATGCGCAGGCTCGCCGACACGCTCGCCGTCGAAGTATTGAACGATCGCTTCGTGTCCGCCGAGCGCCTGGATTTCCTGCTGCAGGAGCTGCTCCTTTCGATCGTCGAGACCTATCTCGCGCGCCGCCATTCCGCGGCGCCGGCGTGGCGCGGCTCGCGCTTCGAGGACGGCCGCATCCGCCGCGCGATTGCGCTCCTGCGCGCACGGCCGAACAAGGATTTCAACATGGACGAGCTCGCGAGCCAGGTCGGCCTGTCGCGCTCGCGCTTCTACGATCTCTTCCATGGATGCACCGGCTTTTCGCCGCGCGCGTATCTCGACATGCTTTGCGTGGAGGCGGCGATCTCGCGCCTGTCCACCGGGCGCGGCAAGATCGCGGAAGTCTCCGCGGAGCTCGGCTTCTCGGCGCAAAGCAACTTCACGCGCTTTTTCCTGAACCAGGTCGGCGTTCCGCCTTCGGAGTATCGAAGGGCGATCCGCCCCGGAAACGAAGGCGCCGGCGAGCTTTAGGGCGGCAAAGCCCCGATAGAATCGGGGCGTCATGGCTGACCGCAAGTTCGGGATCGAAACACTGTGCCTGCACGCCGGCCAGATTCCCGACGCCGCGACCGGCGCGCGCGCCGCTCCAATCTACCAGACCACTTCCTTCGTGTTCGACTCGGCCGAGCACGCCGCGAGCCTTTTCAACCTGCAGACGTTCGGCAACGTCTACTCGCGGATCTCCAATCCCACGGTCGCGGTGTTCGAGGAGCGCATGGCGGCCATCGAGAACGCGCGCTCGGCGCTCGCCACGGCGACCGGCCAGGCCGCGGAGGCGACGGCCATCCTCACGCTGTGCAGCGGCGGCGACCACATCGTCTCGGCGTCGACGCTCTACGGCGGCACACACACGCTGCTGCAGGTGAACCTGAAAAAGCTCGGCATCGAGACGACCTTCGTTCATCCGGACGAGCCGCAGAATTTCCGCCGGGCGCTCAAACCCAATACGAAGCTCCTCTACGCCGAGACCCTAGGTAACCCGCTCATCAACATCGTCGACATCGAGGCGTTGGCGAAAATCGCGCACGAAGCCGAAATCCCGCTCGTCGTCGACAACACGGTTCCTTCGCCGTACCTCTGCCGGCCGGTGGATTGGGGCGCGGACGTGGTCGTCCATTCCGCCACCAAGTACATCGGCGGCCACGGCACCACGATGGGCGGCGTTATCTGTGAATCCGGCAAGTTCAACTGGGGCAACGGCAAGTTTCCGGAGTTCACGAACCCTTCGCCGGGATACCACGGCGTCATCTTCCACGAGACCTTCGGCGACTTCGGCTACACAATGAAGGCGCGCATGGAGATCATGCGCACGTTCGGCCCGGCGCTCGCGCCGCTCAACGCGTGGCTCCTCCTGCAAGGGCTGGAATCGCTCCCTGTGCGGATGGATCGCCACTGCGAGAACGCGCTCGCCGTGGCGAAGTTCCTTCAGGGCCACAAGCGCGTAGCTTGGGTTAACTATCCCGGCCTTCCGGACAACAAGTACTACGCGCTCGCGCGCAAATACCTGCCGAACGGCGCGTCGGGACTTCTCAACTTCGGCGTGAAGGGTGGCACGCGGGCGGGCGAGCGCTTCATCGAGGCGGCGCAATTCATGAGCCATCTCGCCAACATCGGCGACGCGAAGACGCTGGTGATTCACCCCGCCTCCACCACGCACCGGCAGATGGACGAGGCCGATCAGCTGAAGGCCGGTGTCACGCCCGACATGATCCGCATCTCGGTCGGCATCGAAACCCTGGAGGACATTCTCTGGGACCTGGACCAGGCGCTCGAGGAGGCCGCCAAGGCATGATCAGCTACCAGATCGTCGAGCACGGCAAGCCGCTGCAGAAAGTCGCTTTCGAAACACCCAAGCCGCAAGGCGCCGAGGTGCTCGTGCGCGTCACGCGCGCCGGCGTGTGCCACTCCGACGTCCACATTTGGGACGGGTATTTCGATCTCGGCGGCGGCAAGCGCTTCTATGTGAAAGAGCGCGGCTGCGTACCGCCTTTCACCCTGGGCCACGAACCGTTCGGTGTGGTCGAAGCCCTTGGGCCGAAGGCGAAGGGCGCGAAAATCGGGCAGAAGCGCATCGTCTATCCCTGGATCGGCTGCGGCAAATGCGCGGTGTGCAAGGCCGGGCAGGACAATTACTGCGTGTCTGGCACGCGCTATCTCGGCGTCAACCGTGCCGGTGCATATTCGACGCACGTGCTCGTGCCCGATTCGAAGTACCTCGTCGACGCGAGCGGCGTAGACGAGGGGTTTGCCGCGACGCTCGCCTGCTCTGGACTGACCGCCTACAGCGCGGCGGCCAAGCTCCCGGCGCTGGCGGCGCAGGATCGCATCGCGGTGCTGGGATGTGGCGGCCTCGGCCTCATCGGCATCTCGATCCTGCGCGCACGCGGTGCGAAGAACATCGTCGCCTGCGATATCGACAACGCGAAGCTCGAGGTCGCGGCCAAGATGGGCGCGAAGGAGACGCTGAACACGCGCGCCGGCGACGCCCCGCCAAAGCTGCAAGGGCTCGCGGCGGCGATCGACTTCGTGGGCAGTCCCGCCACTGCGTCCCTGGGAATCGGCGCGCTGCGCAAAGGCGGCCGCTACGTGATCTGCGGCCTCTATGGCGGCGAACTCGTGCATCCTTTGCCGCCGATTGCGCAGCGCGCGATCGGGATCGTCGGCTCGTACGTGGGAAATCTTCAGGAGCTTAAGGAAGTAGTCGCGCTCGCGAAGAAGCGCAAGATCCGCGCCGCGCCGGTCGAGACGCGCCCTGCGGACGAGGCAAGCCGTGCGCTGGAAGATCTCAAGGCGGGCCGCATCGTAGGCCGGGTGGTGCTCGATTTCGAGGCGACGGCCTAAACTGCGGCGATGACACCGTTCTCCTGGAATAACCCCTATGCCTGGCCGCGCAAGCCGGTGCTCGCGGCCAACGTTGTCGCGACCACCCAGCCGCTCGCGGCGCAGGCCGGTTTGCAGATGCTCGCCGCCGGCGGCAGCGCCGTCGATGCGATTCTCGCTACGGCAATCACGCTGACTCTGGTGGAGCCGGTTTCCAACGGCATCGGCTCCGATGCATACGCCATCATTTGGGACGGCAGCCGACTGCACGGCCTGAACGCGTCCGGGCGTTCGCCCGCGGCGTGGACACCCGACTTCGTCGCCGCGTGGAAAACGATGCCGCAGCGCGGCTGGCACAGCGTCAGCGTCCCGGGTTGCGTATCGGCGTGGGTCGAGATGCACAAGCGTTGGGGCAAGCTGCCGTTCGAGAAGCTCTTCGAGCGCGCGATCCGATATGGGCGCGAGGGTTTCCTCGTGTCGCCGACGATCGCCATGCAATGGGATAAGCAGGTGCCGGAGCTGAAGTCCCAGCCCGGGTTCGCTGACGCGTTCCTGCCGGACGGTCGCCCTCCCAAACCGGGGCAGCGCTTCCGGTTCCCGGCGCACGCCGCGGTGCTGGAACAGATCGCGACGACAAAAGGCGAGGCGTTTTATCGCGGCGCCTTGGCCGAGAAGGTCGAGGCGCATGCCAAACAGCACGGTGGCGCGATGCGCGCCACCGACTTCGCCGCGCACAAGTCCGATTGGGTCGAGCCGCTCGCGATGGACTACCGCGGCTATACGCTGCACGAGATTCCGCCGAACGGCCAGGGCATCGTCGCCCTCATGGCGCTCGGCATGCTAGAGCATTTCGACCTGCGCTCGCATTCGGTGGATGGCGTGGATAGCGTGCATCTGCAGATCGAGGCCATCAAGCTCGCCTTCGCCGACGCCTGGCGCTACGTCGCCGACGTCGACTACATGAAGGAAGTGCGTCCTTCCGGTCTCATCGACCGCGAGTATCTCAGGGAGCGCGCGAAGCTTATCGATCCCAAGCGCGCGCAGGAGTTCGGCGCCGGAAAGCCGCCGCAGGGCGGCACGGTCTATCTGACGGCGGCCGACGCGAACGGCATGATGGTGTCGTTCATCCAGTCGAATTTCATGGGCTTCGGGTCGGGTGTGGTGGTGGACGGCATCTCGCTCCAGAATCGCGCCGCGACGTTCGTGCTGCACCAAGGGCATCCCAACCAAGCGGCCGCGTCCAAGCGTCCCTACCAGACCATCATTCCGGGATTCGTCACGCAGAACGGCCGACCCGTGATGAGCTTCGGCGTCATGGGCGGAACCATGCAGCCCCAGGGACACGCGCAGGTCATGGTGCGCATCGCCGACTACGGACAGAGCCCGCAGGCGGCGTGCGACGGCCCGCGCTTCCGCTTCGTGCAGGGCATGGACGTGAGCGTGGAAGAAGGCCGCTTTCCGCCGGCTACGCTTGAAGGTTTGCAGCGCCGCGGCCACCGCATCGTCAACGTCGACGATTACAACCAGTTCGGCTCCGCGCAGCTCCTCTGGAAGCTCGACGGCGGTTACTTCGCCGCGAGCGATCCGCGCAGGGATGGCCAAGCGGTCGGTTTCTGATGCTGAAAATCTGGGGCCGCGCCAACTCGGTGAACGTCAAGAAGGTGCTGTGGGCTGCCGAGGAGCTCGGCTTGAAATACGAGCGCATCGACGCCGGGATGGAGCACGGCGTGGTGCAGACGCCTGAGTACAAGAAGATGAATCCGATGTCGCTCGTGCCGACGATTGAGGACGATGGATTCGTCCTGTGGGAATCGCACGCGATCGTGCGCTATCTCGCCGCCAAGCACGGAGCGGGCACGTTGTGGCCGGCGGATGTGAGGCAGCGCGCGGATTCGGACCGTTGGATGGACTGGGCCCATACCTTCGCGCGAGAGTTTCAGCGCCCGGTGTTCTGGGCGCTGGCGCGCACGCCGCCCGAGAAGCGCGACATGAAGGCGGTGAGAGAGGCCGCGAAGAAGTGCGGCGAGCTGCTGGCGGTCCCCGATCAGGCGCTCGCGCGCCGCTCGTTCCTGGGCGGCGACAGTTTGAGCATCGGCGACATTCCGCTCGGCTGCCACGTGCAGCTCTGGATGCGACTGCCAATCGAGCGCCCGGCGCACGCGAACCTCACGCGTTGGTTCGAGCGCCTGACCACGCGAGCGCCGTTCACGAAGATCGTCGATACCCCGATTTCGTGACGAAGGCCTCGCGGCGCGAGGCATCGCGCGAAAGTCCTTTCACACGGGCGTAGAAGGCCTCCAGGCTGCCGCTCTCGGCGAGCAGGTTTTCGAACGCCGGTACGAGCTCGGTGTACAAGGCGACGGAAAGAAGGAGCGCGTTATTCGGCTCCTCGGGTAACCCCGGGTAGTTCATGCGCAGGCGCGCCCACTCACCGCGCTTTTGCTCGAGCATCGCCTCGTCTGAGAGATCCATGCGGTAGATCAGCGCCAGGCGCTCCCGCGTCTGGCTGACGCGTTCGGCGAACTCGCGCTTGCGCGTTTGCCCGGCGCGGAACGCATCGAGCTCCGCACCGCGGCGCTCGTGCTCGAGCCATCGGCGTACGCCCTCTTCCTCCACCGCGACGGCGAAAGACTCGTTGAAAGTGGTATCGCCGCGCACGTAAACGAGCTGGTGCGCGAGCTCGTGGAACACGAGCCGTGCGAGCTCGGTATCGGGCACGCG
>Ga0075418_10003188_pt1 | contig 18702 bp, 16 predicted proteins | sample SoiMetdeltSBSDD2_FD_81776 | JGI IMG/M metagenome (GOLD analysis project Ga0075418, IMG submission 81776) | Bulk soil microbial communities from a Populus tree surrounding site in Tennessee, USA - Soil MetaG P. deltoides SBSDD2 | ecosystem: Environmental > Terrestrial > Soil > Tree plantation... | reverse complement strand
TAACGACGCCACTGTCTTTATACATATTACGAACAAGCGCCTCGGTTTGACGAACCGACAATCCTTTTTCTTTTATCTGGTCAAAAACAAAAAGCTGCTTGTCAATAGAATCAACATTGATAAGGGCTCTTGCATGTCCCATGCTGATCTCACCTATACGAACGGCGACCTGGATATCCGGTGGCAATTTTAATAAGCGGATAAAATTGGCAATGGTACTTCTGTCTTTACCCATTCTTTCTGCTACTTGTTCCTGTGTAAGATCAAGCTCCTCCATCATTCTTTTAAAACTAAGCGCAACTTCCATTGCATTCAGATCTTCACGCTGTAAGTTTTCAAGAAGTGCCAGCTCAAGCAATTGCTGGTCGTTAGTTTGACGTATGTACGCGGGAATATCTTTGATCCCGGCAATTTTTGATGCCCGTAAACGTCTTTCACCTGAAATTAATCGATACCTGCCTGAAGGCATTCTGGAAACAGTAACCGGTTGAATGATGTCATGTGTTCTGATCGAATCAGCCAACTCATTTAATCCCTGTTCGTCAAAATAGCGGCGTGGTTGCTTGGGATTAATGTCAATTTCATCAACAGGAATGCGAAACGAACCAGTGGCTGTTTCCACTACGGTCGGTTTTAAGCTGCCGGTACCGGTTTTAAGATCGGCATCTATGCTTTGCAATAAAGATCGAATTCCCTTGCCGAGCGCTTCTTTATTTTGATTTTGTTTAGGCGGGTTCATTCAAATTTCAAATTTTAAATTTCAAATTGAAAATTCATATTCAACCTGAAACCATCAATCTACAACTCAAGCATTCGTTCTTCCTGGCTGATCTTCGTCATATTGTTTTTCTGAAGAATTTCTTTGGCAAGATTCAGGTAGTTGACAGATCCTTTGCTATTGGCATCATATAACACCACAGGTTTTCCTACACTTGGTGCTTCGCTTAATTTTGAATTGCGGTGAATAATGGTACTGAAAACAATATTTTCAAAATGCTTTCTTACTTCGCTTACTACCTGGTTGCAGAGACGTAGGCGCCCGTCATACATGGTCATTAGAATTCCTTCGATCTCAAGATTCATATTCAGCCTGGTTTGAACAATTTTAATTGTGTTAAGCAATTTGCCTAGGCCTTCTAAGGCAAAGAACTCACATTGGACCGGAATGATCACTGAATCAGAACCCGTCAATGCATTTACAGTAATTAAACCAAGAGAAGGAGAACAGTCGACAACTATAAAATCATAGTCATCTTTGATCGGATCAAGAATGTTTTTTAAAACAAGTTCCCGGTTGGGATAATTTATCATTTCAATTTCAGCACCGACAAGATCTATATGCGAGGGAATAAGATCAAGATTAGGGATCTCTGTTTTTAATAATACATCTCTTGCGCCGGCTTCATTAACCATACAATCATAAAGACTCTGCGTGATATTATGCAGATCAAAGCCAACACCGGTTGTGCTGTTTGCCTGTGGATCGGCATCAACGAGCAAAGTTTTAAATTCAAGAACAGCAAGACTTGCGGCCAGGTTGATGGCTGTGGTGGTTTTTCCTACTCCTCCTTTTTGATTCGCGACACCGATAATTCTTCCCATATTAGATTTTAAATTGTAATTGTTTCGCCTATGTTTAACAATAATAGTTCTGCTCCTTGATCTGCAAATGTCTTTTTGGCCTTTTCATGATCAATTTTAATGAAGCCAAATGTGTCATAATGCACACCGATTATCTTTTGGCAATTGATCATGGAGGCACATTCAGCAGCGTCAGAAGCGTCCATGGTAAAATTGTCGCCTATCGGCAGAACCGCAAAATTTAGTTTTGCCCATTTTGGAACCAGGTTCATGTCGGTTGTAAGCGAGGTATCTCCGCTATAGTAAAAGCTACCTTCATTGCTTGTCACAATAAAGCCCATGGGATTTCCTCCATAGCTGCCATCGGGCAGTCCGCTTGAATGGTGGGCCGGTGTACATTTTGCTATAAAATCGCCAAAATTCCATTTGCCACCTATATTCATTGGGTGAGTGTTTTTAACGCCTTTATGATTTAGCCACTCATGGATCTCCCAGTTGCAAACGACTTTGGCATTGCAGTTTGTTGCGATCTGGATACAGTCTGCAATGTGATCGCTATGACCATGTGAAAGAAGAATAAAATGGGGCCTGATGGAGTTCACATCAATTTTTTTTGCCAGATCATTGTAAGTAATGAACGGATCAAATAAAATCTTTTTACCAGATGTTTCTACCATGAAGCAGGAGTGACCGTAGTAAGTAAATTTCATTATTAAGATTTGGGGTTTGGAATTTGGGGTTGTATTGAAGCAATTCTATTTGCAAATTTTTGACCTTTAAGTGAAGATTTATTGAGGTAATCCATAAACCCAAAAATCTTTCTGCAAAGCTTGTCTACAAGTTCATATAGCTCTTCAAATTTTTCCTGTTGAAAATATTTTCTGTCCAAACACCTATATAATTGCGATTGCAATTCATTTCCTGAACCCTTTGATATGCTAAGAAACTGGATGAATTCCAATCTGCTCGATCTACCGAAACCTTCAGCTATATTGTCCATTATGGAACCTCTAGAATTGTTCATTTGATCTCTTAGTTTATAATCCTTAGATAGCTTTCCCTTTTTAGTTTCTTCAAACACTTTATTCTCGACTTCTCTGGCTAATTGCCATATTTCTAAATCTTCGAATCTTTTTATAGTAGCCATAGCTAGTTTATTGATTTAACACTTGTATAACCCCAAACCCCAAATTCCAAACCCCAAACAATTCGGGCAAAAGTAAGTTTTGTGACTGAAGATTGGGTTGCCGGCCTTTGTGTAATTATGCTAATTTTGAGCCCTATGAGAAACTCAGCTCTATGGTGGGCTATTATCGGTTTCATGGTCGTGCTTGATTTCTATTTTTTCCAGGCTTTAAAAGTAATTACTCACTCTTCAGGTTCAAGAACCAGGCTGATTGTTTTCATTTGCTACTGGGCAATCTCTGTCAGCGCTATTATACTTCTATTGTTAATACCGTATATAAATTTCGAGAATAAATTTTTCCGGAACGTTTTATTTGCCTGTATTGCCGGTTTGTTTTTTTCTAAAGTGATCGCGTGCACTATTTTTCTGGTTGATGATATTCGCCGCGGTGCGCAATGGCTGGCTGGCAAAGTTTTTTATTCAAACACCGAGGGAGAAGCCTACCAGGCAGGTGAAAAGATATCACGCTCAGTTTTTCTAAGTTGGACAGGAATGCTGATGGGTGCCGGGTTATTTGGATCCCTGGTTTATGGCTTTGGAAATAAGTATCGTTATCAGCTGCGACGCATGCAACTTGCATTTGAAAAATTGCCGTCGTCATTTAGGGGATTGAAAATTATACACATCTCAGATATTCATTCAGGAAGTTTTACAAACAAAAATGCGGTAAAGAAAGGTGTGGAGAAAATAATAAAAGAGAAACCGGACCTCATTCTTTTTACCGGTGATCTTGTAAATGACAGGAGTACTGAAATGAATAACTATATCGATCTATTTAAAGAATTGAAAGCTCCAATGGGTATTTACTCAATTTTAGGTAATCATGATTATGGGGATTATACAAAATGGAATTCTGAATTTGAGAAAAGGGCAAATATGGAAAGATTAAAACAGGTACATGCAGAACTGGGCTGGAGACTCATGCTTGATGAGAATACGCAACTCGAACGAAATGGACAAAAGATATCATTGATCGGTGTGGAAAATATTAGTGGTAAGGCTGGTTTTAGAAGTTATGGTGATCTGCATAAAGCCTACCAGGGTGTTGATGAATCGCAGTTCAAGATACTAATGAGTCATGACCCGTCCCACTGGGACGCTGAGGTAAGAAAAATTTATCCGGGTATTGACCTGACGCTATCAGGCCATACCCATGGCTTTCAGTTTGGCGTGGAAATACCGGGTTTTAAGTGGAGCCCGGTTCAATATGTGTATAAACAATGGGCAGGACATTATGTTGAAGGCAACCAACAGTTATACATTAATCGGGGGTTTGGGTTTCTTGCCTACCCTGGCCGGGTTGGAATTTTACCCGAAATCACCGTAATAGAGCTCGTTTGATGAATTTTTGATGAAATAATTAAATAAAGCAGCCCCGATAGACGTTTTCAGGTCTGTTAAAATATGTTTTAAACTATCTAACCATTTATAGGTCACAGCTTTTGAATTTATTTGGCCACATAAACAGGACGCAACGATACCACTGCGGTATGATGAAAAGGATCATCACCATACTTCCCCTATGCTTATTAAGCATGACACTGCTTTGCCAGGTATCATCTTCTGATAGCACCAAGAAAAAAGAAAAGGTCGATGATTGGGGTTTAGATTCAACTGTTGATTATGACCTCCTTCTCCAGGATATGGAAACATTTCTTGACTCTATTTCAATGCCACATAGTTATATTTTGGGCAGTCTTGCCATCGGGAGAGGATATTTTAATTACACTAACAAATCAAATACTTTTCTCGAAACAAAAAAGGATTTTACCTACACGCCTACTTTAGGATTTTTTCATAAGGATGGACTAAGTCTTACGGCAACCGGTAATATCGTTAATGATGAAGAAAAGCTGAATCTTTACCAGGTGGCTATTAGTCCCGGCTACGACTATCTTGAGAACAGGAACCTTGCTACGGGCTTCACGTATACAAGATTCTTTACAAAAGACTCATTATCGTTTTATACTACACCATTACAAAACGAAATATATGGGTACTTCACTTACCGTAAATGGTGGATCAGACCTACGATTGCTCTAAGTTATGGCTGGGGAAGCCGCACCGATTATAAGGAAAGAGAAGAATTGATACAGGATCTGCGTTTGCGTCGTACAGGTGTCACAAGAATAAATTCAACAGAATCGATCAGTGATTTTTCTCTTATTACTTCAATGCGACATGATTTTTATTGGCTGGGAGTATTTTCATATAAGGATCATTTCCGCTTAACGCCGCAACTTTCTTTTATTAGCGGTACCCAGAAATTTGGTTTTAACCAATCGGCAAATACTTATGCGACAATTCTCCGTACCGGTGCTAATGTTCTATACAATTCTGAAAATGTTTATCTCGATGATCAATTGAAGTTTCAACCACTTTCACTTACTATGTTCTTACGAGGGGAGTATTCAATTGGTAATTTCTTTATTCAGCCGCAGCTTGTATTTGATTATTATTTCCCAATAAAGGAAGGAAATTTCAGCACCTTGTTCTCTTTTAATCTCGGTATGATATTTTGATTTTTACATTTCATTACCATTTTAGAGGCAATAAGTTTTTTACAAAGGCTGTTAAAGAGTTGTATTTGAAAGAATTTAACAGCGGTAAACTCCCGGTGGCATTATAGTTGAAGTTTTACACACCAAACAAAAATTTTCTTTACATGAAATGAGACCTAAAATTTTCGAGCTAAATTATTCAAACAGCGAAGAAAATTTTAGGGCGAATTCCATGTGGCTTTTAAATTAAAAATTTACACATGAAAACAAAACTCGCTATCATGGCCATCGCATTGCTTTCAATGCAGGCCGCATCGGCCCAATTCCGCCTTGGAGCTAAAGCAGGCGCAAACCTTGTCAAAGTTGATGGAAAGTCTTTCAAAGATGAATTCAGATACGGTTATCATCTTGGTGGCTTTGCCGAGATCGGGCTTACTGGAGATGGAAAACTTTCGCTTCAACCCGAAGTTTTATTTAACCAGTACGCAATGACTCTTGACAGTAATTTCAAATCAATTTATGAAAATGTGATCAATTCAAATCAAAGCCGGGTAAAGCTCAATTATCTTTCTATTCCTATTTTACTTAATTACAAATTAATTGGCCCGATACATTTGCAAGCAGGTCCTGCATTCAGCATTTTGATGGATCAGAACAGAACGTTTTTGCAAAATGGCGGCGATGCATTTAAGAAAGGAGATTTTTCAATGATCGGAGGTGCACAGATCAAGTTAGCGAAACTTTATCTTTCTGGCCGTTATGTTATTGGTCTTGCCAATATCAATGATATTGATGATAAAGACAAATGGAAAAGCCAGGCGATTCAATTATCTGTAGGATTGTCTCTCTAAAATCATATATCTGGTGAAACTATCCCCTTCGATTTTTCGGAGGGGATTTTTTTATCAATGATTGACCGGGCTCAAGGAAATCGCGTAACTTCTATTACTAAATCAATCTAATCCATCTTAATCCTTGAAATCAGTGGTATAAAACTTGACAACTATAGTTACAGAGTGTATTTTTAACCCCTTGCGCATTTTTGTGTCAGGATGTCAAAAACGGAAGCTAACTAATGAAAGATTCTAATTTTTTCCAGCGGACTGAAGATGAAATGGATTTTATCCCGATAATCCCTCTTAATGAAAGTGATGGCGAAACCGGTGATGGGACTGATATCCCGAGCGAATTACCTATTATTCCTCTTCGCAATACCGTACTTTTTCCTGGTGTGGTACTTCCAATTACTGTAGGCCGGGATAAGAGCATAAAGGCGGTAAATGACGCTTACAAGGCTGACAAAATGATCGGCGTTGTGGCACAAAAAGACAGCAACGTGGAAGACCCTGGATTAAGTGATATAGAAAATATTGGGACAGTAGCAAGGATCGTAAAACTGATAAAAATGCCGGATGGTGGCACAACTGTCATCATACAAGGGAGAAATCGGTTTAAGATACAGAACCTTCTTTCTGACGATCCTTATTTCAAAGCAAGTATTGAAATAATAAAAGAAGAAGAGTCGCCGAAAGATGAAGACTTTGCCGCTTATGTTTCAAATATTAAAGAAACAGCAGCCGACATCATTCAGCTTTCTCCAAATATTCCTGCGGAAGCAGCGATCATTTTACGCAATATTGAAAATCCTTCTTTTCTTATTCATTTCGTTTCAAGTAATCTTAGTGCTGATCTGAAAGAAAAGCAGCAATTACTCGAAACAAATAATATTCGTGAGAGAGCGGATGTGCTGATGAAGATGCTGCAACGTGAACTCCAGTTTGCCGAATTAAAAAATAAAGTAACTACAAAAACAAAAACAGAACTGGAGAAACAACAGCGGGATTATTTTTTGCAGCAGCAAATGAAAAGCATCAAGGAGGAACTTGGAGGAGACTCAAATGACAGGGAAATAAAAGAGATGCAAAAAAAAGCTGATGCAAAGAAATGGACAACTGCAGCACAGGAATTGTTCCAGAAGGGAATTGAGAAGCTGGAAAGGATGCATCCCACCACTCCTGATTATTCTGTTGTTTATAATCACCTCGATTTAATGCTTGATCTGCCATGGGATGAATACACGGAAGATAAATATGATCTGAAAAAAGCAAAAAAGGTTTTGGATAATGATCATTACGGCATGGAGAAGATCAAAGAAAGGATTCTTGAATACCTCGCTGTATTGAAGTTAAAAGGGGATATGAAGAGCCCGATCCTTTGTTTTGTCGGTCCTCCGGGTATTGGTAAAACATCGTTGGGCAAAAGTATCGCCAATGCTATAGGAAGAAAATATGTAAGACAAAGTCTTGGAGGTTTGCATGATGAAAGTGAAATAAGGGGTCATCGCAAAACTTATATTGGTGCCATGCCGGGTCGAATTTTACAATCTATTCGCAAAGCAAAAACATCGAACCCTGTGATGATACTTGATGAGATCGATAAAGTAGGTAATGATTTTCGCGGCGATCCTTCATCTGCCTTGCTTGAAGTTCTCGATCCGGAACAGAACAATACATTTTATGATAATTATCTTGAATTGGAATATGATCTGAGCAAGGTTCTTTTTATCGCCACAGCAAATAATCTTCAAAATATTCAACCTGCTTTACGTGACAGGCTTGAGATCATTGACCTTGGCGGGTATGCAGTAGAGGAGAAACTCGAAATTGCCAAGCGACATCTAATTCCTAAACAAAAAGAAGCGCATGGGTTAAAGACTACAAATTTTACCATAAATGATAAAGTGATCGAGAAAATGATCCAGGAATATACAAGGGAAAGCGGTGTTCGCGAACTGGACAGGCACCTAGCTTCTATCATGCGCAACCAGGCAAAAGAACTTGCCCTGAATGAAAAAGTAAGAGCAAATATTTCAGGCAATGATGTTGAGCGAATTCTTGGCAAACCGAAATATAGTAATGATCTCTATAAATCGGTTAACATGCCTGGAGTTTCTGTCGGTCTTGCCTGGACGTATGTGGGCGGCGACATCTTATTTATAGAATCAAGTCTTAGTGAAGGGAAAGGTGAAATGAAGATCACCGGTAATTTGGGAAATGTGATGAAAGAAAGTGCAAGCACGGCGCTGAGTTATTTACAGGCCAATGCAAAAAAATATGGCATTGATCAAAAGCTTTTTGACAAAAGAAATGTGCATATCCACGTGCCGGAAGGGGCAGTACCAAAAGATGGCCCAAGCGCAGGTATTACCATGATGACCTCACTTGCTTCGGCATATACGGCTAAAAAAGTGAAACCATTCCTGGCTATGACAGGAGAGATCACTCTACGTGGACAGGTGCTGCCGGTAGGAGGTATTAAAGAAAAAGTGCTGGCGGCAAAACGAGCCGGTATTAAAGAAGTGATCCTTTGTTGGCAAAATGAAAAGGATGTAGATGAGATTGACCCAGAATTTATAAAAGGATTAAAATTTCGCTACGTAAAAAACATGAGCCAGGTACTGGATCATGCCCTGGAATAAAAATATTTTCAAATAGAGGCAACCTAAACAGGGTGTTTTTGGTATTAGATTATATACCAAATTTCTCCATGTTGGTTGTTTTAAGGGTTTAAATAGAATTCCCCCCGTGGCTCTGAGGGGGAATTTCTTTTTGATGTCTCGTCCCAACTCTGCCTAAGTTTTCTCAACTTAGCCGTTTGCGATCAACCCCTATAATATTATCAATCTTATTTTCTTCAACCCTGTTTGCCCAAACCATTGGTGGCAGTTCAGTTTTTAATTTTTTAAAGATTCCAAATACACCGCAACTAACGGCTTTAGGCGGAACAAATGTTTCGGTCACGTCGGCAGACGTAGGGCTTGCTGTTAATAACCCGGCATTGCTTACAAAAGAAATGCATACGCAGATGAATGCAGTATTCAATAGTTTTTACGCAGGCATCAATGCATACCATTTATCATTTGCATACCGCCATGAAAAATTGGAAACAAATTTTGCATGGGGACTTACCTATTTTGATTATGGAAAAATTTCTGAAACAGATCCTTCAGGAAATATTCTTGGTTTGGTCAGGCCAAATGACTGGGTAATGCAATTGTCGGCATCACGCAGCTATCTACAAAAATGGAATTATGGTGCAAGCTTCAAATTCATCTCTTCTAACTACGGAATTTACCGGGCAAATGGAGTTGCTTTGGACGTCGGAGTTTTGTATACAGATACGGCAAATCTTTTTTCTGCTTCACTGGTCGCAAAGAACATGGGTTATCAATTAAAAAAATATGCAGGAACAGAAGCGGAAGAACTTCCCTTTGATCTCCAACTGGGCATGACAAAGAAATTAAAGAATGCGCCATTGTCATTTTCTTTTGCCGCACATCATCTGCACCAGTTTGATATCCGGTATAATGATACTGTTTTTAATAATGAAAATAGTTTTGGAATAAATAGGGATGGAAAATTCACTTTTGATAAGGTCTTCCGCCATTTTGTTTTTGCTGCACAAATTTTTCCCGTACCTCAAATTGAAGTATCGCTCGGGTATAATCATTTAAGAAGACAAGAGTTGAATATAAGTAATACTACGAATGGCCTCAATGGTTTCTCAATGGGAGTAGGGTTACTAGTAAAAAAACTACAGGTTCGTTATGCAAGAACTCATTACCAGAATAATACAGGGTACAATCAGTTGGGGTTGAACCTTCAACTAAACGAACATTTTGGATTGGGGAAATTTGGAGAGAGAATTGGATGGTGATTAGGACAGAAATAGATAAATTTACTTTTCCCTCCCTCTGAAACACCTCCTGTACTTTTAATAGTTTTTCATGCGTTTTTTATCTATCATATTATTGATGACAGTTTTTATTTTTCAATCACCTGCTTTCGGGCAGAAGTCGAAAAATAAGAAATCGAAGACGGAAGAAAAGGGTCCAAAGATCTTTGCAACTTATGGTGACACTCTGCGTACAGATTCTATTATTTATTATAAAACAGAGGTCGGTTATATCATGCCTGACCTGAGTCCAAAGTTCAATGGTAAATGGATGATCAATGTAATGCGCAGGCAGGCAAGAGCTGTTCCTGATTCATTAGCTGAAGCCTATATTGAATTTTATGGCGATACACTTTTTACGGCTTATGTCGGTTGTAATAAGTTAACAGGAAAATATATCATCAAAGGACCCACCATAAAGCTTACGATCCTTGATACTACATTATTGACTTGTCCCGGAGAAATTGAAACATGGTTCATCAAACTTATCCAGGAGCGAGTAAGCTATTTCAGTATTGATGAAAAAATTCTCTACCTGAAAGACGTAGCTTCCAATATTGTTTTTGATTGCTCCCGCAGAAAAGACGAAGAAATTAAAAGCGCTACTTCTCAAAATAACTGAGATTCGTCTTTGGTGTTAATGCCAGCAAAGCTTCATACATCAGCTTTATTGTATTTTCAATATCATCTCTGTGCAGCATTTCTACTGTAGTGTGCATATATCTTAAGGGAATTGAAATTAACACGGAAGGGCAGCCATCATTTGAATAAGCAAACGAATCGGTATCGGTTCCTGTGCTTCGGCTCAATGCTCTCCATTGTACAGGGATCTTTTTCTTGGCAGCTATATCTTCTACAAAATGTAATAGTTTATTATGTATTGCAGGAGCATAGGCAAGCGATGGTCCTTTACCGCACACAATTTCTCCTTCTACAAGTTTGCTGATCATTGGAGTCGTTGTATCATGGGTCACATCAGTTACAATGGCTACATCGGGTTTTATTCTTCTTGCGATCATTTCTGCTCCGCGCAGTCCGATCTCCTCCTGCACAGCATTGACTATATATAAACCATATGGCAGCTTTTTCTTATTCTGTTTTAACAGCCTTGCTACTTCAGCGATCATATAACCGCCAACACGATTATCAAATGCACGGCCGATATAGTATTCATTAGCCAATTCATCAAAACCATCCTGGTAAGTAACGACTGCCCCAATATGAATGCCGAGCTGGTCCACTTCTTTTCTATTTCTTGCACCGCAATCAAGAAAAACATTATCAAGCTTTGGTTGTGGTTCTTTATGATCGGGATTATTTAATCTTGTATGAATAGCAGGCCAGCCGAATACTGCTTTTACAGGTCCTTTTTTACCATGAATAATGACACGTTGTGCAGGCGCTATCTGTACATCTACACCGCCATTTCTCTTTAAGTACAAAAGCCCCTCGGGATTTACATAATTTACAAACCAGCTTATTTCATCAGCATGTGCTTCCATAACAACTTTAAATGATGCATTAGGATTCACCACTCCAACGGCAGTGCCATAGGGGTCAGTAAAAGTCGTATCGACAAATGGTCTTATGTACTCAAGCCATAATTTTTGACCACTGCTTTCAAAGCCAACCGGCGAAGCATTATTTATATAATTTTTAAAAAAGGAGAATGAAGGATCAGTGAGAATAGATCTTGACTTTTTGCCAATAGTTTTTGCCATAGTATGATTTATAAAGTTCAAAAATACTTAAAACCTGTTCACGAGCCATAATAATAAACCCGAGAACATCATCAATCCATCAAGTACAAAGTAGTAGAGATAATCTGAAAAATTTCTCTTTGCATATTTATATAGACTTATTAGCCACCATGCAGGAATCAGTAAGAGAAGTATATTAACCCAGCTCAGACCTGTTTGTCTTAACCATAGACATACAATAATAAAAACAACAACTGAGATAGTAAAAAGGATATCAACCCCTTTTTCATTAAAATATGTGATCATGCTCCTAATGCCATCTGCTTTATCATCTTCCCGGTCCCTAAAATCAAATAAAATACAGATAGAATAAATAAAGAAGAATTGGCCGATAAAAAATAAGATAGCTCTTTTTGAAAGAGCATCTTCGATCAAAACGGGTAATCCGGAAGTTACATAGGCCCATATCAATGCAAGGAAAATAGTTTTTCCTATGGCAACTTTTTTTAGTCCCTGGAAAAAGGGGAGAGGAATCTTGGGAGCCGAATACAAAAAAGTAAGGACCGCTGACGGCATTATATAGTACCACTTTTCTATAAAATAAAAAAAGAAGACGGCGGCACCAAGAAAACCAGCCATTGATAACAAGAGATGATAACTTTTGTGCTTTCTGTCCCATTGCAAACGTTGTGATGGCGCTACTGAACTTGGAGTTAATGCCCAATGAAAATTATAACTGCAAACGGTAGAAAAGAAAACAAAGGCGGCAAGATAAATGTTAAGTGGCTTTTCGATAATTAGCGCATAAGTTTGATAAAGCATTATCACTGCGCAGCATGAAACGAACAAGCTGGTAAATAAAAAGAGATCAAAAATCTTTTTGCTAAATTCTCTCACGATGGATTTACTGGCACGGGGTAATATTTCTGCATACATAGACCTTATCAATAACAAGAGTATCGCTTTTATTTCCCGCTTTATCTCTTGCGACGATTTTTAGCAATAAAGTATCGATCTCATTTGTTTGAGGATTGGACCCAGGAATAGAGATAGCGCTCATGGCCAGGACAAGATCTCGTTGATATTCCATAGTTATTTCAAATTCACCTTTATCGGTTTTAGGAAAGGCCGGAATTTTATAAGGACTTGCAAGTTTAGTTTCAGGCCGTCTTATATTCAGTCTTTGTCGTACAATAAATAACGAATCGGTGACGTCGCCCTCTTTATCAGTGAATTCAATATTTAAACGTAAAGTTTCATTTAACTGCACTATCTCAGAGTTCCTTGATTTCAACTTTAACTGAGGTACGGTCTGGAACCTATCTTTGCCGCATGCGATTATTGTAAGAGCAATAATTACCGCAACCGTAATAATGGTTTTCATATTGTGAGTTTAGTTGTTAACAAATTTAAGATTAAAACTGATACCCGCCTGCAATGAGCTGTGAATGGCATGATAAAATATTTTCAGTGGGCCCAAAGGACTTTGCGCAGCTTGCTTTCGAGATTTTTCAATTTCAGTTGGCCAATAACCCAGTTTATCGCTCCTATATAAATGCGATCGGGGTAAGGTCCGCTGCGGTTGATAAAATTGAAAAAATTCCTTTTCTGCCCATCAGCTTTTTTAAGACAGACCAGGTAAAAACCGGGGAGTTTAATGAGCAAATAATATTTGAGAGCAGCGGAACTACTCAAACAACAACAAGCCGGCACTATGTAAAAGATCTTTCTATTTATGCTGATAGCTTTACACGTGGTTTTGAAGACACGTATGGACCTATCAACGAGTGGTGTATTCTTGGTTTGCTGCCTTCCTATCTTGAAAGAAATAACGCCTCGCTGGTATACATGGTGGATAGTCTAATAAAGCAAAGTGAACATCCTCAAAGTGGGTTTTTCCTGTACGACCTCGAAAAACTAAAAGCAATATTGCTGTCTCTTGAGGATATAAAACAAAAAACCTTACTGGTAGGAGTGACCCATGCCTTACTTGATTTTGCAGAAAAGTTTCCTCCCGATAGCTATCGGAAACCGCTACACTACACAACCATAGTGGAAACCGGAGGAATGAAAGGTCGAAGAAAAGAACAGACAAGAATGGAAGTTCATGAGCAGCTTAAAAAAGCATTTGGTCAAAACGATATTCATTCAGAATATGGAATGACGGAGCTGCTTTCACAAGCTTATTCGAAAAAGGAGGGTAGGTTCCAATCCCCGCCATGGATGAAAGTGCTGATAAGAGACGAGGAGGACCCGCTCTCAGTATCTGTGCCACGGTTTCAAACCGTGACACAGATAGCGGAACCAGTAAGCGGGGCCATCAATATCATTGACCTTGCCAATGTTTATAGTTGTTCTTTTATTGCTACCGATGATGTCGGTAAATTATATCCTGATAAGAGTTTTGAAGTACTCGGCAGGATGGATGGCAGTGATCTTCGCGGTTGCAGCCTGCTTACCGTCTAATTCAAGTCAACCTCTGTAATATCTTTTCTTTCTCAATGATCTTTTTAAGCAATGCTACCTGGTTGTTTGCTCTTATAAAATTGTGTCCTTCATATTTGGAGCCATAGTACACATCGTTGTTAAGATAGTCAGTCAAAAAGCGGAGTGCCTGCATATAGGTCATAAATTTTCCTGCATAAACCAAATGTTCTTTTTCGATTGAGCTCAATTCATTTCCCATTTCACTTAGATAACCATCAGCAATAGCTTTAAAGTATTCATCTCTTATTTCAATTTTGGTAAGATCTTTTTCTTCTTCGCTTACCGGCGAAAGATAAGTCCGCATCATATCGCCGAAATCACTAATAAAATATCCGGGCATTACAGTGTCAAGATCTATAACGCAAAGCCCAAAATCATTTTCATCAAAAAGCACATTGCTTATTTTGGAATCATGATGGGTAACTCTTTTTTTGAAAGCAATGTCTTTACTGATCTTTTCACCAATTGATGCTATCTCATGTTGTTGTTTTAAAAAATTGATCGAGGTTGCCGCTTCTTTTATCCTTTTCTTATCGCCTTGTTTAATTGCCGTTTCAAACTGAGAATATCGTAAAGAAAGATTATGAAAATCCGGAATAGTAATTTTTAATCTATTTACGGGAAACCCTGAAAGTAAATTTGTAAACCGCCCAAACTGTTTTGCCGCTTCGTAAGCCTGCGATGATGAATTCACTACATCAGTCGTATGCGAGTTTTTAATAAAAGGGAAAGTTCGAAAATATCCTTCCTTGTTTATGAAAAGCATTTGATCGCCTGTCAACGTTTTACGGGGGCAGGGAAATAAATATGAAGGATGGTCATTTTTAAAATGATCGCAAATCAAATGAATGTTGCTCGCAATATCAGCCGGGTTTTTAAAAACATTCTGATTGATCCGCTGCAGAATAAAATCAATCCCCTTATTACTAATAAGCCAGGTATTATTAATTAAGCCACTGCCAAATGGCTTAACAGCTGCGTCAGCATTTATTCCAAATTCTTTAAGGATGGCTTCAAACATTAGGAACAGGCTTATTTGCACATGAAATTAAAGAAGGAGGAGTACTAAAACTCATGCAAGCGATTGCGGAAAAACAATAGTGATCATTAGTAAAAATGTTTAATAAGTTGATAAGGCTTTCCTTCGACTCCGGGTCTGCAGCACGATTTCTATGGGGAATTTCATCTACAAATAGGGAGGTCAACCCATTATGCAGAGATTAGACTGAATTCGTTTAATCAATATTCACTTTAGCACAGCATTTGATCTATTTATCCTGTGTTTGTTAGACATTGGATTCGGGGGGCTTGATTTTTATCCGGGCCCCTTTTATATAAAATTTCTTGCAGATTGGCTTAAACTAAATACAAATGGCAAAGCTCTTTAAAGAGTGGAAGAAGGCGAAAATGGTTTTCTGGTTTTTGTTGCTTTTGTATCGAACAATTGAACTCCATGGTCAGGTAAATGATATGCTTAATGATTCAGTTTTGCAAAAGGATCCGAATCATGCCATGGACCGTTATCATGAAACACTAAGACATAACGATCCAATGATGTATCTCGCCTTTCCATTAATTAAACCAATAGTGGATAGAACTGTTCCGTTACAGGATGGTGAAGGCAAAAATGGTTACTGGGCTGAAGGACATTTTGGAAATCGCTTTGTTATATATCAGGGAAAATATTATACCCATCCACTTTTTCAACGCACGCGACTTACGTTTGATGTCAGCATTCTTGCCCGGCTGACGCAGGACAATTCTAACCCTTTGCTTCCGAATAGTAACAAATTTGGCTTTGGCCTCGATTTTCTTTTATCGTCAATTAAAAGTTTAAATGAATCGAGAGGAGGAATGGTTTGGACAACCATCCAATTACATCATTATTCAAACGGCGAGGCAGATAGTTTTTTTCTTAATACACCTGCAAAAAGAAATAATTATGAAACAGGAGATTTCAGCACAAATTATTGGAGAGCTATACTGAACGTTTCCAGTAACAGTATTAACAGAAATTTCATAATCGGTGGCTTAGGTTATCAGCATGAAATTGATTTGGGAGGACCTTTTAGCTCCAGCAAGGAACTTAAAGGATTTTATGGCGATGGAAGATTACTTTTTCATCTGCATTGGATAAGAAAGCCTATGCTTGAGACAATAAATAAGATCAACAGGGGAATAAATAACAGGACTATTGTGAAGCGAGAAGTACGAAGACATTTTGGAATAAGGACAGAGCTCGAATTTTTAACCGGAGATCTTTCACTATTTGAACACAACAACAAATACCGGTTGGGCTGGCATACCTGGTTTAATTACATGCCTTCTGTAACAAATGAAATTGGTTTTATGTTGCATAGTTTTGTTGGAAGAGATTATTTGAATATAAGATTTGATGACGTTGTATTTATAGGTGAAGCAGGTCTGTACTTCAAATTTAACCCGCAATAATCAAACGCTCCGAGCACTTAATTTACCTTCTACTTGCATCCATTATAAAAACCTGCCAGTAAAGAGAAAATGGAAGACACATTACCGTCTCAGAATCCCGGCTTCGGTACCCTGAATATTTTTGACAAATTCTCTTTCGCTGTAAAAGGGCGACGAAAATTTGTCAAAAAGCCACTATAAGGTAACTTCAACAATAGTTCTTTAATCAACTGTAAACCCTAATCAGGATTATCTTAAAACCTGTAAACTTATTCTAGGACAAGACAGGTTGGTTTTAAAGGAAAGGAGACTCGTGCGGGAAGGAAATTCTTTAAGGATGGCTTCAAACATTAGGATTCGGCTTATTTACACATGATATTAAAGAAGGAGGAGTACTAAAACTCACGCAAGCGATTGCGGAAGTTAAAATGAATGGCAATAAAAAAGCTTTATCAAATGATAAAGCTCTTGATCATGTGCCCGAGACTGGATTCGAACCAGCACACCCTTTCGGGCGCCACCACCTCAAAGTGGTGCGTCTACCAATTTCGCCACCCGGGCAGGTTGTTTGAGGTTCGACGTTTGAAGTTCGAGGTTGTCGTGAATGAACTTCAAACCTCGAACCTGAAACCTCAAACCATCAGGATTGCAAATGTAAGAGGTTTACTTTTTCAGTACAATTCTAAATGTAGTTCCTTTTCCAGGCTCCGAATTTTTTACAAAAATTTCTCCTTTGTGGTATTGTTGAATGATGCGTTTGGAAAGACTAAGACCAAGTCCCCATCCTCTTTTCTTAGTAGTAAAGCCCGGTTTAAAAACTTGGCTTTGCATGGAAAGAGGTATTCCTTTGCCGGTGTCCCTCAGATCGATATTTACTTTATCAGGTAAGTTTTCAATATTGATCCTGATCTCGCCAGTTCCTTCCATTGCATCCAAAGAATTCTTCAATAAATTTTCAATTACCCAATCAAACAGTGGAGGAGATATATTTACATAGATTTCTTTTTCATTACCGGTATTTACAGAAAAATTCACTTTACCCGGCGCCCTTTTCCTCATATAATCCACCATGGCTTCCACCTGGCTGATGATATCTCTCTTTTCCAATTGTGGCGAGCTGCCGATCTTTCCAAAACGATCACTCACTAATTGCAATCTTCCCACATCTTTTTCTAACTCGGGAACGATCTTGCTATTATCAGGGTTTTGCTTTAGCATTTCAATCCAACCTTGTAAAGACGATACGGGAGTGCCTAGTTGATGCGCAGTTTCTTTAGCCATACCTGCCCATACCTGGTTTTGTACTGATCTATAACTGCTTCGCAAAGCAAGTAAAGTAATGATGATAAATAATCCTACGATCACAAGCTGTACGATCGGATAGTACCGAACCTCGGCCTGGAGTCTCGATGGGCCATAGAAATATTTATTATAGGTAAGAGGGTCTTTGGTTATTTCTACCTGCACAGGCTCATTTGTATTGGCAAAACGCTGCACCATTTTTCTAAGGTGAGTTGAATCGTTCGTTACTAACGTAGAGTCTATATTTATATAGTTTCCTGTAGGGTTATTATTCTCATCTGTTTCAATAATCGGTATGTCATCATTTTCAACGGCAATTTGATTGGTGAAAGCAATAACATCGGGATTGTCTGTTTTTCCTTTTATTCTAAGTGCTTCACCGAAAGCAGTAACACGATCTCTTTCTTCTTTTGCGATCTTTCTTGAAACATACCGGGAATAAAAGATAGTGCTGGTCACAATGCCGATGGCAATTAATGCCAGGAGCATTCGCCAGTTAATTATTTGCTGAAACATTCCACGAATTTAACTGCAATAAAACTAAAAGTGAAATGCGGTGTTTCTATACGATTCGATAACGGAAGTGCCTAATTGTTGACTGCCGACTGCCCACTGCCAACTGGTATCGTTCCCTTATTTTTGAGCAAATTATTTACAAACCATTGAGCAGTTTACCAAAAGTTGCTATTGTTATACTTAACTGGAATGGCCGTGCCTATCTTGAAAAATTTTTGGCTTCTGTACTTTCAACTACTTATGAAAACATTGAAGTGATCGTGTC
>Ga0075418_10003187_pt1 | contig 18703 bp, 14 predicted proteins | sample SoiMetdeltSBSDD2_FD_81776 | JGI IMG/M metagenome (GOLD analysis project Ga0075418, IMG submission 81776) | Bulk soil microbial communities from a Populus tree surrounding site in Tennessee, USA - Soil MetaG P. deltoides SBSDD2 | ecosystem: Environmental > Terrestrial > Soil > Tree plantation... | reverse complement strand
CACATCTGCTGGGTGGCACCGTCTTCACCGCGCTGCTGGGCCGTCAGCTCGTCCGATGTCGCGCCGGTCATGGTGGCGCTTGGCGCCGAATACCGGCTCGTCGGTCCCCACGGCGAACGCGTCGTGCCCGCTGGGCGGTTCTACGCCAACGACGGCATCAACTATCTCACCAAGCAGCCCGACGAGATCCTCGTGGACGTGCGGCTGCCGCCGCCGAACGGCTGGGACGGCGTCTACCACAAACTGCGGCGCAGGGGCTCGTTCGATTTCCCCGTGCTCGGCGTCGCTGCGTGGGTGCAATGGGACGGGAAAAGCGTCGCCGATGCGCGCATCGTGCTTGGAGGGGTCGCCAGCTACCCGCAGGAAATCCCGGATGCAGGAGCAGCCCTCAATGGATCGCCGCTTACGGATGAGTCCATCGCCGCGGCCGCTGAAGCCGCCTACCGTCCGTCGAAGCCGATGGACAATACCGACTTCGATCTATCATGGCGGAAGCAGATGACGCGGGTCTATGTGACCCGGGCCCTCACCGAGCTAAGGAAGCGCCATGTCGGGTGACGAAGTATTCGCGCTGTTGTTGGCTGGTGGCCTCGCCTTGTGGACGTGGGTCGGGTGGTACTTGAGCACAGTATCGGTGTCGCGACTCGGCGCCCCGGCGCCTGGGAAAGCGACCATCTCGTGGTGGCCGCTTGTGTGCGCTGTAGTTCTCTTCGCCGTGCTGAAGACGGCTTCCTCGTTCGACGTCCGCGATGACGTCGTGTACCTCATCTTCTACATGGTGCTCGGCGCGGGATGGCTGGGCGTCACGCTCAAGCTGCTTCCGGTCGCCGGGATCAGCCCTCGCGATGATATCCTCGAGCGGGGCAATGGCGCGGCCGTCCCCGCAGTCGCTGGCGCGCTGCTCGGGTTCACGCTCTGCTTCGCCGGAGCCAATGTCGGCGACGGGCCTGGCTGGTGGGTTGTGGTCTTCTCCGCATTGACAGCGAGCGCGACACTGGCAGCCCTGTGGCTCTTGTTTGATCGATGGACCGGCGTGTCGGAGACCATCACGGTCGAACGGGATGCCGCGGCCGGACTCCGGCTCGGAGCCCTGCTAACGGCGGCGGGCCTGATTCTCGGCCGCGCCGTCGCGGGTGATTGGGTCTCCGCAATAGCCACGTGGCGCGATTTCGTGGCTTTCGGCTGGCCCGTCGTTGTGCTCTTCGCGACAGCGACCATCGTGGAACGCTCACTGCGCCCTACCCCAGATAACCCCTCGCGACGGCTTGCCACCGCCGGTATCGCGCCGGCAGCTCTCTTCCTTGCGGCCGCGATCGCGTATGTCGTCCGTCTCGGCGTCGCCTGATCACGGGCCGTGCCGGACAGGCACACGGCTCGATTCAGACACCTATGCAGTGGTGCGCCGGCGCGCCGTCTTCGATTGCTGCAAATGGGATGTGCAATACGAGGATGTCGCCACGCTTGCACCATTCCCGCTCCTGCTCGCGCGTGAGGCCTGGCGCCAGTTGACCGACACGGCGGCGGCGTTAGCTCGCGAAACGCGCGCGGTTGAAGCAGAACTGGCGCAGCGACCGGAGCTGCATGCGCGTCTTGGATTGCCGCGCGGCATCCGGAGTGCGCTGCGGCGCTGCGGCACGAACGGACCGTCGGCCGGACTTGCACGCGTGATTCGCTTCGATTTTCACCTGACCACCGAGGGATGGCGGATCTCGGAAGCCAACACCGATGTTCCCGGCGGCTTCAACGAAGCCTCGGGTCTCTGCGCCCTCATGGCGGAGCAGTACTCGGACGTCGAGACCGCCGGTGATCCGGCGGGTGCGTACGCCGACGCGTTGATCGCCGGAACGCGGCCAGGTGCCCGCATCGCGCTGGTACACGCCACCGCCTACAGTGACGATCACCAGGTGATGCGGTATCTCGCCCAACACCTCGAGCGACGTGGCGCGGTCCCGATCCTCGTTAGCCCGGCTCATATTGGGTGGAATTCCGGTTATGCGTTCCTGACCGCCGCCTGGGATAAGGGCCCGCTCGACGCGCTGGTGCGCTTCTTTCCCGCCGAATGGCTCCCGAATCTTGGATGGCGCTCAGGGTGGCAGACCTTTTTCAGCGGCGCTCGCACTCCGGCCAGCAATCCCGCGACGACACTGCTGTCTCAGACAAAGCGCCTTCCGCTCGTGTGGGATGAGCTTCGGACGGAGCTCCCCACGTGGAGGCGCCTGCTGCCGGAAACGTGTGACCATCGTGCCGTCCCGTGGGGCTGCCGTGGAGACTGGGTACTAAAGCCCGCCTTGGGGCGCGTGGGTGAAGGTGTGGGTCTGACCGGTGTCACAACCGACAAAGAGTGGCAACGAATTCGTCGCGACCTGTTTTGGCACCGCGGTGCTTGGGTGGCCCAGCGTCGCTTCATCGCCACGCCGCTCATGACCGCCGAAGGACTCAGGTACGCGTGCATCGGCGTTTTCACCGTCGACGAGCGCGTGGTGGGCGCCTATGGCCGCTTGGCCACGGTTCCCCTCATCGATGCCCGTGCCCAAGACATCGCGATTCTGGTCGAGCGACACGCATGACCAACGAGGAGTGTTTCGCGATCTGGGCACCTGAGGGCGTCATCTGGTCCCGGTGGGCGAAGCCCGTCGCCTTTACGCAGCTGGCGCGCACGACGTTCGCCCAGAAGCCCCTGAGCTGGGATGCCCCGGAGATCGCGCGCGTCCCCGACCCGCATCATACCGCGCTCGTCGTGGACGTCCCCGCCGCCGATGCCGTGCGAATCGGAGTTGCTCTGGCTGATGTCGGCTACCGCCCCGTCCCGCTGTTCAACGCGACCACGGGAATCTCGGCAGTGCTCGAGCTGCACCCAATGCTCGAGCGCCTCGCTGCTGGGGCGGAGCGATTGCGGGAGCGACAGCCGCGGGCCGATGCCCCTCCGGCGTTCCTCCTGGATGCGAAGCGGATGACGCCGCCGACGCTCCCGATTTCTGGCAAGTTCGACAATCGCTGGGTGACCCTGCCACAGGACTTTCCGTCCGCGCTGTTTCTAAAGACCCGCGGGATCCAGGACGTGACGGTGTTGCGTGCCGACGGGTTGGCTCCCGGACAAGACTTGATGCACGTCCTGCGTCGGTGGCAGGACGGTGGTTTGCGTATTGCGTTGGGCGATCTCAGTGAGTCACGCGACCCTCAACCATTTCAGGTGCCGCGGCCGTCATACTTTCGGCTCGCGTGGTATCGGCTCATCGCTCTAATGGGACTGCGGCGGAATGAGGTCGGAGGCTTTGGCGGGGCAATTCCCGAGGCAGGCTCCGGCGGGTTTGGCGGGTTCTACGGCTGAGCCGCTGGCCAACACTGAACTTCGATCTCTCATAGCGCAAGCAGATGACGCGGGTCTATGTGGTACGCGCGCTACAGGAACTGCGCGAACGCGCATCCAAGTCGCGGCCTGGGGGGTAGTAGCTCGCATGCGACGTCTCGTCCTCCTCGTCGTGACGGCCTGCGCGCTCATCCCAATCAGCACGCCCCCCCTCCCCGCGCAAGGTAGAATCCGCACCCTTCGCGGCCAAGTTCGGGATACCGCCGGACAGCCCATCGACGGTGTTCAGGTGCTGGCACTCTCAGCAGGCCGTACAGCGCTTACGGGTCCCGACGGTCGATTTCAGATGGATACCTTCCCCATCGGGAAGGAGCGCTTCCTCTTTCGCCGACTTGGCTTCAATCGCGTAGAAGCGACCGTCGTCATCAGTGGGCCTGAGGAACTCGTGGTTCGCATGACGCCCTTGGCACAGGAGTTGGCGCCAATTGTCGTGCGAGGCCGACGGAGCGGGGTGTTCGGCGTCGTCATCGATCCGGTCGATGAGCCGATCGTTGATGTGGAGGTCTCAGTGCTGGGTGGCGCCGTCGCGACACGCACTGACAGTCTGGGTCGCTTCAATCTTCCGAGTGTGCCAGCCGGCACGTACATGATGATGGTCAGAAAACGCGGATACTTCGTAGTGCGGCAGTCCGTGACCCTTCCTGTAGGCGAGTCACTCGATCTCAAGGTCTTGCTCGGACCAGTGCCTTCAGGGCTCAATAACCGCACGATCAGTCGACTGGCAGGCTTCGGCGGGATTCTGGACATGGCATGGGACGCGCATCAGTCTCGGCGGATGCGCTGCACGGGTGGGAATTCGGTATTCGTCCCGCGGGAAGAAATCGCAGCCGCCGGTGACCTGCGGCTGGATTATGCGTTGCCGCGAGCGCCGTCGGCATTGAACCGCGGCTTTGACCCCCTAGAACTGCGTGGTTACGCCTTGTTTATTGACGGTCGGGACGCCACCGGGTGGCCGCTGTCGTCGATTTCCGCCGCGCACGTGGAGGCTGTGGAGGTGTACCGAGGTTCACGAAGGAGCGCGTTTACGCCAACGAGCATCCTGCCAGGGAGTAGGACACCGACGTCGCCGGCCTTCGCATCATCCCGATTGTGCCCGGACGGTACAGTCTGGGTCTGGCTGCGTTGATCTCGGCCTGATCCTGGGGAAACGGGCCCCCGAGGAATTGAGGGGGCCCGTCTCTGAGTTCGCGAGCTTATGCGTTTCCCGCCGGCGTCTTTCCCAATTCTTCAATTTCCGCCGCTGCTTTCGCCAGAATCTCCGCGACGCGTTTGCGCGCGGCGTCCCCGTCGGCCTTCCAGCCCGTGCGATAGACCGTCTTCACCAGGTGTCCCAACGCCCGGTTCACTTCCACCATCGAGCCGCCCACAGTGCGCTCGACAGTCTCTCGTACGCGATCGAAGATGTCTTCGACGGTGTCTTTGTTCTCGTCCAAGAATGCCCGTCCTGTGTCGGTGATTTCGTAGACCTTCTTTCCGTCCACCTCGCGCGCGACAACCAACCCCTCGTCCTCGAGCCACTGCAGCGTGGGATAGACCGTGCCGGGCGAGGGGGAATAGCACCCATGCATCCGCTCCTCGAGCTCTTTCATGACTTCGTACCCATGACGTGGCTTGTCGCGCAGCAGCTTCAGAATGACGTATTTCATGTCGCCGGCGCCGAACCATTGACGCCGACGCCCGCGTCCGGCCCGGAAGCCCCACGCCCCCGGACTGAAGGCGAACCCGAATCCCTCCCAGCCAAACTTTCCGCGCATCTCTGCCTCTGTTTAGATGTTACGTGACGATATTCTTATACGATATATCTTGTCAACCCTTGGAAGTCTAAACGTGTGTGCCAAGTCACGATCCAGCTTAAGCTTGCAAGTTGTGGGCATATGCCTACATTGAGCCACGCCGGAAATCCGCGTTCTCATCGCCGCCCCGCCCGCGCCCTAGGGAGAGGAGCAGCAATGGCCGTGCAAGTCACGCCCCACCCGACCTGGGTGGCGGACCTGGATTCGACCCTCGAGCCGAGCCGTCAGGCCATTCTCGACACGCGCGTCATCGTGGATGCGTCGGAGAATCAGCTGGTCGATGGGCGGACGCAGGATTTTCTCGTCGCGTTCTACCCGATCATCCGTGACTTTCCGCAGTGGCTGCAGATACTGCTCGATCGTTCGCCGGAAATGGGAAAGGCATTCTTCACGGACAACATCCGGGTCGAGCGCCGCCACGACGCAATGTGGCGGGCAATGGGCGATGGGTTCAACGTTCCCAAGAAGCGGTTCAAGGAGCCCGAGCCGATGCTTCCGGAGGTGAAGAACTTTCACGCGTACCTGACCGACATGTGCCGCAACGCGGACTTCGGCCGGGCGGTCTCGGCGACGAACTACGCCGTCGAAGGCGTCGCCCAGAAGATCTCCGAGAAGGCGCTGCGCGGCCTGGCCAAGAATGAGAAGATCGGCCCGCGTGGCCGCTGGTGGCTCGAGGAGCACGCGAAATACGACGATGAGCACCCCATCCATGCGCTCGAGATCATCAAGGATTGTGTCAAACGCGGCACCGATTCGCCGGTTGAGATCACGAAGGCTGCGGTCGAAAGTCTCAAATTGATGCGCATCTCGATGGAGGCGTCTTATAACACGTGAGTAGGACTCGCCGTGTCTCGCCCGCGCGGGGTACCACTCCAACAACCGCTCCGCCCAAGCGGCCGCGGTTAGACCTGCTACAAGCGGCAGCGGACATCATGGCCGCCTTGCCCGACGCCGTGATCGTGACAGGAACGGACCGGCGAGTGCTGGCAGCGAATGAGGCTGGTGCGCAGTTACTAGGCTGGACTACTGCCGATATCGTCGGTCAAGCTGTCGCAGATCAAGTATCTCCCAACGAACGCCAGCACGTCGCCTCGTGCGAGGACAAAGTCCTCGCCGGCGAGCCGCAGCGCTACGAGACGCGCGTGATCAACCACCTCACCGGCGAAGAACGCGATGTCGCGGTATCGAGCGGTCCCTTCCGCGTCGACGGCGACTTGATCGGCACGGTCGCCACCCTGCGCGACGTTACGGATCCGAAGCGAGCCCAGGACACCTTGGCGCGATCGGAAGCCCGCTATCGCCACCTGGTCGAATCGGCGTCTGACGCGATCGTGACGCTCGACGCGAACGGCCGCTTCACCACCGTGAATCATGCGGCCGAAATCATCTCGGGCTTCCGTCGCGACGAGTTGGTGGGCCAGTGGTTCGCCCCCCTGCTGCCCGACGACGACCTCCCCAAGGCGCTCGGACACTTCCAGCAGGCTCTCGCGGGCGAGACCGGTCTCTTCGAATCTCAGTTCTACCGCAAGGACGGCGAAATCCGCACCATCTCGATCACGTACTCGACACCGCAAAAGGACGAGGAAGTGCTTTGTCTCATTCGCGACGTGACCGATCAGAAGATGCTGCAGGAGCAGCTGATCCAGTCGGAGAAGATGTCGGCGATTGGGCAGCTCGTTTCCGGCGTCGCGCACGAGCTCAACAACCCGCTGGCCGGCATATCGGCATTCGCCCAGCTGCTCCTGGCGGAGAAGCGGTTCCCGCCCGATCAACGGACCGCTGCGGAAACGATCTACAGCGAGGCCCGGCGCGCCAGCCGCATCGTGCAGAACCTGTTGACCTTCGCGCGCCAGCACAAAGCCGAAAAGGTGTTGACCGCGATCAATCAGGTACTGGACGACACGCTGGAGCTACGCGGCTACGAGCTGCGCGTGCGGGGGATCGACGTGCGGCGCGAGTACGAAGAGCCGCTCGACGAGACGATGGCGGATGCGCACCAGTTGCAGCAGGTGTTCCTCAACCTCATCACCAACGCCGAGCAGGCAATGGAGCAGCGCGACGGTCAGCATCACCAGCTGACCGTCCGCACGCGCCGCGCCGGCGACTCAGTGCGTATCGAGATCGAGGACACCGGCGCCGGAATACCACCCAACCTCATCGAGCGGATTTTCAATCCGTTCTTCACCACGAAGCCCACGGGCTCCGGCACGGGGCTCGGACTCTCCATTTCGCTGGGTATCGTGCGCGAGCATGAGGGGCGGATCTGGGCCGAAAACGCCCCGTCGAGCGGCGCTCGGTTCATCGTCGAGCTGCCGGTCATCAAGCCGCGGGCGTCCGGAGAGGCCCGCGCAGCACCGCATGTGCACGCGATGAACGAGAACGACCGGCTCCGCGTGCTGGTCGTGGACGACGAAGCGTCGGTGCGCGTCTCGCTCCAGCGCTACCTCGCCGGACGCGGCCACCAGGTCGAGACCACAGCCAGTGGTCAGGACGCGCTCAACCGGCTGCGCGTTGTCAGCTATGACGCCGTGATCCTGGACATGCGCATGCCCGACCTCTCGGGTGAGCAGCTGTTCGAGCGGCTGCGCAGCAGCGACCCCGGCCATGCCGAGCGAGTGATCTTCACGACCGGTGACCTCGTGAACGAGCAGATGCGGCGGTTCCTGGATGGGACCGGCCGGCCTTGCGTCCCAAAGCCCTTCGAGTTCGCCTCCTTCGATCAAGTCCTGCCCGCCGCTCGCCGCCGGGCGTAAAGCAGATCATTTTCTCTTTCCTTTCCTACCCTCAAGGGTGGGCTTCATGCGCCTTTGCCTCGTGACTCTGTTACTCGTGTCCCCGTTGTCCTCTCAAGAACCGTTCGACTTCTACACGCGCGGCCCGTACCGCCCCGCCGTCCCCCGCCCCGAGGGGATCACAGGCTACGCCGCCGGCGACCAGCACACGATGTATGCCGTGATGCAGCACTATCTCGACACCCTCGTGGCCACGGCCGGTGATCGGGTTCGCATCGAGACCTGGGGAAGAACGACGGAATACCGGCCGATCCGCGCGCTGATCATTTCCGATCCCGCGAATCTGGCCAAGCTGGATCAGATCAGGACCGAAATCACCGAGCTCACCGATCCGCGCAAGACGACGGCCACGCGAGCCGCCACCATCGCCGCACAATCCCCTGCGATCGCGCTCTTCCAGTACTCGGTTCACGGAAACGAACCGGCGGGATTCGAGGCGGCGATGCAGGTCGCCTACCAGCTCGCAGCGTCGGACGAACCCCAGACCCTGGAGATTCTCAAGTCGGTCGTGCTCGTCCTCAATCCGTCAGCCAATCCGGACGGTCACGAGCGATTTGCCGCCTGGTACAACGCGGTTGCGGTCGGCGCCGATCATCCGTGGGCGTTCGAGCAGTCGGAGCCGTGGAGTATCACGGGCAGGTTCAGTCATTTTCGCTTCGACATGAACCGCGATCTCGTGGCGCAGAGCCAGCCCGAAGTCCGCGTGATGATGGATGGGATTCTGCGCTGGCATCCGCAGGTGTTCGTGGACCATCACTCGACGACGCCGACCTACTTTTTCCCGCCCGTTGCGCAGGCGGTGAACATGAACCTGCCGGCGCAGACCACCAAATGGTTCGAAACGTACGGGCGCGGAAACGCCGCGGCGTTCGACAAGTACGGGTGGCAGTATTTCGTGCGGGGGGTCTTCGACTTTTTCTACGTCGGCTACTGGGACGAGTGGACCACTTTCCACGGCGCGACGGGAATGACGTATGAGACCGACGGCGGCCCCGAGTTCCGCAAGCGTCGCGACGATGGATCGATTTCGACCTTCCGGGACGGGATCGCCCACCACTTCGTGGCCTCTCTCGCGACGCTCGAAACAACCGCCAAGAACCGCCAGAGCCGACTGCAGGACTACTACGAGTTCCGCCGCTCGGCGATGACCGAAGCGGCGGCCGACCGGCTCAAACGCGTGGTCATCGTCCCTGGGAATGACTTGCCGACGGCGACCCACGTGGTCGGGTTGCTGCTGCGCAACGGCATAGAGGTCACCCGACTGAGGCAGCCGGTGACATCCCGGGCCGCACACAACTACCTCAGTCCCCGCCGGGCCGCCGGCCCCCGCACATTCCCTGCGGGGTCGTATGTGATCGACTTGAATCAGCCCCAACGGCGCATCGCCAAGACGTTGCTCGAACCCGAGGCGGAGCTGCAGCGCACCTTCGTGGATCGGGAGGTGGCCAAGTTTCAGCGCAACCGGCGGCGCGGTGAAGATGCGGACAAGGAGGACTACGGATTCTACGACATCACAGCCTGGTCGCTGCCGCTCTCGTTCAATCTCGATGCCTATTGGACCGAGGATACCGGGCCGGGCGGCGAGGCGGTCAGCGACACGGTGCTACAGGCACCGCCGGCGCCCACGCGGGCGGCGAGCGCGTACGTCTTCACGAACGAAACTCCCGGCGCCGCTCGACTCGCCATCGCGCTGCAGGCGGAAGGCTTCCGGCTGGCCGTCGCGACGCGGCCCATTCAGGCGGGAGGCCGCGCATATCCGCGCGGCACGTTCGTGGCACGCCCACAACGCAACAGCTCGACGCTCCATGATCGCATCGCGGCCCTCGGTCCGTCGCTGGGCGTCACGGTGTCGCCGGTGCAATCGGCGTTTCCGGACACCGGCGATGTCGGGATCGGATCGGGCGAGGTCGTCGCTTTGCGGCCACCCAGAATACTGGTGGCCGTCGGCGACGGCATCTACGAAACGAGCTACGGCTGGCTGTGGTATTTCCTGGCGCGCGAGCTGAACGCGCCGTTTACGCCCGTGCCGCTGCGCGCACTCGGCCGCGTTGATGACATGCAGAACTTCAACGTGCTGATCATCCCCGACGGCAGCAGCAGTCGGATGCGTCGCGAGCTGGGCGACGATGGCGTCGAGAAGCTCAAGGCGTGGGTGCGGTCCGGAGGCGTCTTGATCGGTTACGGCGGCTCGGGGACGCTCGCAGCGCACAAGGATCTCGGCCTGTCCACGGTCGCCGCGGTAGCTCCCGACAGCGGTGCCAAGGCCGACAGCACGGCGCCGGGGAACGAGCCGTCCCTGCTCTCCCCCACAGCACCCTCGCGCGAGCGCCTGGAATGGATCCCCGGAGCGATCTTCCGGGCAACGATCGACACGACACACTGGCTCACGCTCGGCTACGATCGCAGCCGCCTGCCCGTTTTTGTCGACGGTGACACGTTCTGGAAGCCATCCAAGAGCGGCGCAAACGTTGCCGCATTCACCGATCCCGCGGATTCGCTGGTTTTGTCGGGATTCACATGGCCCGATAACACAGCCAGGCTATTAAAAGGGACCGCGTGGGCGGCGGTAGAGAATCAGGGCAACGGGCGAGTCGTGCTCTTTCTCAGTGATCCGATGTTTCGTGCGTTCTGGAGGGGTGCGGCGAAGCTGGTGACGAATGCAATTCTGATTGGGCCGAATCGCTAGAGGGGGCGGTAGGGGGATAGAGGCACCCCTACCGCCTCTTTCCTAGATAACCCGCGTCGTCCGAATCACATCCCGGATCTTCCAGACCGGAGCATCAACCTTCGGCCTAAGCCGGTACCAGCTCGGCTCCTCGTGTCTCCGCGGCGATTTATAGAAAAAGTCTTCGGGCTCCGGGACTTTCCAAGTGACTGTGATGCGCTTCTGCTTGCGCAGCACTTCGATGTTCACCGACTCTCCCGTCTCGTAGGTGCGGAGGATGCGCATCGCCTGCATCGGTGAGGAGGGCTTGCGCCCGCCGATCGTCAGAATCACATCGCCACCCTTGAGCGCGAGCGAAGAATCCTCCGGCGCGCTGACGACGAGGATGCCTTCACGCGTGCCGAAGTATTCACCAAGGTCCGGGTTGAGCTTCACGAGCTCGATACCGCCCCATTGACCGCCGAAGGCGAGCTCGAAATCGTTGCCCGGTCCAACTCGCATCCTGGGCAGCATGCCCTCCATCCGGCCCATCCCTGGAAAACGCACGAGGTCGCCAGCGAGATCCTCCGCGACCAACGTGATCTTCTTCGCCGCGTCGTTGCCGCGCCGATAGTCGACCTGCACCGTGTCACCCGGATCGAGCTGGCGCGCCAGCTCGATCAATTTCATCCCGGGGCCCGAGTCCTGATCATCCTCCGCCGCCACGCCGGCAAGCGCGGTGCCGTTGAAGCGGGTGATGACATCACCGGCCTTGAGGCCGGCCTTCTCCGCCGGTCCGCCCGGAGTGATGCCTTCGATGCGGGCGCCGATCTTGTCACCAGCGGCGTTGGCGCGCGTATCGACGATCACGCCGATCCGCCCGCGATTGTCCGAAAAGGAATACGCCCCCCACGGCCCGCTCTCGACACGCACACGCGGCCTGCTGCGCGGACGCGTGTCCTGTGCGTTCGACGCGGGCGGCGAGAGTAAACAGACGGCGAGTGCTGCGATCGCCATGTTGCGAATCATTCTTGATCTCCTTCGGGGCCTAGAGCCCGACGTAACGAGCGCGCGTCGCGCGGGCCTGCACCAGCTCCCGCATCAGCCCGACACGCTCCTGCCACAGCCTGACGAGTTCGGCATCTCCGTCGTGCGCGCCTTCGACGCGCTGCGCGAGAGTGCCGTCCAGCAAGGAAATGCGGTCCTCCAGTTCCGCGAACACGGCAGCCGCGTGACCGCTCAACACACTGCCTTCTACGTCGAATTGCTTGAGGGAGTCTTCGAGTGTCGCGGATTGCTGCTTGGCTCGATTGAGCTCGGCGTAGAGCGTGTTTTGGCCGTTCGGCTGCATCAAAAGAATTCCCGCCAGCACCGCCGCAGCAGCCAGGCTGCCCGTCCAACTCCAGGTGCGGCGTTTGCGGGATCGCTCGGCCCGAATGACCGCCTGTACCGCCGGCCAACGATCGCGCGACGGTCGCAGCGCCGGCAGCGCCTTGAGCTGCGCGATGCGCTGGTAGAGCAGCTCCAGCTCCTTCTGACAGACGTCGCAGGTGGTGATGTGCTGGCGCGCCCACACCGACCCCTCACCTGCCCGCAGTGCTCCGAGATCTTCCATCGTACAATGCATCATGCGTGAGTTCCTCCAGCCTCTCCGGCATCTACATCGAGCATGCGCCGCAGCCGCGCGTGGGCTCGTGCCAGCTGCGATTTTGAAAAGCTGACCGTTTTGCCCATCTGCTCCGCGATCTCCTCATGCGTGTATCCTTCGACGTCGTGCAACCACACCACCGCTCGTGAAGTCTCCGACAGCTGCTCGAACGCACGCTCGAGGTCGATGTTCGCACCCACGCGCATGCCTGGTTTGCCGGGCTCCTCGTCGAGCGGTTCGGTCGCGCGAACCTGATCCCGACGAATCCGCATCAGCGCTTTCGTCGACGCGATGCGGCGCACCCAACCCCACAGATGCCCTTCGCCGCGGTACTGCTTGATGTTCCGCACCACCTCGAGAAACGTCTCCTGCACCACGTCTTCGGCATCCTCCGGTCGCTTGAGCATGCGGCGCGCGAGATTGTAGACAGGCGTCTCGAAGGCCCGGTACAGGGCTTCGAGGGCTTCTTCATCACCGGCTTGCGCGCGGGCGACTAGGATGTCCGGGACGGCGAGAGACACGGTCATGTCCGATTGTAATGATGCGATAAGTACGTGTATCGTCGCGGAATGGGGCCTGGGGCCTGGGGCCTGGGGCCTGGGGGGCAACAACGTCTGGGCCCAGGCCGCCCCAGGCCCTAGGCCCCAGGCCCTAAGTGATTACCGAGTAGGAACTTGAAGCTTCCAGGGATATCTTGGGTCATGCCGAAATCCGACGTTCACGAATGGCTCCATCATTGGCAAGACGAAGCAGACGCCGCCTACCTGTATCTCGCGCTGGCTGGTCAGGAGCGTGATCCCCAGAAGAAGGACGTCTACATCAAGCTGGCCGGAGTCGAGGAGCGGCACGTTCAGATATGGGGCAAGCTGCTCGCCGAACATGGTCACAAGGTCGACCTCGCGCGGCCTTCGCTGAATGCAAAGATCCGGGCCTGGTTTGGACGCCGGTTCGGCACGCGATTGTTGCTGCCGCTCTTGCTCCGAGAAGAAGGCGAGGAAGTGAAGAGCTATCTCGATCTTCACAACGCCTCGACGCTTCCCGATGCGCAGGAAGTGTCACTGCAGCTCGCGAAAGAGTCGGCCGCGCACGCTGAAACGCTGGCCGGTATCGCCGGCAAAGGCGCCGAGCCGTGGCACAACATCGGTTCGGGCGGCTTTCTTCGAAACGTCGTGTACGGGTTCAACGACGGGCTCACGGCGAATTTTGGTCTCGTCGCGGGTGTGATCGGTGCGGCGGTGCAGCCGCATGTCATCATGATCTCCGGCGTCGCCGGCATGATCGCCGATGCGCTGTCGATGGGCTCATCCGGGTATCTCGCTGCCAAGAGCGAGCAGGAAGTGTATGCGCACGAGATCGCGATGGAGAAGGAAGAGATTCGTCTGATGCCCGAGGTGGAGCAGGACGAGCTCGCGCTATTGTACCAGGCCAAGGGTGTCGAGCTGCGCACCGCGCAGCGCATGGCTCAAGAGGTCATGCGCGATCCGGAGCGTGCGTTAGGGGAATCAGTTCGCGAAGAGCTGAAGATCGGCGAGGCCCACGCCACGCCGTTCCGCGAAGGCTGGATCACCGGCGTGGCGACCGCAGTGGGCGCCTTCATTCCGGTTGCCCCCTTTCTTTTCCTCGAAGGGCGCATCGCCAGCTGGACCGCGTTCACCCTCGCCATGCTGTCACACTTCGCCGTTGGCGGAGCACGCAGCTTCTTCACGGGTCGCGGGATCATCCGCAGCGGCCTGGATATGTTTGTCGTCGGCCTGGGTGTCGCGGGGGTGGGCTATCTCGTGGGAGATCTGGTGGCCAAGCTGCTTTAACGCGTTACACCACGAGGTTCACGAGCCTGTCCTGCACGTAGATGACCTTCTTCACCGGTTGTCCGTTCACGAATTTCTTCACCGCCGCATCCGACAGCACGATCTTCAGGACTTCGCTCTCAGCCATGCCGCGCGGCACGACAAGACGTGACCGGAGCTTGCCGTTGACCTGTACAGCGATCTCCACGTCGCCCGCGCTGGCGAGCCTTTCATCAAAGGACGGCCAGCATTGCTCGAACACCGAGCCCTTGCCGCCGAGCGCCTCCCAGAGCTCTTCCGCGATGTGAGGGGCGTATGGGGCCAGCATGACGATGAGTGGCGTGAGTTGGTCCTTCCGCGCCGCGTCCTGCTGCTTCAGCACGTTCACATACTCCATCATCGCGGCAATCGCGGTGTTGTACTGTAGCGATTCCGTGTCCGACGACACCTTCCGAATCGTCTGATGCAGCTTGGATGTCGCCTCTGCCGTAACGGACGCCGTGTCGGAGGTTTGGTACGCCATCGCCCAGAGTCGCTCCAGAAATCGGCGTATTCCCACGATCCCTTCGTCCCTGAAATCGCCACCTTCCTGGAAAGGACCGAGGAACATGAGGTACATCCGGAACGTGTCGGCCCCCCACTGCTGGATGTAGGTATCCGGGACCACCACGTTGCCGCGCGATTTGGACATCTTTGCGCCGTCTTTGACGATCAGTCCATGGGCCCGGAACTTGGGATACGGCGTGTCGAAATGCACATGCCCCAGGTCGTGCAGCACCATGCAGATGAAGCGTGCGTAGAGTAGATGGAGGACGGCGTGTTCATTGCCGCCGATGTAGCTGCTAACCGGTAGCCACTTCTTGGTTCGTGCCGGGTCGAACGGCCGGTCGTGGAACTCGGTCGACGGATAGCGGAGATGGTACCAGGCGGAATCGAGGAACGTGTCGGACACGTCGGTTTCGCGCCTCGCCTCCCCTCCGCACTGCGGGCACTTTACGAAATACCACTCCTCATGACGCGCCAGCGGGCTGACGCCGGTATCATCGGGCCGGAAGTCTTCGATGAGGGGGAGCTCCACCGGGAGGTCCTGCTCCGGCACAGGGACCGCACCGCACTTCTCGCAATAGATGATGGGAATCGGCGGTCCCCAGTATCGCTGCCGCGATATGCACCAGTCATGCAAACGGTATTGGACCCGGGGCTTGGCGAGCCCGCGTTCGGCCAGCCAAGCGACAATGCGCTTGGCACCTTCGCGCGCGGGAAGTCCGTCGAACGCGCCGGAGTTCATCAAGACCCCGTCTTCGGACTCGCTCGGTAAGGATTCTCCGGGGACGTTCACCACCTGGCGGCTCGGCAGGTTGAATCGCTTCGCGAACTCGAAATCGCGCTTGTCGTGCGCCGGCACACCCATGATGGCGCCGGTGCCGTACTCCATCAGCACGTAGTCCGACACCCAGATGGGAATGGCCTCGCCTGTGGCGGGATTGCGCGCGTACGAGCCAATGAAGACGCCGCTCTTCGTCTTGTCGCCGATACGGCGCGACACAATGTCTTTGGCCTGTGCCTCGCGCTGATACGCTTTTACCGCGGAGCGCTGCTCAACGGCCGTGAGCTCTTCCACGAGCGGGTGCTCCGGTGCGAGCACCAGATAGCCGGCGCCGAAGACGGTGTCGGCGCGGGTCGTGAAGACGGTGACCTTGCGACCGCTGGGGGTTTCGATAATGAGGTCGGCCCCTTCGCTGCGGCCGATCCAGTTGCGTTGGAGCAGTTTGGTCGAGGACGACCAATCGATGTGATCGAGATTCGCGAGCAAGCGCTCGGCGAAATCGGTAATCCGGAAAAACCACTGGTCCAGGAAGCGCTGCTCGACCTCCGTGCCGCAGCGCTCGCAGCGGCCATCGATCACCTGCTCATTCGCGAGGACCGTCTTGTCCTTCGGGCACCAGTTGACCGCCGCGCGTTTCTTGTACGCGAGGCCCGCCTTGAAGAGCTGGACGAAGATCCACTGGGTCCACTTGTAGTACGCCGGATCCGTCGTCGAGAGCTCGTGGCGCCAGTCGAACATCCCACCGAACGCGCGAAGCTGGCGACGGAACGTCGCGATGTTCTGAGGAATCAAGCGCGCCGGATTGGTCCCGACCTGCAGCGCGTAATTCTCGGAGTGAATCCCGAAGGCATCGAAGCCCATCGGCTCGAAGACATTGAATCCCTGCAGCCGTTTGAAGCGCCCGTAAATGTCCGCGCCGGTGAACGCGAACATGTTGCCGACGTGTAACCCCTCCGCGGACGGATAGGGAAACATCATCAGGTTGTAGAACGGCCGCGGCGCGCGGTCGAGATCGGGCTCGTTGGTGTGACGCTCCGCCCAACGCGCCTGCCACTTTGCCTCGAGCGACGACGGATCGTAGCTTGGGATGTTCCGCATACGTGACCAAAACTAAACCCTCCAGGAATGGCCATAAAGTCTCAACAACTGCGTCGCAGCGTTCTCATTTCGGGCAGCGGGATCGCTGTTTTGCTGGTCGCGTTCGTCGCTTGGCTCACCAGCAGCCGCGTCGGCCGGGTTCTCGAGCAACAGGCGGATGTGCGTGGGCGTGACGCCGCGACCCGCGTCGCCGCGATCATCTCGCAATACCTCAAGGAGCGTCGCCGAGAGGTCGTCGCGCTGGCGAGCTTGCCCCAGCTCGGCTCCCTGGTACGCCAGGCCGGTGCGGACGTGACGTCTCGCGGTCTGGACCGGCTGCCAATTCCCGACCTCGAGCAAATGTTCAGTACCACCCGTCAGCTTGGTGGGGATGCAGCGCTGCGCGAGTATTTGCGCGCGTATACCACGGCAACCATCTCCGATCTGTCGGAGATCATCGTGACGGAGAGCCATGGCTTGACCATCGTGGCCTCGGGTCGCCCTTCCGACTTCGTACAGCGCGACGAGACCTGGTGGCAACGCGCGCGGCAGGGATTGTACGAAGGCGAGGCGACCTTCGACTCGTCCACAGGCGCCGCGTCACTCGAGATCGCCGTGCCGATCACGGCCCCCCGCGTACGCGCACCGATCGGGGTGCTCAAAGCCGTGTTCGGACTCGACCGACTGACGGCGTTGCTCGGCGCCGAAGAGTTTGCCGGCCGCGCCTACCTCGAGGTCGTCGATGGCCACGGCGACGTCCTCGTCTCGAAGGACCCGACCCTCGTGCTGCTGCCGGTGCCCGATAAGGATCGGATCCCGCTCGGTGCCGAGCCGGCGACCGCGCGCATCACGACGAGTCGGGGCGAGGAACAGCTGGTCGTCTCGGTTCCCGCGAATCAAGGTGAATGGTGGGTTCTCCATCGCGAGCCGACAGCCACCGCGTTCGCCACCGCGCGCAGTACGCAGCGCGCCGTGTGGCTGGGCGCGCTGCTCGTCGCCGCCATCGCCGTTGGGGCGCTGTTCTGGTTATCGCAGCGCCTCGGACGCCTCGTGACAGAGCCGGTGCGCGCGGCCGGCGCCATTGCGAGCCGGGTCGCGGGGGGAGATCTGTCGGTCACTGTGTCCACGCACCGCGCCGAAGCAACTGAAGTTGCCGAGCTCTTGTCCGCCGTGCACTCGATGGTCGTGGCATTGCGCCGCCTCGTCGGCGCCATCCGCGCCGCAGCGGATGAAGCCGCCGCGATGGCGACCGAGATTTCCGCTTCGACGGAGGAAATGAGCGCATCGACGGAAGAAATGGCGTCGACGTCGCAGGACCTGTCGAGGCGCGCCGGAGAGCAGTCGCACCTGGTACGGGCCGCCGCCGATGATGCCGCCCGGATCCTCCAAATTGCCGCGAAGCTCGCACAGGGCGCCGAGGAATCCGCTCGCCGCAACGCCGATCTCTCGGCGCTCGCGCGACGCCACAAGGATGGGTTGGACCAGAGCACCGCGCGGCTCGCCAAGCTCGCCGATGAGGTCGCGAAGGGCGCGGAAGAGGCCGAGGCCCTGGCCCAGGCTTCCGCGAAAATTCAGACCTTCGTCGCCCAAACGAAGGCTGTCGCGACGCAGACGAACATGCTGGCGTTGAACGCCGCAATCGAGGCGGCGCGCGCCGGCCCGCAGGGTCGGGGCTTTGCGGTCGTCGCCGATGAGGTACGCAAGCTTGCCTCGGTGGCGGCCGCTGCGGCCGGCGAGACGTCCGACACGGTACGCGGCGTGCTCGCGCGCGTACAGGCCACGCGGGATCGACTTGTCCGGCTCGCCGAAGGCGGCGCAGCGGTGCGCGAGGCGTCCCAGACTGCAGCCCAAGGTCTGGCGACGGTGGCCGGTGAAGCCGACGCCAACGACCGCTGGAGCCGCGAGATCGCCCAGTCCGCCGGCGAGCTCAAATCATTGGTCGAAGAGATCGCGACTCGTCTGGAAAGCGTGGCGACCGACACCGCCAGCCTCCTGGCCTCCGCCGAGGAGCTCGCGGCCTCGGGCGAACAACAGAGTGCGTCTACCGAGGAAATTGCATCCTCGGCCAATCAGCTCGCCGAAGCAGCCGATCGACTGACGGGCGCCGTCAAATCGTTCCGGTTGCTCGCCGACGAGCAGGAACACGGGCAAGCGGCGGACTAGTCCTCGCCCCATTTCTTTTCTCTGCAGTTTTTATCAAGAGCACCCAAGCTTGTCATCCTGTTTGTCCTTCGGTTCGTCGCGTATCCCAACAGCAGGCCCTTCGCT
>Ga0075418_10003186_pt1 | contig 18704 bp, 20 predicted proteins | sample SoiMetdeltSBSDD2_FD_81776 | JGI IMG/M metagenome (GOLD analysis project Ga0075418, IMG submission 81776) | Bulk soil microbial communities from a Populus tree surrounding site in Tennessee, USA - Soil MetaG P. deltoides SBSDD2 | ecosystem: Environmental > Terrestrial > Soil > Tree plantation... | reverse complement strand
CCAACAGGAATACGGCTTGCAAATGGCACAAGTGTTTCAGGATTGTTGCCTGCGGGCGCTTCGCCAAAGTGGGGCAAATGGAATAGTCAAGTTGTGGGCAGTCACGCTTCTCGATCTCATTCAAAGCATGGTCTCGGAGCATATGCACAAGGAGACTGATATGTCAAAATCGCAGTTGATCAGGTTCAGTGGCTGGGCTTTGATCCTGGGATCATTCGCCTTCGTGACCATTATGAGCGGCACAGACACATTAGCTTTTCCTGGGTCAGTGATCAGCGCCATCCTGCTGGCGGTCGGGCTGTCAGGCTTGCGGGCTCGTTACGGCGAGCGGGCCGGCGGCTTTGGCAGGAACATGTTAACGGCCGGCGTGATCGGGATGATCCTTTTTTATCTGGCCCTTGTGCTTTTGATTGTTGCCGTCTTCGTTCTGCCGGGGATCAGATCTCAAGCCGAAAGTTTGGTCCGATCCGGTTTATGGCTTCTCATGTTTGGAGGACCGGCAGTCGTGTTGCTGGGCTTGACACTGTTTGGACTGACTGCTTTACGCAGTAGACCAATGTCCCGGTTGAATTGGCTGCCAGTTGTCGCCGGGATCTGGTATCCGCTCGTTTATCTCTTCCTGGCTGCCTACCTTTACACACATAATGGAGCGTATCCACATAAATATCACAATGGGATGCAAATGATGTTCTTGATGCAGTTTTTTGCCTTGTGTGTGTTCGGTGCTGTTGTGGCTGCAGACACATCTCAGGAAATGACAGCGACTTGATCAAGAAGGAAGGTCAACCCGCCCGGTTGGTAATGATTCCTCAGGAGCGCGCAATGGCAAGTAAATCCACAGTCATCGACCTAACCGCATTTTCGGTGAAAGTCTATCAAACGCTTTTGAACGCATACCCAGCCAAATTCCAACAGGAATATGGCTCACACATGTTGCAAGTCTTTGAAGATTGCTGCCTGCGCGCGGTGCGCCAGGGCGGGACGAATGGAATAGTCAAGTTATGGGCAATCACGCTTCTCGATCTCATTCAAAGTGTGATCTCGGAACATGCACATAAGGAGATTGAAATGAAAAAGGAAATAAAACCAGAAGATATTCGATTGGCTGGCTGGGCGCTCATCTGGGGCGCGGTGACCTTTGTTCTCAGTTTAGTATCCTTGCTTATAGGAGACACTGCGCTAGGCAATCCATTCTACGGAATATCGGCTCTATTCATAATCTTTCTAAGCCAGCCTCTGTTAGTGGTTGGGATTTTGGGATTGCGCAAACGATATGGCGACAAAGTTGGCTGGTTTGGCAAAAATATCCTTTTGCTGGGGGCAACCCTTGGACCACTAATAACCTTGACAGGCTTTTTCGGGATGCTCGGTCTCTTCGAGAAAGGTAATATAGGTTGGCATCTGATTTATATTGGTCCTGGAGTGTTGTTCGCTGGCCTGGCACTATTTGGATTCTTGGCGTTGTACAAGAGACCCTTGCCGCGCTGGAATGGGGTTCCCGTCATCGCCGGACTCTGGTATCCAATCGTCGTCCTTGCTCATATTTTTACGAGCGTGAGAGTTGGAAATTGGTTACACGGTGGTCCCATTTACTATACGGCACCTTATTTAGATGTAATACAAGGTGTTGCATTGGTGGCGCTGGGATATATCCTCAAATCGGATGTGCAAGAGGAAACAATTGTCCCTGCTTGAGCAAAACTCTCCACGTTAGCGCCCAACCTCACGCCAGATGGTGAAATAGGCTTCTTGTCTAAAGTATCCATCTATGTTTTCAGTTCCATAAGGCAATAGGATGTTCCAATGCATACATCCCGAAAGATTCCATTCACTACTCTTACTCTTGCGCTGCTCATCACAATTGTTCAAATCCTGCGTTCCCTCGGCGGGATCTATGACGAATTTGTTTTGATGAACCTCGATTGGGTAAATTGGGAAGTGTTTTATGATCAACCCTGGCGCATTCTTACCAGCCCATTCATTCATCAAAACCTGTCCCACTACTTTGAAAATCTATTTTTTCTTTTGTTATTCGGTTTTCAAATCGAGCGGACATATGGGTGGAAATATTATTTGGGAGCCCTTTTAGGCGCGTTGGTGACCGGACATATCGTTTGGATGAACATAATGCATGGTTTCATATGGGGGATTTCTGGCGGGGTCTGTGGACTGTTTGGCTTTTCCCTGATTGCCAAGCGTCGTATGCCCTGGTGGACCACTTTAACTCATCGCCCGCTGCATATCCTTTATTTCGCAAACTTGTTGTGGGCAGTGTTTGTTGATGTCGCTGATTGGGCTCCGTTTCCAATTGCGCATTTGAACCACGTAATCGGTATTCTGTACGGTATGGCATTTGGCGGTACGTTCTTATTGTTATCAAGAGGTTCATGGCGCTGGGCTGTCAGCGCGTTACCGCTCGTGCTTTTCGCGAGCGTATTCTATAGTCCATGGCTAATTGAGTGGCGGTTGGTGAAGAGATCGCCTTTACTTGTGACCGAAAATACCAATTGCCAATTAAAGTCAATTGAACCAGATGTTTATACATCCGCGCAGATCACGGTCATGAATGCATCAACCAAACAGATTGCCCTATATTGGCTTAATTATGAAGGCAAACCCGAGTATTACTTCAGGCTCGATCCAAGCGACTCTGATGAGTATGATTTGTTCATTGAACATTGTTGGTGTATTGTCGACGTTGACAGTGGAGAGGCCCTCCAAGCTTTCATGGTGATGGACCAGAATCAAATCGTCACCATCCGCTAATTCGGCGCAAGGAATATTTGTGGCAGGGTGGAATGAGCCACGAGTAGCGCCAAACCAAAAACATTATAGATAATAAATCGTTTATTGGCCGCAGTGCATACACGCCTCGGTTGTGTTCAACGCGCCTCGCGTCGGCGTTACTGCGGCAAAAGGAGAGAAGCAAATGAAAAGGATTTTGAAACTGATCGGCAAGATTATAGGCGGCCTTGTTGGGTTGACCGTGCTGGCCTTCGCAGTTCTATATATCATCGGCACGGTCAAATGGAACCACATCCGTGGGAACGCTTATGAAGTACCGGTTGAAAGGATTTCCATTCCCACGGACCAGGCCTCCATCGCGCGCGGCGAGCACATCGCCACAATCCGCATGTGCAAGGATTGTCACACGGAGAACTGGAGCGGTCAATCCGACAGCGTACCCGGCTTGATTACTCTTTCGATTCCGAATCTAACCTCCGGCGCGGGCGGCGTGGGAGCCACCAACACGGACGAAGATTGGGTGCGCGCTATCCGTCATGGTGTAGGTCATGATGGGAGGGGATTGGTCCTTATGCCTGCTCGGGTTTGGTACTACCTTAGTGATGACGATTTAACTGACCTGATCGCCTACCTGAAGAGCCTGCCACCGGTAGATAATGAGTTGCCCATGACGGATCTAGGACCATTAGGTCGAGTGATGATGGCTCTCGGGCAGTTGCCGTCAGAGGCGACCGTGCCAGACGTGACCGTGATTGATCACGATGGTCCGCGCCCGGTCGCGCCGCAGCCGGGCGTGACAGTGGAGTATGGCGAGTACTTGGCAAGTACCTGTGCCTTATGCCACGGCTCCAACTTCAATGGGCAAACGATAAGAATAGATGCTGAGTATCTGGCGCCCAATCTGACGATGGGCGGTGAGATGCATGCCTGGTCTGAAAGAGATTTCATAACAACGCTGCGGACCGGTGTGACACCCAACGGAAACAAACTCAAAGATGTGATGCCGTGGGAATATTTCGGCCAGATGACCGATGATGAATTGCGCGCTGTGTGGATGTACTTGCAGTCATTGCCGTCCTTGCCGCAAGGTAAATGAAGACTAGAAAGAGAAATATGACTCCACTACATGCCCTCACACCCGCAGGTAGTATTACGCTTCTTGCAGGTCTGTTTGCACTCACTGCCCAAGTTGGGAACTGTCTTATCTGAGGAGGCGTATGGTAGAGCGAGTTCATTACAAGGATTTCACGATTACGGCCTTGAAACTTCTGCTTTTGAGCCTGGTCAGCGGGTGTGTCACTTCGTCGCCGGTAACACCTATGCCTACGGTCAATCCGCAACAGCTTATCCTTTTTCATAACGGGGTGGTGATTACAATGAATTCAGAACAGAGTCTGGCAACGGCTCTGGCAGTCCGCGGTGAGAAGATCAACGCGGTAGGCAGCGATGATGAAATTCTGGCATTGACCAAGCCGGATGCCGTCGTGATCGACCTGCAGGGGACAACGCTCATGCCCGGCTTCGTCGATCCACACAGCCACATCTTCAATGATGCCAGACAATACATGAGCATGTCACTCTCGGAGGCCCAACAACTTGCGCTGGAGAACGGCATTACCACCCTTGGCGATCTTTATGTGACCGAAAGCTTCCTGAAAGAAATAAGAATATTCGACCAGGCTGGAGGGCTTCAAGTCCGCACCAACCTATATCTCGTCGCCACCGACAACTGCGGCAGACCGCAGGGCGATTGGTGGAAGGATTATCCGGCAACCAACTCCCCCGGCGAAATGTTACGCATCGGAGGTGTGAAGATATTTGCGGATGGCGGCACCTGCAAGGATGTAGCCCTTTCTTTTGAGAGGGAGCCCGGAGGTGGTTTCGGTGACCTGTTCTTCGAGCAGGGCGAACTTGACAGGTTAGTGAACGAGGTGCACACCTCGAACAGGCAGGTGGCCATCCACGCGCTCGGTGATAGGGCAGTTGAAGTGGCGCAGAACGCCATCGCCTCCGTCCTGCAGGGGGAGCCCAATGTCAATCGGCATCGCATCGAGCACAACACGTTGGTGCGACCGGAATTGTTGCCCCGTTATGGTGAGATCGGTGTAGTCCCGATCATCTATGCCCTTTACCCCAGTTGCGAGCCGTGGTGGGATGTGCCGGCGGAGTATCGTTCCTGGGAGTGGCCCTGGCGGGCACTTCTGGACGCCAATCCCAGGTTGCCCATCGCCTGGCATGGCGATGACCCATACTCGAACCGCGTCCGGCCGCTCGATGAACTCTACAGTTTTCTGACGCGCAACGATGTGAACAACGAAGGCGAGGTCTGTCTCGCAGCAGAATGGCAGGAAGCGCATCTCATCACTGCTGAGGAAGCCCTGCCAATGATGACAGTCAATGCCGCGTATGCACTCTTCCGTGAGGACGAGGTGGGCAGCCTGGAACCGGGTAAATATGCTGACATGATCATCCTGTCAGCGAATCCACTTACCGATGATCCCCACAAGATTCTGGAGATGGAGGTCTGGATGACGATGGTTGGCGGTCGAACCGCGTACTGTATGGCTGGACAGGAAGAGCTATGTCCCTGACTGATAAATCAACAGAATATGAAAGGGTATCCTGCCATGAATACAGAATCTTCCGTTCCATTCAATTGGCGTTCGCCCTTTGACCTCAACCATCCAGCAGGCGGAATGCTCAGCGGCATCGTCGCCGGGTTGATCGCCGGAGTTCTCACAGGGATCGCTGCGCGACTCGTGATGCGCGTCATTGCGCTGACATCAGGAGCGTCGCCCATCTTTACCGTTCAGGGCACACTCTTCATCCTCAGGTATGCTGCAATATTCGGGATTGTCCTTGGGATAATTTTCGGATTCTTCCAGCCATACTTTTCGGGGTCGGTCATAAGAAAAGGTTTGAAGTACGGCTCAATATGGTCGGCGGTCACGGTCATGATGCTGTTCGCCAATAGTGCAGAGTCCGCCGATGCGCGGTCACTCTTCATCTTGCCGTTGTTTGCCATTCTTCCACTCACTTATGGGCTGCTGCTCAGCTGGATAATCACCCGCTTGATTCCCAAAGACCAGATAAATGGCAATGAGATAGCCCCAAGAGCAGCATGATAGGTGAGACAGTTCATCTATGAACGCATCTTGAATGATTCCTTTTCAGCGCATAAAACGTAAAGGCGTACTGCTCGACTAAAGTGTCTTGCAGTACGCCTTTGGGATTTTATTTATGAAACTGGTGATTTTAGGCTGATTCTACTTCATACTCCGAAGCTTCTTCTTCCACCGTGGGTACGGGTTCATCATTGGGTTTGCGGTCAAGCATCTGCATCGCAAGGCCAACGACCTTGCTGAAGTACTTCGTGTCACCCTCCTTATCTTCATACCGGTCCGTCTTGAGCCGTCCTTCGAGATAAACCAGGCTGCCCTTCTTCAGATATTCCTGGCAGACTTCGCCGAGCCGACCCCAGGTCTCAATATTGACCCACTCGGTGTATTCCTTCGTTTCACCTTCCTTGCTCTTCCAGCGATTGCTGATTGCCATGCTGAAATGAACAACTTTCTTTCCTGTGGGGGTAAACTTACCCTCAGGATCCTTGCCTAAACGTCCAATCAGTTGGACACGGTTGAGTGTTGGCATAACTGTTTCTCCATTTCTATGTTGAATTTGATATATCGATAGTGTAATCCTTCACAAATAAATGTCAACGAGTCCAACCATCATTTTTGTCAGCTTGTTCAGCGCTTATCAATTCTGATAGAGAGAAAGAATTTATGAATACAGCCGAAGCGGCATGGCTATGGCAATCCAGACGTTACATATTGGGAAATCCCACACCAGCGCATCTGCGAAATAAGTGGAGTGATCAAAATCTAAAAGGCGTAATCGGTATCGATCATTCGCATGACTAGGGCCCTTTAAAACCATAGGCTGCAAGGATTACCTTGCAGCCTATGGTTTATTTCTAAGTTGTAGGGGGTGTGAAATGAAAGCCCGCCAGGTCACACCAGTTTTCGATCAATTTAAAAGACTACGTCCGGCTCATCTTCTTGAGTCAGTTCTGGCTGTTCAAGGAGGGCGTCGCTAGCCCGGGTGTCAGACAGGAACTGGACCACTTGCGCGACCACTTTGGTGTAATACCGGGTATCGCCTTCCTTGGCTTCGTACCTATCCGTCTTGAGCCGTCCCTCCAGGTATACCAGGCTGCCCTTCTTCAGGTACTCCTGGCAAACCTCTCCCAGCCGTTCCCAGGCTTCGATATTGACCCATTCGGTGAATTCCTTGTTCTCACCGGCAACCGTCCAACGCTGGGACACAGCCAGGCTGAACTGGGCCACCTTTTTGCCGGTAGGGGTAAACTTGCTCTCTGGGTCCTTGCCTAACCTTCCTATCAACTGAACTCGATTTAGTGCTGCCATGATGCCCCCACTTTCTGTTGTATAGGGCTTTTAGATACAATGTTACGTGTCATAATTAGTCTCCTTTTTATCTAAAAGAACGATTTGATTTTCTTGCTCCAGGGAACCTTTGCAGGTCGGAGCGCAAACAGGGTTATACTTTGATTACCCTGTTTTTTACGATGCAACCTCCGCTTTTTCTGCAACTTTCTTGAGAACCAGCATGCCAGTCTTCATTTCGGCGACCTCGTAGCCTGCGGGTACTGCATCAAGGGCTTCGCCTTCCTTCAATTCCTTCGAAAAGTAGAAGAGCGTGCGCTCCTTACCAGTCGAGGTCATGGACTTCTTGGTGTGTAAGTAGTAAGTAGTACCTTTAGAATTCGTATGTGAATAAGCCATTTTTACTCCTTTTCTAAGTAGTTGGTAACCTAGTTTAGCACAGATTTTCTACACTTGTCAACAACCGGAGCTACGGATATGCGCAACGTGTCCACTTTTCATGACCTTAGTACTACCCGCCTCGCTCTCTCAGGGACGGTTGGACTGGTGCCGACCATGGGATACCTTCATGAGGGGCATCTTTCCCTTATCCGCCGAGCCAGGGAAGAATGTGACCAAGTTTTCGTCTCCATATTCATCAACCCGACGCAATTCGGCCCAAAGGAAGATTTGTCCAAGTATCCGCGTGACCTGGAGCGTGATTTTCACCTGATCGAACCCTACACCGACGTGGTCTGGACGCCGACCGATGAGATGATGTATCCGCAAGGGTATCAGACCTGGGTGGAGGTCGAAGCGCTGACCAACGTCCTTGAAGGTGCGATGAGACCCGGTCACTTCAGGGGAGTCACAACCGTCGTAGCAAAGTTGTTCAACGGCGTTCAGCCGCACAAAGCTTACTTCGGCCAGAAGGATGCTCAACAGGTGGCAGTCATCCGGCAGATGGTGCGGGATTTGAACTTCCCTATCGAGATCGTAGTATGCCCAACAGCGCGTGAACCAGATGGCTTGGCCATGTCCAGCCGTAATGTGTATCTCAACGCCGACCAGCGCACGGCTGCGACAGTGCTGTTCCGTGCCTTGAGCGCCGCGAAGGAGCTTTATGAGAGTGGTGAACGCAGTGGGGAAAAGTTGCGGCAAACGATGAAGGACGTCCTTGCCGCCGAGCCTTTTGCACAGATGCAATACGTTTCCTGTGCTGATTATGATACTCTGGAAGAACTGGTTGAGATAAAAGGAAGAGCCCTGCTTTCAATGGCGGTATATTTCGGAAAGACAAGGCTGATCGATAATTTTGTGTTGGGATAAAAGTCAAACCAATCTATCGAATGGGCTCCATAAAGTATTTTCGCCCTTCACCTTCCGCCGTCCAGCCTGCGCCCTCGGGAGAACTTTCTACTTTCCAAAAGACTGCGCCATCTGCACAAACTGGACCCTCAATCACGTTGACGATTACACCCGGATAGAGCAGGGCCACCGTTGGTTCACTTTTGCCGGGCCTCACGTGGACGCGATTGGGTAGGTTGCCTTCTGATACTTTTGCCTCACGCCCCGCCCTGAGCTGCGTCCAGCCAGAGGTACAATCCGTATCACTAGCCGGGGTATCCTCCGCCGACGTTTGCAACCCCAGCCAGCCATAATAGGTCGTACTTTGATGAGCAGTGCCGTCAAACCCACCGAAGGCATAAGCAAAGCCGTTGTTGGCGCCGACCCACAGTCCATTGCGCATGTCGGGTAGCGAGGAAAGAGTTGTCCACTTTCCCAAGGTATGGTCTTCCAGAACGCGGGTGTAAAAGGAAGATCCACCACCAAGCAGATAGATATAACCGTTCGACTCAAACGTTCCGAAGCCAGGGACTTTCCGTGGCAAAGAGGCGGTCTGCTCCCAGGCTCCCAGGCTGCCATCGGGCTGAATGGCACTAAAGAAAACAGTCACCACCGAATCATTCTTTGCATTTTTTCCGCCCACAATATAAAGATAGTTGTCGTAGGCGAGCATAGTATGCTCCTGAACGGCGGCTGGCAGAGAGGTTGTGTACATCCATGGGTTCAGGCTTCCATCGGGTTTCACAGAAGTATAGTGAACGAAGCTCTGAATGCCCCCTGAATTTCCGCCAGTGGTGTAGATGAAATTGCCATAACTGGCAGCGGCAAACGTCTGGCGGGAAGGCGAAAGGGGGACTGTCATTCTCCAGGCGCCAATGGATCTATCCTCGTTGATTGGCGCGTAGTATACGTCATCACTGCCGGCCGCGCCGGTAAGAAGGTAGAGGTAGTCACCTATGGTTACCACTACATGATCGTGGTACGAGCCGGGCAAGGGGGTTGTCTCCGTCCATCCCCACAGGTTCCCATTCAATCGAATCGGGCTGAAGTACACTTTTCTGAGTCTTCCGTTGCTTCCATTCCGCCCACCAAAGATATAGACATAGCCCTCATGAAAGATCAGTTGCTGCCCTCGCAAGGAATCGAATGGAGCAGAAGCAGGGTTCGGGAGAGGAATGGTCTCATTCCATTCGATCACTCCAAAACTTGGATCAGGCAACCAGGTCGCAACGGGTTGCGGCGTCTGGGTAGGAGTAAGTGCCAGCATGGTTGCCTGCGCCAGCTTGGTCTCGAGCGATGGTGCACTGTTCGTATATTGGTTGGTAGGGTCCTGGGTTTCGGATGATTGCAAATTATTCTGCAGCGTAGCTGGAGTGGTTGTCGCAACCTGATCTGAAGGAGGTTGAACGGTAACAACGCTTATCGACGAAGTGCAGGCCATTATGGTTACCACCATGATAGTCAGCACCATAATAAGGCGAGAACGAGTAAGCATGAGACACCTCCTCACTATTATCCAACGTGTTTCATAAAGACACAGAAACGCATCTCCATGTCTCAGTGTAATGATGTACTTTATGAAACAGTCCAATCAGTGATTTTGTTCCCACTCAGATGAAACCTGTCAGTTCCACTTATGAATTGCACCTCAGGTGACGCAGCGTTTAAGGCCCCCATTTCAACTGCTGACCAAACGGCACAAGTGGCAACATGCTCTTTGTTCCGTCGGTGTAATACAGCTCGATCACTCCTCCTGCATAGACTGTATCGGAAGGTGCTTTGGCTGTAATGACAAAGCTGGCATCGGGCGCCCACAACGCTTCGTTGAGCGTTTCGAACGTTTCCGGGCGAAGGACGGTTCTTCCGGTCACGCCGTCCGCCGCAGACCGGACCATTTGCAAGGGTGCATTGTCAGCAAAACCATCCGGAGCGGGAGCAGCGGCAAAGAAAAAGTACAGTTGCCCATCGGGTGCAAGATATGGCTCATCAGCAAAATTGTAATTGCCGCCACCGGCCTCCGATGGCAACAGGGTCGTCACATTTCCGCTCGCGGCATCTACCCGCCATAATCCCGGACTCAAAAACCCCAGGCTGGCGTTTGCGTCAAATAATGCGGACCCATCCGGCGACCAGGCTTGTTCACCACAACAAAGCCTTGCGCCTTCTCCACCTGTCAAGCGGACGAGCGAATCGGTAGCTGGATAATAGATACCAGCGGAAATGCCATCGCTGTTGGGAATAGCAACGGTGATCAGCAGCTTTGAACCATCAGGAGAATATTTTTGTGGGAAATACAACTCACGCGGCACCGGAGCACCACTGATGGGGTCGATTACCGTGTTTTCCAGAACCAAATTGTTCTCACCTGTTGAAACAGCATACAAGTTCAGACCCTTATACCAGTAGGCGATAGTCCCTCCATCAGGAGAAAAGGCAGGCTCATTTACACTGGATAGAAAAGGATTGTTCACGTCCACCGGGCCACCATCCACCAGCATACGACGATCCGCCCCGTTCGCATCAATCAGCAGGAGTTGATTGTTCGCCACATACGCAACGCGACCATTCACTGATGAAACATCATAGGCGCTAACAGCGGAAGGTTCAAAGGTAATTTGCCGCAGGGTCTCACCATCCACTTCCAATCGATACACCTGCGCAATGCCTGCACCGTCATTATTGAGAAAATAAAGTGAATGTGGAAGCATCCTGTCCGGTGTCGATGTGGACGAAACGCCAGCAGGAGTAGTGGGTGTCAGCGCCTGCAAAGTTGCTGCTACGACTGTGGCAACCTGATCCCCGGATGATTGAGGAGTTGCAAGGGGAAGTGTACAAGCGAATACCGAGAAGGTTAATACAAGCAATATCAGTAACGGGCGGAATCTGCTTTTCATGCTACCTCATATCGTTTTATAGAACAAACGGAGACACTAAGAGTCTACCTCTGTGTCTCCGTGTTCAGACTTAAATTTGACGAATTTTGTTCCAGTTTAGATCTGTTCGAAGCGCTCCACTGGGACAACGAAAAGGGTGGCTCGTTTGTCAGCCGACGTGGCTGAACTCAGCTTTTTGCGTACCAACTCGATGACCGGGTCCACGCGGTCATCGTCCACACCCAGGAGCAAGGTAACTACTCCACTGCGCAAAAATCCACCTGTAGAGGCAACACGCGTAACACGATATTCAGCTGTGGTCAGCGTTTGCGTGACCGCATCCGCGTCGTGATCTTTAACAATCAAGATGACCATTTTCATAATGCACACTCCTCCTTAGATCTCTTCAAAACGTTCCACAGGCAGAGCAAAAACGGTCGCGCCTCCCACCGTTACAGGGACAGGCGTGGGCATCGGCAGAGGCGAACCTTCCAAGGGCAGGGTGAGGTACTCGATGCGCTGCTTGCACGAGTCCTCCAGCACCTTGATCGCATCTTCTTCCTTCCCCTGACGCAGCCCAATCAGCAGTGTGGCATTGCGTCTGCCAAGGAACCCACCGGCACTGGAAAGAAATACGACCGGAAGACCCAATTTGGAAAGCGCATGGGTAGCCGTATCCAGGTCCTGCTCCTGAACGATTGCAAGCATTAATAATTTAATGGAATCATCACTCATCGCAACCTCCTATGAGGTTTACTTACTACCTGCTAGTATACAGGATACTTGTAACTTCGCAAGGCATTACAGTGAAAATTGCACCTGATCCAAATAGGGAAAATCCCGCGGTGATACGCGTATCTTTGCTAGTGGTGTGACAGGCTGCGTACTGCCCCATTCTTCGATCTCGCCATCGAACCAATCCAAAACCGGGTACGGGCGCTTATCGGGAAAGTCCTGTGCTCGTGCAATGTACAGCATGCCTTCGGTGAATGGGCGGCTCTCCGCATTTTTCAATGGCAATTCAAAATGATAGTACTTGACACGTCCTCGGCCACTTCCCACGCGCACACTGCCGTTGCGCGTCTGGTTGTATTTCGATTTATCAAGAATCGCAAACCACATCGCCCAGATGGCATCGGGAGAGCAGAAGATCTGCTGTCGATTCCCAAACTCATTATTATCACGGCCCATACGGATGGGTTGCAAAATTTCCAGGTCATGCGATGGTGAGCCATGCATCACAAATCTGCGCCAGTCACAGATGTAGTTCAGGAATTCGGCTTTCGGATAAGACAGGTTATGGTGAATGGGCTTGCGCGTATTACCTGCCAGTGCTGTATCCAATAAAATATCGAAGGCTGCTTTGCGCTGGGCATCTACCGGCGTCACCTTGCGGCGAATGGGTGGAAATGTCGCGCCCTCTCTGCGACGCATATATGTATACATTGCATGAAAGATTGGCTTTGCCAGAAAGCTAGGAAGCTGCATATCACCCTGTGAAATACTGCAGTGCAATTCTGAGACGGTCTTCCACATCCTTGGAAGCTTCCTTGGGAATGGCCTGGATAGCCGCCTGCGCCTCGACCACAGAATAACCAAGCGACGTCAACGCGGCCAGTACTTCCGAATCCGCATCGGACATCGCCGCGACCTGCCTCAACGCGTCGGTAGGCTTTAACTTATCTTTGAGGTGAAGGGCGATCTTCTGCGCAGTTTTCTTCCCCACCCCTGGTACGCGACTCAAAATATCCGGTTCATCGGCGAAGACTGCGCGCTGTACCGCATCCAGAGTCATCGAGGATAAGACCGAAAGCGCCACGCGCGGACCGACGCCATCCACACCCAATAGGATGTTAAACAAATCCCTATCGGCTTGAGATTCGAAGCCATACAGTGTGAGCGCGTCTTCGCGCACGACAAGATGCGTGAACAAAAACGCGGCTTCACCCACCTTCAGGCGCGTCCGCATGGGTGCGGGAGCAAAGACTCTCAATCCCACGCCACCAACCTCTATGATGAGGGCATTCTCTTCTATTTGGGAAATTTCTCCGCGGAGGGTTGCAATCATGATTTTATTTTACCGTAAACGTAGGGGCGACGCACCCCGTACCTGCGGTCTGGGCAGGTGTGCATCGCCCCTGCGTTGCCCCTACGACATCGAATCATATCTTGCCGTATTCAAATGCGTGATCGCAATGGCCAAGGCGTCGGCGGCATCATCGGGCCTGGGGATGGCATCCAGCTGAAGCAGGGCACGTACCATTTCCTGCACCTGTCTTTTCTCTGCGCTTCCATATCCGACGACGGCTTGTTTCACTTCGTTGGGTGTGTATTCAAAGACTTCAATTCCCGCCTGTTGAAGGGACAGGAGAACGACGCCGCGCGCCTGTCCTACGGCGAGCGCGGTGGTTACATTTCTGGAGAAGAATAATTTTTCAACGGCGGCGGTATCGGGTTTGTGTTGTTTGAGGAGGTTCTGCAACTGGTCGTAGAGCATTGCCAACCGCGCGGAGGGAGTAGCGTCTTTTGGGGTGGAGAGTACGCCAAATTGAACTGAGACGAGTTCTCCGTCACGCATGAGGCGGACTAGTCCAAATCCAGTGGTCGCAGTGCCGGGGTCTATTCCTAAAGCTAAGGTCATTTAAATAAACGTAGGGGCGACGCGTGCGTCGCCCCTACTACGAACATTTTGATTAGGCGGCCTCAAGAGCTGCCAAAGCTTCGTCGGAAACCTTGAGGTTTGAGTAGACGTTCTGCACATCGTCCAGGTCTTCGATGGATTCAAGCGCCTTGAGCACCTGTACCGCGTCTTCAGCACTGAGTTCCATTTCCTGTTTGGGCTGCATGCGCAAGCCTGCTTCCTCCGGCTGGACAGTGGCTTTATGTAATGCATCGGCAAGCACCTTGAATGATTCAACCGGCGCGGTGATCTCGATATGACCATCCTCCTCCACAACATCGTTTGCACCGGCCTCGATGCCCAGTTCAAAGGCCTTGTCGAAATTCATCAGGCTAGCCGGGAACGAAAAATATGCGATCCGTTCGAACTGCCAGCCCACAGCGCCGAGTTCTGCCATGTTACCGCCTGCCTTACTAAAGGCATGACGTACGTCCGCGATGGTGCGGTTGCGATTATCGGTGACGGTTTCGACCATCACGGCCACGCCATGTGGAGCATATCCTTCATACATGATGGTTTCAAACGCTGCACCCTCTTTATCCTCCCCGGAGCCGCGTCTGATGGCGCGCTCGATATTATCCTTGGGCATGTTTTCCGCGCGGGCTTTATCCACCGCCAGCCGCAAACGGAAATTGGAATCGGGGTCACCGCCACCTTCGCGCGCCGCCATCACGATTTCACGCGTGAGACGGGTAAAAATCGCGCCGCGCTTGGCATCTGCTGCGCCTTTCTTGCGCTTGATGGTTGACCATTTTGAATGACCTGACATGTCGTTCTCCTTCAAATAAGACCACGTGCGTGGGAAATTGCGCAGTGCCGCACGCAGGCGGCAAGCAATGAGCGTAAAAATTATACCATTCCGCCCGTCGGTAGATTAACTGCCAAATGAACTCAAATTGATGTTACAAAGCGCGAGAATGCATTTGGGTAAAGTAGAGCGGATTACGTCTTTCGGGAATCCTTGACCACAATCCGCCCCACGAAAAATCACATCGCTTTTGCCCGTTCCGCCATTTGGTTACGAAGGTCGCGCGTGTCTTTATCAATCGTAAAGATGGCGCCCAGATAGAAGAGGAAACATAACCCCCAAGCGACACAACAGATTAAAAGAATAGCGGTTTTGAGATTGATTGCATCTGCAATGATGCCGGTAAGGATAGGGGCAAACGCGGCGCCGCCATTCTCGATGAAGTATTCACTGGCCTGGGCAGTGGAGCGCACTTCGGGAACGGTGACATCGTAAACCGTGGCAATGACATTCGCAGAGGAAAGAGGCATAAAAATGGCGGTGAGACACATCAATACAAAGAATTGATTCCTGGCTTCCACCGGCGTGTTCAGGGCAAAGTACATAAAGATCGCGCCCATCAGAACGCCCACACTCGAAATGATAATCCGTCCCTTGTTGGTGCGTTTGAAGAGGAAATCCCCAACCATACCGCCGACAAAATATCCAGCTGCCAAGATGAGAATGACCGGCGCCATCGTGAAGAGAATACTGTTGGAATCATAGCCGCGTTCCTTTTCAAGATAACCGAAAAAGAAGTAGGTGATGACATTCCACGGAAAAACACCTGCAAAGCCCTGCAGAAAGACAAACCACATGGTTCTCTTTTTAAAGATCTGCTTCGCTTCCGCCCACGAAAATTTGAAGGTCTGCATTTCGGACATGTTTTCAAATTCTGGTTCAGCTTTGCCGCGCGGCATTTCCTTCACCCCGAAGAAAATAAAGGCGGCCAGCACAACGCCGAGTACACCTGTGATGTAGAAGACCGAACGCCAGCCGCCGATCATGGGCGCGACGATCAATGCCAAAACTGTACCAAGCAGGTACCCAATTGGTTGAGCCAATTGCAGAAGTCCATAGACCTTGCCACGCAGATTTGGCCCAAAATAGTCGGCCACCAGGGTGAAGATGCCCGGATAGGATGAGTCATCAATACCCGTGGAGGCGCGCGTCACAAGAAAGCCGCCGAATGTCCGCATGACGGCATTGAGCCAGGTTGTTGCGCCCCAGATAAATGAAGCCAGTGAAAGAAGTTTGGCGCGCGCATAGTGGTCGTATAAATACCCCCAGATCGGATACAGAACAGTCGCCACAATCAGGGCACCTGAATTAATCAACCCCCATTGTCTGTTGTTGATGCCGAAATCCTCACTGATCGGAACCTGCAAGGAGCCAATCATCAATTTGTCGGTCTGGTGTAACAGCATGAAAAAGAAAAACACGCCCACCACGAACCAGCGATAACGGGAAGATTGCACAGACGCGGACATCAGCCACCTCTTGAATCAGGATTGGTACAGTCTACAATAGGAACACTGACAGGTCAAACAGGTTATCCTGTGTTCGGAACTTCGTAGTCTGGGAGACGGGCCTCCAATTCTCGGAACTGCACTGGAGAAAACATCAATAGAGTTGCGGCCAGGATGATGATTCCGGTTACAACTTCCACCAGTCCGATGCCCGCGCCGGCGTCCTTCCCGACGAGAGGCTGAAATAAAACCCAGGTCCGAGTCCCCACCGAAGGATTCACCACATGATCCACCAGATAACCGGTCAATGCAAACGATGCCGTCGAGCCGATGAACCCCAACTGATCGTTGAGCGCAAAAATCCGGCCCTGCAGGTCGGGCGGCGATTTCACTTGCAAAATGGAAATATACAGAGTCTGCATGATTGGCAGGTTCATAAAGAGTATAAACAGAACGACTCCAATCGAGATAGGGGTTCTCACCATGCCGAAGAAAATAAACATCACACCGGTAATAATCAGGCCCACGATGATGGTTTTCATGCGCGGCCGCGTCCCACCCCAGGCGGCGACCAAGGCAGCCCCTGCGAAAGCACCTAGACTCGTTATACCAATGATGCTGCCCGCTATTTTTTCATTGTTTGTCAACAGTATCAAATAGGGTAACGTCAGATCCAGAGGACCGTTCAACATAAAGTTGATAAAAGCTGTGAACAACATAAACATCCATAACGCCCGCCTATTGGTAACATAATGGAGCGCACCCAGAGCTTCCTTCCAAAATCCACCGAGCGCAGCCAGGCCCTGTTCAGAATATTCAGGATGCGGAATGTGAATGAAAAGGAGAACGACCACAGCCAGGAGAAATGTGGTCAGGTCTACCAGGATAATTCCAGTGATTCCCACAACCGTATACAGCAAGCCGGTCAACACCGGTGCCAGGATGCCAGCCAGCGGGAAAGAGGTCTCTTTGATGCCATTCGCGCGCTCGCGATAGGTTTCATCTACCAGCATGGTGACCGCGGCGCGTTCCGCAGGACCCTGAAACGCCGAGAAAACGCCCTGCAGAAAAGCCACCCCATATAGATGCCACACTTCAAAACGCCCGGATAGAAAACTGATCATCAGTACCAGTGACCCGATTGCCTGTCCAACATCCGCCAGAATCATGACACGGCGGCGATCCCAACGATCCACAACTACGCCCGCCAGGCTGCCCGCCAGCATGCCGGGTAACTCGTTGAAGAAGGAGGTCAGCAGCAATGGCGTGGTCTTACCGGTTTCTGCGAAGACCCAGATTCCAACACCGATCGAAGTCATGCGGCTGCCTAGTAACGATAATGTCTGCGTGACCAGTAATACATAAAATGTCTTGTGTGTTCTCAACAATGAAACCCTCTTTCAAAACGCGACGAATGAATGCTCCAGATAAACAAACAGCCTCCTGAAAAGGAGGCTGTTCGAGATCGGATCGCGGCTTAGCGACCGATCAAGATCAGGACACCTGCAACCAGGGCACACAGGGCGGCCACGACGGCCAGTCCTGCAATAGACACACCCAGGCCCGAGAGACCTACCAGGATCAAATAGATTGCCAATAGAATCATAGCCAGACTTCTGTTGAATCTCATATGGTTACTCCTTATGTGTAAAATGAACCGAATGAATAGAATTGTTCATAAAATGATAACCCCCGGCACAAGTATAAGTTACTGAAGCTTACCCATCCTGATCTGCCGAAATAATTTTCTGTGCCAGTTTTTGCAGGTCATCTTTGTTGCTCACCTTGGCCGAATCAAAATACTGATCCAGTAAATCGAGCGGGCTCATACTGCTCACCACCTGCCCCTCTGGGATGCGCACACGCGCTTCCACTTTGGGTTTCCTCACAAAATGAAATTCAAATGCATTCTCGGCATATTTTCGCAGGGCCGATTCGTCGAGCAGCACATCCCATTCCCTGGGATATTCCACGGTCAACTTGAGGATCGCGCCCGATATGCCCGCCAGACTCGGCAATTTGGATTTCAAAAACTCGGTCACGTTCTCGGTGGTCTCGGGAACTTCCCGAAGCACAATAAATGGGCGCGTCCCTTCGATTTTTCTCCACTGAAATTCTGTATCCTTGCCTTTTTCAAGGGTTGCAATAACAAAGCATCGATCTTCATGCGCCTCCCCAAAATCGATCCGCTCAATGGAACCGGGATACACCACCGGTGGGTGCTGGCCTTTATTCACGTCCTGCGGCTTGTGGATGTGTCCCATCGCCACGTAATCAAGCCGTTTATCTTTTACAAGAGATGTGGGCAAGACCAAATCGCTTCCCAGCATGACCATACGTTCCGCGCCGAACGTCGCACCTTCGATTGAGGCATGCGCGGTCAGTATAAGCGGCAAATCGTTAGCAGCCTCTTCT